>Ga0136632_10000460_pt1 | contig 11886 bp, 12 predicted proteins | sample AntDrymUQ6112106_2_FD_104670 | JGI IMG/M metagenome (GOLD analysis project Ga0136632, IMG submission 104670) | Polar desert sand microbial communities from Dry Valleys, Antarctica - metaG UQ611 (21.06) | ecosystem: Environmental > Terrestrial > Soil > Desert | place: Antarctica: Dry Valley...
ATGCGCCCTACCGCTCCAGCGAATGCTGCTAACTTCTGCCGGACGTGGAGTCGGGTGACATTTTGACCTGTACGAAGGTTCAGGCCAAGAACTGTCCCCCTGCACGATGCGCGAGTCTACTTCATGTCGCAACCTGTAGGCACACAAGGCCAGCCAGGAGGAGGCTCGGAATGGATGATTGGGTAACATTTCAGACCTGGCGGCAGCACGGCGAGGGACTCAGACGCGAAGCGGAGACCCGGCGGCTGGCTGGGGCGCTGCGAAAAGATAGCCCAGGACGCTCCCGGTGGTTCCCGGTCCTGTGGTGGGAACTGCGACGGCACAGCGGTCGGGTTCTCAAGTCCTTCGGATCTACGCTTTCACCCTCGAGCCGCAACTCCCGGTGAAGTGTAAAATCGCCCGATGGACAAGGAGGCCGACAACGCCGCCATGCCCCATCTTTTCGTAAGCGGTTTGGCAAAATCTGGTGGGTAGCGAAGACGGACAGCATACCGTAAAGGCCTGGTCGCACGGGGGAGTGCTCCTCGAGTCCTACCTGTACGCACCAGGTCCTGCGGCGGAGACCCCCAAACACTCGCATGGGGAGTACCAGTTCTGCCTCAGCCTGAACTTCCCCGGCGAGTACCTTTACAAGGGAGAAAGCCACGCCGTGCCCGTCGGGAGCCTCAGCGTCATCCATCCAGGTGAGGTGCACTTGGCACGAGATCCGCGAGACCGGGAGGTCCTCGCGGCGTTTCGGATGATCTACGCCGATCCCTCCGTACTCCAACGAGCGGTGGTGGAGATCGCCGAGCGTGAGAGAGGCTTACCCTCCTTTCCTGACCCCGTCGTCCTCGATGAGCGCCTCGCCGGATATTTCCTCGGCGTGCACTCGGTCCTGGAAGGGCCGGCCTCCACGCTGGAGAAGGACTCACGCCTTATGTCTGTGCTCTCGGAGTTCGTCGTAAACCGTGCCGACGAACGTATTTCACCAAGGCCAGTGGGAAAGGAACCGCGGGCCGTGGGGCTGGTCAGGGAGTACTTGGAGGAAGATTCGACCGAGAACGTCTCGCTGGATGAGCTCTCACGGGTCGCCAACCTCAGCCCGTACTATCTCTGCAGGGTCTTCAAGGAAGAGGTCGGCATGCCGCCCCACGCTTACCAGATGAACGTGCGCCTGGACAGGGCCAAGAACCTCTTGCTCAGGGGCTGGCCGATCTCGAAGGTCGCCCAGGAGAGTGGCTTCTACGATCAGAGCCACTTCACCCGCTACTTCCAGCGCCTCGTCGGCGTTACCCCGGGAAGCTACGCCAAAGACAGCAAGATTTTCCAATACTAGAGCTTCCGGCCGTTACACACTCCTGACCGCGGCACCATACGCGAGTCAGAATGAAGGAGCTTGACCGAGGCATCGACGAGAGAAGAGCCTGGCAAGGAGGAGATCAGGCAACTGCCCGACCGGACGGAGATCGTAGATGTGGTCATGCACGTTGCGGCCCTGGCCGATGCCCGCGACTGGAGGAAGGAGGCAAGAGCCGTGAGCACCGAAGGACCGACCAATGTGATGCCGCTCGTCGACCCCGCCAGGAGGGCCGAGGTGCGCTTCGAGAGCGAGGGTCTCCAACTCGCCGGGCACCTCTACCGCGCCCGGGGAGTCCTCGAAGGCGGGCGCGCCCCGGCCCTGGTGATGGCAGGACCTATGACCAGCGTCAAGGAGGAGACCCTTCCCCACTACGCTGAGAGACTCCAGGACGCAGGCTACACCGTACTCGCCTTCGACAACCGCAACTTCGGAGAATCAGAAGGCGAGCCGCGCCAGCATCTGGACACCTACGAGCAGGTAGAGGACCTGAAGAACGCCATCTCTTACGTGCTCACCCGCGAGGACGTGGACCCAGAGAGGTTGGGGCTCTGCTGTGTATGCCTGGGGGCCGGCTATGGCCTGGAGGTGGCAGCCATGGACCGGCGGGTCAATGCAGTAGCGCTCGTGGCCGGCGGCTACAACATAACCGACACCTACCTCGGGTTTCTTGGTCCCGACGGGTTCAGGGACTACATCGAGAACCTGGGCGAAGCTCGGCAGAGCCAGCACGAGTCGGGCGAAATCCAATACATGCCCGCCGTGGCCGGACCACCCGATTACGCTCCCTCGGCGATGCCTGTCGAGGAGGCCTACGAATACTACACGCGGGCGCACGAGCGGGAGGCGCCGAACTGGGAGAACCGCCTCACTGTAGCCTCGATGGAGCATATTGTGGGCTGGAACGTTTTGGGGCACGCTCACCTTCTAGAGCAGCCGCTCCTGATCGTCCACGGCACCACTGACGTGCTCTTGCCTCCTCGTTACGCGCTGGAGGTCTACGAGCGGGCTCCGGAACCCAAGGAGATCTTCTGGGTGGAGACGCACAACCACGTCGAGCTTTACGATCAGGAGCCCTACGTACCCCAGGCGCTGGAGAAGATCTTGCCCTGGCTCGAGGATAATCTCAAGGGCCACGTCCCGGATGGTGACTCCGCGTGAGCGAGCCGCGCGGCGACGCGCCTTTGGTTGCTCTGGTCACCGGCGGCAACCGGGGCATCGGCCTCGAGGTTTGCAAGCAGCTTGCCCGCCACGGCTTTACCGCTCTGCTGGGCTCTAGGGACCTCGAGAAAGGGGAGGCGGTAGCAAGGGAACTGGTGGCCGAGGGATTAGAAGTCTTACCCAGACAGCTCGACGTCACCGACGCGAAGAGCATCGACCGGTTGGCCGCGGAGGTCGAGGTCGACTTCGGGCATCTTGACGTCCTCATAAACAATGCCGGAATACTCTATGACACCTGGCAGCGGGCCACAGGCGCCGACCTCAGCGTGGTGCATGAGGCATTGGAGACCAATCTCATCGGCGCGTGGCGGACCTGTGAGGCATTCATCCCGCTGCTTTGCAAGAGCGAGCACGGCCGGATCGTGAACGTCTCCAGCGGCGCGGGCTCCCTGGCGACGATGGGAGGCGGCACCCCCGCCTACTCTGTCTCCAAAGTGGCGCTAAACGCCCTCACACGCATGCTCGCCGCCGAACTGAGGGGAAGCGATGTCCTGGTCAACTCGGTTTGCCCGGGATGGGTGGCGACAGATATGGGTGGAGGGGGCGGACGTCCCGTGGAGGCTGGCGCCGCGGGTGTGGTGTGGGCGGCGACCATGCCCGACGATGGCCCGACCGGAGGTTTCTTCCGTGACCGGCGCCCGGTGCCGTGGTGATTGAGTCAGGAGGTGGAAGATCTCGTGAGCCCTGCAAACGAGCGGTGTGTTTCCGATCCGAGTAGACCGGCTCCACATTCAGAAAACCAGGGAAGGAGAGCAGAGCTTTGACGGAACAGGCAGGCGACAGAGCGAACGTGGCGGTGGTGCAAAGGTTCTACGAGGGCTATGCAGGGCAAGACATGGAGAAGATCCGCGAGGTCCTGGCCGAGGACGTTACCTGGCTGATCCCGGGTCACCATCCACTGGCGGGACTCAAAAGGGGCGCCGATGAGATCGTCGCCTTCTTCAACCAACTCGCCAAAGCCAACTTTCGGGCTGAGGTGATCTCTCTGAGCGCCAGCGAGGACTGGGTCGTTGATGTCCATCGTGGCTGGGGCGAGTATGGGGAGGCCACGCTCGATATGAACTGGGTTCTGGCGTATCGTATCCGGGACGGCAAGATCGCCGAGGTGCAGAACTTCGCGGCCGACCAGCACGCCGCCGACCTCTTCTTCTGGAGAGTCTGGGGTAATAGCCTCAAGCCCCTGCCGGACCGCCTGGCCGACGCCTAGAAACGACTACCAGCCGGCGGATGCTGCGCCGCTCGCATAATCCGGTCCCGGGCCTTATCTGCGATGCCCGGACGAGAACCTGCGAAAGGGGAGCAAGAGATGGACGAGAGCAAGCTACAAGAGCTGGCGGCCCGCGTGGAGATATCTGAGAATATCGGGCGCTTCGCCCAGAGCGCGGACTCCCGCGACTGGGAGGGGCTGGCCTCCCTGTTCACCGAAGTGGTCTACCTCGACTACAGCTCGCTCACGGGCCAGGAGCCCGACCGCAAGGGTGCCCGGGATCTCGTTGAGGAATGGGCGGCGGTCTTGGGCAACCTCGACGCCACCCAGCATTTCATCGGACCGCCCACCGTCACCATCGACGGAGATGAGGCGACGGCGGTTGCCTACTTCCAGGCTCAGCATAGGCTGCACAACGTCACCGGCGGTGAGAAGTGGACCCTGGGAGGCCGCTACGACTTCGCCTTCGAACTCCGCGGAGAGGATTGGAAGATCTCCGGCTTGACGATGACCGCCATGTGGGGTGAGGGAAACCAGAACATCATGGCCCTGGCCGCATCCCGCAGACGGCCGTCCTGATCGGCTATTCGGCTCCTCGACGCCCTTGCTGACCTGGGCGCGCATGGTGATCGCGGCGCCCAGGATCTGGCGCTGAGAGCGCAGGCCGGAGCGGGCTGATGGCTGATAGCGCGGTTTCGCCGCGTGTTTCGTCTACGTGGCTGGTGGCCGTCAACGCAGACGGTGCGACGTGGCGGGCTAGCTGCACCAACCCTCGACTGGTGCCTACCACCCGCATCTCGTCGCCGGGAACGATCGTCATATCTAGCACCGGAAACGGAACTGACCCAACCGCTATGACACGCGCCTGGCAGGTCTCTTCGAGGGTCCTCACGTCCGTCTCTCCCTCGGCGGTCAGGTCTACGATCTGGAGGACCTCGGCGCCTATGGGGAGCACGGCCGCGGGCCGGCGTCCGAAGATGGCGGCGACGAAAGCAGGGGCGGCGAGCGCGGAAACGCTGCGGGAGAGGTAGATGCCGGTGCCGCGCTCCACCCTCGCGGCGAGGTCAGGATCAAACATGCGCAGCACCACCCGCAGCGCGGGGGACCGCGCCTGGGCCAGCAGCGCGCACTGGAGGTTGGCCATGTCGTCCTTGGTCACCGCCAACAGCGCCCGCGCCGACCCCAATCGAAGACCGTCGAGCGTCGTCCCGGCCGACATGTCGCCGATTATTACTGGGAGACGCAACCGCTTGACGAACGCCGCATCGAGGGCGTCCTCGTCGCGCTCGACGGCGACGCAACGGACTCCCGCCTCGGACAGAGCCTCGATAATGGTGGAGCCGGTGGTGCCGACGCCGCAGACGACGACGTGGTCGCGTCTGGGCACCGGGTACTGGCCCAGCGCCCGGACGAGCCGGGCTCCGACGATGGCGTCGGTGACCAGACCGAACATGAGCGCGAGCGTGAGCGCGCCGAACATGATCATGGCGATCCCGAATACCTTGAGTGGGGCAGATGCTTCCAGCAGGTTGATGTCGCCGTAGCCTACCGTCGCAACGGTCACGACTACGAAGTAGAGAGCGTCGAGCAGGCTGAGCTCCAGGTAACGGTTGAACATCAAGGTGCTCGACACTATGAGGAAACCGAACATAACGCCGGCGACCGCGAGCCGGCGATCCAAGATGCCGAACGTTCCCTGGATAAGTACCCACCACGTCTGCGACAGGCGCGTGGTCATGGTGAGTAACCCCTCGTTCTGGGTGGCTGCGAGCCTGTCGAGGCCACCGGCAGGCTCCTTCGAACCCGGCTCGATGGTCTCCGCGGGGCCGCGATCTACGATGCCGACCACCCGCGGAGCGTCGACGGGGAAGATCTCGGGTTCGCCCTCCTCGGACTCGGCCTCCGCGAGCGCCAGCCACAGATGGGGATCTGAGCGATCAACCTCCTGCACGGCGACCTGTCGGTCGCCCGCGCGTAGCTCGAAGCCGACGCTGCCACGCAGCGCCGCCTCGACGAAGGCTGGGGCTGCGAGCTCCGTCGCCGACAGCACCGTCACGTCTCCCAACAGGCCGCCGAGAGCGAGGCGACCTGCCAGGAGATGTTCCGCTCCCTGAAGGCGCGCGCCCCTTCCTGCACCCCGCCGTCAGACAATCTCATCTGGCTATCATCCCTTCCGTACGTATACTCCTGTGTATGAGGCTCATCGTCGCCGAAAAGCCGTCAGTCGGGCGCGACATAGCGGGCGCCCTTGGGAGGCATAGAAGGGAGAAAGGCGCCCTGGTCGGCGAAGGCTGGACCGTTACGTGGGCGCTAGGGCACCTGGCGGAGCTGGCGCCGCCCGACGCCTACGGCGAGGAGTACAAGAAGTGGCGTCTGGAGAGGCTGCCGATCCTGCCTGGGCGCTTCAAGGTCAGGGTGAACCACAAGACCCGCGAGCAGTTCATTGTCGTAAAGGGCCTTATGAAGGATCCTTCCGTGAAGGAGGTCATAAACGCCTGCGACGCAGGGAGAGAGGGAGAGTTGATCTTCGCCTACCTCTATGGCCTCTCGGGTTGCAAGAAGCGTGTGCTGCGACTCTGGATCTCCTCGCTCACCCACGAGGCGATCCGGGACGGTTTCGACGCCTTGCGCGAGGGCACTGCGATGAAGCCCCTCGAAGACGCGGCCCGCAGCCGTGGGGAGGCCGATTGGATCGTCGGCATGAACGCTACGCGCGCCTATTCGGTCCGCTTCGGAGGCCGTGGAAACGTGCTCTCCGTAGGCCGGGTCCAGACCCCGACCCTGAAACTCCTGGTCGATCGTGAGAGGGAGATACAAGACTTCGTGCCCGAGAAGTTCTGGACCGTCCACGCCCGCTTCTCGCGTGAGGGGAATACTTACGATGGCGTGTGGTTCCAGAACAAGCAGAACCGCCTGCCCGAGAGAGAGGCCGCGGACCGGATCGCGGAGAAGGTGCGTGGCGGGACGGGGACCGTCCGCAAGGCGCAGAAGAAGACGGCGACGGAGAAGCCGCCGCTCCTCTACGACCTGACCGAGCTCCAGCGCAACGCCAACGCCCGCTACGGCTTTACTGCCGAACGCACGTTGCATGCCGCCCAGGCGTTATACGAGGAGAGAAAGCTGATCACCTACCCCCGCACCTCGAGTCGCTACCTCTCCAGTGATATGGTGAGTGGCCTCGAAAAGCGGGTCGAGGCCGCAGGTGCGCTCCCCGACCTGTCGCCTTTCGCGGAGAAGCTCCTCGGACGAGAGAAGCTCCCGGTCAGCAAGCGCATCGTGGACGACTCCAAGGTTACCGACCACCACGCCATCATCCCGACGAACAAGAAGTCTTCGGGCGGGCTGCCGCCGGATGAGGCGAAAGTCTACGACCTGGTGGCCAGGCGCTTTCTGGCCGTGTTCTTCCCGGCGGCTCGCTTCGAGCACACTACCGTCGTGACGGAGGTCAGGGAAGAGACGTTCCTCTCCCGCGGGCGCGTCGTGCTGGAAGCGGGGTGGCGGGCACTCTATCCCGATGGGGTCGGCGGGCGGAAAGAGAAGGAGCCGCCCGTGTTGCCGCCGATCGAGGTCGGGCAGGAGTGGGCAGTGGCGAAGGTCGGTGTCAAGGAAGGCGAGACCAAACCGCCCCCGCGCTACTCGGAGTCCGCGCTGCTCGGGGCGATGGAGACGGCAGGGAAGCTCGTCGAGGATGAGGAGCTCAGGCAGCAGATGAAGGACTCGGGCCTAGGGACGCCGGCCACCAGGGCCGCCACCATAGAGCGGCTCATAAAGGTAGGCTACATCGAGCGCGAGAAGAAGATCCTCATCCCTACGGAGAAGGGAAGGTCGCTAATCGGGCTCCTCGGGGAGAGCCCACTCTCATCCCCGGAGCTCACGGCGCGCTGGGAAGAGCGGCTCGCGAAGATGGAGAAAGGCGCGGAGCGCCGTCCCGACTTCATGGCCGACATAAACGGCTTCGCCACAAAGCTCGTCGAGGAGGTCCGCGGGATGGAGGGGGAGAGGCTAACGGCCCCCTCCCGCAGCCGTGAGTCTCTCGGAGCTTGCCCCAAGTGTGGGGCTGCCGTCGTCGAGACGAAGAAAGCCTACGGTTGCTCGGCGTGGAAGAAGACCGGCTGCGACTTCGCGATCTGGAAACAGGTCTCAGGCAAGCGTATTAGCGAAGGCCAGGCCAAACAACTCCTCGCGAAGGGGCGCACCGGACCGTTGAAAGGCTTCAAGAGCAAGGCAGGCAAGCCCTACGCCGCCGCGCTCAAACTCGATGGCGAACACAAAGTACGGCTGGACTTCGAGAACAGCCGTAAATAGGGCGGACGTTTCTGCGCCTGGGAGGTATGGCGGGCCTCGTTGAGGTAGGACGTGTACAGCGTACTCAGAAAAACCGGCCGGTTTCGATAACGGAAGTACTCGCACGGGCTCTGATCGGGCAATTTCTCTGCAAGACAAGGCGTAACTATTTGTTCTGAGTTGTGCGTTACACTCTCGCGGGTATGAAAACTATTATCGTCGGGGCCGGCCTAGCCGGCCTCACCTGTGCAAAGGTACTCAGAGAACGTGGAGCCGAAGTCGCCGTCTTCGAGGCATCAGACGGTGTCGGCGGGCGCGTGCGGACCGACGAGCACAACGGGTTCCTGCTCGACCGGGGCTTCCAGGTGTACTTTACATCGTATCCCGTCGCAGGGAGGCACCTGGACTACGAGGCGCTTGACTTCAGGGACTTCGACCGTGGCGCGATCGTCCGCAGGGGAGCAGAGATGAGCATCCTCTCTGACCCCCTGCGCGACCCCAGGGATCTCGTTCCATCTCTACTCTCCGACGCGGCCACCCTCGGGGATAAGCTCCGTACGCTCGAGATGGTGGCGAGAATGTCTAAGGGACGGCGCAGCGCCGGTGCGGAGGACGGTGAGACAGACATCTCGACCCTCGAGCACCTGAAAACGGCCGGCCTCTCGGACCGGTACATAGACTCTTTCTTCAGGCCGTTCTACGGGGGCATAACGCTGAACCGTGAGTTGACCACCAGCGCCCGCATCCTCCGCTTTACCCTCTGGATGCTCGCCAGCGGCCGTACGGTCGTCCCTGCCCTTGGCATGGGTGAGATACCGCGTCAGCTCGCCTCCCGGTTGCCTGAGGGTGCGGTTCGACTGAACAACCCTGTCGAGGATTTCCTGCGCGAAGGGGAGCGGGTGGTTGGTGTCAGAAGTACGGGCGAGGAGCACGAGGCCGATGCCGTCGTCGTAGCCACGGACGCGCCGACGGCCGGAGATCTCACCGGTGAGGCTGTGCCTGAGGGGTCTGTGGGGGAGGTATGCATATACTATGAGACGGACGGTCTTGGTAGTGGAAAGAAGATCCTTTTGAACGCTGAGGATGGAGCATTCGTGAACAACGCCATGGAGATGAGCAACATCTCCGAGAAGTATGCACCGCCGGGTCGACACCTGCTCTACGCCGTGGCGCTCACGGGAATGGACCTGCCGGATAGGGAACTCTACCGCAGGGGCATCGAGGACCTCAGCCGTTGGTACCCAGGCGCAGACTTCAGGCCGCTCGATCTCCGCCGCATCCCTTATGGACAGTTCGCCCAGCCGCCTGGCATCCACAGCACTCTGCCGGAGAACAGGACACGGACACCGGGGCTAGTGCTCGCAGGCGAGTACACCGAGGATGCCTCTATAAACGGTTCGATGCTCTCAGGAGAGAAGGCTGCAGGGGCGGTGATCTCGTGAGCGTTGGCGTAAACGGGGTCCCGGCGCTAAAGATAGAGAAGCTCAGGAAGACGTATTCCAACGGGTTTCTGGCCCTTGATGGGGTCTCGCTCGAGGTGGAGGCCGGGAAGTTCTTCGGGTTGCTAGGGCCCAACGGTGCTGGAAAGACGACGCTCATAAACGGCGTGGTCAGCCTGGCCAGGCCAGATTCAGGCTCGGTCGAGGTCTTCGGGAGAGATGCGTTCCGAGAGTTTCGGGAGGCACGGCGTATGATCGGGGTCTCCCCCCAGGAAGTGAACCTTGACAAGTTCCTGACCGTCGAGGAGACATTGCTTTTCCACGCAGGCTATTATGGCGTCCCCAAGAAGAAGGCTCGTGAGAGGGCTGAGGAGCTCCTGGAGCGGTTCGAGCTCACGGGGAAGCGCGGGCAGAGGACAAACACGCTCTCAGGGGGGATGAAACGGCGCGTGCTGTTCGCCAGGGCGCTCATACACAACCCGAAGGTGCTGTTTCTGGACGAGCCGACGGCGGGCGTAGACGTGGAGTTGCGCTACAAGCTGTGGGGCTACATCAGGGAGCTAAACCGTGGGGGGATGACCATCCTGTTGACGACGCATTATCTGGAGGAAGCCGAGGCGCTGTGCGATGAGATCGCGCTGATAAACGGGGGCACCATCGCCGCCCAGGGTGGCAGCGAAGATCTCAAGGAGCGCTACGAGGCCAGAAACGTCGAGGAAGTCTACATGAAGGTTATAGGCCATGATCTTCACGGATAGGACGTTCCAGACCCTCCTCTCGCGCGAGATACTGCGCTTCACGCGGGTCTGGATGCAGACGATAGTGCCGCAGCTCTTGACCTCTCTCCTCTATCTCGTGGTCTTCGGGATCGCGCTCGGCGGTCGCATAAAGCAGATCGAAGGCATCCCTTACCTGGAGTACATCCTGCCAGGCATAGCCCTGATGAGCCTGATCACCAACTCGCAGATGAACTCATCCTGGTCGGTCTTCGACGCCAAGCGCGAGCGCTACATAGACGAGGTGCTTATCAGCCCGATGAGCGACCTGCAGATCACGTTCGCTTACTCCCTAGGCGGAATGCTTCGTGGTGTGGTGATGGGCGCAGGGGTCTTCGTCGTCGGGGTGCCTTTCGTCGGCGTCCAGATCGAAAACCCGCTGGTGCTCTTGGTGATCGGCCTTCTCGCCTCCTTCGCGTTCTCCTCTCTCGGCACGATGGTCGGCGCACTCGCGACGAGGGTAGAGCACATCTCGCTCATTACGAGCGTCATTATCCAGCCGCTCGCGTTCCTCGGCGGGGTGTTCTACTCCGTCGGGATGTTGCCTGACGTGCTCAAGGTCGTGACGTTCTTCAACCCGATCTTCTACACGGTAGACGCCGCCCGCTACGCGACACTGGGCGTCTCCGACCTGAACCCCTACCCTACCCTTGGTATGGTCTGCCTCATCGCCGCGATCTGCTTTGGCGGCGCCTGGTGGGCCATAAGCCACGGCCCGAATCTCAGGTATTAGGGCACTTCAGCTGGTCAGCTCGTAGGTCTTGTAATTGATCTATCGCTTTGAAACAACCCTCCATAAAGATGTAGCGGTCTCTGCAGGCGTTCTGGTGGCTTTGGCGGGGCCCCCGAGCGGTGTGAGAGAATGGCCGCGACGGCGGATCAGGAAGGTCGTGGGTAGCCCCTCACGAGACGGTCACTGGGCGTACCTCCACGCACTCGCGACCGGCCACCGTGGCTTCTCGACGCGTCTTGTTGTTCACGGTCGTCCCCTCCCAGAAGGTCTCGGAGAATACGTACTCGGAGGGATCGAGCATGAAGGAAGATCGGATGTTCCGATCTTCTTGCTCGTCAATGCGTGGCTTCCAGGCCCTTGACCGGAAAGTGCTAACACTTAAGGCTTATGTATTTTCGTACCGGAGTGCAGGAAACCGCCACTCTTGTTCGGCCGAGCGTCAAAGAGCTCGCTATTTGAGGGCATCATCATCCAAAATTCAAGAGGTTGTTATTACCGAAGGGGACTGCGAGCGCTCGTCAAAGGTGCATGAACGCTACCATATAGAAGGTCGATACGGTGGTACTGCGGGTGTGCGGAGCCTCAAATTTTTGCTGCAGCGCAGCTTGATTTTTGCCCTTGTCGGCACGTTAATGGCTGTCTTTAGCGTTGCCTTTGTTCTCAATACAGAAGCCAAGGCTCAGACGACCGAGCCGGCGGGGCTCGACCCGGTCCAGCAGACTGCTCAGGAGCCGGTTCAGCAAACGGTCGAGGAGCCGGTTCAGCAAACGGTCGAGGAGCCGGTTCAGCAGACTGCTGAGGTGCCGGTTCAGCAAACTGCTGAGGTGCCGGTCCAGCAAACTGCTGAGGTGCCGGTCCAGCAAACTGCTGAGGAGCCGGTTCAGCAG
>Ga0136632_10000463_pt1 | contig 11858 bp, 6 predicted proteins | sample AntDrymUQ6112106_2_FD_104670 | JGI IMG/M metagenome (GOLD analysis project Ga0136632, IMG submission 104670) | Polar desert sand microbial communities from Dry Valleys, Antarctica - metaG UQ611 (21.06) | ecosystem: Environmental > Terrestrial > Soil > Desert | place: Antarctica: Dry Valley...
CCCAGCCCAGCCCAGCCCGGCCCGGGCCGGGGGGAGGAACGCGTGCCCGATCCGCCGGTCGTGGCCGATGCCCTCGGTGACATCGAGCACGTCAGCCCCGAGTCGCTCGCACAGCTCGGCGACGGCGTTGACATAGGACAGCTTCATCGCCAGGAAGCAGTTCGCTGCGTATTTGACCATCCCCGCGCTGGCGGGCGTCCGGCGCGTGGCCGACCGCCGCGGCGGCGCCCACCACGAACCGCAGACGCCCCGCCGCTAGCCCCTCCGCCACCAGCTCGGGCAGTCCCGGTTCCAGGATCGAGACCTCCCCGGGGCAGCCGCGCCCCTTGGCATCGTCCAGATCGGCGCACACCACCCGATGTCCCAACGACGCCAGGCACGCCCCCGTGGTCAGACCCACGTACCCGGAGTCGATCACCGCGATCCGACGGACGAACATGAGGCCTCCCACTCCGCGCCGGGTTGATGCCAGAATCGTGGCACACCGTGGTCCGGTGCCGACGACTTCTCACCCACTCCGGGCGGTGGGGCGTGCTCCGGGTGCACCCGCCGACGGCACCGCATGACGACACCCGCATCGAGCAGCAACGAAGAGTCCACCGCGCCAGACTAAAGTGGCGGCACCGACAGCTGCGCTCTGCCATAGAGTGGCTGGTATTGACCGCCACGGGGGCGGACCCCCTCCGGAGGAGCTGAGATCAGGAGACGGTATGCGAAGCCGCAGAAACTCGATGTCGATCCTGAGACCGGTCACCGCGATCCCCCTCATATTACGCGCACAGTATGCCAGCAGGGACAAACTGGACGGCCAGATGACAGCTGGGATTACCGCGATGCTGGACTACGCGCGTCGCAACGTGCCCGCCTACCGGGACGAGCGATACCTCGCCACCATCAAAGAACTCGCCGACCTCACCCAGCTTCCCCTTCTCACGAAGGCGCGTGTGCTGGAGTCCGGGGTAGCAAACTTCCACTCACCGGATTTTAGCGCCGGCGACTGTCATCTCGGCCGGACAAGTGGCACGACCAGCCAGGTATTAGAGGTCCGGCATGACCTGAAACACAACTATGCCCACGACCGAGCTGCGAATGTGCGTCGATTCTTCGCCACCGGGCGCTACCGGCCGTGGCACCGCCTGGTCCACTTCAAGGAGGGATACGTCTCGGTCACCTGGCACGAGCGGTTCAAAATGTTCCGCCGAGACCAGATCCTGATGGCTCTGCCCCCCCAGGAACGAGTGGCGCGCCTGCTCAGCAGCCCCGTCCAGGCGATCATCGGCTACCCGGTGATGCTGCGGGATCTGCTACGCAGCCTCACCGATGCCCAGCTCACCCAACTGCGTACCGGTCTCAAGGTGGTGTTCACAGAGTCGGAGTTGCTCACTGCGGAGATCCGCGCCCAGCTCACCGAGGGCTTCGGGGTGCCCATCTTCAACGAGTACTCCGCCGAAGAAGCGCTGCACATCGCCTACGAGTGTCCGGGGCACCAACTTCACATCGCCGAGGACCGCGTCTACGTCGAGGTGGTCGATGAAGCCGGGCAGCTAGTGCCGGACGGCGTGGAGGGGCGCGTTGTGGTCACGCCGTACCGGGAACGAGCCATGCCGCTGCCGCGCTACCTGCTCGATGACCGCGCGATCCGCCACTGCGATCCCTGTACCTGCGGCCGCACTTTCCGCCGGCTTGACCTGACCCGGGGGCGAGCCGATGACTACATCGTGCTGCCCGACGGAGAGCGCATGTACGTCGGGCCATTCCTGGCCATGGCGACTCGCACGCCCGGAGTAGCCGAGTGCATGGTCCGCCAGGACGCTGCCGGGAAGATCACGGTTTACCTGGTTGCTGATCCGCGCGACGAGCGCCCTTTCGTCGAGCTGTCGGCATACGCCGAAAAGTGGTTGTTCTCCACTGCCGGGAGAAAACTCCCGATCACGTTCGAGCCGGGCGAGCAACTGGAGATTACCGCGCGGGGCAAGGGACGGTTCCTGGTCTCCGACTACCGGCCGTAGCACGTCACCGCAGGCCGGTCAGCACGAGATGCTCCGGAACCAGTTGTGCGCCTAGACCGGTCTTCACCTCGACCTGGCTATGCCCCAGAATGAGGCCGCCCTTGTGGGTGTCCAGTGCCCACCGGATCAACTGGCCGTACATATCGAAGTACAGGTGTGGGAAGCCCCCAGCGCCGGCGGGCACCGCCCCCCATGCCGACAAGACCGGAAGGCTGGGGTGGTCCAGGGCGATCGACGCGGCGAGCAGGCGGCCGGTGTGATCTCGATAGGTGACAGACAGCGTGCCGCCCACCCGGAAGACCGCCTCCAGCCACGCGGCCGAGAAGTGCGGGCGGCGCCCCCGGTGTCCCCGGCGATACTTCGCCAGGTTCTCGCTCAGCAACCTGGCGAACTCCTCCACACCCACCAAGTCCGCCGACCGGCCGAACTGGAAGTGGACGTCGGGGTGCTCCGCCACGCGCCGGAACTGCCGCCGCAGGTCGGTTCGCCGGCTGCGGGACAGCGAGGCCAGCCAGTCGTCGGACGTGCCGAACGGCAGATCGATCACGGGCAGCGCCGGGGTGCGCCGGACCAGGGTTCGCCTGCCAGCGAACATCGGCAAGTCCACCGTGCGGGCATGCCGCCAGGCCACTGCCCACACCCGCCACCCCAGCTCGCGCCGCATCGCCCGGACATAGACCCGGCACAGCTCGGCCTGCTCGGCTACCGATAACCGTGAGTCGAACCACCAGCCCTGCTGGGCGGTGCTGTGTGGGGCCCGCACGTCAACCAGGCCAAGCTGCCGGCGTCCAGCGGAGATATAGCTGGTGCGCCGCAGCGGCAGACCGGAGATGTAGGCCGACACCACGCCGAGAATCTCTGCGCCGCTGCGCAACACGCACAGCACCAGCGGCCCCCGGCCGGTCCACGCATCCACCCGCAGCGCCTGATAGGACCAGTTGGCCCACATGCCACTGCTGGCCCGCCACTGCGCCCAGTACGCCGGCTCCGGGTCGGACCTGGGATCCACCACGTCCAGGGTGATCGCCGCTGCCACCGCCGCATCACCAGCAGGGTACGGCGACGCTGTAGCGGGATTGGAGCTCGCAGCCGAGGTCCCGCTTAATGTCCAGCTTCGCCCTGCCGAAGTTGATCTCCTTACGACCGGTCTGCATCGCCCATTCGATCACGCGCAGATACATGTCGAAGTAGAGGTGCCGCCGGCCGCCGTGCTCGACCGCTACACCCGCCCAGTGCCGGGACACCGGCGCAGTGGGGTGGTCGAGCACGGCGCCGAACCCCAGCAGCCGGCCGGCATGATCGATGTATCGCACCGTCACCACGTCGTCCCTGCCGAGCAGCGCCGTGACCATCGAGGTGGTGATGGGCAGACCTGCGTGCCGGTCGGCGTACTTGGCCTCGTTCGCCCGCAGCAGCCGGGCGACCTGACCCGGGTCCAGGTCGCCGCCCGGCCCGACGCACACCGACAGGTCCGGGTCGGCGTCGACGTGGCGGCGCTGCCGGCGCAGGTCGTTGCGACGGCTCCGGGACAGCGACGCGAGCCACTGCTCGGGAGTCGGCCACGCCAGCGGCAGCACCGCGATCGAGGAGGTGGACCGCAGCAACCCCCGCCGCTTGCCGCGCAACACCGGCAGATCCGCGGCGGCGGCATGCCGCCAGACGACGCCGCGGCAGCGTGGCCCCAATTCCCGGCGCATGCCGTGCAGGTAGTCCCAGCACAGCTCGGTCCGCTCGGTCAGCGACAATCGCTCGGCGAACCACCAGCCCGGCACCGCACTGGTGCCGGGTGACTCGACGTACAGGGCACCCAGCCAGGGCCGGCCCCGGGGGGCAACATACTTCCCGTGGTGGGCCGGCACACCGGTCCAGGACGCACAGATGAGCCCCACTGCTTCGGCGCTGTCCCGCAACACGGTCAGCAACAGCGGCACGGGGGAGCACCAGGCCGCAATCCGAAGCAGTTCATAGGACCAGTCGGCGCGTAACCCGGCGCGGATTCGAAGCGCCTCCCAGTACGGCGGTTCGGAGTGCTGGCGGGGATCCAACACGTCTATCTGCACGGCCATCACCAGTTCAGGTGTTCCCGGCCACCGGCGCAAGCACCGGGGTACCGTGCTCGGCACAGCGCTCCACTCGCATGCGCAGGCCCGGCGCAAGCAGGACGTCGACCAGGCGCGGCGAGGCTTGGGGCAAGATGGTGAACGCCACCCCGTGCTCGGTGTCCGCGGCGTACACACGACGCCAGTCCAGGTGCCAACGGCCACAGTCGCAGAACGCGCCCAGGTAACCAAGCAGCCAGTCCCGCAGTACCGCACCAGGTTGGGTGTGGGCCGGCACCTGTTCCCGGGCGGAGTACAGCGGGAGAAGCGACGGCGTAGCCGCAGCCGACGCCACGTCCACCAGCCTGTCCAGCTCGATCTCCGGACCCAGCACCGCGACCCGCTCTCCGCTGGCCAGCCGGGAGATCAGCTCGGCAGTCCGGATGAAGCGCCGGTCGAACGGGTTGGCCGGAAAGCCCGCCGGCGGCAGGCAGCGCAGCCGGGTCCGAGCCGCTAGTCCCGGTACCGGGCCGATTGGCGGCAGATCGGTCACCACGGCCAGCAATGCACCCGCGGATAACCGGCCGGTCAGGCTGACCACCGGGCCAAGACCGCGGTAGGGGTTGACCGCGAACGCGCCACCGGCCAGCGGCACCAGGTCGTGCCGCCGGCGCTGCACCTCGTCGGCCAGCACCGGGTCGCGGCTCACTAGCGCCCACCGCTCGCGGTAGAACGGCACCGTCCGGAACACCTGCCGGATCACTCGCCGGTACGCCGCCAGCCATCTCTTCTCGCTGAAACGGAGTCCTAGCGCCGTACGACCACGCATCTGCCCTTCCACCCTCCCGGCGCAGTCTCATCCGCCGCGGGCGCCAGTTCCCCTGAGTGGGGCACCGAGGATACGCCGTGGCCGGCGATGGATAGATACGCCGTGGCCGGCGATAGATACGCCCGAAGCACAACCAGGTCCAGCGCCCTTCCCAGCGCCGGTCACAGTACGGGCTCGGGCCGGGGTCCTCCCCACCCCGGTCTGTGATGCAGCTAACAGCTCGCGGACCCACCCCTGGTGTACGCAGGGGCGGTCTCAATCGCTCTTTATCTACGTGATTCCCAGGATGATCACATCGGTGATCTTGGTATCCATGCAGGTCATCGCATGACTTCACCAGCTAGACCACTCCAGGTGTGCTCTGCCTACCCCTGCCATGACGAAGGAGTCCGCACATGAAGGTCGGGGTAACAGGCGGTAACGGCTTTATCGGAACCTACGTCTGCGAAGAACTTGTGGCCCGAGGTAACGAACCGGTGGTGTTCGACCACCGGAGTCGTACTCACGACCCCGGTTGGGAAGTGATGCTGGGTGACATCCGCGACGCTACCGCGATGGTGGAGTTAGCCGCGCACTGCGACGGCATCATCCACCTGGCAGCCGTCCTCGGGACCCAGGAAACCATTCAGAACCCGCGGCCCGCGGCCGAGACCAACATGATCGGTGGCCTGAACTTCCTCGAGGCCGTCGCCCAGCACGACTTGCCCGGCGTGTACATCTGCGTTGGCAACCACTGGATGAACAACAGCTACTCGATCTCCAAGACGGCGGTGGAGCGCTTCGTCCGGATGTTCAACGCGGACCGCGGCACCCGGGTCAACAATGTTCGCGTCGTGAATGCCTACGGCCCGAGGCAGCTGGCCGCGGCGCCGTTCGGCTCCGGCAAGGTCCGCAAGATCACGCCCGCGGTGGTCTGCCGGGCACTGTCCGGCATGCCGGTCGAGCTGTACGGCGGCGGCAACCAGATATCCGACATGGTCTGGGTGGGCGACGTGGCCCGCGGACTGGTTTCGGCCCTGGAGATCGCGGCGCAGGGCAAGATCCTCGACCACGTGGTCGAGGATCTTGCCCTGCGCCGCGATCTCCAGGGCCGAAACCAGTCCGCGGGCCACGTCGCCCACCCAGACCATGTCGGATATCTGGTTGCCGCCGCCGTACAGCTCGACCGGCATGCCGGACAGTGCCCGGCAGACCACCGCGGGCGTGATCTTGCGGACCTTGCCGGAGCCGAACGGCGCCGCGGCCAGCTGCCTCGGGCCGTAGGCATTCACGACGCGAACATTGTTGACCCGGGTGCCGCGGTCCGCGTTGAACATCCGGACGAAGCGCTCCACCGCCGTCTTGGAGATCGAGTAGCTGTTGTTCATCCAGTGGTTGCCAACGCAGATGTACACGCCGGGCAAGTCGTGCTGGGCGACGGCCTCGAGGAAGTTCAGGCCACCGATCATGTTGGTCTCGGCCGCGGGCCGCGGGTTCTGAATGGTTTCCTGGGTCCCGAGGACGGCTGCCAGGTGGATGATGCCGTCGCAGTGCGCGGCTAACTCCACCATCGCGGTAGCGTCGCGGATGTCACCCAGCATCACTTCCCAACCGGGGTCGTGAGTACGACTCCGGTGGTCGAACACCACCGGTTCGTTACCTCGGGCCACAAGTTCTTCGCAGACGTAGGTTCCGATAAAGCCGTTACCGCCTGTTACCCCGACCTTCATGTGCGGACTCCTTCGTCATGGCAGGGGTAGGCAGAGCACACCTGGAGTGGTCTAGCTGGTGAAGTCATGCGATGACCTGCATGGATACCAAGATCACCGATGTGATCATCCTGGGAATCACGTAGATAAAGAGCGATTGAGACCGCCCCTGCGTACACCAGGGGTGGGTCCGCGAGCTGTTAGCTGCATCACAGACCGGGGTGGGGAGGACCCCGGCCCGAGCCCGTACTGTGACCGGCGCTGGGAAGGGCGCTGGACCTGGTTGTGCTTCGGGCGTATCTATCGCCGGCCACGGCGTATCTATCCATCGCCGGCCACGGCGTATCCTCGGTGCCCCACTCAGGGGAACTGGCGCCCGCGGCGGATGAGACTGCGCCGGGAGGGTGGAAGGGCAGATGCGTGGTCGTACGGCGCTAGGACTCCGTTTCAGCGAGAAGAGATGGCTGGCGGCGTACCGGCGAGTGATCCGGCAGGTGTTCCGGACGGTGCCGTTCTACCGCGAGCGGTGGGCGCTAGTGAGCCGCGACCCGGTGCTGGCCGACGAGGTGCAGCGCCGGCGGCACGACCTGGTGCCGCTGGCCGGTGGCGCGTTCGCGGTCAACCCCTACCGCGGTCTTGGCCCGGTGGTCAGCCTGACCGGCCGGTTATCCGCGGGTGCATTGCTGGCCGTGGTGACCGATCTGCCGCCAATCGGCCCGGTACCGGGACTAGCGGCTCGGACCCGGCTGCGCTGCCTGCCGCCGGCGGGCTTTCCGGCCAACCCGTTCGACCGGCGCTTCATCCGGACTGCCGAGCTGATCTCCCGGCTGGCCAGCGGAGAGCGGGTCGCGGTGCTGGGTCCGGAGATCGAGCTGGACAGGCTGGTGGACGTGGCGTCGGCTGCGGCTACGCCGTCGCTTCTCCCGCTGTACTCCGCCCGGGAACAGGTGCCGGCCCACACCCAACCTGGTGCGGTACTGCGGGACTGGCTGCTTGGTTACCTGGGCGCGTTCTGCGACTGTGGCCGTTGGCACCTGGACTGGCGTCGTGTGTACGCCGCGGACACCGAGCACGGGGTGGCGTTCACCATCTTGCCCCAAGCCTCGCCGCGCCTGGTCGACGTCCTGCTTGCGCCGGGCCTGCGCATGCGAGTGGAGCGCTGTGCCGAGCACGGTACCCCGGTGCTTGCGCCGGTGGCCGGGAACACCTGAACTGGTGATGGCCGTGCAGATAGACGTGTTGGATCCCCGCCAGCACTCCGAACCGCCGTACTGGGAGGCGCTTCGAATCCGCGCCGGGTTACGCGCCGACTGGTCCTATGAACTGCTTCGGATTGCGGCCTGGTGCTCCCCCGTGCCGCTGTTGCTGACCGTGTTGCGGGACAGCGCCGAAGCAGTGGGGCTCATCTGTGCGTCCTGGACCGGTGTGCCGGCCCACCACGGGAAGTATGTTGCCCCCCGGGGCCGGCCCTGGCTGGGTGCCCTGTACGTCGAGTCACCCGGCACCAGTGCGGTGCCGGGCTGGTGGTTCGCCGAGCGATTGTCGCTGACCGAGCGGACCGAGCTGTGCTGGGACTACCTGCACGGCATGCGCCGGGAATTGGGGCCACGCTGCCGCGGCGTCGTCTGGCGGCATGCCGCCGCCGCGGATCTGCCGGTGTTGCGCGGCAAGCGGCGGGGGTTGCTGCGGTCCACCTCCTCGATCGCGGTGCTGCCGCTGGCGTGGCCGACTCCCGAGCAGTGGCTCGCGTCGCTGTCCCGGAGCCGTCGCAACGACCTGCGCCGGCAGCGCCGCCACGTCGACGCCGACCCGGACCTGTCGGTGTGCGTCGGGCCGGGCGGCGACCTGGACCCGGGTCAGGTCGCCCGGCTGCTGCGGGCGAACGAGGCCAAGTACGCCGACCGGCACGCAGGTCTGCCCATCACCACCTCGATGGTCACGGCGCTGCTCGGCAGGGACGACGTGGTGACGGTGCGATACATCGATCATGCCGGCCGGCTGCTGGGGTTCGGCGCCGTGCTCGACCACCCCACTGCGCCGGTGTCCCGGCACTGGGCGGGTGTAGCGGTCGAGCACGGCGGCCGGCGGCACCTCTACTTCGACATGTATCTGCGCGTGATCGAATGGGCGATGCAGACCGGTCGTAAGGAGATCAACTTCGGCAGGGCGAAGCTGGACATTAAGCGGGACCTCGGCTGCGAGCTCCAATCCCGCTACAGCGTCGCCGTACCCTGCTGGTGATGCGGCGGTGGCAGCGGCGATCACCCTGGACGTGGTGGATCCCAGGTCCGACCCGGAGCCGGCGTACTGGGCGCAGTGGCGGGCCAGCAGTGGCATGTGGGCCAACTGGTCCTATCAGGCGCTGCGGGTGGATGCGTGGACCGGCCGGGGGCCGCTGGTGCTGTGCGTGTTGCGCAGCGGCGCAGAGATTCTCGGCGTGGTGTCGGCCTACATCTCCGGTCTGCCGCTGCGGCGCACCAGCTATATCTCCGCTGGACGCCGGCAGCTTGGCCTGGTTGACGTGCGGGCCCCACACAGCACCGCCCAGCAGGGCTGGTGGTTCGACTCACGGTTATCGGTAGCCGAGCAGGCCGAGCTGTGCCGGGTCTATGTCCGGGCGATGCGGCGCGAGCTGGGGTGGCGGGTGTGGGCAGTGGCCTGGCGGCATGCCCGCACGGTGGACTTGCCGATGTTCGCTGGCAGGCGAACCCTGGTCCGGCGCACCCCGGCGCTGCCCGTGATCGATCTGCCGTTCGGCACGTCCGACGACTGGCTGGCCTCGCTGTCCCGCAGCCGGCGAACCGACCTGCGGCGGCAGTTCCGGCGCGTGGCGGAGCACCCCGACGTCCACTTCCAGTTCGGCCGGTCGGCGGACTTGGTGGGTGTGGAGGAGTTCGCCAGGTTGCTGAGCGAGAACCTGGCGAAGTATCGCCGGGGACACCGGGGGCGCCGCCCGCACTTCTCGGCCGCGTGGCTGGAGGCGGTCTTCCGGGTGGGCGGCACGCTGTCTGTCACCTATCGAGATCACACCGGCCGCCTGCTCGCCGCGTCGATCGCCCTGGACCACCCCAGCCTTCCGGTCTTGTCGGCATGGGGGGCGGTGCCCGCCGGCGCTGGGGGCTTCCCACACCTGTACTTCGATATGTACGGCCAGTTGATCCGGTGGGCACTGGACACCCACAAGGGCGGCCTCATTCTGGGGCATAGCCAGGTCGAGGTGAAGACCGGTCTAGGCGCACAACTGGTTCCGGAGCATCTCGTGCTGACCGGCCTGCGGTGACGTGCTACGGCCGGTAGTCGGAGACCAGGAACCGTCCCTTGCCCCGCGCGGTAATCTCCAGTTGCTCGCCCGGCTCGAACGTGATCGGGAGTTTTCTCCCGGCAGTGGAGAACAACCACTTTTCGGCGTATGCCGACAGCTCGACGAAAGGGCGCTCGTCGCGCGGATCAGCAACCAGGTAAACCGTGATCTTCCCGGCAGCGTCCTGGCGGACCATGCACTCGGCTACTCCGGGCGTGCGAGTCGCCATGGCCAGGAATGGCCCGACGTACATGCGCTCTCCGTCGGGCAGCACGATGTAGTCATCGGCTCGCCCCCGGGTCAGGTCAAGCCGGCGGAAAGTGCGGCCGCAGGTACAGGGATCGCAGTGGCGGATCGCGCGGTCATCGAGCAGGTAGCGCGGCAGCGGCATGGCTCGTTCCCGGTACGGCGTGACCACAACGCGCCCCTCCACGCCGTCCGGCACTAGCTGCCCGGCTTCATCGACCACCTCGACGTAGACGCGGTCCTCGGCGATGTGAAGTTGGTGCCCCGGACACTCGTAGGCGATGTGCAGCGCTTCTTCGGCGGAGTACTCGTTGAAGATGGGCACCCCGAAGCCCTCGGTGAGCTGGGCGCGGATCTCCGCAGTGAGCAACTCCGACTCTGTGAACACCACCTTGAGACCGGTACGCAGTTGGGTGAGCTGGGCATCGGTGAGGCTGCGTAGCAGATCCCGCAGCATCACCGGGTAGCCGATGATCGCCTGGACGGGGCTGCTGAGCAGGCGCGCCACTCGTTCCTGGGGGGGCAGAGCCATCAGGATCTGGTCTCGGCGGAACATTTTGAACCGCTCGTGCCAGGTGACCGAGACGTATCCCTCCTTGAAGTGGACCAGGCGGTGCCACGGCCGGTAGCGCCCGGTGGCGAAGAATCGACGCACATTCGCAGCTCGGTCGTGGGCATAGTTGTGTTTCAGGTCATGCCGGACCTCTAATACCTGGCTGGTCGTGCCACTTGTCCGGCCGAGATGACAGTCGCCGGCGCTAAAATCCGGTGAGTGGAAGTTTGCTACCCCGGACTCCAGCACACGCGCCTTCGTGAGAAGGGGAAGCTGGGTGAGGTCGGCGAGTTCTTTGATGGTGGCGAGGTATCGCTCGTCCCGGTAGGCGGGCACGTTGCGACGCGCGTAGTCCAGCATCGCGGTAATCCCAGCTGTCATCTGGCCGTCCAGTTTGTCCCTGCTGGCATACTGTGCGCGTAATATGAGGGGGATCGCGGTGACCGGTCTCAGGATCGACATCGAGTTTCTGCGGCTTCGCATACCGTCTCCTGATCTCAGCTCCTCCGGAGGGGGTCCGCCCCCGTGGCGGTCAATACCAGCCACTCTATGGCAGAGCGCAGCTGTCGGTGCCGCCACTTTAGTCTGGCGCGGTGGACTCTTCGTTGCTGCTCGATGCGGGTGTCGTCATGCGGTGCCGTCGGCGGGTGCACCCGGAGCACGCCCCACCGCCCGGAGTGGGTGAGAAGTCGTCGGCACCGGACCACGGTGTGCCACGATTCTGGCATCAACCCGGCGCGGAGTGGGAGGCCTCATGTTCGTCCGTCGGATCGCGGTGATCGACTCCGGGTACGTGGGTCTGACCACGGGGGCGTGCCTGGCGTCGTTGGGACATCGGGTGGTGTGCGCCGATCTGGACGATGCCAAGGGGCGCGGCTGCCCCGGGGAGGTCTCGATCCTGGAACCGGGACTGCCCGAGCTGGTGGCGGAGGGGCTAGCGGCGGGGCGTCTGCGGTTCGTGGTGGGCGCCGCCGCGGCGGTCGGCCACGCGCCGGACGCCCGCCAGCGCGGGGATGGTCAAATACGCAGCGAACTGCTTCCTGGCGATGAAGCTGTCCTATGTCAACGCCGTCGCCGAGCTGTGCGAGCGACTCGGGGCTGACGTGCTCGATGTCACCGAGGGCATCGGCCACGACCGGCGGATCGGGCACGCGTTCCTCCCCCCGGCCCGGGCCGGGCTGGGCTGGGCTGGG
>Ga0136632_10000465_pt1 | contig 11839 bp, 10 predicted proteins | sample AntDrymUQ6112106_2_FD_104670 | JGI IMG/M metagenome (GOLD analysis project Ga0136632, IMG submission 104670) | Polar desert sand microbial communities from Dry Valleys, Antarctica - metaG UQ611 (21.06) | ecosystem: Environmental > Terrestrial > Soil > Desert | place: Antarctica: Dry Valley...
CACAAGTCCGCGCATCCGTCCAATCCGGGGAGTCTAGCACCGTGGCTATTGCGCTGCAACATTCATCCGCTAGAGCCTAACCGTCCTGGCCCAGCCGGTTGCGAACCAGGTCTTCGACGACCGACGGGTCCGCCAGCGTGCTCACATCCCCCAGGGCATCGATCTCGTTGGCCGCCACCTTGCGCAAGATGCGGCGCATGATCTTCCCGGAGCGCGTCTTCGGTAATCCCGGGGCCCACTGGATGAGATCGGGCGCGGCGATCGCCCCGATCTCCTGGCGCACGTGGCCGACCAGCGTGGCGCGCAGGGCCTCGGAGGGCTCGACACCCGACATGAGCGTCACATAGGCATAGATCCCCTGCCCCTTGATGGAATGCGGAAAGCCCACGACCGCCGCCTCGGCGACCGTCTCGTGCAGGACCAGCGCACTCTCGACCTCGGCGGTCCCGAGGCGATGGCCCGAGACATTGAGCACGTCGTCCACCCGCCCGGTGATCCAGTAGTACCCGTCCGCGTCCCGCCTCGCCCCATCCCCTGTGAAGTAAAACCCTGGAAAGCGGGCGAAATAGGTGTCGCGGAAGCGTTGATGGTCCCCGTACACGGTCCGCATCTGCCCGGGCCAGGGGCGGGTGATCACGAGCATGCCGTCGGCCGCTCCTTCGAGCACTTGCCCCCCCTCATCGACGATGGCCGGCACGACCCCGAAAAACGGCAGGGTCGCGGAACCGGGCTTGAGCGCGGTGACACCCGGCAGTGGCGAGATGAGGATGCCGCCGGTCTCGGTCTGCCACCAGGTATCCACGATCGGACAACGCCCCTCGCCCACGACCCGGTAGTACCACTCCCAGGCCTCGGGGTTGATGGGCTCGCCGACGGTTCCGAGGATGCGCAGGCTCGTACGGCGGCTTTTCTGGACCCAGGCGTCCCCCTGGGCCATGAGGGCGCGGATGGCGGTCGGGGCGGTATAGAGAATATTGACCCGGTGGCGGTCCACCACCTCCCAGAAGCGCCCCGGGTTCGGGTGGGTCGGGATCCCTTCGAACATGAGGGTCGTGGCGCCATTGCAGAGCGGGCCATAGACGCAGTACGTATGCCCCGTCACCCAGCCGACGTCGGCCGTGCACCAGTAGATTTCGCCGTCGTGATAGTCGAACACATAGCGATGGGTGATGGCGGCGTAGACGAGATAACCGCCGCTGGTATGCAAGACACCCTTGGGCTTTCCGGTCGAGCCCGAGGTGTAGAGGATGAACAAGGGGTCCTCGGCATCCATCTCGACGGGAGGGCATTCGGGGTCGGCGGCAGCGACCGTCTCGTGGTACCAGAGGTCACGGCCGGCCTGCCAGGCGATCGACCGGCCCGTGCGTCTCACCACGAACACGGTGTGGACCCGGGGACAGGCCAGGAGCGCGGCATCCACGTTGGCCTTGAGCGGTACATGGCGCCCGCCGCGGAGCCCCTCGTCCGCGGTGACCACGACCCGGCAGTCGGAGTCGAGGATACGGTCCTTGAGCGATTCCGGAGAGAAGCCCCCGAACACGACCGAGTGGACGGCCCCGATCCGGGCACAGGCCAGCATCGCGACCGCCGCCTCGGGGACCATGGGCAGGTAGATCGCGACCCGGTCGCCCTTGCCCACACCCCGCGCTTTCAAGGCATTGCCAAAGTGGCAGACGGCATCGAACAGCTCGCGGTAGCTCACAGACCGCGTCTCGCCCGGCTCGTCGGCTTCCCAGAGGATCGCCGTCCGATCCCCGCGGCTCGCCAGATGGCGGTCCAGGCAGTTGTAGGCGACGTTGAGCTTCGCGCCCTCGAACCAACGGATCCGCGGGGCCTGATAATCCCAGTCGAGGACCCGCGCCCAGGGCCGCGACCAGGTCACGAACTGCTGGGCTTGCTCCGCCCAGAAGCCGCTCGGGTCTTCGATGGAGCGCCGATAGAGGGCCTGGTAGGCGGCCCGGTCGATATGGGCGCGTGCCGCCATCTCGGCACTCACTTCGTAACGCACTGATTGGGGCATCTCCGGCATGGCCTCCTGAATAGAGCATGCGGCGGGTTATTATAGGGACGCAGACTACCACCCACTAGCTAGCTAGCGCACCCACTTTTCCGAATGGCCGCTCGCCCATGACAGACGCAGCGCCCCTCCTCGCCACCGCCCTGACCGCCGTCGCGGAAGCGATGCGTGTGGCACGCCTGATCCAGGGACGAATCCAAGAGACCCCGGGACTCGTGAAGAGCGATCGTAGCCCCGTGACGGTCGCGGATTTCGCCGTCCAGGCCTTGATCTGCCTGCGATTGCGGGCGGTGCTAGGGGAGTTTCTCCTCGTGGGCGAGGAGAGTGCCGATGTGTTGCGATCCGAGGCCGGGGCCGCGGTTCGCGAGGCAGTGGTCGCGGCGGTCCGCATGGTGTGGTCCGAGATCAGTCCCGACCAGGTCCTCGCCGCCATTGATTCCGGTGCTCACGACGCCACGGCCCCTGCCTACTGGACGCTCGACCCCATCGACGGGACCAAGGGCTTCCTGCGCAGTGGCCAATACGCGATCTCGCTCGCGTTCATCGAGGACGCTGAGGTCACCGTGGGGGTCTTGGGCTGTCCCAACCTCTCGCCCGACTTCGATAGGTCCTTCGCCGATCCAGACCCGTTCGGTCTCCTGTACTACGCGAGCCGCGGGGGCGGGGCCTGGGCCTCTGCGCCAGACGGTGTGGCGTCCGGCGGGACAGAGATCAGATGTGGGACGAGCGAGGGGCCGGTCCGCGTCTGCGAGTCGATCGAGTCCGGGCATTCGAAGCAAGACACCACCGCGCGCGTCATCGCGGCCCTAGGCGGGGCCGGCACCCCCGCTCGCCTCGACAGCCAATGCAAGTACGCCGTGGTCGCGCGCGGCCAGGCCGACGCTTATCTCAGGCTCCCGACACGCGCGGACTATGTGGAGAACATCTGGGACCACGCGGCGGGGATGCTCGTCGCCGCCGAGGCCGGTGCCGAAATCACCGACGTCGACGGCCGGCCGCTCGACTTCTCCTGCGGCAAGGGCCTGTCCCAAAACCGGGGGATCATCTGCGCCTCCCCGCGCTTCCATGCGCGCATCGTCGGGGCGATCCGGGCGGTCAACCCCTAGCCTGGATTTCTCACCATCACCCTGCTACGACCGCCGAGCGGCGCTCGGGATCCGGGCTACGGCGGCCCGAGCGGCCGCCAAACCGGTCGTGAAATCGCCGCTCGACGGAGACTCCGCTACCAGCAGGTCGCAGGCGTCTTTGTACCGGTTGAATTCAGGGTCAGCACCGTGCAACCCGTATCGCCGGCCTGGGGTCCTCCGGCGACGGCGGTCGCCGTCACCGTGAACTCGGTCGTTAAGTTGGGACTAGCAACCGTGAGCGTGTAAAAGCCCCGCTGTGAAACCCCCGTGGGGAACCCGAGCGGGCCTGTGATGTCCGCGTACATGTTATTGGCAAGATAAGACCGCTCTTGGGCATTGGCCATGGCCGTCAAGGCGGTGATGGCGTCCGCGCGGTTCGATCGGCGTACCTGGTTCTGGTAACTCGGATATGCGATGGTCGCGAGGATCCCCACGACCGCGACCGCGATCATGAGCTCGATGAGCGTCATACCTCTGGATCGCTTGATCATCGTGTTCTCCTGAAATGAAGCCCTGCAGTACGCCTCTAAAAAGAGCGCCCGGTGCTCACGGAGACGACCGGGCGCCTGTCGGTGCTACATGCCGTTACGTCAGTACGCATTATCGTCGTCCGGATACCAGTAGGTCTTCACGATTGGGTTTTTCAGATCCAGATCGTTTAGCACCTCGGGACCGGCAAGCGCTACGGGACCTTCTGAGCCCGGGGTGTTGGGGTCCGGTCTCGGGAACAGGATCACGATGTCGGGAGGTAATCCCGTTCGTACCAGATTGAGCGACCTGTCGGTACGGTTCAGGGCGTTGGGGTCACCGGCCTGATCGAGGTTGTACACCGAATTCCCATTCAAGACATTGACGGCGTAGACACGGCCGGTGCCTTGGCTAGGCGAGCAGGCGTCTGTCGATGCCGTGGCGACCGGAGTAAAGGTCGCGAACAGCACCACCCCACCGAAGGTGACCGCCTCGGTGAGCACCTTCTCGCCGACGAAGGTGCCGGTACCCACGTCGACCATGCGGATCATCCAGCCCTGGTTGCTCTCCAACGCCGTTTGTTGCGTAGAACTGAAGTTGATCACGCTGGTCACGTCGTACAAATCGTCTTCTTGAAGCGGCCACTGAGACGGATACGCAGCCGGTTTGGCCAGTGGATTCGGGTCACGCACCATGTAGAATCGATCCTGAGTCACCTTGTTCAAAGGATGCGAGCGATTACCCGACCCGATGGAAACGGACATGAAAGACGGCTTACCGGTTGGTACGATCAACGCCGCATCCGGTTCGTTAAAAAAGCGTCGATTGACCGCTTCGGTGCTGGGTACGTCACTGGCCGCGTTCTTCTGAAATTCCGCCATCAACGCGCCGCTCACGAGCGGTTGGCCAACGGCTGCGCCGTTGTTGATGTCGAAGCGCCACAGGCGCCCGCCCATGTCGGCGGCGTACATGCGGTCGGCCAACCCATTGCGGTCCACGTCGATGACCCGCACGTCGGCCGCGATGCTGTTGGTCATGGTGTTGAACGCCAGGTTCGGCGTGGACGGCAACGCAGGATCGTCGTAGCCGGCCCACCAGAGGCGTTGACCGGTCAGGGCATCCACCATGTAGATGGCGCGCCCCTGGGAGTCGGGACCCGGGACCGTGGACGTCTCCTGGTCGGGGTCGAACCCGCCGCCGAAGATCAACACGTCCTTTTCGGTAGCGCCAATCTGGACTCGGGCGCGTTTAGGCCGCGACCAGGTCTCGGACAACTCGTCGAAGTCACCTGCCCCGCCCTGGATACGCCACAGGAGCTTAGGTGCGTCACGATTGGTCACATCGAGGGCATAGTAGTTTCGACCGCCTCGGCGCTCACCGAAGTAAAGATATACGTGGTCGCCCTCCCCAGACTCGATTGTGGCGTCGGTATCGTCCGGGTTCTCCTTTATCCAGACCGTCATGGGGCCGTCCAGACCATAGTTTCGACCGGCGCCCGGGATGGGCGGGTCGTCTCGCAGGTCCTTCAGTCTGCCGAGCATCTCCTGCGGCACGAACGCGAACAGCTCTTTCCCGCCGTTGGGTTCGGTGACAGCGCCGCTGCTGGTTTGGATCGCGTGTAGATAGCCATCATTGTTCGTGACATATACAGTGATGTCGGGTGCCGCGTCGGTACCCCCGTAGGTCACCAGCACCGGATTCGCGTGCAGCGGATCGCCCATGTCCCTGCGGGGCTCGGTCGCATCGCCGTCCGCGTCTTCGTCGTCGACATCCATGCCCCGCGCCCATTGGATGAGGTTGGTCCTATCGGTGGAGATCCCCAGCATAGCGTTGGTGAGATTGGTATTGCTGTCGTCCAGTTTATTTCGCGCATCGGAGAGGTTCGACACGCCCGACGGCACACCCGATGGCCCAAAGGCGCCGGTGTAGGTGTACAACTTGCGATTTGTCGGATCACGCAGCTCACCGGCCGCGCCGCCCGTCTCCGGCGCGCCGCCGTCGGGAACGTCCTCCGTCATATCCGTCCAGACACTCGTGCTGCCGTCGCTGAAGAACCCTGTGTTGGGATCGACCGCAGGGTGGTTGTTCTTATCCAGGATCGCGAACGCACCGTTGTTGATGCCTATCTTGTAGCGCTTGAGGTTACCCGGCCAACGGATGTTGGCATCCGGCCGGAAGACGGCAAAGTACAGCTCATCGCGGTGGAACAGCTTGTTGAAGGCGTTCACCGACACGACCGGGGCGGTGAAAGTGTCGCTGATCTTGCGGATCTCGGTCACAATCTGGGTAAAGGCGCTGGACAGCTCCTGCGCAGTGTTGGCAGTGAAATACCGTCCTCCCCCCTTGGTGGCGGCCTGGCTGAGCAGTGGGAAATCGAGAGTGAAGCCGATCATGTAACTGGTGGCGTTCTGCTTCCCGTTGAGGTCCGACCGAAGGTCTTTATCGTGCAAGTACTCGGCGAGTTCGTCGAGACAGTTGTCTTGCGGGTCTTCACTCGTGCCATGAGCACAGGTCCGGTCTCCCGACGGTAAGGTGGTGCCCGAAAGCAGGCTACCGATGTTCGAGTCGGCATCCCCATCATAGGTCGGCTCGCCATCCGTCAGGTAGACGATGAAGTTCTTCTGGCATTCGAACTCCATCGGCGACTTATACAAAGTAGAGCTGCTCGGGTTCGTGGTGCTCGGATTCAAGCATCCCGGCACGCTGTAGATGTTGTTAGGGGACCTACCGAACACCACACTCTGGCCGGCCAGGTACCGATAGGCCTCGTACAAGGTCTCGGACAGCGGCGTCCAACCGGAGGCGGTTAGCGCATCCACTTTGGATTTGAAGTCGTCGCGGACGCCGGTCGCATCGATGTTGCTCATGGGAAAGATCACCGGCCCGCCTTTATTGCCGCTCGGCGGTGTGCTATAGCTTTTCGTGTCGTAACGCACGAGGCCGATGTTGATGTTGGTGTTGCTGTCGACCACGCTCTTGACCACATCCTTCATAATCTGAAGGCGGATGCCCAGAGAGGTTACGCTGTAGAAGTGGTACCAGTTCAGGTAGTTGGCGCTGAAGATTGTGTAGGTGTTACCCGTCGCAGACCAGGCTGCGGCACCGCTGCTGCTGGACTTCCACGGGCCGCTCGAGCCGTTGGCGATCCAAGTGCCGCCGGTGCCACTGCCGTGCACGCCCTGGTCGGCCTGGCATTCGACGTGCGGCGGGCTGTTCACGCTGTTGCTCAGAGACGCCCATTTGCTCTTGCTCGCGTTGTTGTTCGGTTGCCAGCGCGCGAGCCGGTCGGTGTACGTGCCAACAGCACCCAGAGGGCCTGCGGCCGCTTGGCATCTCAGTTTGGTGGCGTCGAACCATTTGTCGCTGTCGCAGTCAGGCGGGGTTCCAGAAGTCGACCAGAAAATTCGATTGGAAGCGCAGGCGCCGGCATAGGTCGTGGCCGGGTTGAAAGTGGTGGTCGTCGTTACCTCCGTGTCCATGCTCCCCGAGGTGTCGAGGATGAACAGCACGTTCGGTTTGGCGACGCTCTGGCCCTGGTTGGAGCCGAGGTAGATCTCCGTATCCTCGGCGAACGCGCTGGCAGCGGCCACTAGGCCCACGGTGAGGCCCATCGCGAGAGAACTCAGACGTTTGACTGTCCCTAACATAAGCAACTCCTTTAGCATGCTTCTCAGTATAAAACGTAGCGATACCAGACGACCGCTCCCGCAGATCAGTACAGTCGGATCCGTGTGAGCCGCTTGTCCTTTATGACGTAGAACACATCGCCGGTCTTGCCGATCAACTGGGTCTCGGGCGTGATGGGCACCGGCTTGCCGCCCACGATGACCTGGCTCTGGGGCGTGACCTTGAGGCTCAATGGGCCGCAACCCCGGCAATGACGACCGATGGTTACGACACCGTTGCCGGTGGGTACCTTCTTGGCCGTGAGTTCCATTTTGAAGGCCACCACGGTGCCCCCCTCGACGCTGTCCTCGTAGGGGATCAGTACCGGTATGCTCCCGCTTGTAAGCGGAAACAAGAGCGTCGCAGCCAGGGTTATCAAGATGCTCGTTCGTTTCATGGCTTTATCCTCTGCTGTCGTTGATCGGGGGTAATACAGGTGCGAAGGCTCATTCGCCATCCCCAGCCTGCACGATGTAGAACCCTTGTTCGTGACCGGACCGCCCACCCCGCTGCGACTGGCTCCTGCTGTCTATGGAAAAATGATGCGCGGCGGCGTTGTTGTTGCCGCCCATGCTGTAACCGCCCGAGGGGACGTTGCCCACCCCCTCATAGGTGGTCGTCGTATTCGCCTGCTCTGCGAAGAGCGCGGGGGCGGGCGTGTTGGGGTCATCGAACCCACCAGCCGATGTCGTCAGGTTGAAGAAGTAATCTCTACCGGTGGCTGCGGTACTGCTGAGCAGCGTGTTTCGCGGTATGCGCAGGACCGAATCGATCCCGGACTCCGCAGCTTGATAGGCCTGATTGCCGAACTGGGTGTTGGCTGCCATCATGAGCTCCAGTCGCCCGGTACCGGCGACCGACAGGCCCAAGGTCGTCAGGATCACCAGGAACACCATACTGACCATGAGCGCATTGCCCCGCTGAGTGAAGGGCATCCGTGCGTGGGAACTGACCATGGAACTTCCTCTCGGCTAGTTGTGGAGATGAACCGTCTTCGTCACCAGCACCCGGCGAAAGCCGTCGTTGGGGGTCACGGGCGCCGCTGGTAGCTGATAGGATGTGGTGTTGGTATAACCTGCCTCGGCGGTCGGTGCGCGGACCAGGAGCCATAACCGCACGGCCTCGACCTGAGGCCAGGATACCCCTGCCCCACCGTTCACGTACCGATCCACCGAGCCATCTCCTGGCTGACCTACGGCTACGGGGAAATCCAAGGCATACTGGACCTGCAGGTTTTCCACACCAGAGACCACTACTTCTTCTTGCAACGCGACGTTTCCGGCACTTGGTACGAGGACGACGCGTTTCAAAGCCGGTGCCCCATCGCCAAGCGTGTTGGTCCAAGGGCTGACGTAATAAGCGCGGCTTTCCAGCTTATAGTTCTGCGCGGCCGGCATGTCCGCCGGTTGGCTATTACCCAAGAACAGCGTGCCCTTATTGCGGTTCGAGCGTAGGTACGGAGTGTTGTTGACAAGGGCCACGACAGGCGTCGGATCGACGAAGCGCATCGCCAGGATGTCGGTGCCAGCTTGATACCTGTTATCGGGGATGCACGGGGCATAGCCGGTATTGAAACCGTCCGAGCCCTCGATCCGGTTGGTAAGGGTCGTATACCACTGCGGCGCGCAATCGTTGATGGCCGCAGCCAGGGGTGCGGGCACGGGTTCGGGCAAGCCGGCGTGGTTTAGGACCAGCGCCGCGCTGCTGTTGAGGCCCCAGTAACCGGCCAGGCGCAGGTCTCTAGTGATCTCGTCCAGCGCGTAGCGGGCGTTTTCCTGCAAGCGCGAGATGGAGTCATTGACGGTATAGGCCGCCCGGCTGTTGGCATATACGGCGATTCCCGCCCCCACCAGGACCAGCCCGATGGTCATCGCCACCATCATTTCGACGAGACTAAAACCTTGCGAAGTTCTCGACATAAGCGGCGGCGCGCGGCGTGGATCCATTGCTTCGGTTCCCATCAGAACTGCACCTGAGTGCTGTACTGCTCGGGCGTGGCGGTCCCCTCGTTGCGCTGCAGCCGATCGGTCCACTGGACCGTGATGGTCAGCAATCCCACGATACCCGCCGGCGGGGCGGCGGGCTGCACGATCGCGGCTTGCGCCCCCGGGAGCCCCGACGCCTGGTCTTGGAGTGCCGTTAGCCACTGGGACATATCGTATGTGGCCATCTGCGCCGCTGTGCACTGGTTCGCGACGCAGTCGGGCGGGCTGGCGACCGGGGCGCCACTCAGCGCCCTTGCGTAATTCGCCAACCCCCCGATATTCCCGTATGCGATCGGTGATGTCCGCGACAGACGCCACGGCCTTGGACCGGAGTATGGAATCATTGCCGCCCTTCAGGGCTGCGGCCTGCATCGCCGCGGCCCCCAATAACCCCACGGACATGATGAGGATCGTGATGAGCACCTCAATCATGAATACGCCTCGTTCTTTCCGTGGTATTCGACGGACGGTCATGGGCAGGTCCCAATAACAGTCGTGGACTTGGTGACCTCGACACGGCCCGTCGGGCTTAGCACCAGCCCGCGCGCGTGATCGAGCCCGCGTCCGTCGCAGATACGGAAGATCCCGTTGAGTGCAACGCTTAGTGTGACGTCTGCCGGATCCGGATATCGCACGACGCCACGAGAGGTGTAGAAGAACAAGTTCAAGTTTCCTATGCTGGGCGTGATGGCGACACGGTTGGCGGCCGCACCGTGCGAATCGAGCACCGGCTCACCGGCATCGAGGGCGCGGTTATTATTGACATCAACAAACACCACCCAACCGATTTGCCAGCCCGTCCCGGCCGCGATGCTACAATTGGCGGCGCCTGGGCTCTTCGCGCACAGCGTGACCTGTGCGTTGCGCTTGATGGCTTCCGTGCGCGCCAGATGTAGGGAGGCGAGGAGGTCGTTGGCCTGGGCGGACAGGCGGGAGTTCTGGATGAACTCCGACATGGAGGGGACCCCGGCCCCAAGCGCGATCGCCAAGACGGCGACGCCGACCATGAGCTCGATGAGCGTAAATCCGGAGGCGTTCAACTTGTTCATGCTTGGCCGTCTCCGTGTGCTAGCATGCCATTCCTCTTGCTTGATGTGTTTTGCATATGCGTTGCTCTCGATGGCCCGTCGTATCGTTCAGCCGATCTTCTTCCTTGAGCGAAAGTAGACCAACGCGATGATTTATCCGACGAACGGTCATATTCGGCCGAGCAAAACCCTGATCTTCGAGTTCAGGATGCCAGGGCCGATACCTCCGCGATGACGCAGATGCAGCGGGGCGGCCCTCCTTGGTTTGCCGCCGCTATAATTGAGCACGAGAGAACACCACAGTGAGGTTCAGGCTTGGGAATCTTAAAACGCGCGGTAGCGTCATGATATTGCCTGTCGCGCGCGCTACTGACCGGCTGTTCATACCCAACTTCTGCACCGCCCGGCCGGTGTTCGTGCTGGTCTTGATGGGCGAGCTATTGGCCATCGTACTGACTCTATCGACCGCCACGGATGTAAACGCAAGCTTCGACGATCTGGCCCTCAAGTCCCTTTTCATTCAATGGGTTACTCTTTGCTGCGCCGCGGTTCTGTGCGCCAGCCGAACGCTTTACTCCCGCCTCAGCGAGGCCAGGGTAGCAATGGTCGCTTATGTATCGATGCTCGCAATCGCCTGGGTGTTGAGCGAGCTGGCGTGGTGGACCCTAGATTACTTAAGCAACCCGATGCCCCTCGATGCGGCTTCCAGGGGAGGGTTTTTGGCACGCAATCTGGCGATTGCGGCGATCGTGATCGCCATCGCACTGCGTTATATGTATGTCCACCATCACTGGGAACGGCGCATCGAATCGGAGGCCGAGGCCCGCATCCAAGCCTTGCAGGCGCGCATCCGGCCGCATTTTTTTTTCAACTGCATGAACACCATCGCCAGCCTGACCCGCAGCCATCCAATGCTGGCCGAGGAAGCGGTCGAAGACTTAGCCGATCTGTTTCGAGCGAGCCTCCTGCCCGCTCGTGATCGGGTCACGCTCGGTGGGGAGCTTGAGCTGTGCCGACAGTATTTACGGATAGAAGCCCTACGCTTGCAAGATCGCTTGGCGATTGATTGGCAAATCGATGAGTTACCGGCGGACGCCCTGGTACCGGTGTTATCGATTCAGCCGCTCATCGAGAACGCGATCTACCACGGGATCGAGCCCTTGCCCCAGGGTGGGGTCACTCGGATCAGGGGGCAGCGCGAGGGGTACCGGCTCACGGTCGTGATCGAAAATCCCAAGCCGACGGATGGCAGACGATCATCGCGCGCAAGCCATGGCTTCGCCCAGGAAAACGTAGGGCAACGACTGCAGGCTTTCTACGGCGGGTCGGGTGGGCTGAAAGTGGAGGACTTGGGCGACCACTACCGGGCGACATTATCATTCCCTTATGAACGCGCCGAAGATGCGGATCCTCATCGTGGATGATGAGCCGCTCGCGCGCGAGCGGCTCGCCTCACTGATCCGCGAGCTTGGGATCGGTGAGGTCGTGGGAGAAGCGGGAAACGGGGTCGAGGCCCTGACCGCCGTTGCGGCGCATGCGCCGCAACTC
>Ga0136632_10000466_pt1 | contig 11832 bp, 11 predicted proteins | sample AntDrymUQ6112106_2_FD_104670 | JGI IMG/M metagenome (GOLD analysis project Ga0136632, IMG submission 104670) | Polar desert sand microbial communities from Dry Valleys, Antarctica - metaG UQ611 (21.06) | ecosystem: Environmental > Terrestrial > Soil > Desert | place: Antarctica: Dry Valley...
AGGGCGATCCGCACTCGCCGTGGCTGTTCGGCACCTCCCCGGGTGCGGTCGCGAAGGGCTTCTGGCACGCCCACATGGGCTGGCTGTTCGACCGGGAGATGACCAATCCGCGCCGCTACATCCCCGACCTGCTGCGCGACCGCACCCTGGTCCGGGTGAGTGGACTGTTCTGGCTGTGGACCGGCATCCTGCTGCTGCTGCCCACCCTCATCGGTGGTCTGGTCACGATGTCGTGGTGGGGAGCGCTCACTGCGTTCTTCTGGGCCGGCCTGGTCCGGGTGGCGTTCCTGCACCACATCACCTGGGCGGTCAACTCCGTCTGTCACATCGTCGGCAAGCGCCCGTTCGCGTCGCGGGATCGGGCCGCGAACTTCTGGCCGATGGCGATCCTGTCGATGGGGGAGTCCTGGCACAACATGCACCACGCCGACCCCACCTCCGCGCGACACGGCGTGCTGCGCGGTCAGGTCGACATCTCGGCGCGGGTGATCTGGGCGTTCGAGAAGCTCGGCTGGGCGTGGGACGTGCGGTGGCCGACGCCTCAGCGCCTGGCGAAACTCAGCGCGCGGAGCTGACCGGGGTGCCCCGCGCGGGAGGGCGCCGCACCGGTTGCACCGGAACGGGGGCATGAGCCGGGTGTCGAGCGCCCCGCGGGTGCGGATGAGCGCGCAGGCCCGCCGTGAGCAACTGCTCGACGTGGGGCGCGCGCTGTTCGCCGAGAAGGGCTACCAGGGTGCCTCCGTCGAGGAGGTCGCGCACCGAGCCGGGGTGAGTAAACCGGTGGTCTACGAGCACTTCGGCGGCAAGGAGGGGCTCTACGCGGTGGTGGTCGACCGGGAGATGCGGGAGCTGCTGGAGCACATCACCTCCGCGCTCTCGACCGCGGGGCATCCGCGGGAGCTGCTCGAGCAGGCCGCGCTGGCCCTGCTGGGTTACATCGAGGGCTCCTCGGACGGGTTCCGCATCCTGGTGCGCGACTCGCCGGTGGCCAGCGCGAGCGGTACCTTCTCCAGCCTGCTCGGTGAGATCGCCCGGCGGGTGGAGCACATCCTGGGGCGGGAGTTCGCCGCGCGGGGCTACGACACCGCGCCCGCCGCGCTGTTCAGCCAGTCACTGGTCGGGATGGTCGCGCTGACCGGGCAGTGGTGGCTGGAGGTCCGCAGCCCGGGCAAGGAGGAGGTCGCCGCGCACCTGGTCAACCTCGCCTGGAACGGCCTGTCCCACCTCGAGCACGACCCGCTGCTGCGCACCGCGCGCTGACCTCAGGTGTGCTGCAGCGAACAACGCCGCCACCACGATTGTGGCCACGTCGCGGACGAGGCGGAGGCCGTCGACCCCTGCGCTGCTGAGCTCCACCGCCGTCATCGGGAGCAGGGACGCCGTTGTGATGAGGACTTCTCGGCACAGCTCAACGCCGGGTGTCCCAGCGGTCACCTTCGGCCAGGTCGTCGGTCTCCGTCAGCAGTACTTGGTCGGCTCGTTCCTCGTCCGGGTCCACGGGCACCTGGCGCTCGCGTAGCCGGATCGCCCGTGCCAGCGCCAGACCGACGAGGACCGCCACGATCACCCAGGCGAGCGCCGCGAGTGCGAGCGCGGTGAGTGTCACGGCAACTTCCCAGGTCGCGGACGGTATGCCATCTCCAGTATAGGCGTCGGCACGCTCGACCGCGAGCCGAACTCACGACCTTGTGCCCGGCAGGGACGAGACCGCTCTTCCTCCGATCCTTCTCCTGCTGACGTTCGATCGCTTCCGTGTCGGTAATGCCTGAATCACGCATCGTGACAACACCGGTGTGGCCTACGACGAGTTCACGAAAGATGTAACGCGCGACACTCCGTGGCAGATAAGACGGACAGGAGAGGGCGGTCTCCGGCAACGAGCCGGGGGGTCTCCCTGTGCGTGGATTTGTGACGCTCATCCCAACAGGTGAGCCGGGCATTCGCGCGCTCCGTCACGGTCGGCAATCAAGGGCAATGACAGTCAGCGGAGGGCGTGTTGTCCAGTCACATCGAGGTGAACCAGTCGGGGCCGACGAGCCCGCGACCGACCGCCGGCCCGCCGGCTCCGTCCTGGGAGTCCCGCTACCGCCGGGCTGTGGTGCTGGCCGACGTGGTGCTCATCGCCATCTGCTTGCGGGTGGGTCTCGTGCTCACCGACGGCAGCCTCGCTGGTCACCTGCCCGGCGCACTGGCGGGCATGACCGCCGTCGTCCTCGCCGGCAGCCTCGTCGGGTGCCGGGTGTGGGAGCAGCGGATCCTCGGTCAGGGGGCGGACGAGTTCCGTCGGCTGGTCAACGCCTTCGCCCTCGCGGCGGTGGCACTGGGCCTGACTGCGTTGGCCATGGACATCGGTTTTTTCCGCCCGTGGGTGTTCGGTGTGTTGCCGATCACCGGACTCGTCACCCTGACGTCCCGGTACGGTCTGCGCCGCGTGCTCCACGCGCGGCGCAGCCGTGGGTTGTGCATGCATCCCGTGCTGGTCGCGGGAAGCCTCGACGAGGTCGCCGACCTGATAGAACGAACGCGACGCGAGAGCTACTATGGCTGGTCGGTCACCGGCGTCTGCATTCCAGGAGTGTCCCCGGACGATCGCACCCACGAGGTCCGTGGGGTGCCGGTGGTCGGAGGACTCGACGACGTTCCCGAACTCGTCCGCGGTGGCGTCTACCGGGTGGTCACCGTCGCGCCCGACGTGCACTGGACCCGTCGGCGGCTCCGTGACCTGGCCTGGAACCTCGAAGGGGCCTCGGCCGAACTGGTGGTGACTCCCGCGTTGATGGAGATCACCGGTCCCCGGCTGCACGTAGCGCCCGTGTACGGCCTGACCCTGCTGCGGGTCAGCCTGCCGACCTTCCACGGTGCGCGGTGGGTCCTCAAGGGTGCGCTCGATCGGGTCTCGGCGTGCTTCGCGCTGTTGCTGCTCGCACCGCTCCTCCTCGCTGTCGCGCTCGCGGTCAAGCTCGAGGACAGGGGTCCGGTGATCTTCTGGCAGCAGCGCGTGGGCAGGGCCGGCCGCCGCTTCTGGATGGTGAAGTTCCGTTCGATGGTCACCGATGCGGAGCAGCAGCGCTCCGAGCTCGAGCTAGCGAACGAGGGTTCCGGGCCTCTCTTCAAGCTCCGTGCAGATCCGAGAGTCACCCGCGTCGGCGCGGTGCTCCGCCGCTACTCGCTCGACGAGCTCCCGCAGCTCATCAACGTGATCATCGGCGACATGTCGGTGGTCGGGCCTCGGCCGCCGCTTCCCGCAGAGGTGGAGAAGTACGAATTCGACGCCCGGCGCCGGCTACTCGTGAAGCCAGGGCTCACCGGGCTCTGGCAGGTGAGCGGGCGCAGTGGTCTCTCCTGGGAGGAGACCGTCCGGCTCGACCTGCGCTACGTGGAGAACTGGTCCTTCGCGATGGACCTGATGATCGTCTGGAAAACGGTAGGCGCGGTGCTGCGGGGTAACGGTGCGTACTAACGACGGAATGCGTTGCTTACGGGATAACGGCTCCACCGGACGGTCGATGTCGACAGTGACTGTGGCTGGCAGCCGCGCGAGCCCGATGGAGGAAGCAGATGACAACGATCATGGACGGGACCACCATCACGGGAGCATGAGATGCTTCGTGCCCGAGGCTCTCGCCGCTGCGATCACCACAGTCCACCCACGTTGTGCCCGCGCCGATGGGGGCTCGGGCCCATTCGGGACGGTGCACGATGCGTCTGCGATCAACGGACATCTCGACACGCACGATCGGTGACGAGACCATCGTCCTCAGCCTGCCGTCCTCGAGGTACTTCACGATCACCGGCGTCGGCATCCGGGTGTTCGAGTTGCTGGCCGAGGAGAGGCCACTCGATGACCTCGTGGGGACGATCGTCGGTGAGTACGAGGTCGATCCCATGATCGCTCGGCGCGACATCGAGGCGTTCCTCGATCGGCTCCATGACGCAGAGCTCGTCCAATGAGGGGACGCCGATGTACCTGAGCGAGGTGGACCCGGTCCGACTGGGTCCAACCGGGCTCCCGGTCCTCTCGGCGTGGGACGTCGCCATCGGTCATCCGGTTGGGTCCGTGCCGCTTCCCCCGCGCCCCGCGCAAGTCGACCCCGATCCGGCGAGAGCACTACGGGATGCACTGCGCCCGGCGCTGCTGAGTCCGCCTTGTCTCGTGGCGTTCTCCGGAGGCCGGGACTCCTCGCTCTTGCTGGCGGTGGCGGCTGAGCTGGCGGCGCGGGAGGGCATGCAACCACCGACCGCGCTGACATTCCGGTACCCCGGCGATCCAGCGGCGGACGAGACGTCCTGGCAGGAACTGGTGGTCGCACATCTTCATAGCGCGTGCCTGCGGTTCGAGTGGGTCCGCCGCGACATCACGACCGAGCTGGACAACATCGGGCCGGTGATGGCACCCGTTCTCCGGGCGCACAGCGGTCCGACCTTTCCCGCCGGGCTGGCCAACACAATTCTGTTAGCCCAGCACGCCAGCGGCGGCTCCCTGGTCACCGGAAATGCCGGTGACGAGGTCCTCGGCGGACACCGTGCCGGGGTGCTGCGCGCGGTGCTGCGCCGACGGGGTCGGGGGCTGACCCGGGCCAACTGGCGGCAGACCGCGGCGTGCGCGGCGCCGGCGCCACTCCGCCGCCGGCGCGCCCGTCGGGACGTCGACGACGCCCTCTGGCTTCGTCCGGTCCTCCATCGCGCGGTGCTGGCCGAGTGGATGCGGAGCCAGGTGGCCCGACCACTTCGCTGGGATCGAAGTGTCTGGTCGGCGTTGGCACCGCGGGCCGTCCTGATCGGCAACCGGACGCGAGCCCGCGTCGCCCAGGATCACGACTGCGAGTTGACGGAACCGCTCGGCTCGCCCGGCTTCGTTGCCTCCTACGCTGCCTTCGGCGGCCGCTGGGGCGGCATCACCCGCGCCGCGGGCACCCGGCTGCTGGCCGCCGGGCTGCTTCCCGACGCCGTCATCGGCCGCCGCCAGAAGGCATATTTCATCGGCGCGTCCCAAGCACCTGCCAGACGAACAACAGGACGGCTCCTGCAGAGCAGATCGGGCCAGCTGGCGCGGCTCCGTCCGGCCCCATCGCGGCCATTTGTGACAACCAGATTCCCGGGTCGGCAGCCGCTCCGGCTGGTGGCGTCGTCGTCGATACGGCCGTCGACGACGAGCTGGCCGCCAAGACCAAGGCCAATCCGCCAGGGACGACGTTTTGGCTCGCCCCTGGTAAGCACACCCCCGGCCGGGATCAGTACGGCCAGGTCGCCCCGAAGGACGGCTCGCGGCTTCGGTTTGACTCGTGGCGAGGTTACTCAAGCAAGGCGATCCGTGCACAGACATGCGAGTCGCCGTGACGGGGGGAACTTGATAACGCCGCAACGACGCATTCGCGGCGGCCGTGGAGCTGTGCTGACTCTGGTGGATCAGCTGATCTCATCGGTCTCTCACTGCAGAGTGCCCATCCGCCCGGTCGATGACCTCCCGTGCCGCCCGCCCCGTCGTCGTCCTGACCTGGAACATCGCGACGAGGTGATTTCCCAGCTCGAGATGGGCGGCGGCTGGGGCGCGGAGTATCTGATCCCGATGCCCGCACCGCACGTGGTTCGCGCTGAGCCGGCAGGATGTGCTCGGCGATGATCAGCGGCTGGACCCGGATCCTGCGTGTGACGGCCCTCTCCCGCACCGTCCGGGCCTCGGCGGGGCGCGTCAGCTGGGGCCTCGGTGATCAGGCGGTGTCCAGCCTGACGAACTTCGCCGTCGGGCTCTACGTGGCACGCACGCTCGGCGTGACGGACTTCGGCGTCTTCACGCTCGCCTGGGTGACCTACGCCGTGGTCGTCAACCTTTCCCGCGGGCTCGCCACCGATCCCCTCCTGGTGCGGTTCAGCGGGGTGCCGGCCGGATCCTGGCGCGCGGCGGTGTCCCGGTCGTCGGGCACGGCCCTGTTGGTCGGGCTTGGCACCGGCGCCGTTGCGGTCCTCGCCGGTGCCGCGATCGGTGGCGCCATTGGTGGCGCGTTCGTCGCCCTCGGCGTCGTCCTGCCGGCCGTCCTGCTCCAAGACAGCTGGCGCTTCGCGTTCTTCGCCGCCGGGCAGGGCCGCAAGGCGTTCAGCAACGACCTGGTATGGGCCGGAGCGCTGATTCCCGCGATGGTCGTCGCGTCCGAGTACGGGAGCGTCTCCGGGTTCGTGCTGGCGTGGGGGCTGTCCGGCGCCGTCGCAGCCGCTTACGGCTGTGTGCAGACCCGGCTCGTCCCGCGCCTGTCCGGAGTCCGCTCGTGGCTGCGCCAGCAGCGCGATCTGGGACCGCGCTACCTGGTCGAGAACGTCAGCAACAGCGGCGCAGGCCAGCTTCGGATGTACGGGCTGGGCGCGATCGCCGGGCTGGCCGACGTCGGTGCCGTCCGCGGCGCGGAGCTGCTCATGGGTCCGTTCCTTGCCGTGTTGCTGGGTCTCGGTCTGGTGGCCGTTCCCGAAGCAGCGCGGGTGCTCCAGCGATCCCCCCATCGCCTGCTCCGATTCTGCCTGCTCCTCGGCGGCGCCCAGGCGGTCGGTGTCCTGGCGTGGGGCCTGGGGCTGCTGCTCTTGCTGCCCGACAGCGCTGGCCGGTACCTCCTGGGCGCCGTCTGGCCCGCCGCCTCAGCGCTGCTCCTGCCCACCACGATCACGATCACGAACGTCAGTGTTCAGAACGGCGCCGCTACCGGACTTCGGGCCCTCGGCTCCTCCCGCCGGAGCATGCGTGCGCAGCTGCTCGGCTCGGGGGCCTACCTGGTCGGCGGTATCGCCGGTGCTGCAGTGGCCGGTGCCCTGGGGTCGAGCTGGGGTGCCGCGCTCGGCACCCTGTTCGGCACCGCCGTGTGGTGGTGGCAGCTCCGCGCCGGGCTGCGCGAGCGCCCTCACCAGGCTCCCACGACCCCACCTGCCGCTCCCGTCGTCGCATGAAGAAGCGAGGCTGCCGTGACCGCTGTTCCCCGGCTGGGCATTGGCCTGCCCGTAGGCAACGGGGAGAACTACCTGTCGGAGGCACTCGATGCCCTGCTCGGTCAGAGCTATACGGACTTCGAGCTGATCATCTCCGACAACGCCTCCACCGACGGCACCGAGGACACATGCCGCCAATACTTGGCCCAGGACCGCCGGATCCGCTATGTCCGGCAGCCGCGCAACATCGGCTGCGCGGCGAACCACAACCTCGTGGTCCGGCACGCCCGCGGCGAGCTGTTCAAGTGGGCGTCGCACGACGACCTGTACGGCCGGGATCTGCTGCGGCGCTGCGTCGAGGCGCTCGACGAACATCCAGACGTCGTTCTCGCTTCCTGCTGGTCGGCCCTGATCGACGGTGCGGGCAATATCTCGGAGGTAGTAGCCTGGTATCCCCCCGCCACGGACTCGACACGAGCGCCGGAGCGCTTCCGGGGGCTGCTGTTCGCCCTGGCCGGCGACGACGACTACGGCGTCATCCGGACCGACGTCCTCCGCCGGATCCCCCCCACCGGCAGCTATTACCACGCGGACCGGACCTTCGTCGCCGAACTGGCCCTGCACGGACGGTTCCACCGGATCCCCGAGACGCTGTACTTCCGCCGAGACCGACCGGACCGTGCCGGGCGGCCGCAGCAGACCGTCCGTGGCTGGTGCGTGAACCACGATCGGCGACGGGCGGACCGCCTCCGGCACCCGACCGTCCGCCTCCTCGCCGAGTACGTGTGGGCATTCGCCGACGCGATCCGGCGGGCTCCGCTCTCGGCCGCGGACAAGAGGCAGTGTTACCGCGAGCTGGCAGGGTACCTGGCGAGCCGCGCCCTTCCCTGGTCCTCCCGACGGACCGCGGACGGACCCACGCCGACCCTCGACACGCCCTTCATCAGTATCGACGCCGTCGTCGCCGGCCGCGAGAGGCGGTCTCGTTGATTTCGCACAGCCTCCTCAGGAGACGGAGACGATCCGTGGGTTCCGTCCCACGGGTGGGCCTCTTCGGCCTCCTGGGGGTGGGCAACCTCGGCAACGACGGGTCATTGGAAGCGCTGCTCGCCTTCCTCCGGGCCGAGCACCCGGACGCGATCGTGAGCTGCCTGTGCGCCGGGCCCGAGCAGGTGACGGCCCGGTACGGGATACCCGCCACCCCCCTCCACTGGTCCAGCTCGGAGTACCAGACGGTGTCCGGCCTTCCGGGGATCGCCTCGAAGGCCATGGGGAAGATCATCGACGTGTTCCGGACGCTGTCGTGGGTGCGCCGAAAGGACGTCGTGATCGTGCCCGGAATGGGCGTCCTCGAGGCGACCCTTCCCCTGCGTCCGTGGGGCTTCCCGTACGCGCTCTTCCTGCTCTGCGCGTCCGGCCGGCTCACCGGCACGAGGGTCGCGCTCGTCGGTGTCGGAGCCGACGTGATCCACCAGCTGGCCACGCGCTGGATACTCACGCGAGCAGCCCGCCTTGCGCACTACCGCTCCTACCGTGACGCCCTCTCCCGGGACTCGATGCAGGAGATGGGCGTCGACGTCACGGCCGACGAGGTCTATCCGGACCTCGCGTTCGGCCTTCCGGTACCGCCCGCCACCCCACCCGCCACTGGGACCGTGGGCATCGGCGTGATGGCCTACCACGGCGGCAACGACGACCGCGGGCGCGCCGTCGAGATCCACCGTGCCTACGTCGACACGATGAAGCACTTCGTGCGCCGGCTCGTCGACGGCGGCCGACAGGTGCGGCTGTTCACTGGCGACCAGTCGGACGAGAGCGTAGTCACGGAGATCCTCTCCGACCTGCGGACTTACCGGCCCAAGCTCGACTCGTCGCACGTGGTCGCCGAGCCCGCGTCCACCCTGCAGGACCTGATGCGGCAGATGGCGGCCGTTGATACCGTGGTCGCCACGCGCTACCACAACGTGCTCTGTGCACTGAAGCTGTCCAAACCCACGCTGTCGATCGGCTACGCGACCAAGAACGATGTCCTGATGGCGGGTATGGGACTCGGCGAGTTCTGCCAGTCCGCGCGGTAGGTCGACCTCGATCGCCTCATCGAGCAGTTCAGCAGGCTTGAGAGCCGGCGGGAGCAGCTCGTGGACACGATGGCGGAGCGGAGCCGGGCGAACGTCCGGCGCCTCGAGCATCAGTTCGCGGCGTTGTCCGCAGTGGTCCTCGACACCGCCGAGCCGGTAGCCGTACCCGTCGCGGCAGATGTTCGTTCCTAAGGGGATATCGTGAAAGTCGTCCCGGTTCCCGGCATCACCGGTGCCTTTCTCTTCGAACCCACCCCCCACGTCGACGCGCGGGGGTTCTTCTGCCGCACCTTCGACCGGGACGTCGTCCGCTCCGTCGGCATCGACCCGGACGGGTTTGCTCAGGACAGCCTCTCCCGGTCCGCCAAGGGCGTCGTGCGGGGCCTCCACCTCCGCTCGGGTGCCGGCGAGGCGAAGCTCGTGCGGTGTTCGTCCGGCCTGGTCTTTGACGTCGTCGTCGACCTCCGCCCCGGCTCCCCGACCCACCGCAACTTCGAGTTCTTCGAGCTGTCCGGCGAGACCCAGGTGACGCTGTACGTGCCCGCCGGGTGTGCGCACGGGTTCCAGGCGCTGAGCGAGCCCGCCGACGTCTCGTACCGGATCGACCGCCCGCACGAACCGTCGGAGGACGTCACCATCGCCTTCGATGACCCCGACCTGGCCATCCCCTGGCCGCTCCCCCCCAACCTGATGTCAGCGCGCGACAAGGAAGCGCCAGCACTCGCCGAGGCAACGAGGTTGCTGACATGACCATCACCGATCGGTTCCTGCCGCTGTCGGACGAGAGGAACGCGCTGCTGCACCGGATGGTCCCCGGTGGCGCCCACACCTACGCCAAGGGCGACGACCAGTACCCCGAGGGCATGGCCCCGGTGATCTCTCACGGGCGGGGCGCCCACGTGTGGGACGTCGACGGCAACGAGTACATCGAGTACGGCTCGGGGCTACGCTCGGTGAGCCTCGGGCATGCGCATCCGCGGGTGCTCGAGGCCGTGCGGCGCGAGCTGGACCGCGGCTCGAACTTCGTCCGGCCGAGCGTCGTCGAGGTCGAGGCGGCGCAGCGCTTCCTCGAGACCGTCCCCACCGCGGACATGGTGAAGTTCGCCAAGAACGGTTCGGACGTCACCACTGCGGCCGTCCGGCTCGCCCGCGCCGTCACCGGCCGCCCCCTCGTCGCGATCTGCCGGGACCAGCCGTTCTTCTCCACCGACGACTGGTTCATCGCGACCACGGCGATGTCAGCGGGCATCCCCGATCAGGTCGCCGAGCTCACGGTCGCCTTCCCGTACGGCGATCTCGACGCCACCGACGAACTGCTTCGTCGGCACGACGGTCAGGTCGCGTGCGTGATCCTCGAGGCGGCCACCCAGGGCGATCCTCCTCCCGGGTACCTCGCGGGTCTGCGCGACCTTGCGCACAGACACGGCTGCGTTCTCATCTTCGATGAGATGATCACCGGTTTCCGCTGGTCCGAGGCAGGCGCTCAGGGCTTGTACGGTGTCGTCCCGGACCTGTCGACCTTCGGCAAGGCGTTGGGCAACGGGTTTGCCGTCTCGGCGCTGGCCGGGCGGCGGGACCTGATGGAGTGGGGCGGTCTGCACCACTCCAGGGATCGTGTCTTCCTCCTCTCCACCACCCATGGGGCCGAGACCCATTCGTTGGCGGCCGCCATGGCGGTGCTGGAGACGTATGTAGAGGAGGGAATCACGGCTCGGCTGCACGCCCTCGGGAAGCGTCTCGCCGCCGGCGTTAGCGAAGCGGCGGCCGGGATGGGAGTCGGTAACCACGTCGTCGTCCGCGGTCGGGCCAGCAACCTCGTCTTCGCCACTCTCAACGAGGACGGGCAGCCGTCGCAGGAGTACCGGACACTGTTCCTGCGCCAGCTCATCGCCGGGGGAGTCCTGGGCCCGTCCTTCGTCGTCAGCAGTGGGCACACCGAAGAAGACGTCGACCGGACCGTCGATGTGGTCGCACATGCCTGCGCGGTGTACCGCAAGGCGCTCGACGCAGCGGATCCGACCGTGTGGATGGGCGGGCGACCGGTGAAGCCGGTCTTCCGCCGGTTTGCGGGACCGAACAGCGGCGAGGTCGCGTCCCGCCGCGTCCAAGGGGCGTGGCCCGCGCCGATCGCGCCGGTCGCTTCGATCCAATGAGGAGCATGGCCAGCCGCGGTGACCCACCGGCCCTGCGTCCGGAGCTTCGCACCCCGATCGGAGTCGCCGCGGTCCTGGCCGCCGTGGTCGGCGCTGTACTGGCCGGCTGCTATTTCGGCGGCTTCGCCGCCGGCCGGCTGGACACGTGGGCCGGGACCGCGGTGCAGGACCTGTGGTCCGATCCCGGACTCGGCGCGCTCGTGATCGACTTTGTTGGCGAGACCGTTCCGGCGGTCGTGCTTGCAGCTCTGCTGGCGATGGCCTGCCTGGCCCTCGGACGGCTGCGGTTGGCCGTGGTCGCCATCGTCGGTCTGGGCTCGACCGGTGTCGTCACGACCGTGCTCAAGCCGGTGGTCGGCCGAACGATCAATGGCGGCTTCCTTGCTTACCCGAGCGGGCACACCGCCGCGGCGACCGCGCTGGCACTCGTCGCCATGCTGCTGCTCGTCGACCTGCTCTGGACCGGGAAGCTGCCCGGCGTGCTGCTGGTCCTCGGCGGGGTCGTCGCGGCTGGAGTCGCGATGGCGCTGTCCCAGATCGCCCTAAACGCCCATTACCCGACGGACACCGTCGGCGGTTTCTGCGCAGCCCTCGCGGTGGTACCGGCGACGGCGTGGCTGGTCGACCGGTTCCCCGGGCAACCCGGCACCGCAGACCCCACCGGACGCTGACATCGCTGCAGCATCCTTGCCCGA
>Ga0136632_10000467_pt1 | contig 11824 bp, 7 predicted proteins | sample AntDrymUQ6112106_2_FD_104670 | JGI IMG/M metagenome (GOLD analysis project Ga0136632, IMG submission 104670) | Polar desert sand microbial communities from Dry Valleys, Antarctica - metaG UQ611 (21.06) | ecosystem: Environmental > Terrestrial > Soil > Desert | place: Antarctica: Dry Valley...
GAGGCGCACCGTCCAGCACAATTGCCGCCGCGAAGACCAGACCCGCGCCGGCGAGGGCCCAGGGCCGGGGACCGAGCAGTTGAACCAAAAGGACGCCGAAGAGAAGCGCAGCCGCGCCGAGCACCGCAAAGCCGGTGTTGCCGAGACCTGCAAACCGCCCCCCCACGACCGGATAGTTTCCGAATAGCGCGTTCAGCTGAAGGGCGCCGCCCCACACGAGGTCGGCGGCCAAGGCGCAGACCGTCACCCCGGTGGATACGAGCAGACGCTCGAGCGGCGACAGACTGAGAGTCATCAGCAAGGCCACGATCCCTGCGTCGACGGCGATCAACAAGCAGGTGTAGAGCACGCCTCCCATCTCGTGCGCGCTGAACACGCGCGCGAGGTAGCTGGCGAGGGGGAAAGACGCGACCGCAAGAGCGCCCGCCTGCGTCCATGACCCCGCTCGGCCGGGCCCGTTCGCCCGGCCGAGCAAGTACGCGCCGCCGATATAGAAGAGGATCTGCACCGCGACAAAGCCGCTCAGCAACCTGGGCTGAATACGGTAGGCGAACGCCGATTCGCGGTCGAGGTCGATGGCCGCGGCTATCCGCCCCCCGGGGTCGTCCGAGGGCCGCGGCACCAGCGGCCGCCCGAGCATCCACGCCGGGATGTCTACTCCCTTCTGCCACAGCACAGTCGGCGCAATGTCGACCAGGGTCACGATGCCCGACCGGCGCGTAGTGGGCGATTCGAGCGTCGCCCCGGCCGGATAGCCGGGCCCCAGGGCGATCGCAACTCCAAGGTGAGCCGGCTCGGCGGCCGGAGGCGTGACCGACGCGATGATCAGCGTGTCTGATCGTGGATTGATGAGGTTCATGACGACCGCGAGCGACGCGTCTGCGGATCGGAGCGCAGTGGCCAGCGCGGCCGGATCGCCGTCGAGCGAATCGGCGCGCATGAGATCGCCGTGATCGACTACGACGGTCGCGCATGGATTCTCGAGCGTCAGCTCGAGCGCGCGGCGCAGCGCGGCTGCATCGGTCCTCACTCCCCCGGGAGCACTCGGATCGGAACGCAAGAGCGGGGGCCCCGTTGACGCCTGAGCTACCCGCCCCAGCTCGTTCATGGCAGCAAGCAGGACCGGACGATTGAGAGTCTCAGGAGCTCGTGCTTGCAGCTCCAAATCCCCATTGCCGATGGCAGTTACTCCCTCTTGGCCCAGGGCGCTCGCCAGCGCCCCGGGACGAGCGTGATAGCCGGCTTGAGCCGCCAGGGCCCGCATCTCGTCGATGGTTCCCACGATGACGTTGCTCTGCAGGAAACCGTCACCGGCCCGGCCGGCCGCGCTCGGTTGCGGAGGTACTCCATCCGCTCGGGCCCCGGCCCCCAGAGTCGCGAACCCCGACGAGTAGGAAGGGCGCGCGTCGTTCGTCCTGGTCGAGATGGAACCGACTGCTCCTTTTTGGGCAGCGGCAAGCATTGTCGGCGGGCTCACGGCATCCACGAGCTCCCACGTGACCGCGGGCAGCGTGAAAACCACGGTGCGAGAGCAGCCCGGTGCAGGCTGTGCGTGCGCGGACGCCGCTGAGGTCAGGCATGCGGAGACGGCAAGCACGAGCGCCGCCCGGGCCGGCCTCAATCGCTCAACCTTTCGCCGCACATGTGACGAAGCGCGAGGGCCATGGGCACGAAAAAGAAAAGCATGGCCGAGGGGATGGCTATCCCCGAATCATTGAGCGCGAATCCGAGGACGGCCACGAGCGCGCCGGCGACGACCCCCGCGAACGGGGCCGGGCACCGGCGGCGAACCCGCTCCCAAGTCGCACGAGGTAGCGCGAGAAGCCCTGCCGCGGCGGCAAGACCCGGCAGTACGGGCAAGGCCCACACCGACGACGTGAGCAATCTGAGATTCGACATCAGCTTGCGCTGCAACGTCTCGGTAAGGGCCGGCAGACCACGCTGATCAACGGTCTCGAACAGACGGGCGAGATGGGTGCGCTCTTCCGGAGGCCTCGAGAGATCAAAGACAAGGAAGGCGGCGAGGACGACAAGCCCGCCAACCGCCAGCCCCACGAGCAACCGAGGGCCGACGCGTCTCCCGGCGAGCGCGATCACAGCGAAGCCCAGACCGGGCACGAGCGCAATGGTTCCTCCTACGTCGCTTCCAAAAGGAGGTGCGCCGTCCGCCACCACCACTGCGGCAAAGAGCGCGGCGGTGGCTCCCAACGCCCGTGCAGAACGCGGGGCACGATGCACGATCAGCGACCCGGTGATCAGCGCGGCGGCCGCCAGAACCGCAAAGCTCAAGTTGCCTATGCCCGCGAATCGCCCAGCCACGATCGGCGAATATCCCAGGATCGTGTTCATCTGCAAACGGGACCCCGTAAACAGATCCGCCATCACGACCGTTAGGGTCGCCGCGTTGAGGACCAACATCCGCGCAAGCGCATCGCGCGCGCAGACAAGAGCTGCAATGACCAACGCTAGATCAATCGCAACCACGGCCGAAAGGAAACCCGCAAAGCCCAACAGATGACCCTGAAACGTTCCCGCTAGGTAGGTGGCGAGAGGGAAAGCCACGACGGACAGCGCGAGAAGCTCGAGAACGCGCGGGGGGCCGAGCATCCGGTGGCCATGAACGGCTCTGTATGCGCCGGCGGCCGCCACCAAATAGAAGGCCAGCGAGTATGCGAGAAACCCCCTTACTATTCCGACGCCTGCAGCGTCCACGAATACCGATTCGCGATCAAGCTCGACTGCGTTCTGGACGCGGTTGGAGCCGGCCTCTATCGCGAAGAAGGGCCTGCCCGTCATGAACGAAGGACGCCGGACGCCGAGATGCTCCAATATGGTCGGAGCGACGTCGGGCAGAGTAACGAGCGTCGCCCGGCGAGTCGAAGCCGATTGCAGCGACGACCCCGGAGAGAACTCCGGCCCGACGGCTATCGCGACGCCGAGATGGGCTTGCGGCAAGGACAGTCTCGATGTGGGCGACACGATGACGAGCAGATCGTCTTCGTCGAGCATCTTCCGAACCTCTCCCAGCAATGAGTCGGCGGCCAGCAGCGAAGCTCGAAGCGCGCCTGAACGAGGCGTCGCCTTCAAAAAGGCCTCCTGATCGGCTCGGACCAGGTCGCCTTCGGTCACCACCGTCAGCCCGCAAGACCGTTTCAACGAGCGCGTCACCGCGTCCTGGGCTGCGTCCGGATCCGTGCGCACGCCGAAGGGAGCCCCCTGGTCCTTCACGAGAAGCTCGTCTCCGATCGCCGCGCGCTCGACCGTGCCCGACTCGTCCATCGCGGCCAAGAGCACCGGGCTTCCCAACCGCAGAGGTGATCGCAAACCCTTTCCCGGATTCGAGTTGCCTACCGCTGCGGTAGATGAATCGATCGCCGCCCCCAGCGCGCCGGGGCGAGCGTCGTATCCGCCGCTCGCCGCGAGCGCGCGCAACTCGTCTAGGCCGCGCACCGCCAGCGTCTCGAGGGGGCCCACCCCGGCTTCGTTGCCGGCTGCGGATGCTCTTCCCGACACGGCGCCCGTAGCGACTCGGCTCCCGGCCCCGATGGTGGCAAAACCCGACGCTTCAGAGGTGGAGGGTCCCGCCGTCCGCACCGAGATGGATCCGGCGGCTCCATCTCTCGTGGCCTCCAGCAGATGCGGCGGCTGCACGGCCTCGATGTCGCTCCAAAGAACGCCGGGCACGGCGAATATCACCGCCCGAGCACAGTCCTCTTGCGCCTCCACGGGCGACGACGCCCCGACGATTACAACAACCGCGGCCACGGCGCACAGCAGCCTACGCACCGAACGCGCCTTCTAGATAGATCGACCGTAATCGAGCAAGCATTCGCTCGGTCGAAAACTCATGCGCGAGATGTTCGCTCGCAGCCTCGATGTAACGGCGCGCGTCCGAAGGTGAGCAGAGCACGTCGGAGATTGCGGCCGCCAGCGCCCGCGCATCCCCGGACGGCGAGAGCCGTCCCGAGATTCGGTCGGCGATGAGCTCGGGCATTCCCCCGACGGCGGTGGACACGACCGGAACGCCCAGCGACATCGCTTCCTGGGCCGCAAGCGAGCACGCCTCCCACACCGAAGACAACACAAAGACATCTGCAGCAGCGATGTAGGACGTGCTGTCATCCTTGTATCCGACCCACCGCACTCTCGAATCGATCCCTGCCTTGCGAGCGCGCTCCCTTAGCTCTCCGGCTAAAGGGCCATCCCCCACGACCGCCAGCCTCACATCGGAATCCATCAGCGCGAGCGCGTCGAGCAAGACGTGGAGAGCCTTCTGCGGAGCGAGCCTCGCCACCGTGACAACAAGAGTCCGTCCGGGACCCACCCCCAGCTCGTCCCTGATGGCGGCCGCGGAGACGGCGGGCACAGAGGGCGTGCCGGCGCCGAGATGCAGGGTCTCTATCCTCTCGGACAGGCGAGGAGCGCGCGCTTCGAGTTGCGCCGCGATCTCCTTGGAAGGCGCTAGCACGCGCTCATTCAGGGCTACCACCAACGCCTCGGCCCGCCGATACAGAACCGTTTTCAGCTTCCCGGACGCGCCGTCCAGAATCAGGTTGTGCACGGTGGCAATCCTGTGCGCGTGACCGCGCGCGGCGATACCTGCGTCGATACCCGCGCGTAGTCCGTGCGCGTGAACGACGTCATAGGAACCAGCTCTGACGAGCGACCCAAGTCTTCTTATCGCTTCCCCATGCCCGCGCGCCGGGCCGTCGGGAATCGCGATCGGATAGATGGGCTTGGGCATGGGAACCTGCAGATCGGGTGGAGCCGCTATATCGATGCACAACTCATCGATTCCATCAAGGTGCTCGACGATTGCCGCAACATGTCTCGCTATGCCTCCCGTCGAACCGCCCATCACCTCCAGCACCTTGCGCGTCACGAGCGTTCTTTGCGGATGAGCGCGCTCACGCGCTGGAGCTCGGGAGATCCGAGGGCGCGCATGAGCAGCCAATATGTCAGAGCGCCGGCTATGGCGATGATCGTCAAGCTCGTGAGGGCTTCCAGCCTCGAGCCCGCGGGCAGCAACGTCCGCGTGGCCGCCATGATCGCACCGGCCAGAGCCGCCCCCATGACCGATCGGCGCAACGATCGCGTGAGCCGCACGCCGGCGCCTGCAGGGCTGCGGCGGGCGAAGGAGCGCGTCATGAAGGCCAGGCCGATCGTAAAGCCGGCGGAGTGCCCGAGCGCCAAGCCCGGCACCGCCCAACGATCATCCGCCATGGCGAACAGAATCGCGCCGAGCACGCCCGCTATCGCCACAGTCGCCGCGTTGACCAGGGCCGGGGTCTTCGTGTCCCCAAGCGCATAGAAGGCGCGTGTGTATACGAGGAAAGCCGAGTAGGCGGGGAGACCGATGGCGAAGGCTGCGAGCACGCGCCCCACGAGTGCGACCCCTTCTCCCGACATGGCGCCGAACTGCAGGCTGACCTGAGAGATCAAGCCTGCTCCGACCAGCACGAAAAGACTCACCGGCAAGAGCATGAACGCGAGCATGTCCGACCCATCCTGGAGCCGGGCGGCGAAACCCTCTCGATCGCGCATCGATGCGTGCTCTGCCATTGCCGGAAACAAGACGTTGAAAATGGCGACCCCCAGCACGGCGTGAGGAACGTAGAAGAACGTGTAGGCCCATTGGTAGGCCGCGACCCCTCCCCGCACGCGATTGGCGAGCAGCAGCACGACGATCAGGCTTGCCTGATAGCCGCCCGCATATCCCAACGCCCACACGCCGAGCCGGGCGGCCTTGCGGACGGCAGGATGCGAAGGGTGAAAGCTCCACCTGAACCTCCATCCGAGGTCCCTGAGTTGCGGGACGAGACAAAAGGTCATCGCCACAACTCCAAACGTCGTTCCGGCGCCGAGCACGACGATCTCCCCTCCGGTGATCGTGGTGACGCTCGGGGGACGACCCGCGCGCATTAGCGCATAAGCGAGATACGCGCCGATGACAACTAGGTTGTTGAATATGGGCGCGGCTGCCGCCAAACCGAAGCGGCGATGCGCATGCAACGCTGCCGTCATGATCATTCCCGCGCCGTAGAAGACGATCTGCGGCGCGAACAGCCGCAAGAAGCTCGCGCCCAGCGCGATCTCCTGGGCTCTCAGCGAAGGATCGCTCACTCTGAGCGTGAGCACCCGCATGACCAGGGGCGCAGCCAGGGCGAGGACCACCGCGAGTCCGGTCAAGGCTACGAGTGCAACAGAGGTGAGGATGCTGGCGACTTCCCAGCCCTGTTCTCGTTTCCCCTGGACGAGGTAGTCGACGAAGGTCGGAACGAACACCGAGGTTAGGACGCCCGCCGCCACGAGCTCGAAGAGCACATTCGGGGCGGTGTTGGCGGTCTGATAGGTGTTTGCGAGAAAGGTCGTGCCCATCACGGCGGCCACAACGACCACGCGCACGAAGCCCGTGATTCGGGAGGCCACCGTCGCCGCAGTTATGGCAACGGCGCCGCGCGCAAGCGAAGGCTCGCGGCCGGACCTCTGAACCGGGGGCACCGGCTCTAACTCGGAGACGGCTCTGGGAAAGCTGCCCCGCCCGAATCATCTCCATAGTGCTCGGCGGGGCGACTCTCGCCGCGCGCGAGCGTGAGGGCGGTCGCTATCTGACCGAGCACCTCGTCTGCGTTGCCCACGGTCCAAACGGTCGTCTGAGCTTCGGCGTCTTCCCTCACCGCTTGGGTCAGCTCCCATGTGCTGCCGGCGGGCTCGGCCACCACCACCGCCAGCTCCTGAGACAGCTCCTCCGCCAGAGGAAGCGCTATCTCCGCGGCGGGAAAGGGGCTCTGGTCGCCGCTCCCTCCCAGGATCACGAAGTGGCTCCCGAACCCCACCGTCACCCCTTGCGAGGCCCGCTCGACCGCTGCGTAGTCAAGCGCCTCGAGCTCCGAGAGAAGGCGATCGAGCCGGAGCTCCGCTCCCGGCCTGGCCTGCGCCGCGGCCGCCGCGGCCTCCCTGCCCATCATCGCTCCCGCGGCGCCGCGGAGCTGGGGGGCCTCGGTCTCCAGGGAGCCGAGAACGCCCGCAAGCTCCTCGGCCTGAGAAGCATCCTCGAGAGCGAACTTCGTGGTCAGAGTGATCGTCGCGGTCACGGTCCCTCCGGCCTCATCGATGATCGCCGGGATCCCCTCGACGAGGGCTTCGTCGGCCCCATCGAAGCGAACGACGACGACGCTGTCACCCACGAGTTGACCCCCCACGATGCGCGGCCCGAAGGTTCTGAGGGCCTCATCACTGGCCCTCGCTTCTGCCTGCACGGCAAGCAGCTGTTCCTTGAAGCCCGCGTTGTCTCTCTCCAGGCTCTTCACTCGTCCCTCGATGCGGTCAAGAAGGGGGCCCCCGAGAAAACCCGAGCCGGTCACTATGCCGATGCTGAGAGCCAGCAGGACGGCGATGATGGATATGAGATGGTAGCGAAAATCGATCACGCGCTCATCCGAAGAGGGCCTGGCGGAGCGAGAACAACAAGTTGCCGAGCTCGATCCAGTAGGTGCGAAGGTAGATCCGGAGTGGCTCGGAAAGAGAGACCGCGAGACCCAGCGTCAAAAAGGCCACGCCCAAGAGCGCCACTAGGTCCTTGCGCGCGATGTGGCTTCGATAGAGGCGGCTCACCCCTTTGGCGTCCACGAGGATCGGCCCGACCCTAAGGCGCGTCAAGAAAGTCGACGCCATGCCCTTTCTTCCTTTGTCCATGAACTCGATGAGGTTCGCATGCGTGCCGACGGCGACGATCAGCTCTGCACCGCGTTCATGGGCCAGCAGCATGGCGATGTCTTCAGAGGTGCCCGTCGCCTCAAAGACCACGTTCGGCAATCCCAGGGCCTCCACGCGCTCCAAGCCGGGCGCTTTGCCGCCCGTGTATGCGTGAACTATCAGCTCGGCCCTCGACATAAGAGCCCGCGTAGTGACGGAATCCATGTCTCCGATGATCATGTGCGGGGTCAGACCGAACTCGAGCAACGCATCCGCACCGCCGTCGACACCGATAAGCACGGGTTTGAGCTCGCGGATATAGGGCCTAAGCGCCCCGAGATCCTCTTTGTAATCGTAGCCACGCACGACGATCAGTACGTGGCGTCCGTGAAAGTCCGTCTTGATCTTGGGGAGACGAACGGCTTCGAGCCAAACATCGCGCTCCTCTTTGATGTACTCCATCGTGTTGGCGGCGAAACGTTCGATCTCGATTGAGATGGATCGCTTCGCTACATCGAGTGCCTGCTCGACCTTCTCGAGATCGAGCAGCGTGCCCTTCGCCAGCTCCGTCCTGCCGTCGCCCGTCATGCTGACCACGCGCCCGTCATCTATGAGAACGCGTACGCCTTCGGTTATGCCCATAGCTTGTGGGCCGGCATCGTCGATCAGAGGGATGCCCGCCGAGCAGAGGAGATGGGGGCCGAGATTGGGATAGCGGCCGCTCGAAGAGCGGGCTGCGTTCACGACCGCGCCGACCTGTCTCTGAATGAGACCTTCTGCTGCCACCCGGTCAATGTCTTCGTGATCTATGACGGCGACATCCCCCGGGTGCAATCGAGAGAGCAAGCGCTTGGTGCGTCGGTCGACGCGCGCTATGCCGATCAGCGAGCCCGGCTCGGGTTGAGGGCCATTCGAAGAACGCGCCCGGCGCGTCCAGGACGGACGGATCACTGGGGGCCGGACGGTCGGGCGGCGAGGGCCAACAGCTCTTCAGCGTGATCTCGGCCCCGCCGGCTCCCCGGCATCCCGGCGAGCATGCGCGCGAGCTCTTCGAGCCTCGACTCTCCTACAGTGCGGGCCACGATCGCTACAGAGCGGCCGCCGGATTCGAGCTTGTCCACCCGGTAATGCGCGTCTGCGAACGCCGCCACTTGAGGCAGGTGCGTCACGACCAGCACTTGTGAGCTCGAACGATGCGCGAGGTCAGAGAGCGCGCGTCCTACCGCAAGGGCGGCGCGGCCCCCGACCCCGGCGTCGACTTCGTCGAACACGAGGGTACCCGGCGAGTCGTGCACGCTCAACAGATGGAGGGCGAGGGCGACCCGCGAAAGCTCGCCTCCCGATGCGACCGTCCCCAAGCCACCGAGCTTCTCCCCGGGATTGGCTGCTATGAGGAACTCGACTCGCTCCAGACCGCCTTCATACAGGTCACGCGCCTGTAGACCGACCTCGAAGCTTGCGCCGGACAGCGCGAGCTCTCCGAGCCGGCTCTCTACTCGAGCGGCCAGCTCCGGCGCGGCCTTCCTCCGGATGCCGGAGAGCGCGTGCGCCGCATCGTGTGCCGCCGCCAGGTGCGCGGCGTGCTCGCGCTCCAGACGTTCCACATCTCGATCCGCGGCCTCGAGCTCGAAGAGTCGCCCTCTGGCCCTCTTTAGGTAGTCGTTGATGTCTCCTTCGTCGTCTCCGTACTTGCGCCGGAGCCGCGCCAGTGTCCCAAGGCGCTCCCTTGCTTCTTCCAGAGCGACCGGGTCGGGCGCGCCGATTGACGCTTTCATCTCGGTTGCGATATCGGCCACCTCGTAGGACGCGGCACCCAGACGATCGGCGAGGGCTTTCAACTCCGGGTCCTTTGCGGTGAGGGCCGTAAGCGACCGAGCGGCCTCGAACAAACGCTCCTCAGCGCCCGAATCGCCGTCGAGAAGGTCCGCGGCCCCTTCTAGACCCGAAGCGAGCGCGTCCGCGTGCTCGAGGCGGCGCGCCTCGGAGAGGAGCCGGTCCGCCTCGCCCTCTTGAATGCCGGCGCGCTCGATCTCGTCGACCTCGAAGCGGCAGACGTCGAGCTCACGTGCCCGGGCCCGTTCCCTGAGCCTCAGCTCTTCGAGCAGCCGCGCCGTGCGGGCGGCCGTGCGGGCCGCATCGGCGACTTCGCCGGCCAGCCGCCGAGCGTCCTCACCCGCGAAGGCATCGAGCGCGTTCCTCTGCCAGGCGGATTGAGCGATGCGATCGTGCTCACCCTGCCCGGCGATCTCGACCAGAAATGGAGCCATCTCAGACAGGACCGAGAGGGTTGCGAGGCGCCCGTTGACCCTGGACTTGCTCTTGCCGTCGGTTCCTACGGCGCGCGCTATGACCACCTCTACGTCCTCGCTTGCATCGTCTTCGATCAGGTCGCGCGCCGCCAGGGCGGCTGCCGCTCCGCTCGCGCGCGCGACGACGAAGCGCCCTTCGACGAGCGCCTGCGAGTGTCCCTGCCGCACGAGATTGCGACCGGCCCGGCCCCCCATCAAGAGGGCTAGAGCGGCGACCACGAGGGTCTTGCCTGCGCCCGTTTCCCCCGTGAGGACGCTCGAGCCGCTTTCGAGAGACAGCTCGGCCCGCTCGATCACGCCCAGGCCTTCGACTTTCAGCTCGGTCAGCATGCGAGAGAATCCTAAGCGGTGATATTCGGCTGCGAACGGGGTGGGACCCCGGCAGGTCAGCGCGGGAGGTTGAGCTTGGTTCTCAGTCGCTCGATGAATCGCGGTCCTGAGAGCTTCACGAGCCGCAGCGCTCGCGGGTGCCTGCGCACCACGATGGATGTGCCGCTCGGGATGTCGCAGCCGCGCGCCCCGTCGATCGAGAGAGTTGCATCTCGGCCCTCTTCGCTCACGATTATCTCCACGTCTTGATCGGGGCCGAGCACGAATGGCCGGGAGAAGATCATGTGGGGACTCACGGGCACGAGCAGCAAGCACTGGGCCCGGGGGTCCACGATCGGTCCCCCAGCCGACAACGCGTAGGCGGTCGAGCCGGTGGGGGTAGCAACCATCACCCCGTCGGCGTTGAAAGCAGCCAGGTGCTCCCCGCCGATGCGCACCTCGAGCCTGACCAGACGCCGGTGAGACGACCGTTCGATGAGTACTTCATTGAGCCCCACATCTTCCCCGAGACCGTCCACGCGGCACGACAACATCAGGCGTTCCTCGATGGTGAAATCGCCGCCGAAGATTCGCTCGAGCGCCTCGAGCGCGCCGCCCGGATCAACCTCGGTGAGATAGCCGAGCGATCCGAAGTTGATCCCCAGAAGCGGAGCGTCGGCCTCGTGGGCGAGTCTGGCGGCCCGCAGCATGGTTCCGTCGCCGCCCAAAGACACCACGAGGTCCGGACGGTCATCAGTTACGTCCACACCCTTTTCGGAGAACCAGGCCTCGAGCTTCGCTTCGAGGGCTACTCCTTTGGAATTGCCGGTGTAAACCACCATCGCGACCCGCCCAATGATCATCGCCGGGCTTCCTCAACGACCCGATCAAGGGCATCCGAGGAACCTCGGGGCCCCCTCTTCAAATGGACGAAGAACTCACGGTTCCCGGCCGGGCCCGCCGGATGAGCGAGCGCGGCGTCGACGAGACCCAGTCCTTGTGCGCGCGCCGCTGTGACGACGTTCTCGAGCGCGCCGCGCCAGACCTCCGGCGACCGCACCACCCCGCCCTTTCCCACCGCTCCTTTGCCCGCTTCGAACTGCGGCTTGATCAAAAGGACCCAGTCGGCGTCGGACTCGGCCACGCGCTGGAGGGCGGGCATTACCGCCGTCAAGGAGATGAACGACAGGTCGGCGACGATCCCCTGGGGCCTGAAAGGCAGATCTGAGATCGTGAGGTGGCGGACGTTTGTTCGCTCCATAACCACAACCGCATGATGAGTCCGGAGCTTGTAGTCCAGCTGGCCGTAGCCGACATCAAGAGCGACGACTCTGAGTGCGCCGCCATGGAGAAGGCGGTCGGTGAATCCTCCGGTAGAGCTTCCCGCGTCCAGCCACTTCCGGTCCGCCACGGTGACGTCGAAACGCTCAAGCGCGCCGTCGAGCTTCTCTCCGCCGCGCGACACAAAAAGGCGGGCCGGCCCGCGCATCGCCAGCGGCGCACCGACGGCC
>Ga0136632_10000468_pt1 | contig 11818 bp, 3 predicted proteins | sample AntDrymUQ6112106_2_FD_104670 | JGI IMG/M metagenome (GOLD analysis project Ga0136632, IMG submission 104670) | Polar desert sand microbial communities from Dry Valleys, Antarctica - metaG UQ611 (21.06) | ecosystem: Environmental > Terrestrial > Soil > Desert | place: Antarctica: Dry Valley...
ATCCAGATCTTCGGGGGCGGGGGAGAAGGGGGGTCCGACGGCTTCGGGATCGACGACGTCTTCGGCACTAACGTGACGGCCCCCGGGGCGGAGGACGCGGAGGGGATCCCGGCCGGCCAGGACCCGCAGCGCAAGCTCTTCAAGTTCTCCGACTACGTCTTCAACGACGCGCAGGGGACGTGGGTGGCGACCTTTCGCGAGGACGGGGAGACCTACGAGCGCGCCGAGCTGCTCGTCTACTCGGACGCCGTCGACACCGGCGGCTGCGGGAGCGCGACCTCGGCGGTCGGCCCCTTCTACTGCCCGGCCGACCAGCGCGTCTACCTCGACCTCTCCTTCTACGAGGACATGAGCCGCCAGCTCGATGCTCCCGGGGACTTCGCCTGGGCCTACGTGATCGCGCACGAGATGGGCCATCATGTCCAGAACCTGACCGGAACGAACGCCGAGGTCGACCGCCTGTCGCGCCAGGACCCCGACAGCGCGAATGAGCTGTCGGTTCGCCTTGAGCTCCAGGCAGACTGCTATTCGGGCGTCTGGGCGAGCACCGTCTACGAGGAGGGGGCGCTCGAGCAAGGTGACCTCGACGAGGCCTTCACTGCCTCTGAGGCGGTCGGGGACGATCGCCTTCAGGAGCAGGCCGGCGGGCGCGTCAACCCGGACTCCTTCACCCACGGCACCTCCGAGCAGCGCCGCAGCTGGTTCGAGGCCGGCTACGAATCTGGCGACCCAGGGGCCTGCGACACGTTCGCGGCGGAGGAGCTGTAGCGCGCTAGTCGGAGAGCTCGATGCGCTTGATCGTCTGCGGCTCGAGTGGGCGGTCGCCCGCGCCAGCCGGAGCCGCCTCGATCGCGTCGACGGCGTCCATGCCGTCGGTGACCTGGCCGAACACGGTGTGCTTGCCGTCGAGCCACGGCGCGGCCTCGGTGGTGACGATGAAGAACTGCGACCCGTTCGTGTTCGGCCCCGCGTTCGCCATCGCGAGCGCGCCGCGGACGATCTTGTGCTCGTTGATCTCGTCCTCGAACGTGTAGCCGGGGCCGCCCGTGCCGGTCCCCTCGGGGCAGCCGCCCTGGATCATGAAGTCGCTGATCACCCGGTGGAAGAGAAGGCCGTCGTAGAACCCCTCGCCGGCGAGCTTGCGGAAGTTCTCGACCGTCTTCGGGGCGTCCTCGTCGAAGAGCTCGACCGTGATCTCGCCCGCGTTGGTGTGCAGCGTCGCATCGGACATCGACGGCCACTCTAGCGACACGGTCACAGCTCACAGAGGGGCCACAGCCGGCCGGGTAGCCTCAACTGAATGCGCTGCCCCTCGTGCGGCAACCCGAACCGGGATGAGGCACGGTTCTGCGACTCCTGCGGAACGCGGCTCGAGCCGGCGGCGCCCGAGAGCGTCGAGCAGCAGGCGCCCTCGGTCGCCCCGCCCGACGGGCCGGAGTTGATCGCCGGGCGTTACCGGGTGGAGGGCTTCCTCGGTCGCGGCGCGCGCAAGCGGGTTTACGGCGCGCGTGACATCGAGGGCGCTGGCCGGAGGGTCGCGGTCGCCGTCTTCGACACCGAGGGGATGCAGGAAACGGTGTTGGCGCGAGCGCGCCGCGAGGCGCAGGCGATGTCGAAGCTCGGTGAGCATCCGCAGATCGTCGGCGTCCTCGACGCGGGGGAGGAGGACGGCGTGCCGTACATCGTCTCCGAGTATGTGGCGGGGGGCGCGGTCGAGGGTGTGCTCGAGCAGTGCGAGGGACGCCGGCTCGAGCTCAAGCAAGCGCTTCGGATCGCCGCCGACGTCTGCCGGGCACTCGAGCACGCCCACGCTCGGGGCATCGTCCATCGAGACCTGAAGCCGGCGAACGTCTGGCTCGACGAGGACGGGGCGGCGCGCCTGGGCGACTTCGGCCTCGCTGCGACCGACCGCCGCTCGCGCGCGGCGGTCGAGGGGATGCTGGTGGGGACGGTTGCCTACCTGCCCCCCGAGCAGGTCCTCGGGCGCGACTCCGAGCCGCGCTCCGACCTCTACTCGCTCGGCGCGATGCTCTACGAGCTGCTCACGGGCGAACCGCCGTTTCCGGGCACCGACGCCGTGGCGATCATCGGCCAGCACCTGAACGCCGAGCCGGTGCCGCCCTCCCACCACCGGCCCGACGTGCCCCCGACCCTCGACGATCTCGTCCTCTCGCTGCTTGCAAAGGCCCCGGCGGAGCGCCCTGCGAGCGCCCGCGACGTGCGCCGCGAGCTCGAGCGGATCGCCGCGCAGCCGGCCGGGGAACTCGACCGCGAGGTCGGCTCGGCGCCCGAGGACAACCCCCTCGAGGGCCTTGCCGGCGGCGTCTTCGTCGGCCGCGAGCGAGAGCTGGGCGAGGCCCACGAGGTGCTCGAGGACGCGCTCGGCGGTGAGGGCCGCCTACTGCTGCTGGCGGGCGAGCCCGGGATCGGCAAGACGCGCACCGCGGAGCAGCTTGCGACCTATGCGCGGGTGCGCGGCGCTCGAGTTCACTGGGGGCGCTGCCAGGAGGGTGGCGGAGCACCGCCTTACTGGCCGTGGGCGGAGGCGCTTCGCGGTCTGATCGAGGGTGCCGACCCGGTCGGCCTGCGCTGGCAGCTCGGCGGACGCGCCACCGACGTCGCCCAGGTGGTGCCCGAGCTGCGCGAGGTGCTCGGCGGCGAGCTCGAGGAACCGCCCCGGATGGAGGCCGAGCAGGCGCGATTTCGTCTCTTCGACTCGATCGCGACCTTTCTCACCAGGCTCGCCGGGGAGCGCCCGCTCCTCATCGTCCTCGACGACCTGCATTGGGCCGACGAGCCCTCGCTGCTGCTGCTTCGCTTCGTCGCGCGGCGGCTCGCGGGCACCGGGCTGCTCGTGCTCGGCACCTACCGCGACGTCGAGCTCGGCCGCCACCATCCACTCGCGGCGACGCTCGCCGAGCTCGCCGGCTTCGAGGCCACCCGCCGGCTCTCGCTTCGCGGGCTCGACACGCCCGGGGTTGCTCGCTTCATCGAGCTCACGGCAGGCGCCGACGCGGCGCCTGGGCTCGTCGAAGCGGTACGCGAGCAGACCGACGGCAATCCGTTCTTCGTCGCCGAGGTCGTGCGCCTGCTCGCGAGCGAGGGAAAGCTCGCCGACGGCGCGCCTCTCGCCGAGGGGCTTGGGATCCCGCAGGGCGTCCGCGAGGTCGTCGGCCGGCGCCTCGACCGGCTCTCGGAGTCGACCAACGAGACGCTTCGCCTCGCGGCGGTCTGCGGGCGGCACTTCCACGCCTGCGTGCTCGAGCGGGTCGGCAACCGGTCGGCCGAGCAGGTCGCCGGCGGGCTCCAGGAAGCGGCCGACGCGCGGCTCGTAGTGCCCTCGCGCAGCGACCCCGACCTGCACTCCTTCGCGCACGCCCTGGTCCGCGAGACGCTCCTCGCCGAGGTCCCCGCGCCCCGGCTCGCCGCGATCCACGGGGAGATCGGCGCCGCGCTCGAGCAGATCCACGCCGACCGTCTCGACCGGCACCTGAGCGAGCTCGCCCACCACCACCTCGCGGCGGCGCCGGGCGCGGACAGCGAGCGGGCGATCGGCTACGCGCGTCGCGCCGCCGCACAGGCTCGCGGACGGCTGGCTTACGAGGACGCTGCCGGCCTGCTTCGCCGGGCGCTCGAGGTCCTCGATCTCGGGCCCGCCCCGGACCCCGAGCTGCGCCTCGGGCTCACGGTCGAGCTCGGGGAGGCGGAGACGCGGGCCGGCCGCTACCGCGACGCCCGCTCGACGCTCGAGCAGGGAGCGTCCATCGCCCGGGAGCTCGGACGCCGCGACGACCTCGCTCGGATCGCGCTCGACATCTGCGTGCTCTCGGAGGCGGGCGTCGTCGACGAACCGTTGATCGAGCTGCTCGAAGAGGCGCTCGCGAGCTGCCGGGAGGGTGACAGCGGGCTGCGGGCCGAGCTGCTCAGCGGGCTCGCCCAGCAGCTCTACTGGGTCGACCCGGCCGGCCGCTCGATCGAGCTCGGCCTCGAGGCGCTAGAGATGGCGCGGCGGGTCGGCGACTCCCGCGCGCTCGCCGCCGCGCTCGTTCGCCGCCAGTTCACCGGCGGCATCGGGCGCACCGAGACCGAGCGCCGGCTGCGAGAAGGGGCTGAGCTTCACGATCTCGCCAAGCGCCTCGGCGACCTCGAGCTCGAGCTGCGCGCCCACGTCTACCGCCTGCGCGACCGGCTCGAGCTCGGCGACGTGCGCGGCCTGGACGGCGAGCTCGCCGCGATCGCCCGCCTCGCGGCCGAGCTGCGCCAGCCCCAGCACCTCTGGCACGTCCCCCTGCTGCGGGGAATGCGGGCGCTGATCGACGGCCGCTTCGAGGACGCCGAGCGTCTCGCCGCCGAGGCCTCGGCGGGGGGGGAACGAGCCCAGGAGCCGGTTGCCGCGATGTTCCACGCGATCCAGGACCTGCTTCTGCGCCGGCTGCGCTTCAACGACGAGGATCGGGCGCGGCTGGTGGCGATGACCGAGCAGCTCGCCGAGCTCGCGAAGCGCTACCCGGCGATTCCCGCCTGGAGATGCTCTCTCGCGGCCACACAGGCCGCGCTCGGCAACGAGGCGGAGACGCGCGCAGCCTTCGAGCCGTTGGCGGCGGCCGGGTTCGAGGAGCTGCCCTTCGACGCCCAGTGGGTGGTCTCGCTCACCCTGCTCGGCGAGGCGGCGGCCTTCCTCGGCGACGTCCCGCGCGCCGCGCGGCTCCACGAGCTGCTCCTCCCCTACGACGGGCTGACGATTGTCGCGGGGCGGGCCGCCGCCTGCCAGGGACCGGTGGCTCGCGTGCTCGGGCGCCTCGCCCAGGCCGCCGGCCGCGCCGACGACGCCGAGCGCCACCTGCGCGAGTCGCTGGCCCTCTGCGAGCGGATGGGCTACCGGCCATTCGGCGCAATCAACCGGGTCGAGCTCGCGCGGCTGCTGCTCGAGGGTGGCCGGCCGGAACGGCGAGACGAGGCGCTGAGGCTGCTCGGCGAGGCGCTCGCCACGGCCCAGAAGCTCGGCATGGTCGGGCTCACCCGCGACGCCCTCGCCCTCCGGTTCGAGGCCCAGGGCCTGGCCGCGATCGACACCACGACCTCGATCGACTTCATGATCGAGGCGGTAGCGAGCGAGCGCCCCGACATCGCCGCGCACGCCGCGCCCGACGGCAAGGTGACGATCCTCTTCTCGGACATAGAGGATTCGACGATGATCACCGAGCGGCTCGGCGACGAGCGCTGGATCGAGGTGCTGCGGGCTCACAACTCGCTCTTTCGCCGCCTCGTCCGCGCCCATGGGGGCACCGAGGTCAAGAACCAGGGCGACGGCTTCATGCTCGTCTTCGCCGATTCCGCGCGGGCGCTGGAGTGCGCGGTGGCGATCCAACGGGAGCTCGGGTCGGCGGAGCTCGCCGGCGGGGAGCGGCTGCGGGTTCGGATGGGTCTGCACGCCGGGGAGGCGATCAGCGAGGAGGGCGACTTCTTCGGTCGCAGCGTGATCGTCGCCGCGCGGATCGCCGCGGCGGCGGACGGGGGCGAGATCCTCGTCTCCGAGGAGCTCAAGGAGCGCGCGGTCGCCGCAAACGGTGATCCCGGCGAGCTGGCGTTCGACGCCGGGCGCGAGCTCGAGCTGAAGGGACTCGCCGGGACCCATCGCGTCTATTGCGCGAATTGGGAGCAGCCGGTCGCCGCCTGACCGCGCGGCAACCGGCGCAGACTCCCGCGCGCCGCCCTACCCTGAGCCGTGATGGCCTTGGGTAGGCTTCGGCTCGGGCTGGTCGTCCTGGCGATCGCGCTCGCCTGCGCGCTCGTCCCCGGAATTGCCGCCGGCGACTTCGGAGACCCTGGCGTCGCCCCCGGCGACAACCCGCGCGACGACACCCCGATCGACCCGGAGTTCGACCGCTGCGAAGCCGACGATCCCGACGACCCGCCTGACCACACGGACGAGCCCGACTGCACGACCTACTTCGAGGAGGAGTACCGCGCCTTCGGCTTCAGCCCCGACACGGCAAACGAGATCGCGGACCCGGGCGGGCTCCTGCCTCACTACACGACCGGCACGCACTACAAGGACTGCCTCGCCGACCCCGACGACCCGAACGGCCAGCTCGATGCGCAGGGCCAGGCAGCGAACCTCCAGGCCGAGGCCCCGGTGCCCCCGGACCCCGTCTCCCAGCGTGCCGCGCGTTGCCTGCAGATCGGCGGCGTCCGCGCCGACAGCGCCTGGAAGTACTCGACCGGCGACCCGGACACGGTGATCGCGATTCTCGACACCGGGATCCGCTGGCAGGAGCGCGACCTGGTGAACAAGATCCATCTGAACCGCGGGGAGCTGCCGGTGCCCCAGGGGGCGGGCGGCTCCGCTTGCCCTCCGAACCCGCACAGCGACCTTTACGACTGCAACGGAGACCGGGCCTTCGACGTCCGCGACTACGCGGATGACCCGCGCGTCTCAGAGGCCGCGGGCGACCAGGAGGCCGACGACATTCTCGACGCATCCGACCTGATCGCGACCTTCTCGGCCGGAGCCTTCCCCGGAGGGATCTCCGGCGCCGAGGACGACGACGGCAACGGCTACCTCAACGACATCGCGGGCTGGGACTTCTTCGACGACGACAACGACCCCTACGACGCCTCGAGCTGCTGTAGCGCGAACGGCCACGGCACGGGTCGCGCCCGCGAGGCCGCCGCGGAGACCAACAACACCCGCGCCGGGGTCGGCATGTGCCCCGACTGCCAGGTGATGCCGCTGCGCGTCTGGGATACGTTCGTAGTCCCCGGAGACAACTACGCGATGGGGGTCGTCTACGCGACCGAGAACGGCGCCAGCGTGGTCGAGGGCGCGGTCGGGGGACTGACCAACACGCGGTTCGCGCGCAGCGCGTTCCGCCACGCCGACGAGAGCGGGGTCGCCCTGACGCTCGTCTCGAGCGACATCAACTCCGCCAACCACAACTACCCGACCAACTACAACGAGGCGATCTACGTCGGCGGCTCGCTGCCCGACACGGCCCCGAACGAGACCTGTCAGGGCCCCGGTGGGCTGCCCGGTCTGCCCGACTTCCCCGGTCCCCCCGACGACTTCGCCGCGGGGTGCACCGAGTTCATCGGCCTGCTCGACGAGCTCAGCGGCTGCAACGCCGATCCGCCCGACCCCTTCTGCATCTCGCCGACCCCCGCCAATGCGCAGCCGATCACGACGAGCTTCTTTCGCAATTCGAATTTGACCCAGTACGGGGGCAAGGCCGACATCGTGCTCATGGGGGCGACCGGCTCGGAGAACACCGGCCAGGCGTCCGGGGCGGCGGGGCTGCTCGCCTCCTATGGGCGCGAGGAGCTCGGGTCGCCCCTTTCGGGCAACGAGATCCGCCAGCTCCTAACGATGACCGCCGAGGATGTGCGACCGATCAACACAGGGACGATCGGCCAGCCGGACAAGGCAAACGACGGCTGGGACCCGCACTTCGGCTATGGACGGGTCAACCTCGCCGCGGCGATGGCGCGGATCGAGGCGGGCGTGATCCCGCCGGAGGCGCAGATCGACTCGCCTGACTGGTTCGCCCCGGTCAACGTCGATCGGCTGCCCGAATCCGGCCTCGTCCTCACGGGCCGTGCCGCCGCCCCCCACGGCGAGGTCGGCTCCTGGGAGCTCGAGTACGCGTGCGGGGCAGACGCGCTCGACGCAGACTTCCAGCCCGTCCCGGGCGCAAGCGGTACTGGGGCAGTCGATGGTGAGATCGGGACGATTCCGAAGGCGCTGCTCACCGAGCTCGCCGATACCGACAACTGCGACGGCAGCGTCGCGAACGACGCCGGGCGCCCCGCGGGCGCGAGCGCGGACGCATGGCCCGAGAACCCTTACCCCGACCCCGACCCCGAGCGCCATTCGGTCCAGCTCCGGCTCACCGTCCACGATGCGGACGAGACACCCGCCGCTCCGAACATCGGCCGCTACCGCAAGACGATCTTCCCCTACCGCGACGACGGCAACCTCCCGGGCTGGCCCCGGCCGCTGGGCTCCGGCTCGGACGCCGACAAGCTCGTCACCGGGTCGGGAGGGGAGGTCTCACCGCGCCTCTACGACGTCGACGGCGACAACGCCCTCGACGTCCTGCAGGCGACCTCGAGCGGCGAGCTCCACGCCCTGCATGCCGACGGCACGCCGGTCGCGAGCTTCAACGGCGGCCAGCCGGTGACGACCGACCCGATCGTGCTCGCGACGGCAGGCCGGATACCAGCCGAGGTGCCGGTGCCGAACGAGCCGCTCCGGGTCCCGGCGATCGGTGACGTGGACGGCGACCGCGAGGCCGAGATCGTCGCCACCGCCGGTGAGCACGTCTACGTCTGGGCGCTCGGCGGCCAGCGCGAGCTCAAGATCCGCCTCGACCCGTCGCTCTCGGAGCCCTGCGTCCCAGGCGTTCCGAAGCCCTGCTTCAACACAGCCGACCGCGCGATCACGAGCTCGAACCACATCAAGCGGGGCTTCTTCGGCTCGCCCGCCCTCGCCGACCTCGACGGCGACGGCATCCTCGAAATCGTCGCCACGGCGCTCGACCAGCACCTCTACGCGTTCTCCGGCCTGCCGGGCGTCGCCGACCGCGATCTGCCGAACTTCCCGGTCAAGCTCGAGAGCGAGGGCGCCGACGGGGCGGAGATCGTCACCTCCCCGGCGATCGCCGACCTCGACGGCGACGACACGAACGGACCCGAGGTGATCGTCGCGACGAACGAGGTGATCGGCGGGGACGCCCAACCCGAGTTCCCGCCCATCTTCGCCCTGATCAGCTTCTTCCTCGAGTCGAGCACCGGCTCGAACCCCGTCTACGCCGTGCACGGAAACGGCGTGCCGTTGACCGAGGCCGAGGGTTGGCCGGTCAAGGTCGGGGTCGCCGCCGGTGACTTGCTGCCGCTCGTGCTCCCCGGCCACGATTCGGCTGTGCTCGACGTCGACGGCGATGGGGACGACGAGGTCTCGGTCTCCGCCGGGACGTCGGTGATGCCCGGCGGCGCCAGGCTCGTCGACGGCAACGGCGAACCGATCTCCTCCTACACCAACCCCGCCAGCCCCGAGCTCACGGATCAAGGCCCGATCCTCAACCTCGCCGACTACCAGTCGGTGGGCGACCTCACCGGTGACGGGACCCCCGACGTGATCAAGGGTGGCCTGACCGTGAACGGCGCCGCCAACCTGCTCGCAGTGAACCAGAACCTCCCCTTCAACCACGTCGAGCAGGCCTTCGACCCCGAGACCGGCACGGCCGTGCCCGGGTACCCGATCGCGACCGATGATTTCCAGCTCGTCTCGCAGGCGTCGATCGCGCGCGTCGCGGGCGACGGCGACGCGCACCAGGCGCTGGTCGGCACCGGGCTCTACAACCTGCACGCCTACGGCCCTGACGGGACCGAGCCACAGGGCTCGACGCCGGCGACGAGTTGGCCGAAGTTCACGGGTGGCTGGCAGCAGGCGACACCGGCGGTCGGCGACTCCGACGGCGACGGCGACCTCGACGTGACCACGCTGACCCGCGAGGGTTGGTCGTTCCTCTGGGACACGGGCGTCGACGCCTGCGATGGCTCGAACGAGGAGTGGTGGACTTTCCATCACGACGAGCGCTCATCGGCCAACTACGGCACCGACGGCCGCCCGCCTGGCACCCCCGAGGACCTCGTCGCCGTGCGCGGCTCGGCCGGCGTCGTGCTGAGTTGGACCGCGCCGGGCGACGACTGGCTCTGCGGCAAGGCCGATCGCTACCGGCTGCTCGTCGCGAACGGGCCGATCGACCATCCGAGCGATGGGACCCTGATCCGCGAGGCCGGCGCCGGCGCGGCATCCGGTGAGACCGAGACGACGACCGTGACCAACGCGGAGCTGGGCTCCGCGACCCATTTCGCGGTCCTCTACCGCGACGAGGCGGGCAACTGGGGTCTGCTCGCCGACGCGCCGATCCCGGCTGCGGGCGGCGGCGGCGGCTCGGGCGGCGGCGGCTCGGGCGGCGGCGGAGGCGGCCCATGCTCGAATCGCCTGCTCGGCACCGCCGGCAAGGACCGACTGCGGGGTACCCCCGGCTCGGACATGCTGCGCGGGCGCGCGGGCAATGACAGGCTCGCGGGCCGTGGCGGCGATGACTGCGTGAACGGCGGGCGCGGCAAGGACCGCCTCCGCGGCGGGCGCGGCGACGACCAGATCCGCGCCCGGCGAGGCGGTCGAGACCGCATCAATTGCGGGCCCGGCAAGGACACGGTGAGGATCAACCCGGGCAAGGACAGGGTCAAGAACTGTGAGAAGGTGAGAACAGGAACGAGATGAACCGGCGGCTGCTCCTGCTCAGCGTCACGATCGCGGCGCTCTCGCTCACCTCACCGGCCCTCGCCGACTTTCCCTTCGCGCCTCAGGGCTCGAATCCGAACGACTACACCCAGCTCTATGTCACTGACGAGGAGCCAAACGACGTCGGCGAGGACGCCACGTTTGGCGACAACGGCGGGGGCGAGTACTGGAAGTACTCGGCCTCCCCCGAGCCGCCGCCGCAGAACCTGATCAACGACGCCCGGCCGACCGAGCTCGGCGGGATCCGCGGCGCTTCCCTGTTCGACTTCGACGAGTCGCTCGATTGGGCATGGCAGGTGTCGAGCGGCCGTCCCGACGTGACGATCGCGACGCTCGACTCGGGGATCAAGTGGAACGAGCAGGGCGCGATGAACGACCTGCGCTTCAAGACGCGGATCAACAGCGGCGAGGTTCCGGTTCCGAATCACCTGCGCGCGAACGCCGATGCGCTCGTGGCCGGAACGGCATGCAACACGTACGCAAACGCCTACGACGCCAATGACGACGGCGTCTTCAACCTGCGCGACTACGCCTGCGACTCGCGTGTCAACGTCACCGATCCGCGCCGCGTTGGGCCCGCAAACACGCTGACGCCGCAGGACGTCCTGATCGCGTTCTCCGACCCCACCTTCGCCGCCCCGAGCTCTACGTCGAGCGACGGCGACGTCGCCGGTGGTGAGGACGACGACGGCAACGGCTACATCGACGACATGGTCGGCTGGGATTTCCTCGACGACGACAACGACCCCTTCGACGACGTCCAGTACGGCCACGGCACCGGTGAGGCCGAGGGCTCGACCGGAGAGGCCAACAACGGCTCCACGCTTGGCTCCTGCCCCAATTGCATGGTGATTCACATGCGGGTCGGCGACAGCTTCATCGCCGACATCAACCGCTTCGCCCAGGCTGTGGTCTACGCGGTCGACAACGGCGTGCTCGTCGTCCAGTCCGCGCTCGGCACGCTCAACAACTCGAGCTTCGCCCGTGACGCGGTCGACTATGCCTACGACCACGGCGTGACCACGATCCTCTCCGCCGCCGACGAGGCCGCGCAGCACAACAACCAGCCCTACCTGCCGAAGTCGATCCTCGTCAACTCGGTCACTCGCAGGGGACTCGACGACGGGGCTCCGGAGGGCGATCAGTCCTATCTCGCGTTCAACGGCTGCACCAACTTCAACGCCAAGATCACGCTTGCGATCCCGTCGACGAGCTGCTCCTCGGACGCCGTCGGGGTCGGCTCCGGCCTCGCCGGGATCGTGATCAGCGCGGCGCTCAATGCCCGCGACAGGGGTGCGCTCTCACCGCACCCGACCTGCGTCCGTGCCGTCGATGGCCCCGACGCGGGCACGGATCCTGACCCCTGCGCGATCACGCCGAACGAGGTCCGCCAGATCATGGCCTCGGGCACGATCGGCGGCCAGGCGATGCCCGACGACGTCAACTTCGTCTCCCCAAGCGGAGGCCCGGAGCCGTCCTGCACCCCCCCGGTCCCCGGCTGCACCC
>Ga0136632_10000470_pt1 | contig 11796 bp, 10 predicted proteins | sample AntDrymUQ6112106_2_FD_104670 | JGI IMG/M metagenome (GOLD analysis project Ga0136632, IMG submission 104670) | Polar desert sand microbial communities from Dry Valleys, Antarctica - metaG UQ611 (21.06) | ecosystem: Environmental > Terrestrial > Soil > Desert | place: Antarctica: Dry Valley...
CAGCACATCGTTCACGGGCGGCGGCGGGCTTCCCTCGATTCAGCTCTTCTCCGTCACGCTCGAACGGCTCGACCGCGATCCGGACGACCCGGAAGAGCGAGCCGAAGCAGAGGCCGCGCTGGCCGAACAACAGCAGCCCGTCACACCGCCCGCGGGCGATGGCGGCGGCGCGGGAGCGGGAGCGGGGGCCGGGCCGGGAATGCGTCGTCAAGGTGGCGCGCAGCGTCAGCCCGCAAAGCCCATCAACGTTGATTGGCCGGGCCTGAAGCGTCGCACGAAGCAGTTGACGCGCATGCCGTTCCCCGTAACCTCGTACAACGTCTCGACCGATGGCAAGACGCTCGTCTTCGCCACAATCGAGCCGGCCGGACTCTCGAACGTGCCCGTCATCTACTCGATTCAGGACGACGGCAAACGTCTGACACGCGTCACCGCGGGCGTTGCGCCCGGCGGCGCGGCGGGTGGCGACAACCAGCCGCCTACGCCGGGCGGCGGGGGCTTCGGCGGCAGCGTCTCGAACCTCAACGTCTCGCGCGACAATCGCACGCTCTTCTTTCAGGAGGGCGATTTCGTCTACTCGGTCGCGATGCCTCCGCCCGCGCCCGCGGGTGCGCCTTCGGGCGGCTCGCCCACAACGTCCTCAGCTTCGTCCCCGCGACGCCGCATCAACTTCGTGGCGAAGGTCAGGATTGACCGGCCCAACGAGTGGGCGCAGATGTTCGACGACGCGTGGCGCACGATGAAGTACCGCTTCTACGACGCGAAGATGCACGGAACGGACTGGGACGCGATGCGCGCAAAGTATCGCCCGCTCGTCGAGTACGTCGGCGACCGGCAGGAGCTTCTGAACGTCATCAACGAGATGATCGGCGAGCTTAACGCGTCGCACACGGGCGCGGCCCCGCCGCCCGCGGGCGCGGCGCGCGAATCGAGCGCGGTCTCAACCGGCCACCTCGGCGTCGAGCTTGAGCCGGACGCGACGGCGGGCCGCTACCGCGTCACGCACGTCTACGAGGACGGCCCGGCTGATAAGGACTGGGTCAAGGTCAAGGTCGGCGACTACCTCATCGCGATTGACGGCAAGCCCGTCAAGGCGGGCGACGAGTACTGGTCGCTTCTGAACCACCGCCTCAACCGCAAGGTCGCCGTCACCTTCAACGACAAGGTGACTGAGGAGGGCGCGTGGCGCACGCGCATCGAGCCGACCTCGATGGGGAACTACTCGCAACTGCGTTATGAGCGCTGGGTCAAGGCGCGGCGCGAGATGGTGAGCAAGCTCTCAAACGGTCGCGTCGGCTACCTGCACATACAGTCGATGAACCAGCCCTCTCTGCGTCGCTTCGAGAAGGAGCTGCGCGAGTATCGCAACAAGGAAGCGCTCGTCATAGACCAGCGCTGGAACGGCGGCGGCAACATCGAGCAAGAGCTTCTGGCTCTGCTCGTGCAGCGGCAGTATCAGGTTTGGCAGACGCGCGGGACGGAGGCGACGACGCGACCGTTCGCGGGCTTCTTCGGCCCGAAGATCGTCTTGCAGAACTGGCGCTCGGCGTCGAACGCGGAGATGTTCCCGGCGGGCTTCCGCGCGCTCGGCCTTGGTAAGGTAGTCGGCACGCCGACGGCTGGCGCGGTCATCGGCACGGGCAGCTATAGCTTGATTGACGGCTCGACCGTCAGGACGCCCGGCACAGGCGTCTTCCTCTTCGACAAGGGACAGACCAACATGGAGAACTACGGCGTGCGCCCCGACATCCTCGTGGACAACTCGCCCGAAGACAACCTCGCGGGCCGCGACCGGCAGTTGGAGATGGCCGTCGGGGAACTGCTCAAGGAGCTACAGGGCGGCGGCGGCAAACTCGCCGACCGCTAGGGGCAAGTAAAAAGTCAGCTCCGTAGGGGCGAAATGTGTGTAGCTAGACCCAACCGATTATCACAAAGCTCCGTAGGAGCGAAATGTACGAAACATTTCGCTCCTACGGAGCTTTACCGACAAAGAGGACTTCGAGCTACAAACATTTCGCCCCTGACGGGGCTTCTCAAACAGTCTCCTAAGACAACTTGATCTTGTCGTACACCTCGCGGAGCGCGAGCTTACACTGTATGGAGGTCAGCACAACCGCATCATGGAGCGAATGGTAATCCGAAAGCAGCCAGCGCCCGTCAGCCTGCTTCGTATGTTGCTCGATTCTATATTCGTGCTGTGAGACTAATATGTATTCCGCCAGCGATTCGATTGTGCGATAGGTGTCGAACTTTTTGCCGCGGTCAAACGCCTCCGTGGATTCGGACAGCACTTCGACGATGAGCGTCGGGTTGAGCAGCGTGTCCACCTGATCGTCTTCAAACTGCGGCTCGCCGCAAACTACCGCTACGTCAGGGTAGGTGTAAAGACTCGCGGAAGGAACGCGCACGCGCATGCCGCTCGCGTACTCTTCGCAGGGACGACCCTTCAGCTGTAGGCTTATCTCGCGCGTAAGGTTGACGGCGATTAAATTATGCCTCCGGCTAGCCCCCGGCATGGCGACCACCGCGCCGTCAATCAACTCGCTCTTGTTTTCGGTTTTACGCTCGGCGGCCAAATACTCTTCAGGCGTCAGGCGAACTATCGGCTTTTTTAACATCAACACCTCCAATATCAACGGGCAAACAACCCTCCACGGCCTCGTAGAGATTCATAAGCAATTCCTCAAACGTCTCGTCCTGAGTAGCACATCCGGGAATGGTTCAGCACTTCAACCCAGTAGCTGCCTTCTTCTGTTTCATGTATTCGGTATATCACGCAACGATTCAGAAAACGATCACTCCGTCTCTAACTAGTCGAGAGACATCGAAACTAACTTTCTTAACAGGCACTGATTTTCCCCTAAACAGCTTCTCATCTATCATAAAAGAGAATGTTTTATTCTCCGTTGAGAACAAAGGTTTTCCTTTATCATCTAAGCGCGGAAATAGAAACAACGCAACTGCTTCTTCTTCTTCCCTTTTAGGCGGGATGAAACGAGCCAGTTCACGCTGTTCGCCTTTATCGTTAGTTAAAAAAACGTATGGTGTAAGCTCTTCCAAGGACGAATCTTTAAAGGTAGCGTATATGTCAAAGACATTTTTAAGTTTCGTTGGAACAGTTTGGTAATGAGGAGACTTTACCGCTACGATGTAATACTGCGTGCAATAAGGGCAGTCAAGAAACTCTTTAACCGAATCGTCGAATCGCGCTTTGTCAGCGGCGCTAAATTTGTCGTAGCTCTGAAAGATTTTTTGCAGCTTCACCATAGCCTGCCGCACCGGGAGTGCTGAGTGTAACCTTGTAGTGGCTGAAGTAAGTTTAGACTGGTCATGTTGTGTTTGCGCCCAAGGTGAACGTTTAAGAATCATCATTACGTCCATAAATGACCACCCTTGATGTGGCTTCTCCCAGACTTTCTGAGCTTGCAGTGGTGTGACAAAACAGAGCAGGTAAACGACACAAGCGACGGCAGCTAGATGTTTCTTCATTAGAATGATTTCCCATTTGATAATGACGTTGACCAGCAATCCGTCTAATCACGCCTTCAGCTTCTCAAGAAACAGCTTGCGGAACTTGGAGACCTTCGGTGCGACGACGGCGCGGCAGTAGGGTTGCGCGGGGTTGTTCTCGAAGTAGTTCTGGTGGTAGCTCTCCGCCGGGTAGAACTCCGGGAGCGGCGCGACCTCCGTGACGATTGTTGCGTCCCAGACGCCCGCCGCCGTCATCTCGGCGATCACCGCCTCGGCGGTCGCGCGCTGTTCGGGCGTGTGATAGAAGACGGCGGAGCGGTACTGCGTGCCCACGTCTCCACCCTGCCGGTTGAGCGTCGTCGGGTCGTGGATGGTGAAGAAGACTTCGAGCAGCTCGCGGAAAGTGGCGGCGCTCGGGTCGAACGTGACCTGCACGACTTCGGCGTGGCCCGTCGTGCCTTCGCAGACCTCGCTGTAAGTCGGGTTCGCGCCTTCGCCGCCCGCGTAGCCCGACACGACCGACTCGACGCCGCGCAGGTCTTTGAAGACCGCCTCAAGACACCAGAAGCATCCGCCCGCGAGCGTCGCCACTTCTTTGTTCTGTTCGTTGCTCATAATCCTTATCCTTTCACCTATTGCCATTTGCGATTGAGTGCGACTCGAAGTCAGAACCGCCTGCGTTAGCGGGCGGGTATTGGCGACGTTGAGACCCGCCCAGCTTAAGCAGGCGGGTCTGACCCGCTCGCCGCGCCCCAAGTCAAATGCAATCGCAAACCGACATGACTCCTCAAAAAATGTTCCCGCTTTGTCTGGGGAAGTTTTATTGCTGCGCCAAGTATAGTACAACGTGGGCATCATGTTCATACGGCGACCGCTTCGTGTAATTTTATGTCTGGCCGCGCTTCTCTGCGCGCTCACCCTGCCCGCGCGCGTCGCGGCGCAGTCGAAGGGCGACGCGGGAAGTCTTGAGGCGAAGATTCGCGAGCTTGTAGACGCGAGCGGCGCGGAGACAGTGGGCGTCGCCTTCCGCGATCTTGGGACAGGGCGCGAGGTCGCGATCAACCCCAATGCAAGCTTCCACGCCGCCAGCACGATGAAAGTGCCGGTGATGATGGAGGTCTACAGGCAGGCGCGCGAAGGACGCCTCAAGCTGGACGAGCCTGTGCCGGTCAAAAACGAGTTCAAGTCAATCGCCGACGGGAGCGTCTTCTCCGTCTCACCTACGGATGATTCGGAACAGACGCTCTACAAAAAGATTGGCGGCACGGAGACCGTTCGCGAGCTTTTGCGCCTGATGATAACGGAGAGCAGCAACCTCGCCACCAACATCATCATCGAGCGCGTGACGGCGGCGCGCGTGATGGACTTGATGCACTCTTCAGGCGCGCGCGACATGAAGGTTCTGCGCGGAGTCGAGGACGGCAAGGCTTTCGAGCGCGGGTTGAACAACACGACGACTGCGCGCGACCTTCTCATCCTTTTGCGCGCCATCGCCGAAGGGAGCGCGGTCTCACGCAAGGCGTCGCGCGAGATGACGGACGTGCTGCTCGCGCAGAAGTTCAACGAAGGCATCCCGGCCGGTGTGCCCGCGGGCACGCGAGTCGCGCACAAGACCGGCTCGATCACGAAGATCAATCACGACGCAGGCATCGTCTTCCTGCCGGGCCGACGCAAGCCTTACGTGCTCGTCGTCCTCGTCCGAGGGCTGGCCGAAGAAGAACGCGCGCACAAGCTCATCGCGGACATCTCGCGCCTCGTTTATGAGGACGTGATTAAGACGCGGAGTCGTGAGCGGTAGCGAGCGGATCAACTATAGAAAGGAAGAATTAACATGGATGGACAGGATAGGCAGGATAGAGACAAATGATTAATGCGGAATGCGGAATGATGAATAAAAGACAGCGGTGCTTTCATTCCGCATTCATCATTTCGCATTCATCATTTCTTTGATCCTGCTTATCCTGTCCATCCATGTTAATTCCTTCTCCCTGACTGAGAACTAACTCGCGTGCGGTGAAGGTGAAGTTTATGTTCGACAAACTCGTTGAGCAGAAGATTCGAGAGGCGATGAGGGAGGGCGAGTTCGAGAACCTCGAAGGCGCGGGCCGCCCCGTTAATCTCGACGCTTACTTCGCCATGCCCGAAGAGCGGCGCGCGGGCTACGCGGTGCTAAAGAACGCGGGCGTGCTGCCCGAAGAGGCGCATCTTTTGCGGGACATGGACGAGCTAAAACAAAAGCTCGAAGTCTGCCGCGACGAGGCTGAGATAGTAAGCATGCGCCGGAGTCTCACCGAGCTGAAGCTCAAGTACGACCTGCTCGGCGAGCGCAACCGAGGCGGACGGCGTCCGGGTTAGGCGGCGCGGAATTCTCTCCCGAAAAGTCCTGATGCGGCCCGCACGGCGTGCCCCGGCGGCTCTTCAAACCAGCCAAAACATTGGTGGAAACGGCGGTCGTCGCATCTTAATCTCCGCCGCGCCGTATTTCCTTTTTCACGCCTGCAAGTTTTCTGAAACCTTTGCGATGCACCCGCCACTAACTACCGGTGTTAGATGATGATGAAGCGACTGGCGATGGGCACAATGAGTTTAGAACTGGGGCAGCCGGGCGCGTACACTGGGGCCTTGATGAACAGCACAGAGGAACTGGTGGCGCGCGTCCGGGCCGGCGACGAAGAGGCTTTCCGCCTCATCTTCGACCGCTACTCGCGGCCCGTCCTCGGCTTCATCTTTGACATGGTGGGCCAACGCGATCTGGCCGAAGACCTCGCGCAGGAGACTTTCGTCCGGGCCTTCCGCCTGCTCGACGGCCTGCGCGACGAGACGAAGCTTTCGACGTGGCTCTTCAGCATCGCCAAGAACGTCGCGCGCGAGTCTCTGCGCGGGCGCAGGCGCGACGCCGGCAACGTCGAGATTGACGGCGAGGAGGCGTTCGAGTTGCGCGACCAGGCGCGGACGCCCGCCGCGCAGCTACTCGATAAAGAACTGAACGGCGTCATACAGACCGCGCTCATGCGTCTGGACGAAGAAAAGCGGATGGTCTTCACCTTGAAAGTTTTGCAGCAGCGCAGCTACGAAGAGATCGCGGAGATAACGGGCTTCTCCGTCGGCAAGTTGAAAACGGATTTGCACAGGGCGCGCGCCGAGATGCGCCGCCGAATCGGCCCGTATGTCGGGGGTGAGCAGTGATGATGAGATGCGAAGATTGCATCCCTCTCATCGAAGAGTATTTCGACGGAGAGGTTGACGCACAAACAAACAAACGGATGAGCGCGCACATTTCGGCGTGCGCCGACTGCGCTGCCGCGCTCGACGCGCTCTCGTTCGAGGGGGAAATTTACGCGCACTACGAACGCGGGCTGGAGCCGACGCCCGCGCTCTGGGCGAGAGTCAGCGCAGGAATAGCGCGCGGGCCACAACCGGAGACGCGCGCGGAGCGACGACCCTTTCTGAGTCGCACATACGAATCCATCGTCGTCGCGCTCGGCGCGTTAGCCCTGCGCCCCGCACTCGCCTCCTCGCTCGCGCTCCTCGTCATCGGCGTCACCGCCGGCTCGCTGTGGCTCGCGCGCAGGCCGCAGCCCACAAAGCCGACGGTCATGGCGACAGCCCAACCTAAAGAGATTGCCGCCCCGACCTCATCGCCCGTCGCAATTCCGCCGAATGTCAGCGTGGGCGTCGAGCCGCCGATCAAAGCGGGTGTGGAAATTGCGCGCCGTGAGAAGACCATCAGGAGTGCAGTTCCCGGCGTGCCGGGCGGGGATGACAAAGAAAGTAATCCTATCTCGTTAGAGGAATTGCTCAGAGACCCGCTGCCCGCTCGACCCGATGGCCCTGTCAGGAATGATGCGAGCAACCACGCCGCACCCGATGAGATCGCAGGTCTCTTGGACGCGCCGACGGTTGACGCGGGAGTCGTTAGCGCGAGCGCGCAGTCGCCCGACGCGGGCGAGAAGGAAATAGCGCGTCACGTCGAGCAGACGCAGATGCTTCTGCGCTCGTTCAAGAACGCGCGCGCGTCGGAAGACGGAGGCACGGTCAACGTCGCCTACGAGAAGAACCTTTCGCGCCAGCTCCTCTCGGACAACGCGACGCTCAAGCTCGAAGCCGAGGTCAATGGCGACAAGGACACGAAGCAGGTTTTAGACACGATAGAGCCTTTCCTGCTCGACATCGCGAACATGCGCGAACAGCCGTCGCGCGAAGAGGTGCGCTCGATCCGTGAGCGCGTGAAGAAGACGGAGATCATCGCCTCGTTGCAGGTTTACTAGGAGGGGGCCGAGCGCGGCGACGAAGCACGAATAATACAGAAAGCAAGGATGAACGAAAGCCATGATACACCCCAACACGCAAGACAAATTGATTAGAGCCTCGCGACTCGCGGCGCTCATGCTGGCCTCCGCCGCGCTCGCCATCGCGCTCGTCGCCGCCCCGGCGCGCGCCAACGCGCAGTCGCCGCGCGACATGGTCAACAGGCTCGTACAGTCGGACAACGACGCGGCGACGCGCGCCTTCACGCAGGCCAGAAGCTTCCTCGACGAGCAGAAGTGGGCGCAGGCGGCCTCGACCTTCAACCGCTACATCTCGGACTACCCGTCGGACAAGAACCTCGACGCCGCGATGTACTGGCTCGCATACGCCTATGGCAAGCAGAAGAAATTCAAAGAGGCCGACGGCGTCCTCTCGGACATGCTGGGCCGCTTCCCACGCTCGTCCTGGGCGGGCGACGCGAAGACGCTTCGCGCGGACGTGAAGGGCAAGCTCGGCGAGCCTTATGATGTTGACGAGAACGACCCCAACGACGAGCTTCGGATACTCGCGCTCCGGACGCTCTGCGAGAACGACCGCGTCGGTTGCTCGGCGCGCGTCGGCGAGGTGCTTCGCTCGAACAAGTCCGCGCGCCTCAAAGAGGCCGCGATCATCCTTCTGGGCCGCTACGGCGGAATCGAGGCCGTGCCGTCGCTCATACAGATGTCGCGCACAGAGCAGAACGAGAAGCTTCGCATGCGCGCCATCCGCGCCCTGGGCGAGACGAATGACGAGCGCGCCCTCGACGTTCTGCGCGAGATCGCGATGAGCGCCGTCTACGACGACGAAAGCCCGGCCGACTCGGCCCTCCATGCGCTCGTCCGTCACGAGAACCTGCGCGCCGTCACGATACTCGGCGACGTGGCGATTAACGGCAAGAACCTGCGCGCGCGCCAGCACTCGGTCGATCAACTCAGCGGTCGCTCCGGCGAGCCTGCCGTTGACGAGTTGTTCCGAATCTACGACGCCGTGCCCGACATTCAGGTAAGGAAGCACGTGGTCGCGGGCCTCGGCAACCGCAAAAGCCCGCGCGCGGCAGAGCGCCTCATCGTAATCGCGCGCACCGCGCCCGAGGTCGAGCTGAGGCGCGCCGCGTTCCGCTCGATAGCGGGCCGCGGCGACGAACGATACCTCGACGCGCTGCTCTCGATGTACGACTCGGAGAGCGACAACGACCTCAAGAACAGCCTGCTTCAGACGCTCGGCCAGTACCAGACGCAGCGCGCCTACCAGAAGTTGATGCAGGTCGTCCGCAACCCCGCCGAGCCTATCGAACGTCGCAAGACCGCCATCCAGATGCTCAGCAAGAGCAAAGACCCAGCGGTTTTCGAGTTCCTCAAAGAGATACTCAGGTAACTCTCTCGTCGTTTGGCTGTATAGGTCAGAACCGCCTGCTGCAAGCTGGCGGGCATGCGAAGGGATGAGGGCGGAGGGATGAGGGATGAGGGCGGAGGGATGAGGGCGGAGGGATGAATCAGGCAGGACTGGTCTTTTATTCATCCCTCATCCCTCCGCCCTCATCCCTGTCTCCCCCGCCCGCTAACGCAGGCGGTTCTGACTTGCATTCGCAAACACGCGGCGACACTGGCGCTCACGACCTGTCGGAAGAGACGGGCGGGAGAAGTGTTGCCCTAAGTCGGGGGCGTGTTGGGACGCGAGGCCCGCGCGACGGCACGCGCGCGGCGAGGCTTTGGTCTTGATCGGGCCTGAAGTCTCGGCCCACACCTCTCGCGACGCGCGCCTCCGTTCAGTTTCCGAGGGAAGGGAGTTGACGAACAAATGTTCGCTCTTATCATCGCCGCTTTAATGATGCTCGCGCCGCCCGCGCCGCCCATGACGCTCGCGCAGCAGGAGCAGAGTTTCACGCCCGTGGCGGGCGCGACGCTGCAAGCGAAGCAGGACGCCGCCGTCGCGCAAGGCACAGGCGCGCGGGCCTCGCGCTTCTGGACGGCCTACGCCTTCGACGTGCGCCCCGGCCACGTCGTTGACATTGACTACGTGAGCGACGACGGTCGTTTCATCATTCAGGGCAACTGGGAAAGCTCCGACACGGGCTTCATCGTCCGCGACCCCGGAGTCGAGACGCGCAACCTCGGCGTCTTCACCTTGCGTGACGCCACAGGCCAGATCGTGCGCGTGGAGATGTACAACCTCGGTCGGCGACGCGAGTACGGCGGCTATCCAGTCTACTGGCTCGGTCGCGCGTCGAACGAGGAGAGCCTGAACTTCTTGCGCGCCATCATCGAGCAGAGCAAGTCCGACAACATAGCCGCGGACGCCGTGCGCGCCGCCGCGATGCACGACGACCGGCGCGTGCCTGAATTCCTTGAGCGCATCGCGCGCTCGACCGTCTTCGACTCGGTGCGCGCGCAGGCCGTGCGCTCGCTCGGCGAGCCGCCCGTCTCGGACGCGACGCGCGAATACCTCGCGCAGCTAGCGCGCGACGAGCGCGAGTCAACGGACGTGAGGCGCGCGGCCATCTCGGCCTACGGGCGCAGCCGCGACGCGCAGGCGCTCACGTTCTTGCAGGGCGTCTACAGCTCGTTTACCAGCCGCGACCTCAAGCGCACGGCGCTGGCGAACATCTCACGCAACCAGAACAACGACGCGGCGGCCAGTTTCCTCATACGCGTCGCCACGCAGGAGTCGGATCAGGAGCTACGCAAGCAGGCGGTCTCGCGCCTCGGCGAGATCGCGGGCGACCGCGCTCTCGGCACGCTAAAAGAGATGGTCGGAAAGTCCGACGCCGATACGGAATTGCAGAAGCAGGCCATCGTCGCCATCGCCCGCCGCCCCGTCGCCGAAAGCGTCCCGCTCCTCATCAACATCGCGCGCACGCACGCCAAGCCCGAAATACGCAAACAGGCCTTCGTCCTTCTGGGCCGCACGGGCGACCCGGCGGCAGTCGAATTCCTGAAGAGCGTCCTGACGAAGTAAAGGCGAGTCGGGGCAGTTGCAGTAGCCCGGCCGTAAGGGAGGGCGTCTCGCTAATGTTGAGACGCCCTAACTCACGGCCGGGCTACTGCCTTAAATGGCCTTCCTGCTAAACTCGAATCATGGCAATCATGGAGATCGTCGAGTACCCCGAAGGAGTTCTCAAACAGGTCGGCGAGCCTGTCGAGCGGTTCGACGCGGAGCTTGAGAAACTCGTCGCCGACATGTTCGAGACGATGTACGCGGCAGAAGGCGTCGGGTTGGCCGCGCCGCAGGTCGGCCTCGGTTTGCGCCTCTTCGTGATGGACTGCGACGGGCTGAGACTCGTCGCCGCCAACCCCGAAATCGTCTCAGCCGAGGGCGAGCAGGAGGGCGAAGAGGGGTGTCTCTCGGTCGGAAGGATTCACACGCCGCTCCGTCGCGCCGCGCGCGTCCGTCTGCGCGCGCAAGACGTGCGCGGCGAAGTCTTCGAGCGAGAAGCGGAGGGCCTTGCCGCGCGCTGCTTCCTCCACGAGACGGATCACTGCGACGGCTTTCTCTTCATTGACCGCCTCTCGTCGCTACGCCGCGACATGGTGAAAAAGAGATTCCAGAAGATGAAGAAGTGGCGTTAGAACTGAAAGAATAACGAACGCACAGGGTACGGAGACGAAAGAAAAGAAAGCCCTGGCTGAGGCGTGAATTGAAATTTAATCTTTAGTGGCCCTGAGCGCGCTCGGTCATGCCGCGCCAGTCGCCCGATTGGATGAAGGCCGCCCAAAAGTATGGATGGCTGAAAGCCCTACCCTCCGCCGCCCCGCCCTCGGTTTTAAATGTGAGAGCCCGTTGCCCCGCGCCGGTGTCATGACTGCCGCCTCTGAGCATTTCCAACTGCACCTGGCGTAGAGCTTCCGTGCGCCCCTCGCCCGCCAGCAGGCGCTTGTAGTACGAGACCATCAGATCACGTGTCGCATCGTCCGAGACCTGCCACAAACTCATCACCTGGCTCTCGCTGCCCGCAAGCACCAGAGCGCGACGGAGGCCGTAGACGCCTTCGCCGCTTTTGACTTCGCCAACGCCGGTCTCGCACGCCGAGAGCACGACCAG
>Ga0136632_10000476_pt1 | contig 11760 bp, 8 predicted proteins | sample AntDrymUQ6112106_2_FD_104670 | JGI IMG/M metagenome (GOLD analysis project Ga0136632, IMG submission 104670) | Polar desert sand microbial communities from Dry Valleys, Antarctica - metaG UQ611 (21.06) | ecosystem: Environmental > Terrestrial > Soil > Desert | place: Antarctica: Dry Valley...
ATGACGCAGAGCCTGAAACTAGCGGTACTGACGATGCTCATCGCCACGCCGATCGGCGTGGCGATGAGCATCGTCAGTACCGCTAGTTTCAGGCTCTGCGTCATGGCCGAGCGAAGCGCGGGGTCGTTGAGCACGGACAGGTCCGGGTCGCTCGTGTACCAGCGAAGCGAGAACCCCTGCCAGGTACTTCTCGACCGTCCGGCGTTGAACGAGAACTGCACGGCGATCAGGACGGGTACTAAGGACCATGCGATATAGAGCCAGGTGAAGGTCGAGAGGAAGCGCGGTTTACCCCACGGATTAGAGAGTCGGCCTCGCAGGCGCGTCGCAAGTGAAGGCGAACTCCGTTCGGGCGCTCTTTGCGCTGCGGTTGAGTCGCTCACGTCATGCCCTCGCTTCACGCGCGGCTTTCGCCACCGTGACCAGGTAATAGACCATCAGCAGGCTCACGAGGACCGACAAGATGATGACGATCGCCGCGCCTTGATTCCCGCCGGTCCCCGAATGGATGAAGAAGTTGACCTGGTTTCCGATCATCGACGTTCGAGGGACACCCGACAACAGGTCCGGCGTGTAGTAATCACCGAACATCGGAAGCAGGATGATCACCAGGCCGGCCAGGATGCCTTGCTTGCTGAGCGGCATGGTCACGTGCCAGAAGGTGCGCATCGGGCTCGCACCCAGATCCCGTGCCGCTTCCAGAACCCGGTTATCGATGCGGTCCAGAGCCGCGAACAGCGGCAGGATCAAGAACGGGATGTACCCGTAGACGAGCCCCAGGATGACGGTCGAGGGTTCACCCGAGAGCCAGGCTCGAGGTGCATCGAGCACGTTGAAGAACATCAGGATCTGATTCACGTAACCGTCGTCCTGCAGCAGGTTGACCCACGCGAGCATGCGCATTAGGTAACTGATCCAGAACGGAGCGATCAGAAGTACCAGCAGCAGGGTCTTGAACCGGCCCCCATGACGCGCGATGTAATAGGCGACGGGATACCCCACCAGCAGGGCGATGATGCCAGCGGCCGCGACGTAGACGACGGTGCGGAACAGAATGCCCTGAAGCTCTGGGCTTTGGAGCACCTCGCCGAAGGAATCCGGGTTCCACTTGATCGGATTCCACTCTGGTGTGGCGGTACTAAAGATGGGATCGAGCTTGCCCATCGCCACCGAAAGGATTGCGTAGAAGGGCACCACGAAGAACAACAGGAGCCATCCCACGCCGGGCAGCGCGAACGAGGGCCAGAACCATCGGGGCAACCCGACGGCTCCCCCTCGGAAAAGCTTCGTTTCCCCTTTTTGCGTCACCTCGCTAGGTCCTGATAACTGTTAGACGCCGGACTTGAAATCCGACCAGGCCTTCTGCCACGTTTGATCGACTTCGGGAGCCAGGGTCGTCTGGACGATGCCGGTGTCGAAGTTCTCCTTCTCGACGATCGCGGACTTCAAGTTGGGAACCACGTAACCATCCTTGACGAGCTGGTCCGGGTCGAGCGAGTTCAGCGGCGGCTGGTATCCGACCCAGCTGAAGTTCTCGACCGCGTGCTTGTTGTCGAGCATGAAGTTCAGAAAATGGTGCGCGAGGACAGGGCTCTTGGCGGACTTCGGGATGGCCATCATGTCGCTCCCGATCGTGCCGTCGGAGGGCCACCAGAATTGCAGGAGCCCTTTTGGATCCCCGTAGTCCGCCTTCGGGAAGTAGAAGGGGGCGGCCACGATGTCACCCGACCACGCCTGATGGATCGCGAACCGTCCTTCCGGGATGCCGGAATAGGTGCCGTCGATAGTCGTGCGTACGTTGACGGCTTCGGCCATCTCGACCAGCTGATCCCGCGCCATGTCGATCTGTTCTGGATCATCCGTATTGACGTCCTCGACCCCGTTGCGCAGCAGCACCATAGTCATTGCCTCACGGTAGTCGTCGTAGATCCCGACCTTGCCGGCGTTCGCGGGGTCCCAGAAGATGTCGTAGGGGTTATCCATAGCGGGGATGTCCTGATCGACCATGTCGCTTCGCCACGCGATACCGGTCGTGTAGATCGTGTACGGGACGGTGTAGCGCGAACCCTGATCGTAGAAAGGATTCGCCAGCTCCGGCCAGATGTTCGCCTCGAGATTCGGGAGGTAATCGTGGTTAAGGGGTTGGAGCAGACCAGCCGCGACCAGCTTGGGGGTTGGGTCCACCGTTGGAAAGAAGATGTCGAAGTCGACCTGCCCGGTGCGGATCTTCGCGACCGCCTCGCTCATGTTGTAGAAGGTCGTGATCTCGAAGTCGACGTCGAACTCTGCGGCGAAGTCCTTCACCACCTTGGGCCAGACGTAATCGGCCCAGTTGTAGATCTTCAGCGGGCCGGACTCGGGCTCCAGGCCCGACTCGATCGCTGGGTTGTCGTCGGAGAAGGGCAGCGTCGAGGGATTCTCACGGCTGGCGACCTCGATCCCGGAGGCACTGCTGCCGTTATCACCGCCGCCACACGCCGCGAGCAGCGCGGCCATCCCGGACAAACCGGCTGTTGTCGCTGCCGACCGGCGTATGAAGTCCCTGCGGTTGATGGGCGACCGGAATAGTGGATACTCGCGCGGGTGGTGCATCGTTGCTCCCTTCCCCCTGTTTCATCCCGTAGATCGGATGGTCATGCTAGGTATGCTGCACTACTGACGCAACTAACGCAGATTTATCCGACACGCAGGGGGCGTCAATGGCGACAAAGCTTGATGCGATCGTGGTTGGTGGTGGACACAATGGACTAGTAGCCGCGGCTTACTTAGCCAGAGCGGGGAAAAAGCCCCTCGTGTTGGAGGCCCGGCACAAGACCGGTGGTGCCACTGCCACGGACTCGCCCTGGGACGACGAATTCAAGGTCACGACACTGTCGTATGTCATGAGTCTCATGCCTCCGACCATCATCAACGACCTCGAGCTGGAGCGCCACGGGTACCGCGTCTTCCCCATGGATGCCTATTACCTAGCGTTCCCAGATGGCCGGTCGCTGAAGATCTTCGGCACCGACGACAAACACGATTACGAGCAGATCGCCCAGTTCTCGAAGAAGGACGCTGATGCTTTTCCAAAATGGGAGGCGTGGCTCGAGGGCCTGGCGGAGATCCTTGGCCCGCTCCTCATGCGTATCCCTCCCAAGGTCGGATCGCGACGACCCGGCGATCTCGTCGATCAGCTGAGGCTCGCATGGCAGGTGCGCGGGCTCGACGTGCGGAAGACGGGCGACGTCACGCGACTCATGACGATGAGCATCACCGACCTGCTCGACGATTGGTTCGAGTCGCCGCAGGTGAAGGCCGCGCACGCGATCAATGGGATCATCGGCACATGGGCGGGTCCCGACGAGCCCGGCACCGCCTACGTCATGGCCCACCATTCGATCGGAGACGTCGGAGACGGGCGGCTCGGGAGCTGGGGCTTCCCCGAGGGTGGGATGGGCGCGGTGGCGGACGCGATCAGGTCGTCGGCTGAATCGAGTGGAGCATCCGTTCGCACGAACGCGCCGGTCGAACGGATACTCGTAAGGAACGGACGGGCCGTAGGCGTGGTCCTAGAGGGCGGCGAGGAGTTGTACTCGGACCTGGTTCTCGCGAACACGCATCCCAAACTCACCTTCCTCCAGATGTTGCAGCCTCATGAGCTGCCCGACGATTTCCGCAAGGACATCGAACGGTGGAAGACTCGTAGCGGCACGGTCAAGATCAACCTCGCCCTGGCCGAGCTCCCGGATTTCATCGCCGATCCGGGAGTCGATCCAGCGATCCACGGCGGCGCGATCGAGCTCGCGCATTCGGTCGAGTACCTCGAGCAGGCCTTTCAGGACGCCAAGAGTGGGCGCCCAGCAGAGCGACCCTTCTCCGATGGATGCATCCCCTCCTTCTTCGACCGCTCCCTGTGTCCCGAGGGAACGCACGTGATGTCTCTGTTCACTCAGTGGGTCCCTCATGAGTGGGCGTCGGAGCCTCACCGCGACGACCTCGAGCTCTATGCGGATCGAGTCATCGAGGGCTACACGGAGCTGGCACCCAACTTCAAGGGATCGATCATCAACCGGCAAGTCATCGGCCCCTACGAGATGGAGCACGAATACGGGCTCGTCGGCGGCAACATCTTTCACGGCGAGTTGTCCGCCGAGCAACTGTTCCACATGCGCCCGTCGCCGGGGTTCGCCGACTACAGGACTCCGGTACGCGGCCTCTATCAGTGCAGCTCGGCGACGCACGCGGGCGGCGGCGTCTGCGGTATACCCGGGTATCAGGCCGCCCGCCTCGCCTTGAGAGATGAGAAGAGGGCGAGGTTCAGCCGCCGCAAGTGATCCCGTCACAGCCATCCCCGGCTGGAAGCGCCGGGGATGTGGTCCCCATGCTTGAGGCGCGGTCCGTGGCCGTGGTTGGAGCCAGCGCGCGCCCCGATTCGTTCGGCGAGCAGATGATCCACGAGCTGGTGCGAGGTGGCTACGACGGGAGCATCTTCCCCGTTAATCCCCGCTACGAAGACGTCGGGGGCCTGACCTGTGTGCCGTCGCTGAAGGAGGTTCCGGCCGGAGTCGAACTGGCGATCTTGGGCGTGCCCAACCCGAAGCTGGAAGAGCAGTTGTCACTGGTCGGATCCCTGGGCATCCCCGCCGCCGTGATCTTCGCGAGCTGCTACGAGGAAACCCCACCGGGAGAGACTCCCCTGGCCCAGCGACTGACCGACATCGCGTGGAACGCAGGCATGTCTGTGTGCGGGGGCAACTGCATGGGCTTCTTGAACCTCGAACGAGGGTTGCGAGCGTGCGGATACGCCATGCCTGGTGACATGGGGCCCGGACACATCACGTTCATCAGTCATTCGGGTTCGGCCTTCGCGGCGTTCGCTTACAACGACCGGAGGTTGCGGTTCAACCTGCTCGTATCTTCTGGTCAGGAGTTCGTGACGACCGCCGCTGACTACCTCTCATACGCGTTGCGTCTCGAGTCGACGCGCGTCGTGGGGATGTTCCTGGAAAGCGTGCGCGATCCAGCACCCTTCAGAGCCGCTCTCGCCGACGCTGCGGAACGGAGCATCCCGGTTGTTGTGCTGAAGGTCGGGCGGGATCCCACCGCGCGCGCTCTCGTTGCAGCTCATTCCGGCGCGCTCGCAGGCGATGACGCTGCCTACGAAGCACTGTTCGAAGCGTACGGAGTCATGCGAGTCTCCTCTCTGGGCGAGATGGCCGACGTGATGGAGCTGTGCGCTCCCGGTCGACGCGCCGCCGCCGGAGGGTTGGCTTCGATCCATGACTCCGGAGGGGAGCGTGCGCACTTAGTCGATGCGGGGGCCGAGGTGGGCGTGCGGTTCGCCGACATCGCAGACGAGACCAAGGGGCGCCTCGAGGCTGTGCTCGAGGAGGGCCTCCCCGCCGTGAACCCACTCGACGCCTGGGGAACCGGCAACGACTACGAGCCCATCTATTCGGAGTGCATCGATGCGTTGATGGCCGACCCCAACACCGCGGCGACCACGTTGTGCGTCGACCTCACCACCGAGATGTATCCCGAAGGTGGCTACGTGCGCGTCGCGAAGGAAGCTTGGGCGACGTCAACCAAACCGTTCGCTGTCCTGTCGAACCTTCCGAGCGCGATCGAGCCGCGCGATGCGCTGTCTATCCGTGAGGCCGGAATCCCTATCCTCGAGGGCACCCACAGTGGATTGCGCGCTTTCCGTCACCTATTCGAGTACAGGGATCGTTTGTCCCCCCCGGGATCCACGGCGACAACGCCGGATCAGGCTCGAGCGACTCGTTGGGGCCACAGACTGCGTGCGAACGGCTCCCTGGATGAGGTCGAGACGCTGGCGCTGCTCGCCGACTACGGGGTACCGGCGGTCGAATCGATCGTGGTCTCCGATGTCGGTTCCGCGGTGACGGCGGCGAGCCGGATCGGCGGCGCGGTCGCACTGAAGACGGCGGCCGAGGGCATCGGCCACAAGTCCGATGTGGGCGGTGTCTCTCTAGGGCTGCTGGGCGAGGCCGCGGTTACTCGAGCCTACGAAGACATCTCCGGGCGCTTGGGCGAACGCGTCATCGTCTCGGCAATGGCCACCACAGGGACCGAGATGGCCCTGGGGATCGTGCATGACGATCAGTTCGGCCCCATGGTCATGGTCGCGGCCGGCGGCATCCTTATCGAGCTGCTCGGCGATCGTCGCTTCGCGCTTCCGCCCATCTCCGAGGAGCGCGCGTTGAAGATGGTGGATTCCCTGCGGTCTCGCCCGCTGCTCGAGGGGCTGAGAGGCGCACCGCACGTCGGCGTGGGGGCACTCGTGGGCGCCGTAACCGCCATGTCCCAGCTGGCGGTAGAGCTTGGTGACTACATCGACGCGCTGGACGTGAACCCGATCATCGTTGGGCTGCAGCAGGCCGTTGCCGTGGACGCCCTACTCGTTCCCCGGGCGGATCAGTTGGGCCAGCCGGTGTAGACGCCTGATCCCCGTTTCTTTAGCTCGTTGCCGATGATCACGCGCTGGATCTCGGAGGTCCCCTCCCATATCCGGTCGACTCGCAGCTCGCGCCAGAGTCTTTCGACCGGCTGCTCGCGCATGTAACCTCGCCCACCGAAAACCTGCACCGCACGGTCCACCGCGCGTCCGGCCATCTCCGAGCATTGCAGCTTCGCAGCGGCCGCCACAGCGTGCATCTGCTTGCGGTCCAGCTCGACTGCGACCTGTTGCCCGATCCGGTAGAGAAGTGACTTCGCCGCCATGATCTCGGCGGCGGTGTCGGCGAGCATGAACTCGATCCCCTGGTAATCGATGATCGCTCGGCCGAAAGCACGCCTGCCCGATGCGAAATCCAATGCGAGGTCCAGCGCACGAGCGGCAGCGCCGACGGTTCGCGCTGCGATCATCAGTCGCTCTTCGACGAACCAATCCCTGGTGAGGTCATCACCGCGCCCAACCTCGGCGAGAACGTTGTCCAGCGGGACGCGCACGTCATCGAACGCGAAGATCGGATGTTCGTATACGAACGTGTGCATGTACTTGGGAGTGCGGACTTTCGTCACCCCGGGCAGGTCCTTGTCCACGAAGAACACGGTGGCCTGCGCCGGATCTCCATCCACCAGCGCGTGGACGAGGAAGAAGTCGGCGATGTCTCCAGCCGTAACGTGCCACTTCTCGCCGTGGATCACCCATCCGTCTCCATCCCTCGTCGCGGTCGTCTCGATCATCGAGGTGTCGGAACCGGCACCTTCCTCCGTGATCGCGTAGGCGTCGCGCCGCTCGCCTCTGCATGCAGGGCGCAGGTATCGATCCTTCAGGGCCTCGCTCGCTTGGCGCATTGGGAGGGAGGGCCGCCAGACCAGGTCCCAGAGCGCGCCGGTTGCCTTGCCCATCTCCTCTTGGATGAGGATCTGCTGGAACAGACTGAGGGCACGCCCTCCGTCCTCTTGTGCATGGTTGATCGCGTCGAAACCGTGCTCGATGACGGCGGCTTTGACCGTCTTCGTTGCCTGAGGGCTCAGTCCGTCGTTCATCTCGCATTCGAGCTCGAGCGGGAACAGATACTGCTCGGTGAACTCGCGGGCGCGCCTCTGCAGCTCCGCATCGGCCTTGTCCAGAGTGATATCCATCGAGGCGTTGTTCTCCAATCCGGCAGCGTTGGGATGACGAGTTTAGACACCGGGCCGTTGCCGGGGCCAGACCGCCCGGATAGGTTGACGGCTCTTTCAGGGCGAAGAGAGGACTGTCGATGAGCGGTCGCACCTACGACGTCGTTCTGGTCGGCGGCGGGCACAACGGTCTGGCTTGCGCGTCCTACCTCGCCCGTGGGGGCCTGGACGTCATCGTCCTTGAGCAGCGTTCCATGCCGGGGGGTGCGGCGGCAACCGAGCAGCCGTGGCCCGGCTACAGCATCTCGACGGCTTCCTACGTCGTGAGCCTCATGCCCGAGAAGATCGTCACCGACCTCGAACTGCGACGCCACGGGTACAAGGTCTCGGTTCTCGAGCCTGACTACTACGTCCCCTATGCGGACGGCACCTCGATGACCCTGTGGGGCGACTCGCAGCGGACGCATGCCGAGATATCCAAGTTCTCCAAAGCGGATGCGGATGCGTATGTTGAGTTCGACAAGTACCTGACGCACCTTGGCGAACTCGTCCACGACCTGCTTTACGTCATCCCCCCGAACCTTGGCGTCATGGATATCCCGAAGTGGCTGTCTCTGGGTGGCAAGGTTCGGAAGTGGTCCGGGCGCGATGCGGCCGAGGTAGTCCGGTTGTTCACCGTGAGTGCGGCCGACTTCCTGGACGAGTGGTTCGAGAACGATCGGGTGAAAGGTGCGCTTGCGACCCAGGCGATCATCGGCGCGTGGTGCGGACCCATGAGTCCGTGCAGCGCCTACGTGCTGCTGCACCACTGGATGGGATCCGTCGAGGGCCACGAGGGCGCCTGGGGTTGGGTCCACGGAGGCATGGGCGCGGTCGGCCAAGTCATGGCCGATTCGGCGAAAGCGGCGGGGGCCGAGATCCGGCTCGACGCGTCGGTCAAGCGGATCGACATCCGCAACGGGCGAGCCCACGGCGTCGAGCTCGAGGACGGCACGACCGTGTCGGGACGCCGCATCATCTCCAGCGCCCACCCGGTCACGACGTACAAGGACCTGGTCGGCGACGCGCATCTCCCAGATCAGGTCGTTCGGGATATCAACCGCTTCCAGAGTCGGTCGGGTTCCGTGAAGGTCAACCTCGGGCTGTCTGAGTTGCCGAAGCCGAAAGCGTGGGACGGCTCGATGCCCGGCGACCCCCACACGGGGATCATGTCGATCTCTCCATCCGTCGATTACCTCGAGCGCGCATGGGACGACGCGAAGTACGGGCGCATGTCGGAGCATCCGTACGTCGAGTGCGTGTTCCCGACCGTGTTCGAGCCGGATCTCGCTCCCGAGGGGAAGCACATCGCGTTGTGCTTCACGCAGTTCGGTCCGTTCGAGCTCGCCGAGGGCTCGTGGGATGACGGTGGGCGCGACGAGTACGCGCGTCGCGTCATCTCAGCCTTGAACGACGCTTCGCCCAACTTCGAGGCGGCCGTCGAGCACGTCGAGGTCCTTACCCCCAAAGACATCGAGGATCGCTTCGGTCTCCTCGGGGGCAACATCTTCCAGGGAGACATGAACCCAGAGCAGATGTTCTCGTTCCGCCCGATCCCCGGATACGCGGATTACCGGACGCCGGTAGCGGGCCTCTACATGTGCGGATCCGGCACCCACCCGGGCGGGGGCGTCATGGCCGTCCCCGGCTACAACGCCTCGAGGGTCGTTTTGCGTGACGTCCGCCGCGACAAACTCACTCGCCGCAACCGCTCCTAGGAACAAAAGAGGAACGTCCGGCGTCCAAGGGGCTGTCGACGAAGCCAGGAGGAGCGGTGGAGAAGGTGGCGAAGAGGCTCGCGGCTGTTGCGATCGTCGTCGCGGTGGTCGTGGTCGGCGGAGGGAGTGAGGAGCGGCGGGCGTCCGCCGCAACTTCGATCGTTCCGGACCACGCCGGATTCCAGTTTGCCGAGCCGGCGGAGATAGGGCGATGGACCGTCGATGTATCCCTGAGTCGCTCCCGCTTGGCCCCGCTGCAGCTCTCGACCGGTTCGGTACGCCGCGCGCCGTCGAGCTCGTCCCATCCCTGGATCCAGCACAGCGTGAAGATCACGAACCTGAACGACGAGCGCAAGGTGCACCACGGCGACACGAGGAAATCCAAGTACCTGGATGGCCCGGCCGAACGGGCCCTTCTGGGAGCCGACGAAGGCTGCAACCCCTCGAGGTCCGGCACCTACGCCGACAGGAAGGTGAAGTTCAGGGTGGCCCACCGCCCCGAACGAGCCCGGAGCCTGACCATCACCTACGACATCGCGCGCACCCCCTGAGCGCCGGACGTCGAACTCGATAGCGGGCCTTCGTCGTGGCGCACAAATTCACAGGGTGAATGTTGGTCCAGGTTGGAGGGGTCAAAAGTGCAGGTAGAGGGGCTTTTCGTGTTTGTGATAACGCTCACAAGCTCGTAGGATTGGCGGCCTATGCGTAACCGACCGATCCCCGAGGCCACCGTCGCCCGGCTCCCGATCTACCTGCGCTCCCTACTGGACATGGCCGAGACCACGGGCGAGCTGACCGTCTCGTCCGAGGAGCTGGCCCGGCGAGCGGGCGTCAATGCCGCCAAGGTGCGCAAGGACCTGTCCTATCTCGGCTCCTACGGGACGCGGGGCGTCGGCTACGACGTCGAGTACCTCCTGTATCAGATCACCCGCGAGCTGGGGCTCACCCAGGACTGGCCCGCGGCCCTGGTCGGCATCGGGAACCTGGGCCGGGCCCTCGCTTCCTACAAAGGTTTCTCGGAGCGTGGCTTCCGCATCTCAGCCTTGTTCGACGTGTCCGACGACGTCGTCGGAACCGAGACCGGCGGTCTCACCGTCCGGCATCTGGACGAGCTGAAAGAGGTCGTCGCCGAGGACAACATCTGCATCGGGATCATCTCGACGCCTCCGAACTCGGCCCAGGAGGTCGCCGAGCGTTTCGTCGACGCAGGTGTGAAGTCGATCCTGAACTTCGCCCCCTCGGTCGTCAACGTGCCGCCGGACGTCAACGTGAGAAAGGTCGACCTGTCGATCGAGCTTCAGATCCTGTCCTTCTACCAACAGCGCACCCAGGCCATCGCGACGGCTCGGGAGGCTAACCGCCGACTCGGCGCCCAGGGGCAGGGATAACGATAGATTGAGCGGGATGTCGCTAGTCGTTGTCGGTCTCAATCACCGCACCGCACCAATCAGCCTTCTCGAACGGCTCTCCATCCCCGAGGAGCAGCTGCCCAAGGCGCTCGCTCAGCTGGGGAACTACGAGCACGTGCTCGAAGGGGCGATCCTCTCGACCTGCAATCGCATCGAGGTGTACGCCGTGGTTTCGAAGTTCCACGGCGGCGCACAGGACCTTCGCAACTTCCTGGCCGAGTTCTGCCATGTGGCGCCGGAGGACTTCGTCGATCACCTCTACACGTACCACGAAGAGGGCGCGGTGCGACATCTGTTTCGCGTCGGCTCTGGGATCGATTCGATGGTTGTCGGGGAATCCGAGATCCTCGGCCAGGTGCGCCGTGCGTTCGGCATCGGAGCCGACGAGAGGATGGTCGGCCGCTACCTCGGGCGCGCCTTCCAGCAAGCACTGCGGGTCGGCAAGCGATCGCGAACCGAGACCGCCATCGGGCGCAACCCCGTATCGGTATCCTCCGCAGCCGTCGAGCTGGCTCGAAAGGCGTTCCCCGAACAGAGCCTGGCAGGCAAGCGCGTGCTGGTGGTCGGCGCCGGAAAGATGGGGAAGCTGGCTATGCGGTCGCTGGCGCACGCCGGCGCAAGCGACGTGACTATCGTGAATCGAACCGAGGAGCGCGCCGAACGCCTTGCAGGCGAGTTCGAGGCACGCTCGCTGTCGTTCGATCAGCTCGGCGACGCGCTGGCGGAGGCGGACATCGTTCTGTCGTCGACGACGGCCCCCCAGACGGTGATGGATCGGAAGATGGTCGAAGCCGCCCTCGAACAACGTGGAGGCGATACGTCTCTGTTGCTCGTCGACATTGCGGTGCCGCGCGATGTCGAGTCGGATGTCGTGGATATCCCCGGAGTCGTTGTACGGGATCTGGATGATCTGCGTGGGGTGGTCGAAAGCAACATCGGCAGCCGCATCGGCGAGGTCGTCAAAGTCGAGGACATCGTGACCCAAGAACTCGATCATTTCCTCGAGTGGGAGAAAGCCACCG
>Ga0136632_10000477_pt1 | contig 11756 bp, 12 predicted proteins | sample AntDrymUQ6112106_2_FD_104670 | JGI IMG/M metagenome (GOLD analysis project Ga0136632, IMG submission 104670) | Polar desert sand microbial communities from Dry Valleys, Antarctica - metaG UQ611 (21.06) | ecosystem: Environmental > Terrestrial > Soil > Desert | place: Antarctica: Dry Valley...
CAGACCACCGACACGCGCTGCTTGGGCGCCGCGCTGACGCGGATCGCGATTGCGGTGGGTTGGCGAACCGAGCCCTCGGCCTTCGCCGCAGGACGCTCGCCGACCGCGCGCGCACGGTCGAGCAGGCGCGTCTTCGGCGGGCCCTCCTTCTTCTCGTCATCGCCGCCGCAGCCAGCAAGCGCGACGCAGGCGACCACGCCGGCGCATAGGCCAAGGACGCTGCGACGAGACATGTGACGACCGTAACAGGGGCGACGGATTGCATGGACATGGCAGCGAGGAGGTCGGAGCGCTGCTCGCAGAGACGCCGTCAATAAGACGCTGAATTGTTGCAATTGACAGGCCTGACGCGGCAGGTGCGAACGTAGCCTCAGCCGCGTGTCCGACCTCGACCGTCCGCGGCTCGCGCTGGTCATCTCGCTGGCGCTGGTCGTCTGCTTCTTGGGCGTGCGCTACCTGCGCGGACAGCCCGCCGCGGTGCCGGCTGACGCCGGCGCGGGAGGCGCCGGGGCGGCTTCGGGACGGGACAAGCCGGCGGCTGCGGGCGACGGCTCGGCGAGCGTCCAGGTTGAGCACGCGGACAACGGCCGCGTCACGGTCCACGTCGCGGGCGCAGTCCAGCGGCCCGGCCTGTATCGGCTCGCGGCGGGCTCGCGCATCGACGATGCGCTGCGGCGCGCGGGCGGGCCACGACCGCGCGCGGATCTGACCGCCGTCAACCTCGCCGCGAAGCTCGAGGACGGGCGCCAGGTGATCGTGCCCGTGCGCGCGGCCGCCGCCGGCGCGCCCACGGCCGGGGTCGCAGGGACCGCGCCGGCAGCGCCGGCCGGCGGTGCCCCGGGCTCCACGCCCGCGGCCGCGGTCAACCTCAACACGGCGACGCTCGAGCAGCTCGACACGCTCGACGGCGTCGGGCCGGGCATCGCGCAGCGGATCATCGGCTACCGCGAGCAGCACGGCGGCTTTCGCACCGTCGACGAACTGGGGGAGGTGCCCGGCATCGGCGACAAGCGCATGGCCACGCTGCGACCGCTGGTGACGGTGTGACGTCGCGGGCGACGGCGCTTGCCGTCACTGCGCGCGCAACGCTCGCCCGCCATCCGCGCCACCTGCTGCTCGCGATGCTCGTCTTGGGTCTGCTGGCCGGCCCGCGCTCGCCGCTTGCGCTGCTGGCCGCGGCGATGGTCGCCCTCGCGCTCGCTCGAACGGCAGTGCCGGCGCTCGCCGCGGTCGTCGCGCTGCTCGCAGGTGCCGCGCTCGCCGATGCGCGGCTCGCCGCCCTGGACCGCAGCGCCCTCACGCCGCACATGTTCCGCGAGCTCACGCTGACCGCGACGCTGCTCGAGCACCCTCGACCGCGCTCGTTCGGGGCCCGCGTAGCAGCGGTCGCGCTGCTGACAGGCCCCGGTCGCGGCGAGCGCGTGTTGCTGCGTGCTGACGCGCGCGTGCCCTGGCCGGCCAACGTGGACCCCGGCGTGGAGCTTCGGCTCGAAGGACGCCTGGCGCCGCTCGGGCCCTACGACGACCACGAGCGCCGGCGCAACGCCCACGCGCTGCTGCGTGCCGACTCGATCCTCGCCACGGGCCGGCGGCGGGGTGGAGCGATCGGCGCGCTCGACGCGGTCCGGCGGCGCACCGAGCGCGCGCTGACGAACGGCGTCCCGGTGCCACAGGGCGCGCTCGCGCGCGGGATGGTGCTCGGCCAGGGCGAAGCGCTGTCAGCGGACGCTCGCGAGAACTTCCGTGCCGCCGGTCTGTCGCACCTTGTCGCCGCAAGCGGCGCGAACGTGCTGCTGCTCGCAACGCTCGTGCTGGCGATCGGAACGGCACTGGGCCTCGGGCTCAGCGCGCGGCTCGTTGCGGCGCTCGTCGCCGTCGCTGCGTATGTCCCACTGGCAGGTGGCGGTCCATCGATCCAGCGTGCCGCCGTCATGGGCGGCGCCGGACTCGTCGCGGGGCTGGCCGGGCGGCCGGGCTCGCGCTGGTATGCGCTGCTGCTTGGCGCTGCCCTCACGCTCGTGTGGAACCCTCGTGCCGCCCAGGACGCGGGCTGGCAGCTCAGCTTCGCCGCCGTCGTGGCGCTGATCGCGCTCGTGCCGTCGCTCGTCTCGAGGCTGCGGCGCGCCGGCGTGCCGCACGCGCTGAGCGCCGCGCTGGCGATCACGCTGGCAGCGACGCTCGGCACCGCGCCGCTGATCGCGCTGCATTTCGAGCGGCTGTCGCTCGTGTCGCTGCCGGCGAACGTGCTTGCCGCTCCAGCGGTGGCGGCGGTCATGTGGCTCGGGACGATCGCGGGAGCGCTCGGGCAGGTCGCGCCCGGGCTCGCGGCCCCCGTGAGCTCGATCGCCGCGATGGCGCTCGCCTACCTGACGTGGCTTGCGCAGCGGGCCGCGGCACTGCCGTTCGCGGAGCGGAGCGTCGGCTCGCCGGGGATCGGCGGCGTCGTTGCGATCTACGCCGGCGTCGCGGTCGCACTGCTCGTGTGGCATCGCCGGCCCAGCCGCGCCGGTGGCGCCAGCCGGCGTCGTCGCGCAGCGCTCGCCCTGGTTTCGGCCGCCGCGCTCACCGTGGCGGTCGTCCGCGCGCAACCACCCGGCGCGCCGCGCGACCTGACGGTCTCCTTTCTGGACATCGGCCAAGGCGATGCGACGCTGATCCAGCACGGCAGCACCACGGTGCTCGTCGACACAGGCCCGCGCGACGGGCCGATCCTCCGGCGCCTGCGCGAAGCGGGCGTGCGGAGCATCGACCTGCTCGTCGCGACGCACGCGGCGAGCGATCACGACGGCGCGGCAGCCGACGTGCTCGCGACGTTCCCGGTCGGGCTCGTGCTCGACGGGGAGGAGGCGACCGCGCCGGCCCGGACGGTCGCGCGCCTCGCCGCGCGCCACCGCGTGCGCCGCGTCGCGTCCGACAGCGGCCAGGTTATCCGCAGCGGACCGCTGGAGCTTCGCGTGCTGTGGCCGCGGCGTGCTCCGGCCGCACCACCCGGCGCCGAGCCCAACGACCGCGCGACGGTCCTGCACATCCGTGACGGCAGCTTCGACCTGCTGCTGACGGCGGACGTCGAGAGCAACGTCACGGCCGGGATCGAGCTGCCGGAGGTCGAGGCGATGAAGGTCGCCCATCACGGCAGCGAGGACCTCGGACTCGCCGCGCTGCTGGCGCGCGTGCGCCCGCGCGTCGCCGTGATCCCCGTCGGCGCGCAGAACAGCTACGGGCATCCGACGCCGTCGACGCTCGCGGCGCTGCGAGCCGTGCCGATCGTGCGCCGCACCGACCGCGACGGGACCGTGCGCCTGCAGGTGCGCGACGGGCGGCTGACGGTGAAGGCCGGGCGCTGATCCTCCCACTGACGCCCGCGGCCGTCCCTAGACTCGACCGCCGATGGCCGAGCTGAAGCCCGCCTACCTCATCCACGGCGACGACCATGGGCGCATCGGCGAGCGCCGCGCCGGCCTGCGGGCGCTTGCGGAGCGCGAATCGGGCTCAGGCGGCGTGGAATCCTTCGAAGGCGACGGCGCCACACCCGAGGCGGTCGCCGCAGCGCTCGCGGCGATGACGTTCGCGATAGGGCGGCGCTTTCTGATCGTCGACGGCGTCGAGCGCTGGAAGGACGCCGACGTCAAAGCGCACGTCGCGCCCGCGCTCGAGGCGATCGCGCCCGACACGACGATCGCCTTCTTCGGCCGCGACGAGGGTCGCTTCAAGGTCGGCGCGGCGCTCGTGCAGGCGGTCGAGCGCGCCGGCGGCAACGTTGCCGTCGAGCGGACGCTGAAGATGAGGGAGCTGCCGAAATGGCTGCAGGGCGAGGCAGCCAAGCTCGGCGTGCGGCTGGACCGCGACGCCGCGCAGGCGCTCGTCGGCCAGGTCGGAGACCGTCAGCAGCGGCTCGTGCGCGAGATCGAGAAGCTCGCGATCGAGCTCGGTCCGGACGCACGGATCGGCGCGGAGCAGGTCGAGGCGGCCGCGGCGCACTCGGCGGAGCGCCAAGTCTGGGGGCTCGTCGACGCCGTCGTCGCCGGCGACGGCGAGGCCGCGACGCGCGCGTATCTCGCGCTGGAGGCTCAGGGTGAGTCGGTGACGCGGCTTGTCGGCCTGCTCGCCCGGCGCGTGCGCGACGTGCTCGAGATCACGCTGCGCCTGGAGGCGGGGGAACCCCCGGCCGAGATCAAGAGGAGCCTCAAGGGGAGCCCGTGGGCGGCCGATCGTCGAATCGGTGAGGCGCGCAAGTCCGATGCGGAGCGGATGCGTCGCGCGCTGGAAGCGCTGGCCGATCTCGAGCTCGCGACCCATGGGGCGACCGAGTGCAGCGACCCGACGGAAGCCGTTCGCGCGATCGCCAGGATGGCCGCTTAGGGCGAGCCCTTCCTGCTGGGAGCAGGCCGCGCAAGGCCGCCAGCGGGAAGCCCATCCGCAGGCGGCCGGCAAGGAAGGCGGCGCCGTAGGCGAAGTGCATGACCGCGAGGGATAGATCTCGGGCTGCCGAATCGATGCTCGGGCGCTCGGTCTCAGCGGCGCCAGCGACCGCGCTCTTCGCGGCGCAGCGATTCTCCGATCAGCCAGATCGTCGGCGGCCACAGGCCGACGAACAGCGCCCGCCGCTCGGCGTTACCACGCTCGTCCTGATCGACGGTCTTCGCGCGGATCCAGAGCGTGATGCACAGCCCGATGGCGCCCATCGACAGCGCCTCGAGGTGCGCGCTGCGCAAGCCGATTCTGCGGAGCAGTGAGGAGATCATCTCGGCCTCCCTTCTTCCCTGGTGTGCAGTTTGCCAACCGGCGGGTACGTGGAGAGCCATGACCCGGCGCCTCAGCCTCTCCCGCCGCCTGTCGACCGCGGCTCGCTGGCCGCCAGGGATCCTGATCACCGGCTGGGACTACCTCTGGCGGACGACGCCGATGCACCGTTCCGAGGCGGCCGGGCGCGTGCCGGACGACGTGGCGCCCCCGCTTCCGCCGGGTACCGATCGCAGCGACCTTCAAGGCGTGGAGGACGGCGACGGCCCGCTCATGCACCGCCGCTACGTGACGCGCGTCCGTGAGGCCGAGCTGACCGCCGAAGAGCTCATCAGCGCGTTCGGCGGCGATCCGAACCGGGCGGCGCCGACGATGCTGGCGCGCTTCGTCAAGATTCGCGGCGACGAGGCCACGCTGCGCGTCGGCGACGAGTTCACGGTCCGCATGCCGGGACCCTGGGACGGCCCGGTCCGCACGGTCGAGGTCGATCCGACGAGCTTCAGCTTCGTCACGCTGGACGGACACCTCGAGGCAGGGCGGATTCGCTTCACGGCGCGCGATCTCGGTCCCGGTCGGCTCGAGGTGCGCATCGAGGCGTGGGCGCGCGGAGGCGACCGTTTGTCGAACCTGCTCTTCGACCGGCTGCCCGTCAACAAAGAGGTCCAGCTGCACATGTGGACGTCGGTGCTCGAGCGCCTGACGAAGCTGTCGGGCGGCCGCCGCGACGGGCTCTTCGACATCACGACCAAGCGCGTCGATCCCGCGGAACTCGCTCGTGCTCGATAAGCAGCTTGCCGCGACCCCGCGCGCGCAGCGCGCGCTCGCGGAGCTGGCCGATCGGCCGCTGAACTTCGATCCTGAAGCACTCGCAGGCGCGAGCGCGCGGACGGGCTGGCACGTCGACGACTACCGCCAGCCGCTGCCCGCCGAGGCGCCCGGCGAGCCGGCCGGCGGCGGCAGCTTTGCGATCGCGCGGCAGCTCATGCGCGACTACGCGTTCGCTGATCCGGCGATCGTCCGCGCGGTCTTCGACCCCGCATTGGGACTGGCCAACCGCAACATGCTGCTGCAGCTGCGCTTCGGCCCGCTGCGCTTTCTGCTCGGATGCCGGGTCGGCGCGATCGCGGACGAGACGCGCACGGTCGATGGCCGGGAAGTGCGCATCTGGGGCTGGTCCTACGGCACGCTCGCCAGCCATTTCGAGCGCGGCCAGATGGACTTCGCGGTGTGGAAGTGGCTGGACGACGGGACGGTCGAGTTCCGCATCCACGTCGTCTCGCAGCGGGCCGACGCTCACAACCCGGTCATCCGGCTCGGCTTTCGGCTCTTCGGCCGCAGCCAGCAGGTGCGCTTCGCGCGACGCGCATGCGAGCGAATGCGCCAACTCGTCGAGCGCGACCTCCAGAGCGCTGGGCGCGGGTCCAGTGAATGCAAGACTGTCAGCGCGTCATGACCGGGCATCTCGTAGAAGCGCGTTCGTCCGTTGAACGCCAGCGGATCTCCGCCGTACGCCGCTACGCGATCCTCGACACCCCGCCCGACGGCGCGTTTGATCGTGTCTGCGCGCTGGCCGCCAGGTTCTTCGACGTGCCGTTCTCCTCGGTGACGATCGTCGACGAGGACCGCATCTGGTTCAAGGCGTCCGAAGGCTTCGACGTGGCGCAGATCCCGCGCTCACCGGGCCTGTGCGCCTCGGCGATCCTCGACGACAAGCCCTACGTGATCAGCGACGGGCTGAGCGATCCGCGCACGGCGGACAACGCGCTGGTCCACGGCGAGATGGGAGTCCGCTTCTACGCGGCAGCGCCGATCATCACCTCCGACGGGCACCGGCTGGGCACCGTCAACGTGCTCGACACCAAGCCCCGCGAGACGACCGAACAGGACGTTCGGACACTCCGGGAGCTGGCGGCGATCGTCGTCGACGAGCTCGAGCTGCGCCTGGCGGCGATTCGCGAAATCCAGCGCGAGCAGGATCTGCGGCTGCAGGCGCGCCACGAGCAACAGCGTGCCGAGAACCTTGCGCGGACGCTGCAGCGCAGCCTGTCGCCACCGAGCCTGCCGCGTATCGCCGGCCTCGACGTCGCCGTGCACTACGAGCCCTTCGCGATCGAGGAGGTCGGCGGCGACTTCTATGATCACTTCCCGCTCGTGGTCGGGCGCTCGGGCTTTTTCCTCGGTGACGTCTGCGGAAAGGGCGCCGAGGCGGCCCGCATCACGTCGCTCGCTCGCTACACGATTCGCACCGCGGCGATGCACGATCAGGGGCCGGCAGCGATTCTCTTCGATCTCAACGCCGCGCTGTTGATGGAGAGCGCCGAGACGATGCAGATGTGCACGGCGGTCTATGGCGAGGTCGACACGAGCGCCGGCCCCGGCTCGGCAACCGTCACGCTCGCGGTTGCCGGGCACCCGGCGCCGCTCGTCGTTCGCTGCGATGGCCGCGTCGAAACCACCTCGGCCCAGGGGACGATCCTCGGCGCGTTCGACGATCCCACGTTCGAGGTCTGCCAGATGCAGATCGACCCGGGCGACGCGATCGTGCTCTACAGCGACGGCATCCTCGACATCGAGGCCGACGGCGTGCGCGTCGACGAGGACCGCATTCCCGAGCTACTCGCAGGCGCGTCGCCGGCTACTGCGCAGACGCTGGTCAACCGGCTCGCCGGCGTGCTGCAGAGCCCGGACTGCCACACACGCGACGACGTCGCGATCATGGTGCTGCGCCGGATGGACTGAGACCGCGTTCTACCCCAGCGCGCGGCGCAGGATGTCGCGCAGTGCGCGCTGGTCCTCCGAGCTGAGCTCGGCCAGGGCAGGTGGGACCTGCGCCTCGGCGGCCCGGAGCCGGTCGCGCACGTCAAGGCCGCGCTCGGTCACGACGAGCATGCGCACACGTCGGTCGCGCTCGTGCTCGCGACGCTCGACCAGGCCCTGCGCGGCGAGTCCGTCGACCAGGCCTGTGACGTTCGAGCTGTCGCACTGAAGCTGCTCGGCGAGCTCGCGCATCGAGACGGGCTTGTCGGGGTCGAGGGTGCGCAAGGCGAAGAGCTGCGGGGGTGACAGGCCGGCCTCGGAGGCGAGGCGGATCATGCGCGGGCGCATCTCCCAGAAGAGCCGGCCGATGAGCCTCCAGGCCTCCTGAACCGGAGCCGGATGCTTGACTGGGGCAGCCATTGGACTACATGATAGTACTCTGAACACATAGTTGACAACCTCAAGCAGTTGCCGTAGCTTGCCGAGCCATGTCAGATGATCGAAGCATCCAGGTCTCCAGCCTGGTCCGGGAGTTCAAGGGCGCCATCAAGGCCGTCGATGGGATCGACCTCAGCGTGGCCAGCGGTGAGATCTACGGCTTCCTCGGCCCCAACGGCGCGGGCAAGTCGACGACCGTCAAGGTGCTCACGACCCTGCTGCCGCCGTCGGGGGGCACGGCCACCGTCGCCGGCTACGACGTCGCACGGGAGGGTGCGAAGGTCCGCGCCTCGATCGGCGTCGCGCTGCAGGACGTGGCGCTTGACCCGATGCTCACCGGCCGCGAGCACATGCGCCTGCAGGGCGGCCTTCAGGGCATTCCGCGCGCCGAGCGCGCGAGCCGCGGCAGCGACCTGCTGGAGCGTGTCGGGCTCAGCGACGCCGCCGACCGCAAGTCGTCGACCTACTCCGGCGGCATGAAGCGCCGCCTGGACCTCGCACTGGCGCTGCTGCACAGCCCGAGCATCCTGTTTCTCGACGAGCCGACCACCGGCCTCGACGTGCAGTCGCGCACGGCGCTGTGGGACGAGGTGGCGCGGCTGGCCCGCGAGGAGGGCACGACGGTCTTTCTCACCACGCAGTACCTCGAGGAGGCCGATGTCCTCGCCGACCGCGTCGGGATCATCGACCGAGGCGTGATCGTCGCCGAGGGCACGCCGGGCGCGCTCAAGGCGCAGGTCTCACAGCCGACCGTCGAGGTGATCCCGCGCGATCCCGAGGACTGCGCGAAAACCGGCGCCGCGCTGGCGCCGTTCGGCGAGCAGGTCGCCGAGCGGGCCGCCGGCTCGGTCGCGGTGCGGCTGCGATCGGGCGCCGATCAGCTCGCCGAGATCGTGCGCGCGCTCGATCTCGCGGACGTCGCCGTCGCGCACCTCGCGCTCCACGAGCCGACGCTCGACGACGTCTTCCTGGCGAAGACCGGGCGCAGCCTCGAGGGCGCCGGCGACGGACCCGCCGAGACGCCGCCGCCCGAGCCCGAGCAGCCGGAGCGGGCCGCGGCGTGAGCGCGCTCGCCGCGAGCAGCACGCACGCGCAGGTCGGGCTGCTGGCCGGCCGCGCGGTGCGGCACATCATTCGCCAGCCCGCGCAGGTCGTCTTTCCGATCGCCTTCCCGCTGGTCCTGCTCGCGGTCAACAGCTCGGGCCTGGATGCCGCGACGAACCTGCCCGGCTTTCCGACCACGAGCTACCTGGACTTCGCGCTCGCCGTCCCGTTCATGCAGGGCGCGCTGTTCGCCGCACTGAACGGCGGCCAGGATCTCGCCCGCGACATCGAGGGCGGTTTTCTCGATCGCCTCGCCCTGACGCCGATGTCGGGCGCCGCGCTGATCCTCGGCCAGCTCGGCGGAGCGCTGTTCATGGGAGTCGTCAGTGCGCTGATCTACCTGATCGTGGGCCTGCTGATCGGCACCGGCATTGCCGCCGGCGTCGGCGGCGCGCTCGTGCTGCTGGTACTGGCGGTCACGATCTCCTTCGCGTTCGCCTGCCTGGGCACGTTCGTCGCCCTGCGCGCGGGCTCCGGCCAGGCGGTCCAGGGGTTCTTTCCGCTGTTCTTCGTGCTGTTGTTTCTCAGCTCGGCGTTCTTTCCGCGCAACCTGATCGAGCAGGACTGGTTTCGCGAGGTGGCGACCTACAACCCGGTCTCCTATCTGGTCGAGGGCATCCGCAGCCTCGTCATCACGGGCTGGGACGCGCAGGCGCTGGCGCAGGCCTTCGGCATCGCCGCATTGATGATCGCCGCCTTCATGGCGCTCAGCGCCTGGGCGCTGCGCACGCGGCTGGTGCGCACATGACAGCGCGTCGTTGCTCGACCGAGGCCACCATCGAGCCGTCGCGGAGGTGCTCGCGGTGATGTCGTCGCTCAGCCGCACGCGCTCCGTTGCGGGTGCTGTCGCCTGGCGCGGCATCCACAACGCGTTCACCAACCCGGCGTTCCTGCTGCCGAGCGTGATGTTTCCGCTGTTCTTCTTCATCGCCTTCGCGGGCGGGCTGTCGGGCATCCAGAACGCGCCGAACTTCGAGTTCAAGTCGGGCTACAGCTCGTTTCAGTTCGCGTTCGTCTGCATCCAGGCGGCCGCCTTCGGAGGGGTCTTCACGGGATTTGCGATCGCCGGCGACTTCGAGTTCGGCTTCGCGCGGCGCCTGCTGCTCGCCGCGCCGAACCGTGGCGGCATCGTCATCGGCTACATGCTGTCGGCGATGACGCGGGCAGCCTTCGTGATCGGCGTCGTGTTCGTCGCCGGCCTGATCAGCGGGATGAGCGTCGACGGCTCGCTCGGCGACCTGCTCGCGCTGCTCGTGATGGCGCTCGGCGTGAGCGCTGTCGCGACGCTGTGGGCGACCGGAATCGCGATGCGGCTACGAACGATGCAGGCGGCACCGCTGATGCAGATGCCGATCTTCATCCTGCTGTTCCTCGCCCCGGTCTACGTGCCGATCGAGCTGATCGCCGGCTGGGTGCATGACGTCGCGCAATTCAACCCCGCGACGGCGTTCCTCGAGGCTGCACGCGGCTTCATCTCCGGCGAGCCGACGAAGGTCGGCGTCTCGGCGGCGTGCGTCCTGGGCCTCGGTGCGTTGGCCGCGTTCTGGGCGCGCGGGGGGCTGCGCTCCGCCGAGCGCGCGGGCTGAACTATCGGGTATCTCGAGGGTTTGCTCGTGGCCGCCGCCGCGATCGCAGCGGGCGTGACGCGGGCATCGGGCGACGAGGTCGACTAGGCGGAGCTGGAGCCGGACTGGCGCATGCGCGCTGCCCGGGACTTCTTGCGTGCGCCGGTGTTGCGGTGCATCGCGCCGCGCTTGACGGCCTTGTCGATCGTGCTGACAAGCGTGCGGTGCTCGGTGTCGGCGGTCGCGTCGTCGCCGGCGGCGACCGCGGCCTCGAGGCGATGGAAGTATGTGCGGACCGCCGAGGTGTAATGGCGGTTCTCGAGACGCTCGCGCTCGGAGCGCAGGATCCGCTTCTTCTGAGAGTGAATGTTGGCCATGAGCGTGAAAGCGCCGCGGGCACCGGCCGCGGCTGTCCCTAGAGTAGCGCACCGATGGCGGCCGAAGATCGCCCGAACGAAGGGCGCCCGCCCGTGGCGAAAGGGCGCATAGCCCGGAACACAGCGGTCTTTTCGATCGTCACCGGCGCATCGCGTGTTGCGGGCCTGGTCCGCGAGATCGTCGCGTCGAGCTACTTCGGCACAAGCGGCGCCTTCTCGGCGTTCACGCTCGCCTTCCAGGTTCCGAACCTCGTGCGCAACCTGTTCGCCGACGCGGCGCTCAGCGCGGCGTTCGTGCCGGTCTTCACCGAGCTGCTGGAGAAGGGCAAGCGCAGGGAGGCCTACCAGCTCGCGACGACGTTCGTCTTCATCATCGCCGCGGCGCTGGGAGTCATCAGCGCGCTGTTCGTGCTCGTCGCGCCCTACCTCATGCCGCTGTTCACCGGCAGCGAGTTCAGCGACGAGCTCGACTCGCTGACGGCGGGCTTATCGCAGGTCCTGTTTCCGATCGTCCTGCTGCTCGGGCTCAACGGACTGCTCGTCGGAATCCTCAACGCCTACGACCATTTCACGGTCGGAGCACTTGCTCCGCTGGTCTGGAACATCGTGATCATCGTGCTGCTGATCGTGCTGCGGCCGATGTTCGACGGCGACGAGCAGCTCTATGCGTACGCGATCGCGGTGCTCGCAGGAACGGTGGTCCAGCTCGCGATGGCGGTCCCGGTCCTGCGGCGGATGGACTTCAAGTTCGTGCGCAAGGTCGACATCCACGACC
>Ga0136632_10000480_pt1 | contig 11744 bp, 14 predicted proteins | sample AntDrymUQ6112106_2_FD_104670 | JGI IMG/M metagenome (GOLD analysis project Ga0136632, IMG submission 104670) | Polar desert sand microbial communities from Dry Valleys, Antarctica - metaG UQ611 (21.06) | ecosystem: Environmental > Terrestrial > Soil > Desert | place: Antarctica: Dry Valley...
CGAGGACACAGGGCACGTCGGCATGATCGAGCGACCCGAGACCTTCAACGGGCTGCTCGCCGACTTCATCGCCGGCCGCGACGCTGCGGCCGACGCCGCCTAGCGACGGCGCCGGAGCCGGCTACAGCGGGGTCTCGTGGCTGCCGGCGCGGCCGGCGTCGGACTTGTCGTAGAAGCGCTCCAGCAGAGCGGTGGTCTCCGCCGCGTCGGCGCACGTGTAGGCGTTCCAGGCCTCGCTGCGCAACTGGTCGTCGAGCGGCTTGCCGACGACGTCCAGGATCGTCTCCTTGGCCGAGCGCACCGCGCGCTGCGAGTTGCGCAGGATCTGGCTCGCCGTCCTTTCCGCCTCCGCGATCAGCTCGTCGTGCGGTACGACGCGCGAGACGAGGTTGCACTGCAGCGCTCGCTGTGCGTCGATCGGCTCGGCCGTCAGCAGCATCTCGAGCGCCAGGCCCGTGCCGCAGGTGTTCACGAGCCGAACGATGCCGCCGTCGCCGTGGTGGTAGCCGCGGCGGGCCTCGAACGACCCGAACATCGCGCGCTCGGAGGCGATGCGGATGTCGCAGGCGAGCGCGGTCTCGAGGCCGCCCGCGAGCGCCCAGCCGTTGACGGCGCCGATGATCGGCTTCGGTATCCGGTGCAGGCCGCGCGTGAAGCCATTGAGGCCGAGGTCGACGATCTCGCGGATACGCGCCGGCGAGGCGCCTTCGATCAGCGGGGGTATGTAGGTCTTGAGGTCGGCGCCGGCGCAGAAGGCCTCCCCCGCGCCGGTCAGGATCGCAACGTCGACCGAGTCGTCGTCGCGGAAGTCCTGCCACGTCTCGATCATCAACTCGTGCGTCTCGGGGTCGATCGCATTGCGCGCCTCCGGACGGTTGATCGTCACGTAGGCGATCCGGTCGCGCTTCTCGTAGATGACCTTCGGCATCAGGCGCTCCTTCCGTCTCGCTAGCTCGTCAGCGCGCCCTCGGCGGCCGAGCCGACGTGGCGTGCGTACTTCGCGAGCACGCCGTTCGGGATCGCCCGCTGCGGCGACTCGTAGGTCTCGACGCGTCGCGCGATCTCGTCGAGGCTGAGCGCCACGTTGAGCTCGCGGTTGGCGACGTCGAAATGGATCTCGTCCCCGTCCTGGACGGCGGCGATCGGGCCGCCCTTGTACGCCTCGGGGGCGACGTGGCCCGCCATGAACCCATGCGTGGCGCCCGAGAAACGCCCGTCGGTGAGCAGCGCGACGGAGTCGTCGAGCCCCTCTCCCGCGAGCGCCGCCGTGACGGCGAGCATCTCGCGCATCCCGGGCCCTCCCGCCGGGCCCTCGTTGCGGATCACGACGACCTCGCCCGGCTGGACATAGCCGGCCTTGACGGCGGCGAATGCCTCTTCCTCGGACTCGAACACCCGCGCCGGACCGCGGTGGTCGATGCGCTCATGGCCCGCCAGCTTGACGACGCAGCCTTCGGGCGCGAGGTTGCCGCGCAGGATCGCGAAGCCGCCCGTCGGCTTGAGCGCGTCCGCCAGCGGCCGGACCACGCGCTGGCCCTCCGCCTCCTGAGCGCTCGCCGCCACCTCACCGATCGACTGGCCGGTGACGGTGAGGGCGTCCGCGTGCAGCAGCCCGGCCTCCTCGAGGCGCTTGGCGACGAGCGGGACGCCGCCGGCCCGGAAGAGATCGACGGCGACGAAGCGTCCGCCCGGCTTCAGGTCGCCGAGCAGCGGCGTCGCCCAGGCGATGCGGTCGAAGTCGTCGATCGTCAGCTCGACGCCGGCTTCGTTGGCGACCGCGAGCAGATGCAGCACCACGTTCGTCGAGCCGCCCGTCATGGCCGCACCGGCGATCGCGTTCTCGAGCCCGTCCTTGGTGATGATCTCGACGGGCGTCGGGCCACCCCGCTCGACCAACTCCATCAAGAGCGTCCCGCAGTCCTCGGCGACCTGCCCCTTCTTGCCGTCCTCCGCCGGGACCATCGCGCTGCCCGCGGGTGAGATGCCGAGCAGCTCGAACGCCATCGCCATCGTGTTCGCCGTGAACTGGGCCCCGCAGGCGCCGGCGCCCGGAGAGGCGACCCCCTCGAGCTCGTACAGGTCCTCGTCGGACATGTCGCCGGCCGCGTGCGCGCCGACGGCCTCGAAGACGTCCTGGATCGTCACGTCCTCGCCCCGGAAGCGTCCCGGCAGGATCGAGCCGCCGTAGAGCATCAGGCTCGGCACGTTGAGCCGCGCGAGCGCCATCACGCAACCCGGAATCGTCTTGTCGCAGCCAGACAGCGCCACGACCCCGTCGAAGAGGTGCCCGCGCGCGACGAGCTCGATCGAGTCGGCGATCACCTCGCGGCTGACGAGCGAGGTCCTCATCCCCTCGGTGCCCATCGTGATGCCGTCGGAGATCGCGACCGTGTTGTACTCCATCGGCGTCCCCCCGGCGGCTCGCACGCCGTCCTTGACGCGTTCGGCGATGCGCCGCAGGTGGAAGTTGCACGGCATCGTCTCCGTCCACGTATTGGCGATCCCGATGATCGGGCGCTCGAGCGCGTCCTCGCTGTACCCGATCCCCTTCAGGTACGCGCGCGCAGGGGCGCGGTCCGGGCCCTCGAGGATCGCCCGGCTGCGGCTGCGCGGATCGTTCGTTACTGCTGGGATGACGCCGCCGACTGTGACCCGTTGCGCCCTTCCCATTCGCGCAGGCGCCAAAGGTCACGCCGGACGCGGGCTGGGTCCAGCTGACGTCCAGGAAGGTGCATGTTGGCGCTGCGCAGCACCCGATCCTCGTCGCCGGTCAACGCCATCCACTTCGCGAGCACGTCGTCGGAGGCGGGCAGGCGCGAGCTCGAGACCGCGTCCGAGAGGTCCGGGAACTCGACGCAGTACTCGTTCAGCACGCGCCCGCTCGAGGGCACGTAGGCGACGATCGGCTTGTGCGGATAGACGAGGTATGCGTAGTCGGGCGCCTCGACCCCGGCGCTCGGGCTCCCGCGCCGGCCCGCGACGCGGATGAAACCGAGGTCGCGGTAGATGCCCCAGTCGTGCTCGCTGACGCACGAGCGCAACAGCTCGCGCGCGCGTTGTTCGGCGCGGCGCTCGCGGCCCGGGTCGAGCCGCTCGTGGACGGCTGACGATCGCCGCCCACCCCCGGTGCGCAGGCGGCGCTCACGCCACGCGTGCAACGCCGTCGGGGCGCTCAGGGCAATCGCGACGAGCAGCAGTACGAGCAGCGCGAGCAGCATCGCGCCGCTAGCGACCGCCCGAGGCGCGTGGGAAGAAGATCACGCGATCGGCGTCCGGTGGAACCTCGCCGTAGTCGCGGACCATCTGCGCCTCGCGCCGCCCGCCGCGCTCCTCGCGCGTGGGCACGGCGGCCCACATGCCTTCGTCGAGCTGGCGGCGGAACTCCTCGACCAGGCGCTCCTCCTCTTCGCGCACGCGCGGATCGCCCTCGGCGAGGAGAACCTCTCCAAAACCCGGCTTCATGCGGAAGAACTTGATCGCTGTTCCCTTCTGGACAGACGGCCACCGGCGGCGGCGAGGCGAAGATTATGCCAGAGCGCCAGCGGCCACCCGTCAGCGATCGTGGTACCCGGAGGAGGCATCACCCGTCCAGCTGCGCGTCGAGCCCGAGGACGTCGACGGGGCCTGCGCCGCCGCCGAGCTCACGCAACCCGTCCCGGACCGCTGCGTTCGCGATCCGCTGCGCCTGCCTGGCGGCCGCGAGCGCGTCGAGCCCCGATCCGAGTCCCGCGGCGAGCGCCGCCGAGTGCGTGCAGCCCGAGCCGTGGGCGGCGCCGTCCGGATGCTGCTCGCCCTCGATCTCGCAGAACCGCTCGCCGTCATAGAAGAGATCCGCGGCGCGTTCGCGGTGCCCGCCCGTCACGACGACAGCCTTCGGCCCGAGCGCGTGGACGGCGCGGGCGAGTTCTTCCGCGCCGGCCTCAACTGCTGCGTCAGCCAGCACCGCCGCCTCGGGGAGATTGGGGGTCACCACGCTCGCGCGCGGGACGAGCAGCTTGCGAAGCGCGTCGATCGCCTCCTCGTCCAGCAGCCGCGCGCCGCTCTCGGCGACCATCACCGGGTCGAGAACGATCGGCGCCCGTGGGACGAGCTCGAGGGCGCGCGCGACGGCGTCGATCGTCTCGACGGTGCCGAGCATCCCGATCTTGATCGCGTCGACCCCGATGTCGTCCGCGACCGCGGCGACCTGATCGACGATCGCCTGCGGCGGGAGCGGGTAGACGGCGGTCACGGCAGTCGTGTTCTGGGCGGTGATCGCCGTGATCGCGGTCATGCCGTGGGCGCCGCAGCGGGCGAACGCCTTCAGGTCCGCCTGGATTCCGGCGCCGCCGCCGGAGTCCGACCCGGCGATCGAGAGCAGGCGCGGCGGGCGTCGCTGGGTAGCCATCGCTTTGGTAGCCAAGCAGATGGGCGGCGCACTCGATCAAGGCGCCGGCGCTCGCGCGGCGCGCTCGTAGCCTCCGAGGGCGGTGCGGACCAGATGACCGCGCAGCTCGAGCTCCGCGAGCGCTGCGCGGACCTGACGCGCTTCTAGTCCACTGCGGCTGCAGATGGCGTCGATGCCGTGTCCGGCCTCGGCACCGTCGAGGACCTCGCGCAGCGAGCGAGCGAGCCGCTCACTTGCCGCGGCGTTCCGCTCGCGCGCAGCGCGCGGCCCTGCCGGCCCGAGGCCGACCCCGTAGAGCGCGTCGAGCAGATCGTCGATGTGGCGGATCAAAATGGCTCCCGCGCGTATGAGGTGATGCGAGCCCCCGGCCACGCGCGCGGTTACGCGGCCGGGCACCGCGCCGACCTCGCGCCCGAGGTTCAGCGCGTGATCGGCGGTGATCATCGAACCCGACGCGATAGCGCCCTCCACCAGCAGGGTCATGCTGGCGAGCGCGGCCATGATGCGGTTGCGCTGCGGGAACGCCCAGCGCCGAACGGGCTCGCCGGGGGGCAGCTCCGACACCACCAGCCCACACGCGCTCAGTTGCTCGTACAGCCCACGATGGCGGCGGGGGTAGGCGATATCGGCGCCGCACGCCAACACTGCGATCGCCGGGCCGCCGCCCTCGAGCGCGCCACGATGGGCGGCGGCGTCGATGCCGAGTGCCAGGCCGCTGACGACGGGAACGCCGGCCACGCCCAATCCGCGGCCGAGCTCGGTGGCCATCCCGAGTCCGTACGGAGACGCGCGCCGTGCCCCGACCATGGCGACGGAGGGCTCGTGCTCGAGCGATCGCAGGAGCGTGGGATCGCCCCTAAGCCACAGCACCCACGGCGGATCCTCGAGCTCCAGCAGTGCGGACGGGTAGCCCTCGCAATGGCGGCAGATCGCCGGAAGCTCGGCGCGCTCGTGGCGCTCCCGGGCGAGTTGGACGTCGATCTGCGTCGGGAGGCCGCTCGTCGGCCGCGCTGACGCGGGCAGAAGCTTGCAAGCGCGCTCGAGGCACGGCTCGCAGGACCTCATCGAGAACCCTCCTGGCAGGCCAAGTGCCACTTGATGAGGGCCCGGTAGGGCCTCATCGAGAACCCTCCTGGCAGGCCGAGCGCCACTTGATGAGGGCCCGGTAGGACCTCATGCTGCGAGCCCGTCACGCCACTGGAGGCGATAGCCGAGCGCCTCGTCGATCGCGCTCGGCCCGACGCGATCACGACCGTCGAGATCGGCGATCGTGCGCGCCACGCGCAGCACTCGGTCGTGTCCCCGTCCGCTCAGGGCCCCGCTCCGCTCTGCCGCCTCCAGGCGGTTGCGCGCCGACGGGGTCAACCGCACTAGCGACCGCGTCTGGCGGACGCACATGCCGGCGTTGGTCGCGGTGGAACCGTCGGCCAGCCGTGCGCGCTGACGCTCTCGCGCGGCCACGACCCGCTCGCGCACCGCGTCCGAGGACTCGGAAACCGGCCGGCCCTGCTCCCCGACCAGTGAAGGCAGCGTCGGCGCGACCGCGCAGACGAGATCGATCCGGTCCAGCAGCGGGAGGTTGAGCCTGCGGGCGTAGCGAACGCGCTCCGCCTCCCCGCACTGACACGCCTGGCCCGCGCGTCCGCACGGGCACGGGTTGCACGCCGCGACCAGCATCGCGGCGGCCGGGAAGACGAGCGTGCGCTGCCCGCGCGTGATCGAGACCCGTCCGTCCTCGAGTGGCTGCCGCAAGGCGTCGAGCGCGACGCGCGAGAACTCGCCGAGCTCGTCGAGGAACAGCACGCCGCGGTGGGCCAGGGTGATCTCGCCTGCCCGCGGAGTCGCGCCGCCGCCGACGAGGCCTTGTGCCGAGATCGTGTGGTGCGGCGCGCGGAAGGGCCGCGTGGGCAGCTGTCCGGTGAGGCCCACTCCGGCAACGCTCTGCACGCGCGTGATCTCCAGGACCTCGTCGCCGGCGGGCGGCGGGAGGATGCCCGGGAGGCAGCGGGCCATGAGCGTCTTGCCGACGCCCGGAACGCCGATCATCAGCAGGTTGTGGGCGCCGGCCGCGGCGAGCTCGAGCGCGCGGCGCGCATCTTCCTGACCGCGAACATCAGAGAGATCGGGGCCGCCGGTGGCCTGCGGTGCGGCGTGCATTCGGCGAGCCGCGGCGGGGTTCCAGTTGCCGCGCAGGGCCTCCACAAGACGAACGAGGTTCTCGACCCCGAGCACCTCGATCCCGGCTGCGAGCGCTGCTTCGGCCGCGTTCTCGATCGGAACGATCAGTCGCTCGAACCCGGCCGCCTCAGCGCCGGCGGCGACCGCCAGCGCCCCGCGCACAGGGCGCAGCGCGCCACCGAGGGAGAGCTCTCCGCAGACCGCGTACCGGTTCAGGTCGCTCGCGGCGAGCTGCCCGCTCGCGGCGAGCACCGCGACCGCCAACGCGAGGTCGAAGCTCGGCCCCGCCTTGCGCACGTCCGCCGGGGCGAGGTTCGCGGTCAGGCGCTTGAGTGGGAACTCGAAGCCTGAGTTGAGCAGGGCCGCGCGCACGCGTTCGCGCGCCTCGCGCACGGCGGCGTCGGGCAGGCCGACGACCGTGAACGCGGGCAGCCCCGTGCGCACGTCGACCTCGACTGTCACCTCACGGCCCTCGACGCCCTCCAACGCGAATGTCGCGACGCTTGCCAGCACTGGCCGGAAGCTAGGCGTCGGCGCGTGACGTAACTACGCGCTGCGGTGAAGCCTTGGCCAACGCGATGTGACGAGCGCCGGCGCGCGCTGTTGTCACGCATGCACGGGTCGATCGTTACGGGGTCGCCCCCACGCATAACCCCGCGCTGCCTAGCGTCGGCCGAGATGAGCGAAGACCGTCGCCGATCACTGGGGAAGCTGGGCGAGAGCCTTGCTGCACGCCACCTGGAAGCGCGCGGCTACGAGGTGCTCGAGCGAAACTTCCGCACGCGCGAGGGCGAGCTCGACCTCGTCCTGAGCGGAGCCGGCTGCCTCGTCTTCTGCGAGGTCAAGACACGGCTGGCCGGGCGCGGCCAGCGCGCCGGCGGCGGGCCGGCGGGCCCGCTCGACGCGATCGGCTCCCGCAAGCGCAAACGGCTGCGAATGCTGGCGGCTCGCTGGCTGACAACGCGCGCCGCCGGCGCCGAGCGCCCGAGCGAACCCGACCTGCGCTTCGACGCGATCGGCATCACGCTCGACGGCCAAGGCCGCGTCCTCGCCCTCGAGCACGTCGAGGACGCGTTCTAGGTTAGGTGAGGGCGAGTTGGGTGTATGCGATCGAGTCGAACGACATGCGATGCAACGGCGAGACGCCGCTCGTCGCGATCGCGGCGCGGTGCTCGGGCGTCGAATAGCCGACGTTGGTGGCGAAGTCCCAGTGTGGGTGGTGCTCTGCGGCGCGACACATGAAGCGGTCGCGGCTCACCTTTGCGAGCACGGACGCGGCTGCGATCGCGGCGCTCGTGCGGTCGCCGCCGACGACCGCGCGCTGCTCATGGCCGAACTCGGGCACCGCGAAGCCGTCGACCAGGCAGATCGTCCCGGGAACCGCGACCGCCGCGAGGGCAGCGCGCAGCGCCGCGAGATTGGTCACGTGCAGGCCGCGCGAGTCGATGCCGCGCACGCAGCGCGAGACGACGACACTGCGGGCGGCCGCGCGCATCACGAGCGGGTAGAGCTCCTCGCGGCCCTCCTCGGTGTGCTGCTTGGAGTCGTTCAGGCGCGCGAGCGAGCGCCGATCGGCGAGCGTCAGGCGCTCGAGGTCGAACAGGACGCCGGCCGCGACCAGCGGTCCCGCCAGGCTGCCGCGGCCGGCCTCATCCGCCCCGGCGACGAAGCGGTGGCCGAGCCCGCGGTCGAAGGCGAACAGCCGACGCCCGCTCGGCGCCCGGTGGCGCTTGCGTGCGCGCTGCTTCCCGGTCGAGCTGCTCCCCGGCGCCGAGACGTCGGCGATGGCCGGCTCAGAGTGGACCGATGTACTTGGGTGGCCAGTAGGTGAAGAACGCGTTTCCGATGATCCAGTCTTTCGGGACGGGCCCCCACTCGCGGCTATCCGCGCTCTCCCCACGATTGTCGCCCATCATAAAATAGTGATCAGCCGGAATCTTGATCTCGCGCGGCAGGCTGCACTCCTCGCCGCACGGCGTGCCCTTGTTGACGAACGACTCCTTCTGCTTCTTGCCGTTGATGTAGACACGGTTGTCGATCACCTTCAAGCGGTCGCCGGGGGTCCCGACGACGCGCTTGATGAAGTTCTGCTCGGAGCGTTTCTTCGTCGGCTTGGGGCAGGGCTCGCCCTCGGGGACGGGCTCGATCCCGCAGCGGTTCTCGTCGGCGCCGGCCGGGGGCTTGAAGACGACGATGTCGCCCTTGTCGGGATCCGAGAAGCGAAAGCTGACCCGATCCACCAGTACCCGCTGGTTGATGTTCAGGGTCGGGACCATCGACTCGCTCGGGATGCGGAAGGGCTTGACGAGCAGGGCTTGGATCGCAAGCGCGAGCCCGAGCGCGACGGCGACGATCAGCACGAGCTCGATCAGCGAGCCGCCCGGGGACTTCTTCGTGATCTTCGGCATGCGGCGGCTAGCTATCTCGGGCTAGCTGGGCTCTGAGTCCGGCTCAGAGGATTCCTCGCCCTGCTCGCCGTCGACGGGTTCGGCGTCCGGCTGGTCGGCGCCCGCGTCGTTCTGAGCCGCGGAATCTTCGACGGGGGCGGCGTCGGTCGGGGCCTCCTCCGCGCCCTCACTCTCGTCCGTCTCGGGCGGGGCGACGTCCTCCGGCAGAGCCTCGTCCTGCGTGCCCTCGGCGTCCGCCATGTCCGGCTCGTCGGCGAGCGCGAGCAGCTCGGCCTCGGCGCCCGTGAAGCGGCGCTCACGCACGCGCGCCGCGCGTCCGACCCGATCGCGCAGGTAGTAGAGCTTGGCCCGGCGGACCTCGCCGCGGCTGACGACCTCGATCCGCTCGACCTTCGGCGAGTGGACCGGAAAGGTGCGCTCGACGCCGACGCCGAACGACACCTTGCGGACGGTGAAGGTCTCGCGCACGCCGCTGCCCTGGCGCTTGAGGACGATCCCCTCGAAGACCTGCGTGCGGCGGCGGCTGCCCTCGACGACCTGGAAGTGGACGCGCGCCCGATCGCCCGGCAGGAACGGGGGCACTTTGCGCATTTGCTCGCGCTCGAGGCTGTCGATCAGGCCGCTCATCGCAAAAAGAGGGCGCGCGGCCGGGGTGTTCGCCCCGCAGCCACGCGCGAGGCAGGGGATGGTAGCGAAGGCCCGCGCTCAGACGGCCACCGCCGGGTCGACCGCGAAGCTAGCCGCCGGCGCGCTCGCGGCTGCGCTCGGCTCGCCAGCGCTCGACGCGGCCGTGGTCGCCCGAGCGCAGGATCTCCGGGACGGCGTGGCCGCGCCAGTCTGCCGGGCGCGTGTAATGCGGATACTCGGGCGCGCCTCCGAGCGCGGGGCTGAAGGACTCCTCGAGCGCGCTGTCGGCGTGACCGAGAGCGCCCGGCAGCTTGCGGATGATCGCGTCGCAGACGACCATCGCCGCGAGCTCACCGCCCGCGAGCACGTACGGGCCGATCGAGACGACGTCCGAGGCGAGGTGGTCGTGGACGCGCTCGTCGAACCCCTCGTAGCGGCCGCAAAGCAGCGTCAGCGCCGGCGCGTCGGCGAGCTCGCGGGCCAGCGCGTCGTCGAACTGACGTCCCGACGCCGCGAGCGCGAGCACGCGGCGCCGCCGGGGCAGTTCGACCGGGTCGATCTCGTAGCGTGCGCGCAGCGCCGCTTCGACGACGTCGACCCGAAGCACCATCCCCGCCCCGCCACCGTAGGGCGTGTCATCGACCTGGCCGGCCGACAGCGGCGTCGTCGCGCGGAGATCGAATGCGCTGAACGCCAGCCCGCCCTGCTCGGCGTTGGCGACGTGGCGCTGCTCACGGAATCGCTCGAGCCAGTCCGGGAACAGCGTGAAGACGTCGATTTCCACGACCGGCGCCGCGACCGCGAGTCTCTAGTCGACGACGTCGACGAGGACGCGGCAGTCCTCACGCACCGCACTGGCCCGCATCACGGCGCGCAAGGCGTTGATCGTGCGCCCGCCGCGGCCGATCACCTGCCCGGTGTCGTCGTCGTGCACGTTCAGCTCGAGCACGACCGTGCCGTCGTCCTCCTCGAAGGCCTCGACGTCGACCGCATCGGGGTGATCGACCAGCGAGCGCGCGAGGTACTCGAGCAGGTCCTCCATCGGGAACGGCTACTTGGTCTCGGGGGCGGGAGCAACCCCGTCGCGCCCGATCCCCTTGGCGCGCATCAACTGCTTGACCGTCTGGGTCGGCTGAGCGCCGCGGCTGATCCAGTGCTGCAGGCGGTCGGCGTCGAGAACGATCTCCGACGGCTCTGTCTGGGCGTTGTAGCGACCGACGGTCTCGATCACGCGGCCGTCGCGCGGCGAGCGCTGATCGGCCACCACGACCCGCCAGATCGGGTTCTTCTTCCCGCCGACGCGGGTCAGTCTGACTCGTACCATCGCGCCGGAGGCTACCGACCCGCGCCCAAGTCCGACAGCGAGGGCATCTGGCCGCGCCCCAGCTTGCGCATCATCTTCTGCATCTGGCCGAACTGCTTGACCAGCTGGTTGACCGCTTGGACGGTCGTTCCCGAGCCGCGCGCGATGCGCCGCCGGCGCGACCCGTCGATGATGCCCGGGTCGGCCCGCTCGGCGGGGGTCATCGACGTGATGATCGCCTGGAGACGGTCGATGTCGCGCTCGTCAACCTCCATCCCCCCGAGCTGCTGACCCATACCGGGGATCATCTTCAGCAGACTCGTGACCGAGCCCATCTTGCGGACCTGCTTCATCTGGTCGAGGAAGTCGTCGAGCGTGAACTGGTTCTTCTTCAGCTTGCTCTCGAGCACGGCGGCCTCGCGCTCGTCGATCTGCTGCTCGGCCTTCTCGACGAGCGTCATGACGTCGCCCATGCCAAGAATGCGCTGGGCCATCCGGTCGGGGTGGAAGCGCTCGAACGCGTCCAGCTTCTCGCCGGTCGAGGCGTAGAGGATCGGCTGGCCGCAGACGGCCTTGACCGACAGCGCCGCCCCGCCGCGCGCATCGCCGTCGAGCTTGGTGATCACGATGCCGTCGAAGCTCGCGCGCTCGGCAAACGCTTCGGCGACTGCGACGGCATCCTGTCCGGTCATGGCGTCGAGCACCAGCAGGACGTCGTGCGGGCGGGTGCGCTGCTTGATCCGCTCGAGCTCGTCCATCAGGTCCTCGTCGATCGCCAGGCGCCCGGCGGTGTCGACGATCAGCGCGCCGCGGCCTTCCGTCTGCGCGCGCTCGAGCGCGC
>Ga0136632_10000481_pt1 | contig 11730 bp, 11 predicted proteins | sample AntDrymUQ6112106_2_FD_104670 | JGI IMG/M metagenome (GOLD analysis project Ga0136632, IMG submission 104670) | Polar desert sand microbial communities from Dry Valleys, Antarctica - metaG UQ611 (21.06) | ecosystem: Environmental > Terrestrial > Soil > Desert | place: Antarctica: Dry Valley...
CGGCCGACGGGCGCTTCGGCTCCGGTCCCTCCAAGGTGCGCCCTGAGGCGGTTGCGGCCCTGGTCGAGGCCGCCCCCGGCTATCTGGGAACCAGCCACCGGCAATCCCCCGTCCGCTCGATGGTGGGGCGCGCCAGGGGCGGTCTCGGTGAGCTTTTCGAGCTCCCGGAGGACTACGAGGTCGTGCTGGGCAACGGAGGCTCGACGGCGTTCTGGGACGCCATGGTCTTCGGCCTCATCGAAACCCGCAGCCAGCACCTCGTCTTCGGCGAGTTCTCGGCCAAGTGCGCAGGCGCAGCACGGCTGGCACCGTGGCTCGAGGATCCGGAGGTGATCTCGGCGGAGCCCGGTTCACATCCCGAGCCGTATCCGTCGGAGGCCGTCGACGTCTACGCACTGACCCACAACGAGACCTCCACCGGGGTCATGATGCCGGTGGAGCGGGTGCACGGCGAGGGACTCACGGCGGTGGACGCGACCTCGGCCGCCGGGGGGCTGCCCGTGACGGCCGAGGCCTTCGACGTCTACTACTTCGCTCCCCAGAAGTGCTTCGCCTCCGATGGGGGGCTGTGGGTGGCGCTGTGCTCGCCGGCGGCTCTCGACCGCATCGAACGCGTCGCCTCCTCCGGCAGGTACGTGCCTCCGTCGCTCGATCTGAAGATCGCGCTCGGTAACTCCCGGGCGGACCAGACCTACAACACCCCGGGGCTCGCAACGCTTTTCCTGATGGTCGAGCAGATCGAATGGCTGCTCGCCTCGGGAGGGCTCGGATGGGCGGTGGGGCGCTGTGCCCGCTCGGCCGAGATCCTCTACGGGTGGGCCGAGGCTCGCGCCTGGGCAAGCCCGTTCGTGACAGGCCCCCGGGCACGGAGTCCCGTTGTAGGCACCATCGACCTCACCGGATCGATCCGGGCGGAGGATGTGTCGGCGGCTCTTCGCGCCAACGGGATCGTGGACACCGAGCCCTACCGCAAGCTCGGGCGAAATCAGCTTCGTGTGGGGATGTACCCGGCGGTAGAGCCCGCCGATGTCGGCCTTCTGACACGGTCGATCGATTACGTGATCGGGGTGCTGGGACCCTGAGACTGCCCGGGGACGCCCGCCGGACCGAAGTACCATCGGGCCCATGAAGGTCTTGGTCACAGAGCGCCTTGCCCCTGCGGGGATCGCCGTGCTCGAAAAGAACCTCGATGTCGACGTGCGTCTGGGCCTGACGGCCGGAGAGCTGCGCGGGATCATCGGCGACTACGACGCTCTCGTGATCCGGTCGGCCACCCAGGTCGATGCGGCGCTGCTCGAACGGGCCGGGGGCCTCGAGGTGGTGGGGCGCGCCGGTATCGGGCTCGACAACGTCGATGTCGCCGCCGCAACCCGCCACGGGATCCTGGTGGTCAATGCGCCCCAATCCAATGTGCTGTCGGCGGCCGAGCACACCATGGGGCTCATGCTGGCGCTGGCGCGCAACATCCCCCAGGCCAATGCGACGCTCAGCGCGGGCTCGTGGGAGCGTGACAGGTGGCAGGGCGTCGAGCTTCACGGCAAGACTCTGGGCATCATCGGGCTCGGACGTGTGGGGACGCTGGTGGCGCAGCGGGCAAGCGCTTTTGGAATGCGCCTGATCGCCTACGACCCCTATGTCGCGCCCCCACGCGCCGCCCAGATGGGCGTCGAGCTGATGGCCGGAGCAGGCGATGTGTGCGCCCGGTCGGACTTCCTTACGATCCATCTGCCGAGGACCTCGGAGACCATGGGTCTGATCTCCGAGCCCGAGCTCGCATCGGCTCGACCGGGACTACGCGTGATCAACACCGCTCGCGGGGGCCTGGTGGACGAGGATGCGCTCGTAAGAGCATTGAAGGACGGACGGGTGGCGGGGGCGGCCGTCGACGTGTTCGTGGACGAGCCGGTCACGGATCATCCCTTGTTCGGAATGCCGAACGTTGTCGTCACTCCCCACCTGGGCGCGTCGACCGCAGAGGCGCAGGACAAGGCGGGCATCGCAATTGCCGAGCAGGTGGGCCTTGCCCTCCGCGGCGAGTTTGTCCCGTTTGCGGTCAACCTCGACGTCGGCCCCGACATCCCCGACGACGTGCGCCCCTATCTTCGTTTGATCGACCGGCTGGGGCGCGTTGTGACCTCACTGGCGGGGCCGGGGATCGAAGCCCTGCGATTCGGGTATTTCGGCCAGATCGCCGAGCACGACACGCGTGCCCTGACGCTTGCCGGCCTCAAGGGCGTGTTCTCCTCGGTCGTGCACGAGCCGGTTACGTTCGTCAATGCGCCGTTCCTGGCCTCCGAACGGGGGATCTCAGTCGAAGAGACCAAGTCCCGCCAGAGCCTCGACTACGTGAACTACATCCAGGTACAGGCCGGTTCTGCCTCCGACATGGTCTCGGTCGCCGGAGTGCTCGTGGGCAAGCGAGATACCGAGCGCCTGGTCAGCATCTACGGTCACGATCTCGACATGGCGTTTTCCCCTTACATGGCCTTCTTCCGGTACGAAGATCGTCCGGGCATCATCGGGATCGTAGGCACGCTGCTCGGCCAAGCCGGGGTTAACGTGGCCAACATGCAGGTAGGGCGCCACGCCGAAGGAGGAGAGGCGATCATGGGGATGGCGGTCGATTCGCCCATACCCTCCGATGTACTGGCCAGCATCATCGCCGGGGCGGAGCTGCGAGACGCCCGCCTGATCGTCCTGAACGAGTAGAGAGAAGGAGACGAAGGTGCCACTCCAGCCGGTGGACGTCGTGTGGATGAACGGCAAGCTCGTGCCCTGGAAGGACGCGACGGTTCACGTTCTGTCCCACGCGCTCCACTACGGCACTGGTGTGTTCGAGGGCATCAGGTGCTACGAGACCGAGCGGGGGCCTGCGGTTTTTCGGCTGCGCGATCACCTGGATCGCATGGTGCGTTCGGCGCGGATCTTCTTGATGGACATTCCCTATTCGGTCGACGATCTCGTCGATGCGACCCATGACCTCATCCGCTCCAACGAGCTTCGATCCTGTTACGTACGGCCCATTGCGATGCGGGGCTACGGCGAGATGGGAGTCAACCCATCCAACAACCCTGTCGACGTCTCGATCGCGGTGTGGCCCTGGGGGGCCTATCTGGGCGAGGATGCGCTCGAGCATGGAGTTCGGATGACCGTGTCGTCGTGGCGGCGGCACGACCACAACATCATTCCCCCTCAGGCGAAGGTGACCGGCGCCTATGTCAACTCTGCGATGGCAAAGGTCGAAGCCCTGCACGCCGGCTATGACGAGGCGGTGATGCTCAATCCCGAGGGTTACGTGTCCGAGGCCACCGGCGAGAACCTGTTCGTGGTCAAAGACGGCGTGATCCTGACCCCCCCGCTGTGCGCCGGCCCTCTTGCCGGGATCACCCGTGAGACGATCAAGACGATTGCCGCGGATCTCGACATCCCCTTCTCGGAGACGCTCCTTACCCGGGCAGACCTCTACCTCGCGGAGGAGATGTTCTGCTCGGGGACGGCCGCCGAGGTGACGCCGGTGCGCGAGATCGACCAGCGGATCATCGGAGAGCCGAGGCCCGTGACGACCACCATCCAGCAGAAGTTCTTCGCAATCGTCAAGGGCCAGGACGAGAAGTACTACGACTGGCTCGACTTCGTATGACAGGCCTTGATCTGAGGTAACCTTCCCCCAGGGCCAGTGGACGGGCGGCGGGGCGTCCTGATGGGCCACAAACCGGGGGGAAATCGTGACGCATTCTTGGAATTACCGGGATGCTGTTATCGGCGAGCTTGGCCCGGGTGTCTGCACAAGCTGCAGAAACCTGTTTCGGTCGACCGGCCACAATCGTTGGGACAAATGGCCCCGATACCATCGTGGGGACCGCGAACGGTGACGTGATCGTGGCCAAAGGGGGGAACGACACCGTTTCCGCAGGAGATGGTGCCAACGGTGGCGGTGGTGTGTCCAACTACATCTGCGGATCGGGTGGTGATGATGTCATTCGGGGCCAAAAGGCGGACGACTTCATCAACGGAGGAGAGGGCAATGACGACCCCTTCGGCGGTGAGTCCGATGATGATGGGGACACATTCGTTGGGGGGCCGGGCAACGACACCTTCACCGGTCAGGACAATCCACAGTCCGACTCATCGCCAGACACCATTGACTACGGCTCTACGGGGCCAATAAAGGTCAACATCGATACCCGCACAATCACCGGGGCGGCGGGCACGGATGTCATCAGCGACCTCGAGCAGTTCTACGAGATCTACGGGACGCGTTTCAACGATGTATTCGTAGACGGTGCTGCCTACGCCATCCTTCTGTACGGATCGAGAGGCGATGACAAGTTCACTGGCGGCTGGATCCGACATTCTGGATGGAGGGCTGGGGAGCGACACGATGCGCACACAAGGCGGCCCTGACAGATTGATCGGGGGCCGCACAGGCGCCGACTATCTGGACTCGGGCACAGGGAATGACGCGGTTTACGCAGGCGATGGCGCGGGTGATGACACGGCGCTTGCAGGTGGGGGCTCCGATACTTGCTATGTCGATTCAGGTGACACCGCCGACTCCTGCGAGAGCGTGAACCCTTAAGCGCGGCATTGTTTGCAGCACCCGCTGGCAACGGGCGTCCACGTCCTTGGGCTCCACAAGATCTATGTGCACGGCTACTGTATGTGTATGTTGTCGTGGCGATTGCAAATCCTCATCGACGAGGGGCGCTATGCCCGGCTGGCGGACCGAGCGGAAAAGCGGGGCGTCTCCGTCGCTTCGGTGATTCGCGAGGCGATTGACCGTTCGTTTCCTCCTCGGGACGAACGGCGGGAGGATGCGGGACGAAGAATCATCGCGTCCGAGCCGATGACAGTGCCCGACCCGGAGGAGCTCAGGAGGGAACTGGAGGCGCTGAGGGATCGAAGCGCGTGATTTTGTTGGACACGACGGTGCTGATCTACGCCATCGGCGACTTGAGCGCTGATGGGTCGCGCTCTCGCACTATTCCGTCTAGCTTCATTGCGTTGTGGATCCCGGAAACCGGGGGTTGGAGTGCAATGAACGCTCGACCCGGTCCATTGCGTCTCGGCTAACCTCGACCGGTGCCTTCAGGAATCGTGAGAACCCGCATAGCGCCCGCGCCCAGCGGCTCCATTCACGTCGGCAACGCCCGCACGGCGTTGTACAACTGGCTCCTCGCCCGCCAGAACGGGGGCGTGTTCGTTCTCCGGGTCGAGGACACCGACCAGAGCCGCGTCACCCAGGACGCCTTCGACGCCGTGATCGAGGACCTCCGCTGGCTTGGCCTGGACTGGGACGAGGGGCCCGAGGTCGGCGGCGACTACGGGCCCTATCGCCAGAGTGAGCGCTCCGATCGGTATCAGGCGGTGACTGCTGCGCTCGAGGACGCCGGCCGCGTCTACCGCTGTTACTGCACCGCAGAAGAGCTCGCACAACGCAGAGCGAACGCCCATGCCGCCCGCCGCACCCCCGGATACGACGGCAGATGTCGAAACCTGACCGACACCGAGCGGGCAGCGTTCGAGTCCGAGGGCCGGAGCCATGCCCTCCGCTTCCGGACTCCGGAAGACCGCACGATCGCCTTCGATGATGTCGTGCGCGGGCCTATCGCCACCCGCACCGACCAGATCCCCGATTTCGTCGTCCAGCGCTCCGACGGCACGCCGACGTACATGCTCGCCGCTGCGGTCGACGACGTGGCCATGGAGATAACCCACATCGTCAGAGGAGAGGACCTCGTCGCCGCCACTCCGAGGCAGCTCCTGATAAGGGAGGCGATGGGTGTGGTCGACCGCCCGATGTTCGCGCACCTTCCGCTGCTGGTGGCCCCCGACGGCAAGCCGTTGTCCAAGCGGTGGGGGGACGTCGCGGTCAGCGCCTACCGGCGGATGGGCTTTTTGCCCGAGGCGGTGGTCAACTACCTGGCCCTGCTGGGATGGTCCTTCGACGCCAAGACGAACGTCTTCTCGTCAGATGAGCTGATCACCAGGTTCACGCTCGAGCGCGTGACGAGGAATCCGGCCATCTTCGATATCCCCAAGCTCGAGTGGCTGAACGCCCACTACATCCGCCTGCTGTCCCCGGCGGCCCTGGCCGAGCGTCTCGTGACCGTCTGCGTCGATGCCGGACTCCCGGCCGACTCAGATGAAGGCAGGAGGCTTCTGGCTGCAGTTGCTCCGTTGCTGAACGAGCGTCTCAAGCGACTCGACGAGGCGCCTCCGATGGTGCGGTTCCTATTCGGCCGGGTTCCGCCCGACGCCAGGGCGGCGAAGCTGCTGGAGGGCCAGGGAGCCTACCTCGAGGAGGTCTCCGGCGCCCTGGGGGGAACCGAGGAGTGGAGCGCAGAAAGCATCGAGGAGACCCTGCGCCGCGTGGCGGCGGAGCGGGACCTCAAGCCCAAACAGGCGTTCCAACCGATCAGGGCGGCGGTCACCGGGACGCTCGTGTCGCCGCCCCTGTTCGAGTCGCTCCAGATCCTGGGGAGGGTTGAGACGCTGGCGCGGCTCACCTCCCTGTCGGGCACTACAATCAGGTGACCTCTTGAGCTTTTGGGGCGTGGGGTAACCCGGCAGCCCGGCGGATTCTGGTTCCGTTAGTCCTGGTTCGAATCCAGGCGCCCCAGCGCATTAGGCATGGCCCGGTAGTCTAGTTGGCCGAGGACGCCGCCCTCTCAAGGCGGAGATCACGGGTTCGAATCCCGTCCGGGCTACGACCTTGAACGAGTCTGTCCGTGTGGACCGGCTCCTCGAGTCTAGAAGCGAGTCTAGAAGAAGGAGTTCGCAAATGAACGCGACCGACATCGTCGAGCGGCCTTATCTGAAACCCGATCTGCCCGAGTTTCGGCCCGGGGACACGGTGCGGGTGCATGTGCGTGTAGTCGAGGGTGAGCGCGAGCGCGTCCAGGTGTTCGAGGGCGTGGTTATCCGGCGCAGAGGCAGCCAGCTCTCACAGACATTCACCGTCCGCAAGGTCTCGTTCGGCGTTGGAGTCGAACGCACCTTCCCGCTCCATTCGCCGATGATCGCAAAGATAGAGGTCCGGACCCGGGGCCACGTGCGACGCGCCAAGCTCTACTACCTGCGTTCCCGGGTCGGGAAGAAGGCCAAGGTGAAAGAGCGGCGCAACTGACCCCCCCTCCCCGGCCACACCGGCCATAGGAGGATGCGGTTGAGCGACGCCGGCTCGGCCGCGCGTAAACGCGCTCTTTCCCTTACGCTCTCTTTCCTATGGCAAAGACTGGTATGACCGGGGTGGAGGAAGTGGCCGCCGAGCGGGACCGTGAGCCCAAGGGCAGGAGCTCCTCGGTCATGGGCTATGTGACAGAGCTTCCGATCCTGGTGCTCGTGGCCTTCGGGATAGCGATCATCATCAAGATGTTCCTCGTACAGGCGTTCTTCATCCCATCCGCTTCGATGGTGCCGACGCTTCAGATCGGCGACAGGGTGCTCGTGGAGAAGGTGAGCTATGCCCTGGGCGACCCCCAGCGCCGGGAGGTCGTTGTCTTTGCCAAATCGGTTTTCGGCGGCAAGCTTCCGGACCTGCCCTGGTATGAGGACGTACGCAATTTCGGTCGTGAGCTCCTCGGTCTCCCGAGCGCCTCGGAAGAGGACTACATCAAACGGATAGTGGCCGTCGCCGGCGACACGATCCGCTACGCCGGCACCCCTCGTCAGCTGTGGGTCAACGGCGAGGAGGTTGCCGAGCCCTACCTCCAACAGCGGGACAGGTCCAGTCCGGTGGTTACCAAGGCGGAGTGCAAGCGCCTCGACATGGCCGTGGCGGAGGACGGTTGCCTCGTGCCGGACGAGAAGATCTTCGTGATGGGCGACAACCGGAGCAACTCGGAGGATTCGCGGATAATCGGTCCCATCAAACAGGAAAAGATCGTCGGCCACGCGTTCGTGGTGATCTGGCCGCCCGCCGACTTTTCCGGGCTCTAGAGGCTTCGGACCTAGCCCGGGGTCTTTGTTCACCATGGGGCCCGCTCACCGGTCCAGGGCCGGGGGCGACGCGTTAGTGTCCGGTACCGAGATGAACTCCGAGGCGGTGGGACTCATGGAGAGGCGGCTGACCGAGGCCGGCTTCATGCGGGTCGCCGGTGTGGACGAAGTGGGGCGGGGGGCCCTCGCAGGTCCGCTGGTGGCGGCCGCCGTCATCCTGCCTCCCGGCGCCAAGATAGCGGGGCTCAAGGACTCGAAGCTCTGCACCCGACTGCAGAGGGAGCGCCTTGCCGAACAGATCATCGATCAGGCCCTCACGTACTCCATCGTCCGGGTCAAGCCCTCGAGGATCGACCGCGCCGGCCTGCAAAGGTGCAACCTTCAGGCACTCCGGAGGGCCCTCAAGAACCTGGCGCTCACGCCGGACTACGTGCTCATCGACGCCTTCAGAATGAAGCGCCTGCAATGGCCGGCCCTCGCGGTCAAGAAGGCGGACGCGGTGTCCAAGAACGTCGCGGCGGCCTCGATCGTGGCCAAGGTCCACCGGGACAGGTCCATGCGCCGCTACCATCGCCGGCATCCCGAGTACGGGTTCTCGACCAATGTGGGATACGGGACCTCGGAGCACTGGGCAGCCTTGAAGCGCTTCGGGCCGTCGCCCATCCATCGCCTCTCCTTCTACGGGGTCACGGGGTTTCCGGCCGAGGATGGCTCTCTCGAACCGTCCACGGCGCGACACTTTGGGGAGGAGACCTACCCAGTGCCAGAGGGGGTGCGATGAGCGTCGAGGACCTCGAGAAATACGAGGCCGAAATGGAACTCCAGCTCTACAAGGAGTACCGAGACGTCCTGCCGATGTTCAAGTTCGTCGTGGAGACCGAACGGCGTTTCTATCTGGCCAACGAGGTGAAGGTGGATACCCGCCACCTCGGCGCAAAGGTCTGGTTCGAGGTCGAGCTCCACGATGCCTGGGTGTGGGACATGCACCGGCCGGCTCGGTTCGTCTCGGACGTGAAGGTGGTCACCTTCAGGGATCTCAACGTAGAGGAGCTCGCTCAGGTATCCGAGCGGGACCTGCTGCCGGAGCCTCCCGGTATCGAGCGTTAGGGGCCGGGCCCGAATCACGAGCCGCACCCGCTCGTCCGTCACACCCCACCGCTACCATTGGCGCCGTGATGGATACACGCCGGGTACTGGGCGATTCGGGGGAGGATCTCGCCGCCGCTCTCTACCGCCGGCAGGGATTTGCGATCGTGGATCGCAACTACCGCTGCCGTATCGGGGAGCTGGACATAGTTGCGCGCAGGGGATCCCTGCTGGTCTTCTGTGAGGTGAAGACCCGCTCGACCGATCGCTGGGGCGACCCTTCCGAGGCGGTCGGGCCCGTCAAGCAGGGGCGTCTCAGGCGGCTTGCCGGCCTCTGGCTGGCGACCCACCGGGTGCGGGCTGAAGAGATCCGCTTCGACGTCGTCACGGTCTCGGCCCTGGCCGGAGCGCCCCCGAGGGTGACTCAGCTGGCGGACGCCTTCTAGGCGCAGCCTCGCCTTGTGCGGGCAACTCTTCAGCTCTCCCGGTCGCACTTCCCCAGCCACCGAACGACCCGATCGAGTACGGAAACATAGGAGATCTGGCCCCCTGAGAGCCAAGGTCCACCTTAGATGTCACACCCGGCGGCTACCTTGATGGAGCCGCGTTTTCCCGAGCCGGGATCGGATGCGATCCATGCTCGCCCAAACTCAATCCGTTGCACTGGTCGGAACCGACGCCCATCTGGTGGAGGTCGAGATCCACATCGGTGCCGGGGTGCCCAGCTTCACCATCGTCGGCCTTCCGGCGAAGTCGGTTCGCGAGGCCGAACAGCGCACCCGCGCCGCTCTCGTCTCCAGCGACGAGGAATGGAAGGCTTCGAGGCTTGTCGCCAACCTCGCTCCCGGCGGCCTGCGAAAAGAGGGCACGCACTTCGACCTTCCGCTCGCGCTGGGCATCCTGAGTGCCAGGGACCGCATCGACCCCGCCCGGCTGGCCGGCTGGGTGGCGCTCGGCGAGCTCGCCCTCGGCGGCGCCGTCCGCCCGGTGCGCGGCGTTCTCGCCGCAGCCATCGCCTGCCGCACGGCGGGGCTGCGCGGGTTGATCTGTCCCGCCGCCAACGCGGCCGAGGCCGCCCTGGTCGAAGGGATCGAGGTGGTTCCGGTCCAGGCCCTGCGTGACTGCATCGCCTGGGCCCAGGGACGATGGGCTCCTTCTCCGGTTCCAGCCCCCGGCTTCCAGCCGCAGGAGGATGTCGAGAACCTCGCCGAGGTACGGGGGCATGGGTCCGCCAAGCGGGCGCTCGAGGTGGCGGCGGCCGGCGGCCACAATCTTCTGCTGATCGGTCCGCCCGGATCCGGCAAGACGATGCTGGCGCGTCGGCTCCCGGGCATCCTGCCGCCGATGGCGGTCGACGAAGCGCTCGACGTGACGCGCGTGCATTCGGTTGCCGGACTGCTGGGCGAGCGCGCCCATCTGCTCAGGTCGCGGGCATTCCGGACGCCTCACCACAATATCTCGCTGGCCGGGATGATCGGTGGCGGCGCGGGTCTGGCGCGGCCCGGCGAGGCGAGCCTGGCGCATCACGGCGTGTTGTTCCTGGACGAGCTGACCCTCTACCGCGCCGACGTGCTCGAAAGCCTCCGGGCTCCGCTCGAGGAAGGACAGGTCCGCATCGCCAGAGCTGGCGGCGCAATCTGCTATCCGTGCCGCTTCTCGTTGATCGCGGCCATGAACCCGTGCCCCTGCGGCTACTCGGGGGACACAATGAGAGCCTGTCGCTGCTCGCACCACGCCCTCGAGGCCTACCGGACAAGGCTTTCGGGGCCGCTTCTCGACAGATTCGACATCCAGATCGCCATGGCGCGTCCCTCCAAGGGCGACCTTCTCGGGCCGCCGCAAGGCGAGCCCTCAGAGACCGTGCGCCACAGGGTTCAGGCCGCCCGCGCACGCCAGGTGGACCGGTACGGTTCGACGCGCACCACTAATGCCTCAGCGTCGAAGCGCCAACTCGAAGACGCCTGTCGCCTCTCTTCCCCGGCGCGGGCGATGGTCGGGCTTGCGGTCGACAGCCTCGCCCTGTCCGGGCGGGGGATCGACCGGATTCTGCGGGTCGCACGATCGCTTGCCGATCTCGCCGGAACCGAGGACATCGGGGAGGACCAGATCGGCGAGGCGATCTCCTACCGGACACTCGACGGCGACATGGGGGTGGGGGCGTGATTGCCGCTCGCACCAGGCCCGCCCCGCGCACGGTCTATCCCGGGGACCGGGAATGGCCCTGGCATCTGTCCGAATCCGGCGCCCAGCCGGGACCCGAGCGGCTGTTCGTGGCCGGAGCGCCGCTTGCCGACAGCGCCCCGGCGGTGGCGGTCGTGGGGACGAGGCGTCCGAGTGCGGCGGGCGTCGCCAGCGCCCGCACCATCGCGCGAACCCTGGCGCAGGCGGGGTTCGGGATCGTCTCGGGCCTCGCGGTCGGCATCGATGCCGCCGCCCACGCCGCCGCGCTCGAGGAGGGCGGAACCACCGTCGCGGTGCTCGGTTGTGGGCTGGACGTCGATTATCCGACGTCCAACCTGCGCCTGAAGGAGCAGATCATTCAGCAGGGGATCGTGGTGTCGGAGTATCCGGCGGGGGTCCGCCCCCTCAAGCGGAACTTCCCGGCGCGCAACCGGATCTTCGCCGCTCTCTCACTGGGGGTCGTGGTGGTCGAAGGCGCAATGACCAGCGGAGCGCTGGTGACCGCCCGGCTTGCCCTCGACC
>Ga0136632_10000482_pt1 | contig 11722 bp, 9 predicted proteins | sample AntDrymUQ6112106_2_FD_104670 | JGI IMG/M metagenome (GOLD analysis project Ga0136632, IMG submission 104670) | Polar desert sand microbial communities from Dry Valleys, Antarctica - metaG UQ611 (21.06) | ecosystem: Environmental > Terrestrial > Soil > Desert | place: Antarctica: Dry Valley...
GCTCCGGGCGGGGCGGCTCCGGGCGGCGGGGCCGCTCCGGGCGGCAGGCCCCCGGGGACAGGCGTCACCCCGGGCACGAACCCCGGGGGCGCGGCGGCCTGCGGGATGATCGGGCCCTGGGCGAGCCCAGTCGGCGCGGGCGTGCCGAACACGCCCGAGCTCCCCGGAGGGATCGGTCGCGTCGAGGGGACCGGCGCATCGCAGCCCTGCGTGTCGGCGACCTCGGCGGTGCAGAGATCCTCGGGGGGCGCGGCGTTCGCGCAGCGGTCGATCAGGTACTCCTCGGCGCAGTAGGTGCGCGCGGTCCACTTCGCGGTGAAGTCCTCCTGGAAAGCCTGGGCGAGCTCCTGCCCGCGCGCGACGCGAAGCGTGCTGACGATCTGCTCGCGCGCGTCCTCGAGCGGCGTCGTCGAGGCCTCGTTGATCGCCTCCACCCGAAGCACGGCGAACCCGGATTCGGTCTCGAACGGACCGACCAGCTCGCCCTCCGGGGCGGCGAAGATCTGCTCCTCGATCGCGGGCTCGCTCTGCCCCGCGACGACCGCCTCCCGCAGCCCTCCGGTGCTCTTGGTCGCCTCGTCGGTCGAGAGCGCGCGTGCGACCTCCTCGAAGCTCTTCGGCGAATCGTCGGCTTCGAGCCGGGAGAGGACCTCGGCGGCGTCCTCCTCGGACTTCGTCGGGATCACGCGGACGTCACGCGCCTCGGGCACCTCGAACTGCTCGAGGTTCGCGCTGTAGAAGCCCTCGACCTGCTCGTCGTCGATCTCCGGCTCCTCCGGGAGCACCGCCTGCTGGATCCGGTCGCTGACCAGCTGCAACTCGATCCGCTCGCGGGCCTGCTCCAGGGTAAAGCCCTGTTGATCGAGGAACTCCTGAAACTCTTTCTCGGAGCCGAACTGCTGCTGCTTGACGGACTCGAGCTCCTCATCGATCTCCCGCTCGGTGACCTCGATCCCCCGCTCCTCGGCCTCGCCCAGCACCCAGCGCCCGAGGATCAGGTCCGAGACCGCCCCATCGGCGAGCAGCTCGTACTGGGGGTCGCCGGGCTCGGGGAGCTCGCGGACCTGCTGCCGCGCAGCGGTCTGCTCGAGTGCCGCGTCGAACTCCTCGGTCGTGATCGTCTCCTCGGGGGCCCCTTCGACGACCGCGATCTCCCCCTCCTCGACGCTCGGGTCGCCGAGCCCCTGGGCGACGGCGACGATCACGAACGAGCCGATCAGGATCACCCCGAGGACGAGCATCGCGAGGCGGCGGCGCGCGCTCGCGCGCGCGGCGGCGCGCTCGGCGGCCTGCCGGCTCGCAGCAACCTGGCTGCCCTTGGATCCCTGCCTTCGAGCGCTCATAGACACTTGTGTTCGCGTTCGGCCAAGACCAGCTTTCCCTTCTTGAGCCTCCCGCTCACAGGCTCGGCAGCATATCGGCAGGGGCGGGCTTTCCCGCCGCTTCGGCGAGGACGTCCCGAAGCGCGTCGGTGAGCCGGACGAGCGCATCGAGGCGCTCGGCGCGCTCCTCGGGGGCCCGCAGGGAGAGGGTCCGGGTCCTCGACTCGTAGATCGCCTCCGGGATTCGCTCGCGCAGGCGTCCGACCGTCGCGGAGTCGAGCTCCAGCGGGGTCGCCGAGAGCCGCCCCCCGCGGAACTCCGCGACGCTGGCGCCCGCGCTCGCTAGCTCGATCCGCGCTCGGGCGAGCTCGAGCAGGTTGACGACCGGCTCGGGGAGCTCGCCGAAGCGGTCGCGCAGCTCGTCGCGAACGGCGCGCAGCTCGCCCGGCTCGCGGGCCCCCGCGATCCGGCGGTGAACGTCGATCTTCGCCGCCTCGAACGGAATGAAGTCGGCCGGCAGGTAGGCGTCGACGTCAACGTCGACCCGAATCTGAGCCTCGTCCGCCCGCTCGGTGACGTCGCCCTCGGCGCGCAGCTCTTCCACCGCCGCCTCGAGTAAGGAGACGTAGAGCTCGAAGCCGATCGCGGCGACATGACCGGACTGCTCCTCGCCGAGCAGGTCGCCAGCGCCGCGCAGCTCGAGGTCGCGCATCGCGATCGCGAACCCCGAGCCGAGCTCGGTGTGATCGGAGAGGGTCGCGAGGCGCCCGCCCGCCTCCTGGGAGAGGGCCTGCTCGGAGGGGTAGAGCATGTAGGCGAAGGCACGCTCGTCCGAGCGCCCGACGCGGCCGCGAATCTGGTAGGCCTGCGCCAGCCCGAGCTGGTCGGCGCGTTCGACGATCAGCGTGTTCGCCTGCGGGATGTCGAGGCCCGACTCGATGATCGTCGTCGCCACCAGGCAGTCGGCGTCGCCGCGAAGGAAGCGGAGCATCGTGGACTCGAGCTCTGACTCCTCCATCTGCCCGTGCGCCTCGGCGAAGCGGACGCCCGGGCAGAGCGCGCGCAGCCGCTCGGCGACCTCGTGCAGGGTCTCGATCCGGTTGTGGAGGAAGAACGCCTGGCCCTCGCGGCCGCGCTCGCGGTCGATCGCCCGCTTGACGAGCTCCTCGTCGTAGGGGCCGAGGTAGGTGCGGATCGGCCGCCTGCCCTCGGGCGGCGTCTCGATCACCGAGATGTCGCGCAGGCCCGCGAGGCTCATCTGCAGGGTGCGCGGAATCGGCGTTGCCGAGAGCGAGAGCACGTCGACGCGGAGCTTGAGCTGGCGCAGGAGCTCCTTCTGGCGAACGCCGAAGCGCTGCTCCTCGTCGACGATCACGAGGCCGAGGTCCTGGGCGCGCACGTCGCGCGAGAGCAGACGATGGGTGCCGATCAGGATGTCGACCTTGCCCGCCGCGAAGCCGGCGAGCGCCGCTCGCACCTCGGCGGGCTTTCGCAGCCGAGAGACCATCTCGATCTCGAGCGGGAACGCGGCCAGGCGTTCGCGGAAGGTCCCGAGGTGCTGCTGGGCGAGGATCGTCGTCGGCACGAGCATCATCACCTGCTTGCCCTCGCTCGCCGCCTTGTGCGCGGCGCGCAGCGCGACCTCGGTCTTGCCGTAGCCGACGTCCCCGCAGATCAGCCGGTCCATCGGCCGCTCGGACTCCATGTCGGCCTTGACCGCCTCGATCGCGTCGATCTGGTCGGCGGTCTCGCGGTAGGGGAAGGAGCGCTCGAACTCGAGCTGCCACTCGCCGTCTGGCGCGAACGCGTGCCCATGGCGGGCCTCCCGCTCGGCGTAGAGGTTGAGCAGCTCACCGGCAAGCTCGCGCGCCGCGCGGCGCGCGCGCGCCTTGACCCCCTCCCAGCGCTTCGAGCCGAGCGTCGAGAGCTGCGGCGCGTCGCCGCCCGCGCCGACGTAGCGGGTGATCTTCGCGAGCTGGTCGACGGGGGCGAAGACCTTGTCCTCGCCTTGGTACTCGAGCTCGAGGTAGTCGCGGGTGACGGAGGCGATCGTCTTCGTCTCGAAGCCGGCGAAGCGGGCGATTCCGTGGTCCTCGTGAACCACGTAGTCGCCGACCCGAAGGTCGGCGAAGCTCGCCAGGCGCCCCCGCGAGGGCGCCGCCACCGCGGCCCGGCGGCGATGGACGAGGCGGCGGAAGGGGATCACCGCAAGCCGCAGCTCGGGCGAGACGAAGCCATCGGACAGCGACGCCTCGACGAAGAAGAGGCCCGGCGCCGCCGGCGTCGCTTCCAGGAAATGGGGGTCGAGCCGGTTGAGGTTGTAGCGGGCGCGCTCGCCCTCGCCGCGATTCTCGAAGCTGACGATCACCCGGTAACCGGAGCGAAGCTCGCGCTCGAGCTGAGGCTCCGCCTCGGCGAGGCTCCGCGCGGCGGAGGTCGGGGTCTGAGCTCGCCAGGCGCCCTCCTCCTCGCCCTGGGTCGCGGAGAACGAGAGCGCGGCACGCTCGCGTAGCGGACCGGAGACCTCTACATAGAGGTGGCGGGCGTCCTCGTCGTGCATCGCCGTCGTCACGTCCTCCCAGTGGTCGCGAAGCGCCGGCTCGACGTCATCCGAGGACGCGATCACGATCGCCGTCTCGGGCGAGAGCAACTCAAGCGGTGCCCGAAAGCGCTCGACCGGAAGCAACTCGACGATCGAGAAGCGCTCCTCAGACAACGCCGTCGATGTGCTCGGCTTCGCCTCCGCCACCGCCGGGTCTGCGCCACCCTGCTGAGTCGCCGCATGCCCCGCAAGCTCGCGGTGCTCGAGCGCGAGCTCGGCGGCGGGCGCGAGCTCGATCCGCTCGGCCTCCCCCAGCGAGCGCTGGGTGAAGGTCGAGAACCAGCGAATCGACTCGATCTCGTCGCCGAACAGCTCCAACCGCGCGGCCCGTTCCTCGGTGGCGGGAAAGACGTCGAGGATCCCGCCGCGCAACGCGAACTGGCCGCGTTCGAGGACCTGGTCGACCCGTTCGTAGCCGGCCTCGACGAGGAGCTCCGCGACGTCGCTGAGATCGACCTCCTCGCCGCGGTGAAGGGCGAAGCCCTCCGGGCGAAGCGAGGCGTCGGGGACCGCCTCGGCGAGCGCGACCGCGCTTGCGACGACAACCGGCGGCTCGCCGTCGCCAGTCGTGCCCGTGAGCGCGTCGAGCGCCCCGATCCGCAAGCCGACGAGGTGTGGCGGCGGCGCCAGGTGGGACTCGTAGCCGGTGCCGCGTGATGGATAGAGCCGGACCCTGCGCGGCGCCAAGTAGGCGCCGAGCGCCCGCGCGAGGTCCCGGGCGCCGACGTCGTCGGCGGTGACCACCAGCGCCGGGCGCCCCGCGAGACCCGGCTCGGCCTCGAGCAGGGCAGCGAGCAGGTAGGGGCGGATCCCGCTCGACGCGCGAGCCTCGACCTGTTCTCCCGCCCCGAGCGCCGCCGCGAGCGGCGCGAAGCGCTCGTGCTCGAGGGCGATGTTGAGCAGGGGCCGCAGCACGAGCCCGATGCTAGATGGCCATTCCCGCCGGGCCGCCGAGCGCCCTCAGCCGCGATACGGCAGGCCGGGGCCCGAGCGCTGCCACTCGACCTGCCCCTCGCCCTCGACCCGCGAGCGCTCCTCGACGCCGTCCCACTCGTGCAGCATGCGCTTCAGCCGCGCGACGGCCTCGGGAGGATGCGCGGCGACCTGGGCGGCGAGCTCGAGCGCCGCGTTCTCGGTGCGCGGGGCGGGCACCACCCGGTGCACGATGCCCCAACGGTGCGCCTCGTCCGCCGCGACCTCCTTCGCGCTCAGCAGCAGGTACTTGGCCACCGACAGCCCGCAGAGCGTGACCAGCCGCGCGGGGCCGACCGGGACGCCGAGCGCCGCGCCCGGGAAGCGAAGCCGCAGGTTGGTGCCGCCGATCCGCAGATCGCAGGCGATCGCGATCTCGGCGCCGCCGCCGACGCACGCGCCGTGGCAGGCACAGACGGTCGGCTTCGGGAACGCGGTGAGCTCGTCGTAGAAGCGCCGGAAGAGGTCCATGCGGTGAACCCTGCCCTGCTCGTCGAGCTGCTCGCGGACGTCGGCTCCGGCCGAGAATCCCATGTGGTCGGAGGATGAGAGGACGAGCGCGCGCACCGCCTGGTCCTCGCGGGCGGAGGCGAGGTGGGCGAGCGCCTCTTCGAGCATCGGCGTGTTGATCGCGTTTCGCGCCTCGGGGCGCTCGAGGCGAACCAGCGCGACCCCGTCCTCGCCCGTGCTGTAACTCGTCAGGGTCAATCGATCACCTCGCCGATCGGGTCCTCGGTCTCCTCGACGACCCGCTCGACCAGGCGCTCGGTTTCGGAGGCCGCCTGGGAGATCAGCTCGCGAACCTCGGCGTCCGACTCCGAGAAGCGCCCGAGCACGTGACGCGAGACGAGCTCGGGGTCGGTCGAGTCGGGGCGCCCAACGCCGACCCTGACGCGCCAGAAGTCCGCGCTGCCGAGCCCGTGCTTGAGGCTCTTGAGGCCGTTGTGGCCGGCGAGCCCACCGCCCAGGCGCGGCTGAATCTCCCCGAACGGCAGGTCGATCTCGTCGTGGACGACGACCACGGACTCGAGCGGCACGCGGAGCTGCCCGCGCGCCGGCCCGGCCGAGCTCCCGGACTCGTTCATGTAGGTCTGGGGCAGCAGGAGGGCGACCCGCGGCCCGCCCGGACGGGTCCGCCCCTCGGCGATCAACCCACCGAAGCGCTGCTTCGCGCGCGGCAGCTCCCAGCGGTTGGAGAGCTCGCGGACGACGTCTGCGCCGATGTTGTGGCGGGTTCCCGCGTAACGGTCACCCGGGTTACCGAGTCCGATCAGCAGGACTCGGTCGCCGGGCTCGGATCGCTCCTCGCCGGCGGCGCGCCGCCGGCCGAACAGGCGCAGGGGTTACTCCCCCTCGCCGGAGTCGCCGGAATCGCCCTCCTCGGCTTCCTCGGCGCCCTCGTCCTCGGCGCTCGGCACCTCGCCGTCCTCGCCGACGAGCTCGGTCTCCTCCTCGAGCTCGGGCTCGGGCTCCTCCTCCACGCGCGGGGGCGAGAGCGTCGCGATCGTCACCTCGTCGGCGTTGATGCCCTCGCCGAGCGCGTACTCGACGCCCTCGGGGGCCGGGACCGCGCTGAGCTGAAGCGTGTCGCCGATCTCCATCTCGGAGACGTCCGCCGGGATCGACTCGGGAATCGCCGCGGGCAGCGCGGAGATCGTGACCTGGTGGGTGACGTGCTCGAGCACGCCGCCGTCCGTCTTCACCCCGGGCGCGTCCTCGGCACCGATCAGCTCGATCGCGACCTCGGCCTGGATCGCCTCGTCGAGCTTCACCTCTTGCAGGTCGAGGTGAACGAGCTCGCCGCGGACCGGATCGCGCTGCTGCTCCTTGATCACGACGGGGACCGCCGCCGCGCCCTCGATCTCGACGTCGATCAGCGCCCCGCCATGGAGGAGGACGTTGCGAACCTCGCGCTCGGCGACCTGGAAGGCCCGCGCCTCCGAGCCGCCGCCGTAGACGACTCCCGGCACGAGCCCGTCGCGGCGAAGCCTCCGGCTCGTGCGCGAGCCGAACTCGGTGCGCTGCTGCGCCTTGAGGGTCGCTCGATCGGAAGCCATGGCAGCGGGTCAGGATAGAGAAGCGACCGTCGGCCCAGCGTCGCCGACGCGCGCGCGTTCGTCGAGGAAGCGGTGCAGCAACCGCGCGACCGCCTCGGGGGCGTCGAGAAACGGCCAGTGGCCGCTCGCCGGCAGCACGTGGATCTCGGCCCCGGGAAAGAACTCGGCCTGCCTGCGTGCCCAGTGGGACGGCAGGTACACGTCGTGCTCGCCCCACACGACCAGGACGGGCTTCGCCGCGAACGCCGCTGCGATCTCGCTCGCGTCCTGGCCCGGGTCGTCGAAAGCGCGGTAGAGGCGGAGCACCGCCCGGCGTGTGCGTCGGTCGTACTGCGCGTACATCCGCGCGACTGCGGCGGGCGGCAGCCCCTTCGGCTCCCTTCTTGTGAGAGCCGCGGCAAAGGCGGCACGCGTGGCCGCCATCTGCACCAACTCCCCGAGCACCGGGGTCCGCCAGACGCGCGCCATCCAGTGCCAGCGATAACCGGGCATGACGCCGACGTCGATCAGGGTCAGGGAGGAGACGCGCTCGGGGTGTGCGGCTCCCCAGAACAGGCCGACCGGCCCGCCGAAGTCATGGATGACGAGGTGCGCTCGCTCGACGCCGAGCTCGTCGAGGGTCGCGCTCAGGAACTCGGCGTATGCCTCGACGCTGTGCTCGAAGCCGGGGCCGGCGGCGGTCTTGCCGAAGTCCGGCAGGTCGAGCGCGAGCGCGCGCATCCTCTCCCCTACCGCCCCGATAAGCTCGGCGAAGTCGTCCGCCGAGCCCGGGTTGCCGTGGACGAAGACGACCGCCTCGCCGGCGTCGTCGGGGCCGCAGACCAGCACCCGCGCGTCGATCGCGCCGACCCTGACCCGGAGCTCGCGCGCCCGGCTCATGCCGGCTGCGCTCCCAGTGCTCCGCGCCGTCGCCCGGGCAGGAGCGCTCGAGCGTTGACGGCTGCCGCCCTACCGATCGTGCGCGGTCGGCCGAGGGCCTGCGGGCCGACGGTGCGGGTCGCGAATGCCTCCAGCCGCAGGGCGGTGAGATCATCTCGTGCCGCCGCGGCGAACAGGAAGCGCTCCATCGGGTTGAGCGGGCGGCCCGTGGCGTAGTCGGCGATCATCGCTGCGTGCGGCGTGATCCGGCGCCGGTAGGTTCGCCGAAAGCGCGCCAGGCCGCGGCCCAGGTCCTCGCTGTCGACGAGCGCCGCGGCGACGCTCTCCGCGAGCCACTCCGCCGACTCGAAGGCCCAGCCGCAGCCGACCCCCCAAACCGGATCCGTGGCGAGCAGCGCATCCCCGATCAGCGCCAGACCTGGGGCGGTCGGGCGCCGGCTCACATTCGGCATCTCGAGCTTGCCGATCATCGGCGAGATCCGCTTCGAGTCGAGGATCGGCGGCGCATCCGGCAGCGAGACGATGAAGTCGGTCAGCGCCCGCGCCGGATCGCGCTTGAACTCCCCGAGGCGGTCCTTGGTCGGCATGCAGGCGTAGTTGACGACCCCGTTGTCGGTTGGGAACGCAGCGGCCCATTGGGGGTCCGTGAACCAGAGGGAGCCGTCGGGCGCCCCGGGAGGAGCCGGGCCCTCGTAGTAGGCGGCGTAGGCGAAGCGGCCGTGGGGCGTCGTCCGCGCCGGCATCGCGGCCAGCTCGGCGACGCGCGAGCCGCGGCCGTCCGCTCCGATCACGAGGCTCGCCCGCAAGCGGGTGCGCTGATCGCCGCGGCCACCCAGCTCGACCCCCGCGACGGCGCGCCCGTCGCCGAGCAAGGCCTCGCACGGTCGACCGAGGATCAAATCGACTCCTGGAGTCCCGGCGGCGGCCCGACGCATGATCGGATCGAGGTGCTCGCGGCGCAGGTTGACCGAGGCGGGCGCGGTCGAGCGCGGAGATGGCTCGATCCACCCCCAGCGGCTCCAGATCCTCGCCTTGCAACGGGTGGCGCCCGCGGCCTCGATCTCATCGAGCAGCCCGAGTCGCTCGAGGGTCGGCACCGCCGAGGCCTGGATGAAGTGACCGCAGACACGCTTGAAGGCGTCGATCTCAGGGCGCTTGTCCACCAGGGCCACCCGCGCACCGGCGCGTCCGAGCAGGATCGCGGCGCTCGAGCCGGCGAGGCTCGCGCCGACGATCACGGCGTCGTAATCGGATCTCGGGGGATCGGCCATCAGCCCGTGGGGGTGACCTCGACGTAGTGACCCGCCAGCCCGAGCGGTTCTTGAGGCGTCTCGTAGATGCGGCGCCCGAGGCCGTAGTTCGCTTGCAGGGCTGCCTCGGCGCGCCTCTCCTCCTCGTCTCCGCTCAGAATCCGGGCCTCTCCCTCGACCGCCGGCCCGAGCGGCTTGCCGCGCAGCGTGCAGGGCGCGACCCGGACCCGCCGGTTGGCGGCGATGCGCTTGACCTTCGCCAGACGCCTCTCGGTCCGGAAGTAGAGCTTCCCGTCGGCAAGCCCGAACCAGACAGGGGTTGGCACGCCCTCCCCACTGCGGCGATAGCTGACGAGCAGCGCGTACTTGTGGCCGTGCAAGTGCTCGAAATCGCGCGCCTGGGCCGTGCCCTCGGCGATCGACGCGGCGTCTCGGTGGCGGATGCGTCCGTAGAGCCGGTAGGAGAGGTCGGCGGCGCGCCGGCTGACGCTCATCGCACCCTCACTCCGCGGCCCCTCGAAAAACCGGTCGACGCGCTCGATCTCTCGTCCATCCCACTACCTCCACCCCTCGTCGACCCGTACCATACGGGCCGCACTGTATATCGAACTGTGAGCTGGTGCACACTTGAGCGACCAAATCCGCCTCTCCAACACCTCCCACGTCGTCCTCGGCCTGATCGACGTGCTCGGCGAGTCGACTCCGTACGAGCTCAAGCAGGCGATGGAGAAATCGGTCGAGAACTTCTGGCCGGTCCCCCACACGACCTTCTACGAGGAACCCGCGCGACTCGCGCGGGCCGGCTACCTGACCGAGCGCCAGGAGCAGGGTGGGCGCCGGCGAAAGCGCTACGCCCTCACCGGAAAGGGCCGCGGCGCCCTGCAGGCATGGGTCGCCTCACCTGAGATCTCGCCTCCCCAACTTCGCGACGAGGGCGTCTTGAAGATCTTCTTCGGCGCCGAGCTGGAGCCGATCCTGCGCCAGCGTCGTGACTGGCACCGAGCGAAGCTGACCGAGCTCGAGACCTACATGGCCGCCGTCTCGAAGAGCGGCGGGCCCGCCGGGGTGCTCGCCTCGCTCGTCGCGGGCACGACCTACAACCGCGTCCTCGCGGAGGAGTATGAGAAAGGACTCGCAGACCTCGGGCTGGGCGACCCGCCCGAGGCGCGCAAGCCGGACTGAGGAAGGCAGGCGAGTAGCCTGCCGCGCGTGGGCGAGGACGACCCGAGGATCCCGAAGGGGCGGGTGACCCGCTCAGCGAAGCTCGGCACCGCGATCGGCGGCCAGGCCGCGCGCTACGCCGGAACGAAGGCGGCGACCGTCGGCCGCTCCGAGGAGGCGACGCGCGAGAAGCTCGAGGCGCGACACCTCGAGACGGCGATGAAGATGGTCGCGGCGCTCGGCGAGATGAAGGGCGCGGCGATGAAGCTCGGCCAGCTCGCCTCGTTCATCGACACCGAGTTCCTGCCTCCCGAGTACGCCGAGATCTACCAGGAGCAGCTCGCCAAGCTGCGGACCTCGGCGCCGCCGATGCCCTGGAAACGGGTCTCGAAGGTGCTCGAGGAGGAGTACCAGGAGCCGATCTCCGAGCACTTCGCCGAGTTCGAGCAGGAGGCGTTCGCCGCCGCCTCGATCGGCCAGGTTCACCGCGCGACGCTCAACGACGGCCGCGATGTCGCGGTCAAGATCCAGTACCCCGGGGTCGCCGAGGCGCTCGAGTCGGACATGCGAAACGCCGGCATGCTCGTGCGCCTCGCCCGCGCGATTGCTCCCGGATTGGACGCAAAGGCGGTCGCCGAGGAGCTTCGCGAGCGGGTGATGGAGGAGCTCGACTACGAGTACGAGGCGCAGAACCAACGCACCTTCTCCCGCGCCTACCGCGGACACCCGTTCATCTACGTGCCCGACGTGATCACCCGCCTCTCGCGCCGGCGGGTGCTGGTCACCGAGTTCGTCCGCGGCAAGGACTTCGAGCAGATCAAGGAGCTCGACCAGGCGCAGCGCAGCCGCTTCGGAGAGATCGTCTTTCGCTTCTGCTTCGGCTCGATCTACCACCTGCAGCACTTCAACGCCGACGCCCACCCCGGCAACTACATCGAGATGGAGGACGGGCGAGTCGCGTTTCTCGACTTTGGGATGACGAAGAAGCTCGACATCGAGCAGATCGAGCTCGAGCAGGCGGCGCTCGACGCCGCGATCCGCAAGGACCCCGAGGCGCTGCGCAAGGCGCTACACGACCTCGGCTTCATCAAGAACCCCTCGAAGCTCGACGCCGAGCGGCTGATGGACCACGTCATGGTGGTCGGCGGCTGGTACATCGAGGACGGCGAGTACGAGGTTTCCGCGCGGCGGGTGATGAAGATCATCGAGTCGACCTCCGACCCCCGCTCGGAGTACTTCGACCTGATGCGCCGCGAGAGCCTGCCTGCCGAGGAGCTGATGGGACGGCGCATGGAAACCGGCGTCGTCGCGGTGCTCGCCCAGCTCGGAGCGAAGCGAAACTGGCATCGGATCATGCGCGAATGGGTCTACGCGGACCCGCCCGCGACCGAGCTCGGCAAGGCCGAGTGGGACTACTTCGCCTCTCGCGGCCAGCGCCGCGTCCCGGGCTACGCCAGCCGCCCGGTCTAACCCCCACCC
>Ga0136632_10000483_pt1 | contig 11719 bp, 10 predicted proteins | sample AntDrymUQ6112106_2_FD_104670 | JGI IMG/M metagenome (GOLD analysis project Ga0136632, IMG submission 104670) | Polar desert sand microbial communities from Dry Valleys, Antarctica - metaG UQ611 (21.06) | ecosystem: Environmental > Terrestrial > Soil > Desert | place: Antarctica: Dry Valley...
AGCACCTCGCGCTTGAGCTTGTAGATCCGCTCGGCGTGGTTGTGGCGTGAGTCCGAGAAGACCTGCTCCTCGATCTCGCCGATGTCCTGGTCGACGCCCGCCACGACCGGGACGTAGTCGTCGACGACCTTGTCGACGATCGCGTGCAGCACCGCGCCGGGTCCGCAGCGCAGCAGATCGGGATGCTGCTCGGCGTCGAGGCGGACCGCATGCAACGGCTGCGCATCGCCGTGACGGACGGTGACGACGAAACCGGCGCCGATGAACAGGTGCACCTCGCCGAACTCGACCACCTCCTCCGGGTCGACGTAATGGGCGGTCTTGAGCACGACGAAGAGCGTGTCGTCGAAGACCTCGAGCTTAGGGCGTTGGTGTGCGTTGATCGCGTCCTCGACCGCGAGCTCGTGGAGGTCGAACTCACGCCGCACCGAGTCGAATTCGTCCGCGCTCGGCTCGTGCAGTCCGATCCAGACGAACGAATCGTCGCCGCGGCGCGCCTCCTGGGCGCGCTCGAGCGGTAAGTCACCCGCGCGGCGCTGCCCGTGTTCGTAGACCGCGCAGTCGACGATCGTCATGGCGAGCCGCGATTCTCGCGCACGCGGCGGGCGAATGCGAGCGCACCGGCGCGCGAGTCGACCTCGCCCGTGAAGCTCGCCTGCTCGATCCGCCCCAGCAGCTCGCCGAGCTCTGGGCCCGGCTCGATGCCGAGCTCGGCCGCCAGCTCGTCGCCGCGCAGCAGCGGCGCCGGCGGGCCGCCGGCTCGCCAATCGAGCGCCTCCGCCATCAGGTCGCGCGCGAGCTCGAGGTGCGCGGCGATCGCTGCGTCGGCGTTCTTGCCGCGGGTCGCGAGCCGGTCGGCGCACGTCAGCAGCGTCACCTCGACCTCCACCGGGCTGGTGAGCGTCAGGTAGGCGTAGATCGTGTCGCGCGGCAGCGGGCGCTGGTGGACGAGGAAGCCGAGCACCAAATGGTGGCGGGTGACGCCGCCGACGAAGCCCGCGAAGCGCTCGCTGGTGCGCAGTCGGCGGCAGAGCGCATGCACCTGCTGCTCGCCGACGCTGTCGTGGCCGATGAACGTGACGCGCCCGTCCGGGCGCTCGCCGCGCGTGGCGGGCTTGCCGATGTCGTGCAGGAGCGCGCCGAAGCGCAGCGCCTCGCGGCGCGTGAGCTCGTCGGCGAGCGGCTCCCCGAGCAGCGCCTCGAGGCGGCCCTCGTCGTCGGGGAAGAGCTCCTCGAGCCGCTCTTCGAGCGCGATCTGCTCGCGCACGACCTCGAGCGTGTGGCCGTAGACGTCGAGGTGGTGGAAGTGGCTCTGCTCGACTCCATGCAGCGCGTCGAGCTCGGGCAGGATCGCGGCCAGCAGCCCGAGGCGATCGGCGAGCTCGATGCCCTCGAGCGCACGCTCGGAGATCATGATCCGGCGCAGCTCGGCGAAGCTGCGCTCGCCCGCGGCCTCGCTGACGCGCGCGGCGGCGGCGGCGGTCAAGCGTTCGGTCTCGGTATCGGGCGCGAGGCCGAGCTCGGCAGCGAAGCGGACCAGCCGCAGCGCGCGCAGCGGATCGTCGTCGTAGGCGCTCGGGCCGAGCACGCGCAGTACGCCCGCCTCGAGATCGCGCGCGCCGCCGTGCGGGTCGAGCGGCTCACCGCCCTCGATCGGCAGGGCGAGCGCGTTGAGCGTGAAGTCGCGGCGGGCGAGGTCGGCCTCGATCGTCTCGCCCTGCAGCGGCGAGACGTCGCAGACCCAGCCGTCGGGCACGGCGACGCGCCAGGCGCCGAAGGCCTCCGAGAGGCGAAACGCCGGAGCGCCGAGCGAACGTGCGAGCGAACGTGCGAGCGGCTCCGCCTCGCCCGCGACCGCCAAGTCGACGTCGGCGACCGGGCGGCCAAGGAGCCCGTCGCGGATCGCACCGCCGACGATCCAGGCGCGCGGTTGCGCTTCGGCGAGCGCCGCGCGGACGGCCCGCACGGCGGGCTCGGATTCGAGGCGCTCGGCGAGGGCCGTGGGCTCGCCCGGAAACGGCACTAGCGCCCGCCCTCGTAGGCGCGCCGCACGCGCGGCGTCAGCGCGCAGGTGATCTCGTAGTTGATCGTCCCGATTTGGGCGGCCAGCTGCTCGGCGAGGATCCGCTCGTCGCCCTGGGCGCCGATCAGCACCGCCTCGTCGCCCGGCGCGGCATCGGTCTCGGCGCCGAGGTCGACGGTGACGTTGTCCATGCTGACGGTGCCGACAAGCGGGTAACGGCGTCCGCGCACGAGCAGCTCGCCGTTGTCGGAGTGGGCCCGCCGGTAGCCGTCCCCGTAGCCGATCGGCACGGTCGCGACGAAAGTCGGCTCGCGCGCGCTCCAGCTGCGCCCGTAGCCTGCGCTCTCTCCGGGCTCGAAGCGCCGCAGCGCACCGACGTGAGAGCTCAGCGACAGCGCGGGCTCGAGCCCGCGCTCCGCGGGGTCGCGCTGGAACGGGTCGAGGCCGTAGATCGCAACTCCACAGCGGGCCATGTCGAAGTGCGCGTCCGGGTCGCGGTAGACGGCCGCGCTGTTGGCGGCGTGGGCGATCAGATCGGGGTGCGCCTGCTTCAGGTCGGTGACGAAATCGGCGAACGTCGCGAGCTGCGCGGGAAAGTGCTCGTCCCCCAGCTCGTCGGCGGTGCCGAAATGCGTCATCGCGCCCACCAGCTCCAGCCCGTCGGCGGCTGAGATTGCGTCAGCGACCGCGCGCGCCTCGGCGGCATCCGGCGTGCCGAGGCGGCCCATACCGGTGTCGAGCTTTACATGGACGCGCGCGTGGCCGTCCGTCTCGGCGGCGAGCGCGGCGAGGCGGTCGACGAACTCCGCCCGCCAGGCGACTACGTCCGCCTCCGCCTCGAGCGCGGCGCGCGCGTCCTCCCCCGTCAACACGCCCATCACGAGGATCGGCTGCTCGAGCCCGTGCCGGCGCAGCTCGACCGCTTCCTCGGCGCTCGCGACGGCGAGCCAGGCGGCACCGCCAGCGAGTGCGGCCTTCGCCGCCCAGACAGCGCCGTGGCCGTAGCCGTCGGCCTTGACGACCGCGCACAGCTCGGCGCCCCCGCTCAGCAGCGCGCGCAGATGCGCGCAGTTGCGCTCGATCGCGCCCAGATCGACGCGCGCGACGGCGCGCTCGGGGGTGTGCTCAGGCGTTCCGGTCACTGCGCCCGACCCTAGCGCCTGTGCTGGGCGTGGGGCCCTTGCCACCTATACGGTGGTAAACGCCCCAGCCGACGCCATCAGCGCGCGAACGCGTCGGGCAGGCAGTCGATCACGTCCGAGGCGATCACGTGCTCGGTGCCGTGACGCGCAGCCGCCAGCTTCCCCGCGCGCGCGTGCGCGAGCACCCCGGCGGCGGCGGCCTCGAACGGGCCCAGCCCCTTGGCGAGCAGGGCGCCGATCGTCCCCGAGAGCACGTCGCCGGTCCCGGCGGTCGCGAGCGCCGGCGTCGCCCCAGGACTGACCACGACCGGGCCGGTGGGCTGGACGACGATCGTGTCGTCGCCCTTCAACACGACGACGGCGCCGCTGCGCGCGGCGGCCTCGCGCGCGCACGCGACACGATGGGCATCGACGTGAGCGGACTCGCAGTCGAGCAGGCGGGCGAGCTCGCCGGCGTGGGGCGTCAATAGCGTCGGCGCGTCGCGCTCGGCGAGCGCTTCGAGCTCCCCGGCGTGCGCGTTGAGGCCGTCGGCGTCGATCAGCAGCGGCTTCTCGACGCGCCGCGCCGCGAGCCGGGCGAACTCGAGCGCGCCCTCGCTGCGGCCGATGCCGGGCCCGAGGACGACGGCGCCCGCGCGCTCGGCAAGCTCCACGACGTCGGCCACACCCTCCGGGACGTGGGCGCCGTCGCGCTCGGGCAGTCCGCGCGTCATCGGTTCGAGCAGGCGCGCTTCGAGGATCGGGTCGAGCGAACCCGGGACAGCGACCTGGACGTAGCCGGCGCCCGCCCTCTGCGCGGCGAGCGCGGCCATGCATGGGGCGCCGGTCAGTCCGCGCGCACCGCCGGCGATCGCGACCGTGCCCGACTTGAACTTCGATCCGTCGCGCGCGCGGGCCGGGATCTCGCCCAGCACCCGCTCGGAGATCAGGCCGGCGCTCGCGGGCGCCGGCGCGCCGCGCGGAATGCCGATCTCGATCACGCGCAGCTCGCCGCTGTGCAGTGTCCCGGGCGCGACGTGTAAACCGATCTTCGAACCGTGGAAGGTGGCGGTCAGGCGGGCGCGGACGGCCTCGCCGGTGACTTCGCCGGTCGAGCCGTTGACCCCCGAGGGAACGTCGCAGGCGACGACGGGCGCCCCACAGGCGTTGATGGCGGCGATCGCGCCGGCGACCGGCTCGCGCGGCGAGCCCTCGAAGCCCGTTCCGAGCAGCGCGTCGACGACGACGGCCGAGCCCTCGAGACCCTCGCCGGCGAAGGGTTCAGCCGCCTCGCGGCCGAGGCGCTCGTAGTTCGCCCGCGCGTCGCCGCGTAGCTCGTCCGCGTCCGCGACCAGCAGCACGTCCACAGCCCTTCCTTCGGCGCGCAGCAGCCGAGCGGCAACGAAGCCGTCGCCGCCATTGTTGCCCTTGCCGCAGACGATCCGGATCGGGTCGGCGCCGCCGGCGAGCTCGGCCGCGGCCCGCGCGAGCCCTAGTCCGGCGCGCTCCATCAGGTCGAGCGACGGGATCGCTTGGCTGTCGATCGCCCACTCGTCGCAGGCGCGCATCTCGTCCGCCGTGTAGAGCGGGTCGAGCCAGCCCGCCATGCTCATCGCGGGCGCAATATCGCCACGGCGCCGGCGGTCTCGCCGGTGTGCGTCAGCGAGACCACAGCATCGACGCCGAGCTCCGACGCACGGGCAGCGGCCGCCCCGGAGAGCTCGACGCGCGGCGCCGCCCCGGTCGCGACGACCTCGACGTCAACGAACGACCAGCCTCGCAATCCGAGCGCCTTAGCAACCGCCTCCTTCGCGCAAAAGCGCGCCGCGAGGTGCTGCGCCGGACGGGCGCGGTCGCTGGCATAACCGAGCTCCGCTTCGGAGAACAGCCGGCTGGCCATCCGCGGGCGCCGCTCGAGCGCCCCCTCGAGCCGCTCGATCTCGAGCAGATCGACGCCGATCACTCGACCGTGACCGTCTTCGCCAGGTTCCGCGGCTGGTCCACGTTCAGGCCGCGCGCGCTCGCGATCTCGTACGCGAGCAGCTGCAGCGGCACGATCGCGAGCAACGGTTGGAGCAGCCAGTCCGAGGTCGGCACGTACAGGACCTCCTCGGCGTTCTGGGCGACCTCGTCGTTTCCCTCCGTCGCGACCGCGATCACGTGCGCGCCACGGGCGCGTACCTCGGCGACGTTCGAGAGCACCTTGTCGAGCACGCGCGACTCCGTCGCGATGCAGACGACCGGCGTGCGCTCGTCGAGCAGCGCGATCGGGCCGTGCTTCATCTCGCCGGCCGCGTAGGCGTCGGTCGGGATGTAGGAGATCTCCTTCATCTTGAGCGCGCCCTCGAGCGCCACCGGCAGGCCGACGTGGCGGCCGAGGTAGAGGAAGAAGTCCGCGTCCTTCCAGCGCGCGGCGATCTCCCGAATCGGCTCCCGCACCGAGGCGAGCAAATCGGCGATCGAGTGCGGAAGGCGCTTCAGCTCGGCGATCAGCTCGGCCTCGCGGTCGGGCGCGATCGTCCCGCGCACCTGCGCGAGCTTCAGCCCCAGCAGGTACATCGTCACGACCTGCGAGACGTAGGTCTTGGTCGCCGCGACGCCGATCTCGATCCCCGCGCGCGTGAACAGCTGGCCGTCGGAATCGCGCGTTGCCTGGCTGCCCATGATGTTGGTGATCGCCAGCACGCGCGCGCCGGCCTCGCGCGCGAGCCGCATCGCTGCGAGTGTGTCGGCCGTCTCGCCCGACTGAGAGATGCCGATCACGAGGTCTCGCTCGTCGACGACCGGGTTGCGGTAGCGGTACTCCGAGGCGATGTCCATCTCGATCGGCACGCGCGCCCACTCCTCGATCGCGTAGCGGCCGACGAGGCCCGCGTGGTAGGACGTGCCGCAGGCGACGATCACGATCCGGCGCAGGTCACACAGCTCGTCGTCGGAGATGCCGATGTCGCCGAGCTCGATGCGGTCGCCTGGGGCGCGGTCGGCGATCGTCTCGGCGACGGCGTCGGGCTGCTCGTAGATCTCCTTCAGCATGAACGTCTCGAAGCCGCCCTTCTCTGCGGCGTCCTCGTCCCAGTCGACCTCGGTGATCTCGCGCTCGACCGGCGTCCCGTCCGGGCGCTGGAAGTCCACGCCGTGGGCACGCACCGCGACGATCTCGTCGTCCTCGACGATCTGCGCGCGCCGGGTCTCGCGCAGGAAGGCGGGGATCGCCGACGCGATGAAGTGCTCGTCGGTCCCGACGCCGACGACGAGCGGGCATTCCTTGCGCGCGCCGACGAGCAGCGCGGGCTCGTCGGCGCAGAGCGCGACGAACGCGTAGTGCCCACGCAGCTCGGCGTAGGCCGCTCGGACGGAGGCGACGAGGTCCCCGTCGTAGTGGTGCGAGATCAGATGGGCGACCACCTCGGCGTCGGTCTCGGAGGTGAAGTCGGCGCCAGCCGCGCTCAGGCGCGCTCGCAGCTCGACATAGTTCTCGACGATCCCGTTGAGGACGATGTGGACGCGGTCGCCGGTGTCGTAGTGCGGGTGCGCGTTCTCCTCTGTGACGCGCCCGTGGGTCGCCCAGCGCGTGTGGGCGATGCCGGTGTGGGCGTCGAACTCGGCGGTCGCGACCGCGCCGCCTGCGCCGTCCCCAGCGCGCGCCGCAACGGCTTCGTTCAGCTTCGCGAGATTGCCGACGGCGCGCACGGACTCGATCTCGCCCTCGATCAGCAGCGACAGCCCGGCCGAGTCGTAGCCACGGTACTCGAGCTTGCCGAGTCCGTGCAGGAGGATGTCGCGGCAGGGCCGCTCACCGACGTATCCGACAATCCCGCACACTAGTGTTCGCGACCTCCTGAAAACGCTGGGAGCCGCTGCGCGCGGCTCCCTCGGGGGTCCCTCTCGGGCGGAGGGATTCTAGATGCTGGGGCTGCTTAGACCGAATCGGCGCCGAGCTCGCGCTCGACGACCGCTACGAGGCGCTCGGCGACCTCGGCGCACTCCGCCTGCTCGGGCGCCTCGACCATGACGCGCACGAGCGGCTCGGTGCCGGACGGGCGCACCAGCACCCGCCCACGACCCTCGAGTCCCTGTGACTCGCGCTCGATCGCTTCCGCCACCGGCGTGACCGAGTCGACCTCGGAGGCGTCCGCGACCTCGACGTTGACCAACGTCTGCGGCAGCTTCGCCATCGCGTCGCGCTCGGCGAGATCGCCGCCCGCGAGCGCTTCGAGCGTCAGCAGCGCGGCCGCGATGCCATCGCCCGAGGGGACGAAGCCGGTCTCGATGATGTGCCCGGACTGCTCGCCGCCGAGCGCCCAACCGCGCTCCAGCAGCGCGGCGAGCACGTGCCGGTCGCCGACCGGCGTCGTCGCGACCTCGATCCCCGCGATCTTCATCGCGCTGTGAAAGCCGTAGTTGGTCATCACGGTCACTGCCACTCCGTCGCCCGGCAGGCGGCCGGCCGCGCGCAGGTGGAGGGCCGCCAGGGCGAGTAGCTCGTCGCCGTCCACGACCGCGCCGTGCCGGTCGACCGCGAGCACGCGGTCGCCGTCGCCGTCGAAGGCGAATGCTACGTCGTTCGCGCCGCCGTCGGCGCGCTCCGCGAGGCGCTCGACGTGGGTGGAGCCGCAGCCGGCGTTGATGTTGCGCCCGTCGGGCTGCGCGGCCAGCACCTCGATCTCCGCGCCGAGACGGCGAAAGATCTCAGGGGCGACGCGGTAGGTGGCTCCGTTGGCGCAGTCGAGCAGGATCCGTGCGCCGCCGAGGTCGAGCTCGGCGAAGCGCGTCTCGAGCTCGCGCAGGTAGTCGCCCTCCGCGCCGTGGAGCCCGCGCACGTGCCCGGCACGCGGCTCGGGGGCTTCCTCGAGCGCGGCCTCGATCGCCGCCTCGCGGTCGTCGGAGAGCTTCGTCCCCTCCGAGCCGAAGAACTTGATCCCGTTGTCGTGAAACGGGTTGTGCGAGGCCGAGACGACGACCGCGAGGTCGAGCTCGAGGCGGCGGACGAGCAGGGCGGCGCCCGGCGTTGGTAGCACTCCGCCGAGCAGCCCGTGGCCACCCCCTTCGGCAATCCCGGCGGCGAGGGCGGCCTCGAGCATCTCGCCCGACTCGCGCGTGTCGCGCACGATCAGGATCTGGGGCTCGTCGACCCCGGCCGTCGCCGCAGCCGCGCGCCCCAGCGCTCGCGCCAGATCGGCCGTGATCAACTCGCCGACGCGCCCGCGCACGCCGTCGGTGCCGAACAGCTTCGTCCGTGGCGCTATCGCTTCGAGAACTGCGGCCGCTTGCGCGCCTTCTTGAGCCCCGCCTTGTAGCGCTCCTTGGCGCGCGCGTCGCGGGTCAGGAAGCCGCGCTTCTTGAGCTCGGCCCGCAGCGCCGGGTCGGCCTCGACGAGCGCGCGTGCGACGCCGTGACGGAGCGCGCCGGCCTGCGAGGAGACGCCGCCGCCGTGGATCTTGGCGCTCACGTCCAGCTTCTCCTCCTGCCCGACCGTCTGCAGCGGCCCGCGGGCGGTGTTCTGCAGCGATGTGCGCGGGAAGTACTCCTCCAGCTTGCGTCCGTTGATCGTGTAGGTGCCCGAGCCGGGCTTGAGGATCACGCGCGCGACGGAGGTCTTGCGCTTGCCGGTCGCGATGTAGCGGGCGTCGGCAGCGAGCTCCAGCGGCGTTCGCTCGGTCGACTCGGGGTCGGCCTCGACGGGCGGGGCGTCCGCGTCGGCGTCGGGACCCGCTTCGGCGTCGTCCTCGGTCGCGTACTCGGCGAACTCCTCGCCCTGCGGCTGCTCGCGCTTGGGCTCTTCATCGAGAACCAGGTCGGGCTCGAGGTGCGCACCTGGGACGACCTCCTCCTTCTTTTCCTTCTTCGGCTCCTTCTTGGGACGCTGGCGCTCCTCGGCCGCGGACTCGGCCGCGGGCGGTGCTTCCTCGGCGGCCGGCTCCTCCTGCGGAGCGTCGTCCTGCAGCGCTTCCTCTTGCGGCGCGTCGTTCTGCGGAGCGTCTGCTTCGGGAGCGTCCTCCTGCGGCTGCTCGTCCTCGCGCGGCGCGTCGTTCTGCTCGTCGGCCATCAGGCCTCGACCTCCATCTCGGTGGGCTTCTGGGCGACATGCGGGTGCTCGGGCCCGGCGTAGATCTTCAGCTTGCGCAGCTGCGCACGCGCAAGGCGGTTGCGCGGCAACATTCCCTTGACGGCACGCCGGATGACCTCTTCCGGCCGGCGCTCGAGCATCTCCGCGAGCGTGCGTGAGCGCAGGCCGCCGGGATAGCCGGAGTGGCGGTAGTAGCGCTTCTGCTCGAGCTTGTTGCCGGTGACCGAGATCTTCTCGGCGTTGACGACGATGACGAAGTCGCCGACGTCGCAATGGGGCGTGTACTGCGGCTTGCGCTTGCCGCGCAGGGTGTCGGCGACCTGCGTGGCGAGCCGGCCGAGCGTCTTGCCGCTCGCATCGACGACGAGCCAGTTGCGGTCGCGATCGGTGGGTTTCGCTACGTAGGTCTTCACGGTCGGATGGCCGCGCCGAGCCCGGCTCCACTGCGCTGCGCAGCGGCACTCACGGGGAACGCGACCGGAACATCTTGCCACAGGACAAGCTCTGAAGCGGCTACGAGGAGTCGCGCGAGCGGTCCGGCAGCATGCGGTTGATCCGCGCGGCGATCGAGAGCAGGATCACCGAGAAGACGACCGCGAAGACAAACGCGGGGAAGCCGAAGTCGTCGAGCTCGCCGATCCCGAGCAGCTTCGTCGCCACGACGCCGCCCGCGACCGATCCGGCGACGCCGAGGATGACCGTCCAGATCAGCCCGATTCTGTGCTTGCCGCTCGTCAACAACCGGGCCAGCGCGCCAATGAACAGCCCCCAGACGATCCAGGCGAGAATCGCTCCCACGCGCTACTCCCACTCGATCGTGCCGGGCGGCTTCGAGGTGATGTCGAGCACGACGCGGTTGACCGCGCGCAGCTCGCCGGTCATCCGCGAGGCGATCTTCTCGAGCAGGTCGTAAGGCAGGCGCGCCCAGTCGGCGGTCATCGCGTCGTCGGAGGTGACGGCGCGGATGACGACCACGTAGCCGTAGCTGCGCTCGTCGCCCTGGACCCCGACCGAGCGCAGGTCGGCCGGCAGCACGCAGAAGGACTGCCACAGCTCGCGATAGAGCCCGGCGGAGCGGATCTCGTCCTGGAGGATCGCGTCGGCGTCGCGCAGCAGCTCGGCGCGCTCGCGGGTGACCTCGCCGCCGACGATCCGGATCGCGAGGCCCGGGCCGGGGAACGGCTGGCGCCAGACGAGCCGCTCCGGCAGCCCGAGCGCGAGGCCGACTTCGCGCACCTCGTCCTTGAACAGCGAGCGCAGCGGCTCGACGAGCTCGAACTCGAGGTCCTCGGGGAGCCCACCGACGTTGTGGTGCGACTTGATCGTCGCCGCGTCGGTGCCGCCGCCGGACTCGATCACGTCAGAGTAGAGCGTCCCCTGGACGAGGAACTCGGCCGCGCTGCGCTCGCTCAGCTTCGCCGCCTCCTCCTCGAAGACGCGGATGAACTCGCCGCCGATCAGCTTGCGCTTGCGCTCGGGATCGGTGACGCCCTGAAGGCGCTCGAGGAAGCGGTCCTCGGCGTCGACCGCGACGAGCGGGACCTTGAATGTGTCGCGGAAGGCCGCGATCACCTGCTCGCCCTCGTTGCGGCGCATCAGCCCGTGGTCGACGAACACGCAGGTGAGCTGGTCGCCGATCGCGCGGTGGACGAGCAGCGCGGCGACTGACGAGTCGACCCCGCCGGAGAGGCCACAGATGACCCGCGCGTCGCCGACCTGGGCGCGGATGCGCTCGATCTGCTCCTCGGCGACCGCCGCCGGGCTCCAGCTGCGGTCGCAGCCGCAGACGTCCTCGAGGAAGGTGGTCAGGATCTCCGAGCCGTAGGGCGTGTGGACCACTTCGGGGTGGAACTGGATGCCGTAGATGCCACGCTCGACGTTCTCGAGCGCGGCGACGGGCGACTGGGTCGAGGAAGCGAGCGCGGTGAAGCCGGCGGGTGGCTCGTAGACCGTGTCGCGGTGGCTCATCCAGCAGCTCTGGTCGCGCGGGAGCCCGGCCAGCAGGCGACCCTGCGTGTGCACCGTCAGCGCGGAGCGCCCGAACTCGCCCGACTCAGCGCCCTCGACCTTGCCGCCGAGCGCGTGCGCGAGCAGCTGCATCCCATAACAGATGCCGAGCACCGGAATGCCGAGCTCGAGCAGCTCGGCGCGCAGCTCGGGAGCGCCCTCCGAGTAGACCGACGCCGGTCCGCCGGAGAGGATCAGGCCGCGCGGCGCGCGCGCGCGGATCTCGTCGATCGACGTGTGGTGCGGGAGCAGTTCGCTGAAGACGCCGCACTCGCGGACGCGGCGCGCGATCAGCTGCGAGTACTGCCCCCCGAAGTCCATCACTAGAACCTCTTGGGCGGCGGTCGCGGGAACCGCTCCGCTCGCATCCGTCGCGGCAGCGCCAGCCGCCGGAACGGCGGTCGCGCTGCCCGCTGGGCGGGTCACTCGGTGACGAGCTCGACGTCGCTCGACGGAACCGGCTCGTGCGCGGCGCCGTTCTGCGTGCCGTCGGCCGACGGC
>Ga0136632_10000485_pt1 | contig 11716 bp, 13 predicted proteins | sample AntDrymUQ6112106_2_FD_104670 | JGI IMG/M metagenome (GOLD analysis project Ga0136632, IMG submission 104670) | Polar desert sand microbial communities from Dry Valleys, Antarctica - metaG UQ611 (21.06) | ecosystem: Environmental > Terrestrial > Soil > Desert | place: Antarctica: Dry Valley...
GACTCGGAGGCGATCTTCGCGCTGATGGAGCTGAGCCGCAACGCCCCGCGCGCGCTCAGCGAGCTTCGCGGCGCAATGGCCGCGGCCTGGCTCGACGAACGCGAGCCGTCGAAGCTCTTCCTGGCTCGCGGCGTCGCGCGTCCGCTCTGGATCGGCCGAACCCACTCCGACCTCTTCTTCGCATCGACGCGCCGTGCGCTCGCGATCGTTGAAGCCGCGCTCAAGGTGCGGCTGAGGCTCGACGAGATCCGCGAGGGTAGGTTTCTCCAAGTCGCTCGAGGGCGAATCGTCTCCGAGCGGCGATTTCGGCCGGACCGGCGCTATCGCGAGGACGGATATCTGCCGCCAGTACGCGCACCGCACGAAGGCGTGTCCTGCCTCGAACGCCTCGCGATCCTCACTTCCCCCGCGACCTTGTAGAGGCTTGAGATGAAATTCACGGCGGGCCGGATGACGGCCACGACACGGCGCCGGATCGCCACCCTCCCTCGTCGCACAGGCTCTTTAGCCTGCACGATGAGTGAGTGCGTCGCCCGACTTGGTCGTGACCGCCCCGCTGCGCGTCAATTTCACCTCAAGCCTCTAGTACCCAGCGCTCCGTCGGGAAGCACCTCCACCCCGTCCTCGCGCAGCCGCTGCCGTACGAGGTACTGGAACGCCGTCCACGCTCCCCGCGGGACATCGAGCAGCCGGTAGACCTGCCACTCGGACAGCAAGGCCTGATCGGCGCGACGCGCTTCTGCCCAGTCAGCCATCTTGGGGAGACGGCCGAGGCTTCGCGCGAGCTCAGCCCCCTGGTCGATTGCCCGTTCGAGCCGCTCCTCGCCCTGCAGCACCTCGAACCCCGCCTCTCGCAACGCGTTGGCGAGTGACCCGAAGGTGTGGGCGTAGAGGGAGACGGACGGCAGGGAGCGCCGGCGTTCGCCCAGATCGCGAGCCGTCGGCGTTCGACGTAGCTCCTCTCCGAGCATGCGGAGTTGTTCGAGAAGCTCGGAACGTGTGAGAAAGCGCCGTGGAAAGAGGCCTGCGGCGCGCTTCGCGGCGTTCCACGTGCCGAAGTGCTCGATCACGGTCTGTGGGTGCACCCGCGCTTCCGCGTCTCGCGCGAACTCGCGCATCGTCGGCGACCGGCCGAGTCGGACGGCTGCAGCACGAAGCTCTTCCAAAATCTCCTCGTTCGTGTAGCGCCGGCGCATGCCGGCTCGAAACGCGGCGAGCTCGGCTTCGTCGATGCGAAGCTGAGCGCGCTTGCGAGAGCGCGGGCGAGACATCTGCAAGAAGCTTAGAGCGTTCTGCGAATTCTGCAAGTAGTCTAGAGCGGCCTCTGCGCCCCCACTCGGCTACCCTCGTCGCCCATGGGCGTACGGCTCGGGCTCGAGACGATCGCCGCGCGCGCTGTGGGGGCGGTGTCTCGCGCTGCTGGGCGTGGCGGCGGCACCACGCTGCCTGGAAAGCTTCTCTGGAAGGTCGATCCCGCATCCGTCGACGCTCTCGCAGCTCGTTTGACTTCGGGCGTCGCCCTTGTCTCGGCGACGAACGGCAAGACGACGACAACGGCGATGGCTGCGAAGATCCTCGGCCAGGAGCACCTGCTCGTCTGGAATCGGGCGGGCGCGAACCTGCTCTCCGGACTCGCATCTGCGCTTGTGTCCACGCGTGCTGCCGACCTCGGCCTCTTCGAAGTGGACGAGGGCGCTCTTCCCGAGGCCATCTGGCGCACGCGACCGCGCGTCGTCTCGCTCGCGAACCTCTTCAGAGATCAGCTCGACCGCTTCGGGGAGCTCGAGCTCGTCGCCGAGCGCTGGCGCACCGCCGTCGATTCCCTGCCCGAGTGGACGACCCTGGTCGTCAACGCGGACGACCCTCTGCTCGCAGCGCTCGCGGAAGGTCGCGCAAAATCGCTCAGATTCGGGCTCGATGATCCCCGGCACGCCCGGCCCACTCTCCAACACGCGGCTGACTCGAAGTACTGCGTCCGCTGCGGCCAGCCGTACATCTACGCCGCCGCGTACGTCGGACATCTCGGCGACTACCGCTGCCCCGCGTGCGGTCACGAGCGACCGCCTCTCGATGTGGCGGCGCGCGACATCGAGCTCGCCGGGCTCACGGGCTCGCGCTTTCAGCTGGACACACCACAGGGCAGGACGGCCGTAGAGTTGTCGCTCCCCGGGCTCTACAACGTCTACAACGCCGTCGCAGCGGCCGCGGTTGCGGTCGCGCTAGACGTAAGCCCCGTGGCGATCTCGCGAGGACTCGCGGACTTCAGCGCCGCCTTTGGCCGGTTCGAGCGCATACCCGCGGGGTCGAAGACGATCGTCGTTCTCTTGATCAAGAATCCGGCTGGCGCGAACGAGGCTTTGCGCACGCTCGAGACCGGGGTGCCACCAGTGCTCGTCGTCGCGCTGAACGATGCCATCGCGGACGGTCAGGACGTCTCCTGGATCTGGGATGTGGACTTCGAGCCGCTTCTCCTCCACGTCGGACGCGTCGTCGCAACGGGCGACCGGGCGGCGGAGCTCGGACTCCGGCTGATCCACGGCGGATTGCCCGAGGACCGCCTCGACGTTCTTCCCTCGCTGGAACAGGCGCTCGACCGCGGCCTCGGGCTGGTCGAGGCGGGCACCGAGCTCGTCATCCTTCCGACCTATACGGCAATGCTGTCGCTGCGCGGGATCCTCACGGAGCGCGGCTACGTGCGTCCATATTGGGACGGTACGACGTGACGATCCGGGTCGGCCATCTCTACCCGGAGTACCTCAACATCTACGCCGATCGTGGGAACATCGCGGTGCTCGCCCGCCGAGCGACGCTGCGCGGTTACGAGCTTGTCGTCGAATCGATCGGGATCGGCGAGCAGGTTCGACCCGGCGCGCATGACCTGCTCTACGTCGGAGGTGGCCAGGATCGCGAGCAGATGTTGATCGCGCCCGACCTGGCCGAAAAGGGCGCCGCGATCCGCGAGGCCGTCGCCGAGGGCGCAACGCTCCTTGCAGTCTGCGGCGGGTACCAGCTACTAGGCCGAGGATATCGCGGTCGCGACGGCTCGCTCATGGCGGGGGCAGGTCTCTTCGGCCACGAAACCGTCGCGGGCACGAAGCGGATGATCGGTGACGTTCTCCTCGAATGCGAGCTCGAGCCGGGCATCCGCCGCCCGCTCGCCGGCTTCGAGAATCACGCCGGGCGAACAGTGCTGGATTCCGGCGCCGAGGCCCTAGGACGCGTTGTCCACGGCTTCGGAAACGACGGGGAGTCGGGTTTCGAGGGCTGCCGTCTCGGGCGGGCGATCGGAACCTATCTGCACGGCCCGCTGCTGCCACGGAACCCCTGGCTCGCCGACTGGCTCTTGGCGCAGGCGCTGGCTCATTCTCAAAGCGGCGAGCCGCCGAGCCTGGACCCGTTACCCGACGACCTCGAGGCCGAGGCGTTTCGCGTCGCCGCGGGACGAGCCCGAGAGCGAGGTGGTCGCCGCTAAGAGCGGTATTTTCGAGGGGCACCCCAGCCCACCACCCGCTGCGAGCGTAACGCGAAAATGCTCACGGGTGGGATACGAGCTGTGCCAAAACTGCGTCCAAAGCGTGTAAAGAGCCCGGCGTCTAAGGCAACCACATCTCGCCGAGGTAGACGGCGGGATCGCCCGGCTGCCACCGTTGCAGGAACCGCTGGATCGGCGGGTGCAGCGAAACGGAGTCCAGCTCCTGAAGATGAAATGCTCGGTGCCCGCGCACGGCCGTGTCCTGTGAGGACACGTCCTCGAGCGACCCCGACACATCGGCAGCGAAGATCACGTGTACGACGTGCTTTCTTGCCGGACTCGGCTCTGGAGCGATCGAGTCGACCAGCGCGACCGGCCCCTCGAGTGGAACCTCCGTCCCGGGCGGGAAGAGGCCCGTTTCCTCCTCGAGCTCGCGCTGAAGCGCGCGAACGAGGCTCTCTCCGCTTCGCACGCCCCCACCAGGAAGAAGCCAGACTTCACCGTTCGCTTTCACGTGACGGAGGAGCAGAATTCGGCCGCGCCAGCGGAGGATGGCCGAGACGCGTACCCTCGGCTCTCCCATCGCTTAGTGCTTCCCGTCGTAAATACGGTCGTGATTCGCCGGCGAGAACCGAGCCGGCCTAGGACGCAGGGAACCCCGATATGCAGGCATATCGGGGTGACTGAGGACGACGGGATGCGAAGTGTTCGCAGCCGCGCGAAGCATGGGCGTATTTCCGGCGGGGAGCACTTAGTCGCGCACCGAGGAGCCGAAGCCGCGGGAGCCGCGTTCGCTCGTCGCGAGATCGGTGACCTCCACGAGCCGGACTGACGCAACCGGCGCGATCACGAGCTGCGCCACGCGCATTCCAGGCTCGACCGTAAACGGCTCGCTAGCGTCCGTATTGATGAGCACAACCCTGATCTCCCCTCGGTAGCCGGAATCGATCAGGCCTGGAGAGTTGACTATCCCCACGCCGTGGCGTGCGGCAAGACCCGATCTCGGCTGCACGAACCCGGCATAGCCCTCCGGGATCTCCACCGCAATCCCCGTGCAGACGATCGCCCGCTCGCCGGGCTCGAGCCGAGCTTCCTCGCAGGCCGACAGATCGAAGCCGGCGTCACCCTCGTAGGCATGTCTCGGCAACACGGCGTCCTCGCGTAAGCGGCGAACTGCGACATCGATCATCGTCTAAACGCCTCCGCGTCCGCCTCAGGATCGGAATCGGAAGCGGCGAGGTCCTCCTCTCCCGCGACGAGAAACTGGGCGAAACGGGGAATCTCGCGACGCGGCAGCCTGGCGCGCACACGCACTCCTTCAGGCGTATCGCTCCGTTCGGCGATGGGAGCTCCCAGACCATAAAGCAGAGCGAGATGGCGTCCGTCCTCGTAGGGCACCAGCAAGCGAACGTCCTCGAATCGGTCCGAGAAGAGCTCGGATACGCGCTCCTTGAGCGCGTCGAGCCCCTCCCCCGTCGAGGCGGAGACCTGAAGCGCTCGCGGAAACGCATGCGCGATGCGCCGCAGACCGAGCGGGTCGAGATGGTCGATCTTGTTCAGCACCAGCTCCACTGGGACATCGTCGGCTCCGATCTCCGTGAGCACGGTGTGCACGGCGTCGATCGTCTCCCGTAGCCGGCTCTCGGGAAGCGACGCATCCGCGACATGAAGCACGAGATCCGCGACCAGCGTCTCCTCCAACGTGGCGGCAAAGCCTTCGACGAGCTGAGTCGGCAGCCGGCGGATGAAGCCCACGGTGTCGGTGACCAGATACCGCTTGCCGTCGTGCTCGAACCCGCGAGTCGTCGGATCGAGCGTCTCGAAGAGGCGATCGTCGACGGATGCGTCTGCACCGGTGAGCGCGTTCAGGAGCGTGGATTTGCCGACGTTCGTATAGCCGGCGAGCGCAATCGTCGGCGCGCTCGTCCGCTCCCGCTCCTTTCGCCGGGTAGCCCGTTGTGCACTCAGCTCTCGGAGCCGGCGCTTGACCAGAGAGACGCGCGTCCTGGCAAGGCGCCTGTCGGTCTCGAGCTGGCTCTCTCCGGGCCCCCTCGTCCCCACTCCGCCCCCCAGCCGCTCGAGATGCTGCCAGAGCCCACGCATCCGCGGCAGGTTGTACTCGAGCTGCGCGAGCTCGACCTGGAGCTTTCCCTCGGCGCTGCGAGCATGCTGCGCGAAGATGTCGAGGATGAGCTGCGTTCGATCGACGACACGGGCCTCGAGGACATTCTCCAGCGATTGCTGCTGCGTGGGGCTGAGCTCCTCGTCGACGAGCAGCACCTCCGCGTCCGCGGCCGCGTAGGCGTCCTTCAGTTCGGTGAGCTTTCCCTTTCCCACGAACGTCCGCTGATCCGGACGAGCGCGGTGCTGAATGATCTCGCCGATCGTCGCCACTCCGGCCGTGCGTGCCAACTCACGCAGCTCGGCGAGCTCGGCCTCCCCGTCGACGCCCTTGGGGAAGACTCCGACCACGAACCCGCGCTCCGGGTCAGTCCCGGGTGCGCGGTCGGGCTGGCGCGCGGTCACTGCCGGATTATGCCGCGGATGATCGATTCATGAGATCGCCATCTCCGGGCGTGAGCTGGCTGCTCACGAAGCGAACGAGAGCGCCCCCGACGCGCCAGATCGCGCATCCGGACGCGCGAGATCATGGGATCGTTCATCTACGCTCCTGGCGTGAGCGGGCTTGCCGATCGTCTTGCCGAGCGGACGCTGGAGCTCGTGAACATTCCCTCCGAGAGTCGGGAGGAAGAGCAGATCCGAGAGCACGTACTCGGGCTTGTACCACCAGGGCTCAACGCGGAGTACGCCGACGACGAAGCTTTCTTCTTCGTCCCTGAACGCCGTCCCCGTGCGCCTCTTGTGATCCTCGCTGGGCACTACGACACCGTTCCCGCCCAGGCGAACATTCCAGGGCGTATCGAGAGCGGCGCGGTGCACGGGCTGGGCGCCAGCGACATGAAAGGCGGCGTCGCCGTCGCCGTAGAGCTCGTGCGAGATTTGGCGGTCGAGCGACCCGGACCGTACGACATCGCGCTGCTCCTCTTCGGGCGCGAGGAGCTCCCGCCGGAACACAATCCGCTTCCGGCGCTCTTCGCCGGCTCGAGCTCAATCCACGACGCCGCTCTGGCAATCCTCCTCGAGCCCACGGACGGGAAGGTGCATGCGGGTTGTCTCGGGCATATCAACGCACGCCTCTCGTTCCGAGGCGTCAGCGGCCATTCGGCTCGACCTTGGCAGGCCGACAACGCCATCGAGCGCGCGATCGACGGTCTGGCCCCGGTGGTGAGGCACGAGCCGCGGGATGCAGTCGTCGGCGGACTCACCTTCAAGGAGGTTCTCAGCGTGACGCGGTTCGAAGCCGGGATCGCCGACAACGTCATCCCCGCTCTCGCCGTCGCGACGGTGAGCTTCCGGTACGCGCCTGATCGCACGCCCGCGAGCGCCCGTTCCTACCTCGAGGAGCTTGTCGGCGATCGGGCAGAGATCGAGCTAACCGGTGATTCACCGCCCGGAGAAGTCGTCGTCGCAAACCCGCTGGTCGAGGCGCTCGTCAGCGCAGGCGCACGTGGGATCGAGCCGAAGCAGGCTTGGACGAATGTCGCCGACTTCACCGCCCGCGGCGTCGATGCCGTCAACTTCGGTCCCGGCCACACCGAACGCGCGCATCGCCGAGACGAGCTCGTGGAGATCGCGGCGCTCGTTCATGCCTACGAGACGCTCCGGCGATTCCTGACAGGCACGATGGGAGAGGATGGCATGTAATGGAGGAGCTTTCGCGACGCATTGGCGAACTGTGGGAGAGCGGCGAGCTCGACTCCGAGGTGATCGAGAAGGCAGTGGCGCTCCTCGACCGCGGCGAGGCACGCGTCGCCGAGAAGCGCAACGGCGAGTGGGCGGTCAACGAGTGGGCGAAGAAGGCGATCCTCCTCTATTTCCGCCTGCGCAAGGTGGAGCCGATGGACATCGGCGGTCTCCACTTTCTCGACAAGATTCCGGTCAAGCACGACTACGCAAAGCACGGCGTTCGCGTCGTTCCGCCAGGAGTTGCACGCTACGGCTCCTTCCTGTCCGAGGGCGTCATCCTCATGCCCGGTTTCGTGAACATCGGCGCCTGGGTCGGGCCGAGGACGATGGTCGACACGTGGGCGACGGTAGGGTCGTGCGCCCAGATCGGCGCGGACGTGCATCTCTCCGGTGGCGTGGGTATCGGTGGCGTGCTCGAGCCGCCTCAGGCGCGTCCGGTGATCGTCGAAGACGGCGCCTTTCTGGGCTCGCGAGCAGTGGTCGTCGAGGGAGTTGTCGTCGGCGAGCAGGCAGTCATAGCGCCGAACGTCGTCCTCTCCGCGTCCATTCCCATCATCGACGTCACCGGCGCAAAGCCGGTGGAGCACCGCGGATACGTGCCGCCGCGCTCGGTGGTTCTCCCCGGATCGCGTCCGAAGGAGTACCCCGCCGGGCGGTACGAGCTTCCCTGCGCGTTGATCGTAGGCGAGCGGAGCGCGTCGACGGACCTGAAGACGTCGCTCAACGATGTCCTACGGGAGTTCGAGATCGCGACATGAGCGGGGTCGCCGAGATAGCCCTCTTTACAGATGACGTCGAGGCGGCGAAGGCGTTCTACGGCGATCTCCCCTCGGCCGAGCCGGAGGCCGAGTGGCCAAACGGAGCGATCTTCGCCGTGGGCTCCGCGAAGCTCCTCGTCCACGGACGCGGAACCGCGATCGAAAACGGCCCTCCGAACGAGGATTACTTCGCCCTCTCCGTGAGCGATCTCGAAGGCTCGTGTCACGAGCTGCGCGCGCGAGGATTCGCGCTTCTCGTCGAGCCGCGCGGCTACCCGTTGGGGCGCTCGGCGTATCTGCGTGATCCCGACGGCCGCTTGGTCGAGTTCAGCCAGGCGTAGTCAGAGCTCCGAACAACAATCAACAACCACGTCGCGACGCGGCCCTGGCTGTTCTCGATGCTCTTAAACGGTTTCGCCGCGGAAGATCTCGACAACCGGGCCGCTGACGATTGCTCGCCCCTCCCGGATGTCCACGTCGAGCGTGCCTCCCGGCAGATGCACGCGGAGCGGGCTCCGGCACCACCCGTGAACGACGGCTGCGGCCGCGGCGGCTGCCGCGCTCGACCCCGACGAGCGGGTCTCCCCCGCTCCCCGCTCCCACACCGCGACCGTCAGGTCTGTCGGCCCGTCGGGGCGCACGAGCTGCACGTTGGTGCGTCCTGGGAAGCGCTCATGATTTTCGATCAGCGGCCCGATCCGGAGAAGCTCCTCGCGCGTTGGCTCACGGCGGACGACCGCGTGAGGATTCCCTACGGACACGGGAGTCACCTCGAGACGCTCACCGTCGATCTCGAGCGCTTCGGGCTTTCCCACGTCGACGTCCCCCAAATCGACCTCGACCTCGTCGTCTCCGACACGCGCAGGCACCGTTCGTCCGCCGACGTGGAGACGCGGAAACGCGACGCCGCTGCGACGGGCGAGCCACATGGCGGCGATGCGCGCTCCGTTTCCGGAGATCTCGGCAGACGACCCGTCGGGGTTCCACACGATGAGATCGGCCTCGGCCCCGCGGAGGTCGGCGATTTCGAGCACTCCATCGGCGCCGACACCCTCATGCGGGTCGCAGAGCCTGCGAGCCTCGTCTGGCCCGAACGGACCCTCGAGGTCCGCGCGTTCGACGAGCAGATAGGTGTTACCGAGCGCCTGCCACTTCGAGAATCGCATCCGCCACCTCGGTCGGGGTCCGGTCTCCGTCGATCATGACGATGCCCGGAATCCGGCGCATCCACTTCCTCTGATACGCGGCATAGCGGCGCGTTCTGACCACGATGCGTTCGAAGGCCTCTTCCGGCGAAAGCGCGGCTATGTCGGCTAGACCCAAGGCCTTTTCGGCGACACGCGACACGTGCCCAGCTCGAGCCCTGCGCACTTCCTCTACGACGCCGCGACGGAACATGTCCTGCGTTCGCGTACGGATTCTCGCCTCGAGCACCCCCCGCGACAGCTCAAGGCCGACGACGAGGGTTGGGCGCCGCACCTCCTCCGACCACAGGCGATCCTGCTCGGGAACGAGCGAGCCTCCTGACTCGGCGAGCTCGAGTGCGCGAACGACGCGGCGTCGGTCGTTTGGGTGGACGACGTTTGCGGCAGGAGCGTCGAGCTTTGCCAGGCGAGCATACGTCGCGGCGGGATCAGAGTCGTAGGACGCTTCGACCCGCGCGCGTGTCTCGGCCGGCGAGGGACCTGGCACGCCCAGGTCCACGAGCGCCGCCCGAAAGTACAAACCCGTTCCACCCGTCACCACAGCGATGCCCTTGGCTTGGACGAGCTCGTCCACCGCTCCGTGCGCGAGCACCGCGTATGAGCCGACGGACATCTCGTTGGAGAGATCGGTGATCGCGACGAGCCGAGTCGGACTCTGTGGCTGGTTCGTGAGAATGGGGAGCCCGCGGTAGACCTGCAAGGCGTCGGCCGAGACGACCTCGGTGCCAAGTCGAGTTGCGAGCGCCTCGGAGACCGCCGACTTGCCGGATGCAGTCGGTCCGAACACCGCGATCACATCGGGCAAAGAGGTCACTTCCCGTGGGGCACCCCAGCCGACCACCCGCTGCGAGCGTAACGGTCCCAAGCGCACCTATGGGTCACAAACGTGCCGGAACTGTGAAATCTCAGGCCGCGACGAGAGCGAGCTCGCGGCCGCGGAGCGTCGTGGACGTGGACTCCTCGACGAGGACGTCTACAAAGTTCCCAGGGTGAGTCCCCCCTGTGAAGTTGACGGTGGTGTTCCTGCGCGTCCGGCCACGCAGGAGCGACGCATCGGTTCGGCTCGGGCCCTCGACGAGAACCTCCTCCACTCGTCCGATCCGCTCCGCGTTCCGCTCGCCGGCTATCCGCTGAACCGTGTCGACGAGACGCTCGAGCCGCTCATGCTTGACGTCGTCGGGCACTTGGTCGGGCAGTGACGCGGCCTCGGTCCCGGCTCGCGGAGAGAAGATGAACGTGAAAGCGCTTTCGTAGCGAACCTCCTCGACGACCGCGAGAGTGGCCTCGAAGTCATCAGCGGTCTCACCGGGGAAGCCGACGATCAGGTCGGTGCCGAGCGCAACATCCGGAATCGCTGCGCGCAGGGTGTCGACAAGGCGAAGGTAACGCTCGCGATCGTACGTCCGTCGCATGCGCTTGAGAATTCGAGACGAGCCCGATTGGAGCGGGAGGTGAACCTGCTCGCAGACCGACGCGCATTCCGCGAGCGCGGCGATCACCGGCTCGCGAAAGTCCTTCGGGTGGGGGCTCGTAAAGCGGATACGGCTGATGCCGGCGACCGCGTCGCACCCACGCAGGAGCTCGCCGAACTCCGTGCGAAGCGCCGGGGCGAGGTCCCGTCCCCAGGAGTTGACGTTCTGGCCTAGGAGAGTGATCTCCCTTACTCCCTCACGCGCGAGCGCCGTCACCTCCGCGACGATCTCACCCGGCCGGCGGCTTTGCTCACGACCGCGGACAGCGGGCACGATGCAATACGCACACTTGGAGTTGCAGCCCATCGAAACCTGCACCCAGGCCTGGAATCGCCGCTCCTGGTGCCTGGGCAGGTCAGCGGCGAAGTGCTCGTGGGCACCGAACTTCCCACGTGGCACGGCGTGGCCGCCGACGGCGATCCATTCGCCCAGGTGCGGGATCGAGCCGGGGCCGAATGCCACATCCACGAAGGGATATCGCGCGAAGATCGTCTCGCGCTGCGCCTCCGCGTAGCAGCCGCCGACCGCGACCACCAGGTCGGGCCGCTCACGCTTGCGCGCAGCGGCATTCCCGAGATGCGCCGCGAGACGCGAGTCCGGCTTCTCGCGGACGGTGCAGGTGTTGAAGACGATGACGTCGGCCGTCTCTGGAGAGATCGCCTCGCCGAGACCGAGAGACTCGAGCATGCCTTTGATCCGCTCGGAGTCGTGGGCGTTCATCTGGCAACCGAAGGTGGTGACGTGGTAGCGCCGCACGGTCGGGTCAGTGTAGCCCGGGTTCCCGAGCGCTACGACGCCCAATCGGGGAGCTCGCGACGCCCGGCCTCGGTCGACCAGACGTCACGTTGTTCGACTACGCAGCCGTTCGTGTCGAATCGGAGCAAGGACGTGCCGGCAATTGACTCCACGGAGCCGTCTCTCGCCGTCAGCACCGCCCACCAGTCCACTGCTGCGCGATCGCCGTCGACGAGGGGTTCGCCGAAGCGGCATTCAGCCTCGGCC
>Ga0136632_10000486_pt1 | contig 11715 bp, 16 predicted proteins | sample AntDrymUQ6112106_2_FD_104670 | JGI IMG/M metagenome (GOLD analysis project Ga0136632, IMG submission 104670) | Polar desert sand microbial communities from Dry Valleys, Antarctica - metaG UQ611 (21.06) | ecosystem: Environmental > Terrestrial > Soil > Desert | place: Antarctica: Dry Valley...
ACCGGCCTACACAGACCGGATTGGGTTCTGGACCCTCGACGGCGATGCCATTCGCTGGCTTGGTGTCGTTCTTTTCGCCGCTGGTGGTGTGCTGCGGATCTGGCCAGTCTTTGTGCTCGGCCGTCGGTTCAGCGGGCTAGTAGCCATCCAGCCCGGGCACACGCTGGTCACGAGCGGTGTCTATGGAGCCATCCGCCACCCCAGCTATCTGGGGTTGCTCGTCAACTCGCTGGGGTGGGGCCTCGCCTTTCGTTCGGGGGTCGGCGTGCTGCTCACGGCGCTCATTATCCCGCCACTCCTCGCGCGTATCCGCGCGGAAGAGAGGCTGCTACGCACGCAGTTCGGTGCCGAGTACGATGCTTACTGCGCCCGGACGTCATGGCTGATTCCCAGACTCTATTGAGGCGAGCGGCGCCGAAGGTCCAGCGAGAGTCAATCAACGCAACGTCGAGGTCATGTGGCTGATGCGGCGGTTGATGCCGGACCACAAGACGATTGCCGAGTTCCGCAAGAACAACGATAAAGCGCTGCGTGGGGTATGTCGAGACTTTGTGGTGCTGTGTCGAGGACTGAACCTATTCACTGAATCGCTGGTGGCAATTGACGGGAGTAAGTTCAAAGCGGTGAACAACCGAGATAAGAACTTCACGCGTGCGAAGATGAAACGGCGCATGGAGCAGGTGGACCAGAGTATCGAGCGATACCTGGGTCAACTCGACAGCGCCGACCGTGAAGAGCCAGAGATAGCCGAGCCAAAGACGACTCGGTTAAAAGACAAGATCGAGACGCTGAAGCAGGAGATGCAGCGCTTGAAAGCGCCGGACCAACAGCTTTGACTGACCCCGATGCGCGTTCGATGGCTACCAGTGGCCGAGGCACGGGGATGGTGGGCTATACAACGTGCAGACCGCGGTGGACGTCAAGCACGTTGTATCCAAATACTCGATCGAAGCTAAGTTTTACGGAACTTCAATTCTGGTTGGAGTTGGCGAGTTACTGTTTTTGCGTAGGATAGAACGGATTCACGATCTGTAAACCATTGAGCCGCTGACCTGTCTGCAGGTCTTCGCTGTACAGGACGGTACAACCGTTGGCGAGAGCCGCGCGTACAATCAGCGCATCCCAGAAGGAGAGCGCATGAAGGCGATGGAGATCAATGGCGCCCAGTATGAGATCAAGGTCGACTTGCACGACATCCAGCCGGGCAAAGATCTCCACCTTGCGCCGCGCGATTTCAGGCCTTACCTTCAGTTTGCGTGTAGCAGCGGCGAAGTATTCCTGAAGGACCTGTGTGGAGATCACGCCGCTACGCTGGAGCCGCGCCTCCTCGACGAGGTCAAGAGCTGCCGTTTGCTTCTTGGGGGCGTCGTGGTCATCCGTGTACACCAATATGTTGCTATCGAAGAAACTACGAACGCCCATGCAACTCCTCACGGTCGAAGCGCCACCCTCGGGAATGGCCCTCGCTCTCCTGGCTCAAACGGCGCAGCTCCTCCATTTCCTCTTGAGCCTCACTCTGCCGTGTCAGTTGTTCGAGATAGTCGCGCACGAGTTGGTTCAGACTTTTGCCCATGGCTTGGGCAACTCTGCGCGCCTCTTCGGCGACCTTTTCATCGATGGACAAGGTGATGTTCATAGGGGACCTCTTTAAGGCGACAGATAAGCACATAATATGTGCGCGCACATTATGCGCCAATGATTGGCACCGCGATTAGCTCTTTTGTTTGCCCAGCATGTAACGCGACGAGGGCGCGATTTGGCTTGCGGGACTTTTGCGTGACGTCGTCAGACACGGTTAGACACCGTACGACATTCTGTGTGCAACGGGCTCGGGCAACTGTATTGTTAAATCAATGACTTATGGGTAGAGCAGGTGCCTGAAAATCCCTGTGTCGGCAGTTCGATTCTGTCCCTGGCCACCAACTCCTAAGTGGGCCCACTTTCGGTCATCGGGTCCGCCCAACAACGGACCGTCAGCGCCGGGCGAAGCGGTCGTTCCGGAAAGACCGTAGGCCCACGTCCGCCACATCCCGTTGCAGCGTATAGCCAATATAAGAGGGTTCATACCACAACCGGAACGAGTACCCTTGGAAATGCTGGCCTAGCTTATCAAGCTGACTGAGCAGGCCTTTTAAACGTCGGTCGACATGTGAAATGCGGCGAAACTCGTATCCTAACGATAGCAGCGTGATCGCTATTCGATGATCTTGGATTGCTTCGTCGGCTCCCGCCAGTTCTTGTCCGCCTTGGCCCACAGCCCGGGATGTCAGCGCTCTACTGCCGGCGCGCACCTTAGTTTGGATAGGCAAAACATCTGGACGCTAGAAGTGTCAGCGATATCCGGTTACGTCGGCAGGTTTGCCCCGGTCCTGAACTTCGACGACGTACCTCCAAGCATCGGGCTGGCTGCCATCAAGATCGGTGAAACCATAGACCTTCGCCAGCTGTCCGCTGGACAGCGACTTTCCGTTCCAGCGCGACACGTTGGGATCCTGCGCGAGCGCAGCCACCGCCCGGCCGACGAACGCTGGACTCTCGGAAATAGCGAAATGCGGTTGAACCTTCGTCGCGTCGCGCCAGTTCTCTTCCGTGACGCCGTAAGCCTCGAGCATGGCTTCTGATCGCAGCCAACCCGGAGTCAGTGACACGGCTGTCGCGCCGTAGGTCTCTAACTCGTGCGCCAGTGCGAACGCCATTCGATTCACCGACGCCTTGGCCAGATCATAGAAAAAAGACACCCGGTAGTTGGTGGCGTTGTATTCATCTGTTCCGTCAGTCACTTCGACAACCAAGCCACCTGGTGTCTTGATGAGCAGCGGTATTGCAAAGTGGCTGGTGATAGCGTGCGTATCGACGGCAAGACGCAAGGTACGCAGCCCATAATCCAAAGACGATTCCCACACTGATTTATTCCATTCCATCCTGGTGGCGCCCCAGATATCGTTCACTAGAACGTGCAGGCCGCCCTGGTCGTCCTTGATTCGAGTCACGAGCACGCGCACCTCGTCGGGCACGAGATGGTCAACCTGGACCGCGATCCCGCGGCCGCCCGCCTCATCCACGAGCACTGCGGTCTCTTCAATCGTTTCCGGCCGGTTCATTTCCGATCGTTCGGATCGCGTCGTTCGCCCGGTGACGTAAACGGTCGCTCCGGCCGCGCCTAACTGCACAGCTATCCCTCGTCCTGCTCCTCGGGTCGCTCCGGCAACCAATGCAATTTTGCCCACCAGCGATGTCTTCATGGCCTGTGCTCTACTATGCTGTCATTGTGCCTTGGAAGTGGCACAATAATTGACTTAAGCGCAACCTTACGCGTGCGCTCAACCGCTCATTGACCAGCGAGCCGCTTGGTAGCGGCCTGCTCGCTGATCGCTATTCGATAACCTTGCGACGCACCTGATAGAACCGACGCTCATCATTGCGCGCTTGCTCGTTGTCAGCTTACCTCGGTCGCGCGATGTCGATCTTGCCTTCATGGGCAGCGCGTGCATTTTCATGCTTTGCGCCAGCGCAGCGGCCTGGTTCGTTCTCGTCGAACGATGCCCTTTGCCTCGAGATCTAGCTGTACTGTCTTCGACCACCAACCCGCTCCGGCTCCATCCGGAAACAAATCTTGAGACAGATGGTTCGTGAGACGTTGCCGAATCTCGTCCGCCGTTAGCCCGGGTGAGGCCTTCGGCAGCACGTTGAGCCAGGCCCGTTTCATGGCTTCGTAGGTAGCGGCGTCGACACTTTTGATGCTTCCTGGATGATTTATGTTTCCCACATCGATTTTTCCGATGTTGCTCTTGTTCATGGCTAGTGCTCCTTGGTTTGAGCGTCTTCTCCAGGTCGTTGGCTATTGCTTCTTTCGCTTTGCCTGTACTGTTTGCAGATGTTCCTTGACTCTGAATCGAACGATTTTGCCAATCAGGGCGTAAGGAATGGGTCTGTTGAGCGGGAACTTCAAGTTGCCCTTTTCTCCCTTGTAGGCAGAAATCTCTTTCTGGAGTTTTTCATCCCCTTTTACCGGAGGATATAGCCCGATGTGGTTCTTGAAAGCAGCGAAGTAAACCAAGTCGCCATTCAGCGTGGAACGCGGGTATATTGTAGCTAATTTTTTCATCTGCATCAGGTGCCGCTTCTCTGATTGTCAAGCGTATCTTTTGCAGAACGGATTGAACTTCAGGTGAGAAGGCTGCGATGTATTCATCGATGTTCTTGGGGTTCGTCTGATCGGTCTTCATGTTGATTCCTTCGCAGTTCCAGCGATTCGCCAAAAGACCCATCAGTTAGTCGAACGGCACGACGCCAAATCGACACGTCCGGCAGAAAAAATCTGGACTTTCCCCTAATGCCGCTGCAACGGATTGGGCTCAGATCGCCGCACTCTACGACGTGCTGGTTCGGGTAGAGCCGTCCCCGGTAGTTGAGCTGAACCGCGCGGTCGCCGTGGCCATGCGCGACGGACCCGCGGCTGGTATCCTCATCGACGCCATCCTGGCGCGCGGTGATCTCGCGAATTATCGCGTCGCGCGCACGGCTCGGGCGGAGCTGTGCCGGCGCTTGGGTAGGACGGCGGAAGCCCGCGCTTCGAACCGGCGCGCCCTGAGCCTTACGCAGCAGGAGCCGGAACAACGCTTTCTCGACCGTAGGCTACGGGACCTACCGGAATGAGACGCTTAGGGCCGGTCATCCCGATATTCCGTCGCACCGCGTAGGTCGATTGTCGAATCTGGGTTGTGCCAAACGACTATAAGGTGTCCAGCACGAATTGAGGAGTACGCCATGAAGTATCTGTGTCTGATCTGTGCCGAGACCGTGATGGAGCAGATGACGGCCGATGCCGACAAGCACTACGAAGAGTACCGCGAGTTCACGGACGATATCCGGAAGAGCGGCCACTTGATCTCGGTGAATCGCCTATTGCCCCCGAGTGCCGCCACCACTGTGCGGGTGCGCCGAGGCCAGGTCTTGACCACCGACGGCCCTTTTGCCGAGACCAAGGAACAGCTCGGCGGCTACTACGTCATCGAGGCCCGGGACCTGAACGAAGCGATCGGGATCGCCTCGAGGATCCCGGGGGCACGGATCGGGTGCGTCGAGGTGCGGCCCATTGCACAAGATGAACAGACGCTCCGCGCGCTCGGGCTTGTCGATCCCGGAATCTCACGGTAGCCGTCTGGTGATTGTGTCGACAGGAGAAGCCTATGTGTCCGTATGCCTCACCACTGCGGCACTGATGCTCACAGGCGCGACGCCGATCGGCGAAGTGACCGCGCTAGGGAATCCAAAGGAGAACGAGATGAATCAGCCAAAAGTCGTGTCGCGAGAGGAATGGCTTGAAGCCCGCAAGGCGTTCCTGAAAAGAGAGAAGGAATCCACGCGCGCACGCGATGCGCTGAGCGCCGCGCGCCGCAGGCTACCGATGGTTAGAATCGACAAGGCATACGCCTTCGAGGGCCCGCATGGAAAGGTGAGTCTGTTCGATCTCTTCGACGGAAGGCGCCAACTCATTGTCTACCATTTCATGTTCGACCCGAACGATTCGCCGCCCGGGAAATCGGGGGAACCCTGGGACGAGGGCTGCTCCGGTTGTTCGTTCGTGGCCGACAACATCGGCCACCTCGCGCATCTGCACGCTCGCGACACCTCTCTCGTCCTAGCTTCCCGCGCACGGCTCGCCAAGATCGAAGCGTTCAAGAAGCGCATGGGCTGGACAGTGCCCTGGTACTCCTCCTTCGGCAGCGATTTCAACTACGACTTTCACGCGACGGCGGATGAGGCTATCACGCGGGTCGAGTATAACTACACGGACAAGGCGGAGTTAATATACAAGGGTGAGACCTATCACTTGCGCGGCGAACAGCATGGCGTGAGCGTGTTTCTGCGCGACGGTGATCGCATCTTCCACACCTATTCAACCTACCGGGCGCGGCGTCGACCTCCTTCTCGGCTCGTACAACTGGCTCGACCTGACGCCCTTCGGCCGCCAGGAGGAGTGGGAGGACTCGCCGGCAGGATGGCCGCAAACCCCGACGCATGGGTGGCTTCGCCACCACGACCGCTATGGCGACAACGTCAAGGAATCGGAGTCCTGTTGCAATTCGGAAGCCTAGTCTCAGGCCATACTTACTGACTGACTAACCGATGTTTTGCTGATCGTCGTGTCGATTTCGCGAAAGCCCATTCGACTTATACGTAAGGCCTGTGATTAACTGTTTGCAGGCGTCGAGCAACGCGGTTCTAAATCCCAACCCTAATTTAAAGGAGAGATGCCATGAGATTCATGATCATAGTCAAGGCCACCAAGGACTCAGAAGCCGGCGTCATGCCGGAGGAGCAGCTCATTGCCCAAATGGCAAAGTACCACGAGGAGCTACAGAAAGCGGGCGCGCTGCTCGATGCCTCGGGTACACGAATATAGTTCTGTCGGCATAACCGGCAACTGTTACTAAAGATTGAGGAGGTTCCCATGCGTTTGCTATTCATTTCCCTTTGTCTTTCTCTCGTCATGATTACGTCTCCCGTCATAGCCAAAGACAAGAAACCGGAGAAACCGATGGACCACCAGGCGATGATGGAGGCTTACGCGAAGCTCGCCACGCCCGGCGAGCCACACAAGCTGTTCGCGAGTCTGGCCGGCAGTTGGACGACGAAGACCAAGTCCTGGATGGAACCCGGTAAGCCTCCGATGGAATCAACCGGAACCGCTGAAATGAAGATGTTGCTGGGCGGGCGCTTTCTTCAACAAGACTTCACCGGCGACATGATGGGACAGCCCTACACCGGAATTGGGATCAACGCCTATGACAACCTTCGTAAGAGATATGTCTCGACGTGGATAGATACCATGGGCACTGGGATTTTTCTGATGGAAGGACCGGCGAGTGCCGATGGCAAGACCATCACGCTGCGGGGTCAGCACGATGAACCAGGCGGAGGACGCATGACGCATCGCGCGGTGTGGAAGATTTTGGACCGTAATACCCAGACGTTTGATATGTACGGGACTCACCACCGCGGCAAGGAAATGAAAGTGATGGAGATCACTTATACCCGGAAGCCGTAGCGAGAAGTGGGGGACGCTTCCACCAGTACGCGCCCCCCACTTCCAATGCCGAGCGCGAGGCCGTTTGGCAAACGACGCTGTCGCCGTACTACCAAGAGTTTGATCTGGACGTGAAAATCGTGCCGGTGGGCCCTGGGCGGGCCCCTTCAGTCACGAAGCCGCCGATGTGCTTGCACGCGTGGGAACGTGGGGAGCGAAGATCGGGCACGGCTTAGACGTGCCTGGGCACCTTTCGACGCTCTTTCGCTAATACTCTACTGGAGGTGTGAGATGAAGTTGAAAAACGCAATAGCTGGAGTCGCTGGCGCGGCGTTGCTTGCAGTGGCGACTTTCGCCTATGCAGGCTGTCCGCTCTGCTGGTAGGTAGTAAGGCCCAACGCCCCGAGAACCTTCGGGGCGTTGGGCCGATTTCAACCAAATCCTGCCGTAGCTTTTCTTCCGCAACGTGCTCAGCAGAGCATCTAACTCATGCCCTGAGGTTGACCGTGAATGACAGGCTGCCGGGCGCGCGTGGTGGGAGCGTAGCCTAAACGACGATTTGAAGGGCCTGCATTGGGAGAATCCGGTTTTGCTGCTTTTCTAGAAAACCATTCCCGAGGATCAATACGGTGCCGGTTCCTTGGTAAACGGCGAGTAAGGCAGGTAGGTGTCGATCTCCGTACCGGCCGGCTGGACCGCCACCTCGCGAAGAACGCCGCCAGGGCATGTCGTGGGATCGGCGGTGTCAACGTTGTTTACGGTCAGTGTGGTCCAGAAGTTATCCTGCACGAGATCGGGATCGGTGAAATTCGTGCTCCCGGTGCCCGGTGCCCCGGGACTCCCGGCCGGTATGGAGACCAGCGGGAACCACCAGTCGGCCCGGTTGTTGTCGGGGTCATTGGCTTCGTTTCGGCGTTTTTCGCACCAGTTGGCCACCGCGATGCGCACCCGCAGTCTCGACACGCAGTCGTCGATGATCGTGGGCGCCGATACACGAAACAGCGGTATGCCGACCAGATCAGGGCTCAGGCCCCGAAAGGGTTTGCGGAGCAATTTTACTCTCTCGCCGTCCCTTGCGAGAGCGCGAATCACATCGGACCCTTTCCAGTTCAGCGCCCGCACCACCGTAGGACTTGCCGGGTCTGTCTCTTCCACGACGGTATCAAACGGATCGTTTTGCTGGATGCCGCCGACGCCGAGCGACAAGATCGGCAGGGCCGGCGGTGCGGCGAGCCGTACGATACCGTTGCCGCCCGTGGGTATGACGGTGTTGGTAGCGACGTCCACCCATACGGTGGGGCCGAAACTCGACGACGCGTCACCGTACGGAAACACCGCGGACTGTCCAATCACCGGCAACGAAGGCACCGTGGGGTCGTTATCCGAGCCGCAGCCGTGCGTAATGGTGAAACCGTTAAAACTGGCCGTGCCTTCCGTAGCCTGGTCCCTGACACCGGTGTGGGCATAAACCGCCTGCCCTGCCGCGTATACCGCGATCGTAAGCGAATACATCGCCGATCTTGTTAGCATTTTTGAGGTTAGCATAATGTGTCTCTATCGATATATAAAATTCTGGTTAACTAAATATACAATCAGTCTCATCGCGCAGCGCCCAAGACCCATGCTGGCAACCTGTGGCACTCCCCATTCGGATGGCCTTTATTCCAGGAATACGCTCTACGTGTAGTCCGAGAACTCAAGGTATCTGGTCGTTTACCCAGATCGCGATGAATGCTAGCGCGCGTACTTGAACGTGTAAATGCGGCAAATTGTCGCACCCCCTCGGAATACTATGGCGGCGCGTCGTTTACCTAGAAGCAAAACTTCCAGCCCAGTATCGTGTTCGGTGCTGCTGCTCATCCCCACCATAAATCGCCGCTGTCCGTTGAGCAGGGGAGATGATGCCAGGAGGGGGGTGCGACAATTTGTCGCATGTACAGGTCGGGCCGCATGACATAGGATTGGTGATCGCGCAATTGCAATGGACAAATCCTTAACGCCATTACTGTTGAAAATAAGCGCTCCAACCGGTCCTGAATCACGCGGAGGGTTGAGGTTGCCATCGGTGCTTGCTCGATGACGGTACACGAACGCAGATTGAAGGGGGCTGGACGGATACTGGGCCTGCTGGTGCTGGTTTCGGGATTGATGCCGTGGAACGGCGTTGTTATCGCGTCCCCTGGCCTACCGCCGGGAGCGCCAGCGTACGTGAGACCTTTCGGCGCGGTGGATATCGCGTTCCACAAGGGGTTAATCACCTTGAAGGTCACGCGGGCCTCATGGACCGACGTGCTCGCGGAATTCACGCGGAAGACCGGGGTCCGCTTCCATTATGCCGCTGCGGCTCCGGGCGTGGTCACGACCTCCTGTATCGGGATGACCATCGCTCGCGCACTCGAGTGTCTGTTGGGTGATGATACGGCACTGGTGCTGCGTTATCCTACTGAGCGCAGTGGAGCAAGGCCGGAACCCTTTCCCACGGAGGTGTGGGTCCTGGGCCAACCCGGGACTGACGGTGAGCGCGACCGGATGGTTACGCAATCACCATCGCCGCGAGCCGGAAGCGCACACGAGGCCGCGACGACGGGGCAGGACAATTTCGCCATGATCATGGAGATGACGGCGTCCGGTGATCCCGACACACGAGAGCGAGCGTTGGGCCGGCTGGCCGTGAGCGGAAACCAAACCGATCCCGCAACGCAAGCAGTATTTCGAGCGGCACTGGCGGACGCGGACGGCAGCGTCCGCGCGCAGGCCGTCTACGCTCTGGCAAGAGGCGGTGGGCCCCAGTCGGTGCATGTGTTGCGCGACGCCCTGCGGGACGCCGACATGTCGGTCAGACTGATGGCGGTGGACAGTGCGTGGGCGGATGAACCGGGGACGGCGTTACTGCATGAGGCCCTGGCGGATGAGGATGAGACGGTGCGCGTGGCGGCTGCCATCAAGCTGAAACAGAGCATGAAAGTGGTGCAAACGGGACACGCTGCGGCATCGGTACATAATTAATCCTTATTCACGAAACCGGTCGCGATGAGAGATTCTAAGGAGCTTAGTTATGAAAATCGTTTCTTTGAAAGCTGCCGCTATCGCACTGTGCGTGTCCGCGGCGGCACACACCGGTATCGCCGTGGGTCATGGCGTAAACGGATCGCTGGGTAAGAAAAGAACTGCTACCGATGTCTACCAGGTCACCTGTTCCGATGAAGAGGGCGGTACCACACCGAGCTACCGGCTCATGACCAAAGTACGGGACAATAAGCCAAAGCGACGACCGCGGGTGAGCGTGTGGACCATTAAGGACGGTACCGCTACGAAAACGACCGATGCCAACGGTGACGGCAATGCACGGTACAGTGCAGAGACTCACAACAACAACGGTAGCGGGGTGTATGTAATGAAGGTCACTAAATCCTGGCGGGGCGCGGAGAATTACTCGGTCCAGTTCCATTGTGAAGGCCCGCCGTCGTCCGGATTTATCCATACCGGCACGGACATCATACGGACTCAGAACCAATAAATAACCTACATACTTCAATCGGTAGCGTCTCTCATGAATTTGCATCATCGGAATATCATTGTCGTCTGCGCCGCGCTGGCATTCGCAACAGTCTCGATCAGCAGCGGCGCCGAAACCGGTCGCGCGGCGCCCAACTGCACGTTGACACCCGTCGGTGGCGCACGGCCCTATGATACACAGCGTTACCGCGGCAAGGTGCTGTACGTGGATTTCTGGGCCTCCTGGTGTTCCCCCTGCGCACAGTCTTTTCCGTTCCTGAACTCGCTGCACCGAGAGTTACGCGGCCGGGGACTGCAAGTGCTGGGCATCAATCTGGACGAAGATCCCGCGGATGCCAAGCGCTTCCTGAAGAAATACCCGGCTGAGTTCACCGTCGCCTTTGACGCGAACGGAAGGTGCCCCCAAGATTTCGGCGTCCAAGCTATGCCGTCCTCTTACTTAGTCGATCGCAAGGGCAACATTCGCCATGTACACCTGGGCTTTCGGCGCGGAGAGTCCGAGGAGCTCCGGGGCCGGGTAGAACAGTTGTTAGCGGAGAGTTCCGCGGGCCAATAGCGTAGCCTTACTCCCCCTATTCTCTCCCGGTGGGAGAGGGTATTTCTAGGAAGAGAAACGAGATGACAACAACTGAACGGGCGCTGACGGCGCTGCTGCTCAGCCTATGTGTATGGGTATCGGGCTGCGCCCCGGTGGCCCCGTGGGAACGAGGCCATCTCGCCAAATCACACATGGCCCTGGAGTCCAACCCCGCGCAGCGCGCGCTGCGCGGGCATACCTACATGAGCCGCGAGGCGGCCATAGGTGGCGAGGCCGGGGGAGGCGGGGGCTGCGGTTGTTATTAGACCGCATACCAGATGGCTTCCTGACAGGAACCCGCGTAAGCGACGTATCCGATGCGGTTGATCGCTTTCTCTTATCGTCTCGCTGCTCTGAGTCGAAGCTTGCACGGGGCTTTCTGGCGGCTTATGGGGCGTCCGCTGCCGCGCCGCTTCAGGTTTTTGTCCGGTCCTCGGCCGGCAGCAACGCCGAGTCCGTCCTTGCGTGCACTGACGGCGGCCGCCCTTGCCTTGCCGGGGCTGACGCACCTACCGGCCCGCGCCGCCGAAGGGGACGAAGCTAGCTTCCACTACGGTCGCTACGAAGAGGGCGAGCGGGAGCTATTCGGTAC
>Ga0136632_10000487_pt1 | contig 11714 bp, 8 predicted proteins | sample AntDrymUQ6112106_2_FD_104670 | JGI IMG/M metagenome (GOLD analysis project Ga0136632, IMG submission 104670) | Polar desert sand microbial communities from Dry Valleys, Antarctica - metaG UQ611 (21.06) | ecosystem: Environmental > Terrestrial > Soil > Desert | place: Antarctica: Dry Valley...
GCCTAACAACCCGAAGAGAAGCGCAATTGCGCTTCTGGCCGTGGCCGCGATTGGGTTCCCGATCCCCACCGCTTCGGCCGGCGGCAGGACTCAAGTCGCCACGCTCTCAATCGAGACGGTTCCTGCGCTCCGAGGCATACCGATTCGAGTCGATGGGCGGCCGTTCGTCACCGACGGCCAAGGGGTGGCGCACGTTACCCTCCCCCAAACCGGCGTTTACGAGCTCGCGGCTCCCGAGCGCATGCTGCTGGGGGATGAGCGGCGAATCGAGTTCGCGCAGTGGTCGGACGGCGCCTATGGTCCCAGCCGGCGGGTCGACACTCAGGTAACCGCGCGCCTCCAGGTTGGCTTCAACGTCGACTATCTCGTCAAAGAAATCTATCAAGACGAGGTCGGTCGCACCTTGAGCCCGGAGGAGATCGATTCGGTCACCGTTGTGGATGACGCCGGTATGTCACGGACTCATTCAGGCGTCTCCGCGGGCCTTGCCGGACCGACCGCCCTACTCTGGCAACGTTTCCCACCCGGCACTCGCTGGCTGCGCGCCGTCCGGGTGGTCGATGGCGACCAAGGCCTGCACGCTGAGAAGGTCTCTTATGAAGTGAGATCCATAACCGTCGAGGGCCGGCGCACCGACGTATCTGCGGATCCCTACACTCCGAGCGCCGGCGGCAGCTGGGTGATCGAGGCGCCCGCAGCAGGACGAAGTTACACACTGATTGGAGCTGCCGTTGCGTTATTGCTCAGCGGCGCCTTCTTGATGCTCATCGTCATCCGCCGAAGACACGCGTCGCTACCAAAGCATCAGCTCGCAGGGACGCCCTTGCGGCATGCGGCCCGCAGGGCCTCTCGCGCCCCCAGCGACAACGAGAAGCACAAGGATTTCGTCCGCGTCCTTCTTCGCAACGGACGAACCATCGAGGGATGGAAATCGTCATCGCCCGCCCCCGACGACTCCCAAGTCATGATGATCGACGTCACCAAAGTTCTTGGCCCCGACGGTTCGTTGGTACAGAGCGTCCCTCTCGACTCGTTCGTGCTGCGCTCGCAGGTCGTCGAGCTAAGAGAGGTCGGCGCGGACAAAGCGCCGGCTCCCTCAACCTAATGGTCACCCGCCGGCCCGTTCGATCGCGGCGCAAAATTTGGCATAATCATCGAGCTCCTTCTCCAGCGGTGCAACGATTTCCTCTTCAGCCAGTTGATCAACTCCTTTCCGAAGGCGGCGACGCACCGAGCGCGCTCTTCGGGCGGCTCCCACTCTTGCCACCAAACGTCCGGCGAAAGACGTGAGAATGCCGAGCAGCGCGCCGCCTATGAGCAACAGAGTCGGTAGCGGAATGCGCTCGATTTCCGGTGTCGGAGGATCCGGAAGCCTCAGCCACGCGACTCCGAATAGAACGGTGAGCCAGATGAGGCCGGCGAGGGCTACTAGCGCCAAGGCATACTGCAGAGCGGAGGCCGCCGACCACCAGCGTGGCTCACGTTCCTCGAGATCGGCCCCGGTGACCACCCGATCGAGGCGGCCGGGAAGCGCGCCGATGTGCTCGAATACGGACCGGCGAAAGATGTCGGGCCAGGGATCGGACAGAGTGCCCGTCGCGCCGTCGACAAGCGACCGGGTGGACGTCTCGATCTGCGCTCGTTGCACCGGCGTCGGAGCGGGAAGAGACGTTCGGCCCCCCGATGTGGAAGCCCCGAGATGAAGGCGGGCCAGGGGGTCGGGACGGAGTCTGCGTAGCCAGCGCGTGAACGGCCACCCCACCTTCTTGGCAGCCCGATGCCGATGCGCCTTGGCTACGGCCGACGCGACGGTGTCGACCCCGGCGGCAGCGGCCATCGAGTCCAACAGAGCGGCCCGTAGAGGTTTCTCGATTCGACCAGGTCTCCCGCCGCCATGACAGCTTCGGCCCAACCTTTGCGCTGCGGCGGCGGCATCCGCGTCGAGGCGTTCGACCGCCGCGTGACGCTCAGTCACCTTGCGGCCGAGCGCGGCCCGCAGCGAGCCCAGTCCCTCGCCCGTCAGCGCAGACACCCCGAACACAGGCACCTCGCCGAGTCCCTCACTCTGGAGAAGCCGTTCGAGGTCGAGCATGCATCGCTTGCGGTCGGCTTGGTCGAGTCGATCAACTTGATTTAGAACCATCAGCATCACTCCGACGTGAGTCGCCAGCGGCTTCAGATATCTCTCATGCAAAGACGCGTCCGCATATTTCTGCGGGTCGACTACCCACACGATGGCATCCACGACCTTAACCAGGCGGTCGACTTGAAGGCGATGCGAGACGGCAGTTGAGTCGTGATCAGGAAGATCGAGCAGCACCATTCCATCGAGCGTCTTATCGACCGGCCCGAGATTGTGCCGCTCGGGTATCTGTAGCCAATCGAGCAGCGTCCCGGCTGAATCTTCGCCCCACACGCAAGCTTGAGCGGTGGCGGTCGTCGGGCGGCGCACGCCGACCGTAGCCAGGTCGACGCCCGCCAGTAGGTTGAACAACGACGACTTGCCACTCCCCGTCGCCCCCGCGAGCGCGACCACTGTCGCCTCCGGCGACAACTCCAAGCGCTCGCCCGCTCTTTCGAGGACTTCGTTCGACTCGCGAGTCTCCTGAGCATCCAGCCGGTCGCGCGCGATCTCCAGGGCTTCCGAAAGTCCTCCAAGGCGCGTCTGCAAGTCGTGATCTTTGCTCCGAGCAAGCAACCGGTTCACGCGGATCCCTGTATCCGCGCGGCTTGTACGTCACGCGCGACGGCACCGAGCTGGTCGGCCTGGCCCGGTTGTGGGGTCACGCCTTCCAGCAGCTTCTCGAAACGCTGAGCTTCATGCTCGAAGAGCACCCTTATGCGTCGCAATAGATCTGCACGAGCTTGCGAGGTCAAGCTGCGCACCGCTTGGTCGCCGAACAGGGCCTCGAGAATCTTCTGGCTCACCGTGGCGGTCCCACCGGCGATCACCAGCTCGCCGCCGCTTAAACCGCCCGTTTGTGCAAACACGGCGACCATCAACGCCACTCCCAATCCGTTGACGCCCATTGAAAGGATTCGCCCCGTCGCGCGCTTCGAAGCTCCTTCTTGGGCCACCAGCTCGAATACTCGCTGCTGCCAGGCCCTCACCTCGTCGGCCATCAGCCTTGGGAGCTCCTTGGAGGACCTGCCGATCACAGAGTCCTTTCCGGCGAGCACTCCCCGGCCCCCGGATTGCGCCCCCCATGACTCGACTGTTCGTTCCGCGGCCCGATCGGCCGCGGCCACGACGAGGGTTTCCACGCTGTTTCCCAGAGCGGTCCGAACCTCAGAGGCGGGGGACGGTTGCCCGAGAACCGACTCTCGCACCCGGTCGCGGAGCCACCCGATTCGCTGCTCGAGATTGCGCATGAGCTCACCGGTGCCGACGACCTCCTGCCACCGAGCGAGAACCTCCCCGCGGAGCAGCGTGCCGCCGCTCAAACCATCTTCGATGTCACCCAGCGCGCTTCCATAAGCTTCCTTCACCCCTCGACCCAGGGCATCCGCCGCTCCGGTTTGTGCGTCCAGCTGGTCCGCAACGACGCGCACGCGTTCGGTCAAGCTGTCGAGGGCCCCTTCGAGGGTCATGCGCATCACTAGCGACCGAGCCTCGGAATCGGCGGCAAGGGCGAGGAGCCATTCGCGAACGGGGGCCAGGACGGACTCATCGATCAACCCCTCATCCAAGCTCGACTCCGGGATGACAAAGATCGGAGCGCGTTCGAGCCCGCCTTTGCCGAGCATGGTTCGCAGATGTTCGGTTACCTCTTCAAGAGCCTCCCCCGGCACGCGATTGAGCACCACTGCCAGAGCGGTGCTGCGCATCTGGGCTTTTCGCAGCAGCTCCCAAGGAACCGCATCCGCATAGCGTGCCGCCGTCGTGACGAACAACCAGAGGTCCGCTGCCGAAAGAAGCTCTGACGCCAGCGCGCGATTGGTCGCCTCCACAGAATCGATGTCCGGGGCATCGAGAAGGGCCAGACCCGCCGGAACATCGGAGTCGAGAATCAGATGAAGGCTCTTTACGGCGACGGGCGGCGCACCCGTCGTGCGGGCGAATCCGGGCAGGATTCGATCGTCGCGAAAGTAATGCCCGTCGCTGGGATGACATACGAGGACCGGGGAACGCGTGGTAGGGCGCAGAACCCCTGCGGGAGAAGCCTCGGTGCGCACGATTGAATTCACGAGCGTCGACTTTCCCGCGCCCGTGGAGCCTCCCACGACCGCCAGCAGAGGAGCGTCGAGCGACCGTAGCCGAGGCAGGAGGTAATCGTCTATCTGGCCGATGAGCTCGTCCCGGAGGGATACGGCTTCATCCCGACCGGGCGTGGCCATATCCAAACTGCAGGCTTGAAGCCGCTCTCGAAGAGCAACGAGAGAGTCGAGCACCGATACGTTCGGAGAGGATCCCTTCACCGCCCAAGCGTAGCGAAGCCTCGGCCCGATCAAACACGCTGGAAAAAGGCATTTCCCCGCAGGCCAGAAGGGTGCATAATCAATTGCCGACAACCGAGTCGTGCCGAGTGGGTGTCAGGTGGCGCATAGCGCCAGTCACCGCCCACTCGGCGGAAGCCTCGGTCGCTCTAGCCCGGGAGGTGGAGTTCATGACCAAGTCATCGCAGTTGCTCCGCCGGAGGGTCACCCGGATCTAGCGCCGACGGCGGTTTCGAAACCGAGACCTTCGAGGCCCCCCGTGAGTCCCTCCGGCTTAGCGCCCTTTCCCTGCGCCGCGTTCATCTGACGCGCATAACCAAGACGGAGGATCAGTTGTCACAAGTCGAGCAGTTAGAGAAATGGGGGTGGGATTCCTTCTTCGCATCATCGTTCGAGTCCGTCTCGAACGATGATCACATCCCCGCGAGAGTGTCCGTCCAGCATCGAGGTGCGTACGTTCTCTATACACAATTCGGTGATCTGTGGTCTGAGATATCGGGCCAGCTTCGTCACCGCGCCGAGTCTGCAGCGGATCTACCAGCAGTTGGAGATTGGGTGTCGGTTACCGCGCGCCCTGAGGAGGGCAGCGCCTCCATACATGCGGTGCTTGCGCGTCGTACTCACTTCTCGAGACACGCGGCGGGCATGTCGACTCAGGTGCAAGTTCTTGCCGCCAACGTCGATAAGGTCTTTCTAATGACGGCGATGGACGCCGACCTCAATCTCCGAAGAATCGAGCGCTATCTAACTATGACGTGGGCGGGCGGCGCCGACCCAGTGATCGTGCTTACGAAGGCCGATACTTGCGAGACTCCAGATGACCTCGTGGCTTCAATCGAGTCGGTGGCGTTGGGGGTGCCGGTCCATGTGACGAGCAGCGTCACGGGAGAAGGACTCGAGGAGCTTCGCGAGCACTTTCACGGCAACCGGACGATCGCTTTGCTCGGTTCATCGGGCGTAGGTAAATCCAGTTTGGTCAACGCATATATGGGCCATGAGGCCCAAGCCGTCGCAGAGATTCGTCTGGACGGCAGAGGGCGCCACACGACGACTCGTCGCGAGCTGATAACTCTGCCCTCAGGAGGCTTGGTTATCGACACCCCCGGCATGCGGGAGCTACAGCTATGGGATGACGCCGGCGCAATCGAGGAAACATTTGAGGACGTCACGGGGCTTGCCACGGACTGCCGCTTCAGGGATTGCCGTCACGAGGGCGAGCCCGGCTGTGCGGTCGCCGAGGCTCTGGCTAACGGCACTTTGACAGAGGAGAGGTTCGAGAGCTTCAAGAAGCTGGAGCGGGAGCTGCATCGCCTGCGCTTGAAAACCGACCAGAGAGCGGCCGCTCAAGAGCGCAAGAAGCTGAGGTCTCAGGAGCGAGCCCGGCGGCGGTGAGCCGTTCAGTCGATCGAAACGACCGAGGAAGCCGAAGGTCGGCCCTGCCGATCCTTCCCGGGCTGGTTCGCTACAACGAGATCAGACGAGGACGCATCGATCATGCCCTGCGCTTCACGGTTGCGCGCACGCGCCGCTCCTATGTTTATCCGGCTCGTCACTTTGCATCGAGCGACACCAACCCCGACCTTCCGGCGATGGGGCAACGACTCCGTCTGAAAGCCGGCTTTGACATCACAGGTTTCCCGCGCCAGGCGCGCATTGTCTCGAAAGCCCTCAAGCGCTACGGCATGATCGTCGCGGATAACGGTTCGGATTGGTACATAAGCGGCGCGCCGTCGCGCCGCTGGAACAACGACTCCTTGCACACGCTCGGAAGGGTCACCGGCGACAACTTCCAGGTGGTAGACGCGAGCTCGCTCCGCCCCTAGCCGGGAGGGCCGAGCCTCTTAGTTGGAGAAGGTCAGCGAGCCGCTCGGGCCCGCGCGCGCGCGTCGATCACGATCTCGCGGGCGGCGTTCGCCCCGGGGGCGCCGGTCACTCCCCCGCCGGGATGGGCTCCGGAGCCGCAGAGATAGAGCCCATCTATGCCGAGGCGGTAGCGAGCGTGGCCGAACAGAGGACGCCAGGCGAAAAATTGATCGAGGCCGGGCTCGGCGTGCAGCGGATGACCCTCCGTTAACCCGTAGTCATTCTCGAGATCCGCGGGCGTTATCACGACCCGATCCTCGATGAGATCGGCTAAGCCCGGCGCATACTCCTCCAACGTCTTGACGGCGAGGTCGCCGAGCCCGTCCCGTTCGGTGGCCCAGCTCGCGTCCCGCAACTTATACGGCGCGTACTGAACGATGACGCTCATCACATGGCGGCCGTCGGTAACGAGAGAGGGATCCGCAAGACTGGGAATCGTCGCTTCAAGGTAAGGAGCTTCGGAGATCCGCCCGTACTTGGTTGCATCGAAGGCTCGCTCAACGTAGTCGATGCTGGGGGCGATCACGATACGTCCGTGAAGACGACTTTCGTCATCAACAGAATCGAAGCGCGGCACTCCCGAGAGCAGAAGATTGACCTTGCCCACCACACCCGGCGTGCGGATGTTGCCCGCGCGCCATGCCAGGCTCGGGCCGAGCACGACCGGGTCCAGCAAATCGGTCAAAACGTGCTTGGGATCGGCCCCGGACACGATGGCGTCCGCAACCAGCTCTTCTCCGGAGCTGAGCGCAACACCGGTAGCACGCGCGCCGTCAGTCGTTACCGCGGCCACCTCGGCCCCCGTTCGAATCTCCGCTCCTAGAGAGCGCGCGGCCGAAGCCAGGGCCTCGGCCAGCACGGCCGGGCCTCCTCTGACGAATGTCGTCTGACCTGGTGCACCCCCGTCGTTGCCCGCCGAGTCGCCGAGGAGAACGCCGGTGGTTCCCGCCGACCACGGGCCGAGTGCTGCGTACTGCACGCCGCGCGTCGCGAGAAGCCCGCGCAGCCCATCGCTATCGAAGAAGTCGGACACGAAGTCCGCGACCGCCATAGGCATGACTCGCAATAGGGTCCGAGCGTCTCGCTTGTCGAGGCCCCGGTAGGCGCGTGCAAGCTTGGCGCCGGTCAGACCATCCTTCAGTGAAGGGTGGTTGATATCGGGCGGAGTAAAAGTGTGGAGCTTCGCAAGGAAGGGGGCCAGAGAGCGAACCTGCCGATCGAAACTTACGTAAGCGCTTGCATCCTTAGCCGACAGGCTCTCGAGCTCGGCCACGGTCCGGTTAGTGCTCTTCCACAACGTAAGCGGAGGCCCCCCGGGTTGAGGGGCGATCACCCGCACATCCGGTTCGATCAGGTCAAGTCCGTGCTCGTCGAGACAGAGATCCGACATCACCGATCTACGCAAGCGCCCCACAGTGTGCGCTAGCGCGGGGACGCGCGCGCCGGACGCGAGCTCGTCGGTCGCGAGCGCGCCGCCCACGACATCTCGGCGCTCGAGGATCAGCGTGCGCAGCCCGGCTTTCGCCAAGTACGCTCCGGCGACCAGACCATTGTGTCCGGCCCCGATGATGATGGCATCGTACGACTCATCGACCGCCATCAAGCGGCCTTTCGCTTGCGGGCCTTGAGGAGCTCGAGCGCGGCGATACGCCCCGGCGCTCCCATCAATCCTCCGCCGGGGTGCGTCGAAGAGCCGTTGAGCCAAAGGTTCTCAACCGGCGTGCGATAGCGCGCCCATCCGGGAACCGGGCGGTTGAAGAAGAGCTGCTCGAGACTGAGCTCGCCTTGGAAAATGTTGCCCTCGCTCAAACCGAAGTCTCTCTCTATGTCGAGCGGCGTGAGCACCTGGCGATGGAGAATGATGTCGCGTATGTTCGGTGCCCGCTCCGCAATGGTGTCGATAACCGTGTCGCCGAACGCGTCTCTCTGCGCGTCCCAGTCACTCTCGGCGAGGTGGTAGGGCGCGTACTGGACGAAGCAGCTCATCACATGCTTGCCCGGTGGCGCCATCGCCGGATCGACGAGCGTGGGGATAATCATGTCGATATAGGGCCTCGAGCTGAACCGGTTGTACTTGGCGTCGTCGTAAGCCCTTTCCATATAGTCGACGCTGGGGGAAAAGCTGATGGCCCCGCGCAGATGCTCGCCAGGCCCGGGCAAGCACTTGAAGTCGGGCAGCCCATCGAGCGCGAGATTGACCTTGCCCGACGACCCCCGGAACTTGTAGCGCCGAAGCTCCGCTTCGAAATCATCAGAGATGTTTCCCGGCTCCAGCAAATGCAAAAACGTCTGCCAGACATCGACGCTCGACAACACATAGCTTGCAGTTATCTCTTCGCCGGATGAGAGAGCCACGCCGGTTGCGCGGCCGTTGCTCGTGATGATGTGATCGACGGGAGCTTCGGTCCTTATGTCGGCTCCCGCTGCGCGTGCCGCCGCTCCAATCGACTCGCTGATGCCCCCTGTACCCCCGCGCGGGATACCCCACGACCGGAAAGCTCCGTCGATCTCTCCCATGTAGTGATGCAACAAAACGTAGGCCGTGCCGGGCGATCGCACTCCCTGATAGGTGCCGATGATGCCCGATGCCGACATAGTTGCCTTCAGAGGATCGGTCTCGAACCATTGATCGAGGAAGTCGGCTGCGCTCATCGTCATCAATTGGACGAAGACCGCTTGCTGCGCCTCGCTCAACATACGGAATCGCCGGGCCAGGCCCACAAGCGGGAGCCACTCGAGCGGGTTGAGCTTGCCTGGATCGGGCGGGACGATGGAGAGGATCGGCTTGATGAAGCGCGCCATGTCGACCATGAGCTGTCCGTACTCCTCATACGCCTCTGCGTCCAAAGGCGACCACCTTCGCAGCTCTCGCATCGTGCGGCCGTGATCGTTGACTCTCCACAGATAGTCGTCGTCAAGAGGCGTGAAGGTCCCGTCCAGCGGGAGAATCTCAAGCCCGAATTTCGGAAGCTCGAGCTCCCGGATGATCTCGGGCCGCAAGAGGCTCACGACATATGAGCAGACGCTGAAGCGAAAGCCGGGGAACACCTCTTCGGTGACTGCGGCCCCGCCCAGCACGTGCCGCCGCTCCAGCACGAGCACTTTCCATCCGGCTCGGGCCAGATAGGCCGCGCTCGTCAAACCGTTATGCCCGCCGCCGATGACGACCGCGTCGTAGTGCTGCCCCATGAGATCCTCCGGCTTCTTTCGAGTTCAGCCTCGCTCTCTTCGAGGGTCAGCTCGAAAGAACGGCGGCGCCCGATACTCTAGACGACCAGATCAGGCACTGAGGAGGCGCCCAGTTGAGCGTAGGTACAGCTTTTCACCCCCGAACTGAACTACTGAATCGAAAGATGCAGTGGCGCGAGTGGTCCGGCTTCTTCGCCGCGAGCCTCTACTTCGATCACCACGACATCGAGTACAACGCCATCCGGGAGTCGGCCGCGCTCATCGACGTTTCGCCCCTGTACAAGTACCGAGTCTCGGGCCCGGACTCGATGCGGCTGATCGATCGAGTCATTACTCGGGATGCGACCAAGATCAAAGTCGGCGGAGTCGTCTACACCTGCTGGTGCAATGAGTTCGGCAAGGTCCTAGACGACGGAACGGTTGCACGCCTCGACGACGCTATCTACCGTTGGACGGCCGCAGATCCTTCGCTGCGGTGGTTCCGGCAAAACGGGGCCGGGCTCGACGTCGAGATCGAGGAGATAACCGAAGACCTTGCCGCGGTCGCGCTTCAGGGCCCGAGGTCGCGCGCCGTCCTCGAAAGCGCAACCGGCGAGACGTTCGCAGACCTGCGCTATTTTCAGCGCCGCGCAGCGCGGATCAAGGGCATCGACCTCGACGTGTCGCGCACCGGATACACGGGCGATCTCGGCTACGAGCTGTGGGTCGATTCGCAGCACGCGGTAGAGCTGTGGGACGCGCTCATCGAGGCGGGGCAAGCCCATCAGATTCGCCCTGCGGGCATGCTTGCGCTCGACGTTGTCAGGCTCGAGGCCGGTCTCATTCTCATCGAAGCCGATTTCATCAGCGCCCGCCACGCTCTCATCGGAGAGCAGACCTATTCTCCTTTCGAAATAGGGTTAGGGCGCCTGGTCAACTTCAAGAAGGGTGACTTCATCGGACGCAGCGCCCTCGAAGCTGAGCAGAAAGCTGGGGGCCCGGCGCGCCGGCTGGTGGGCCTCGAGATCGACTGGGAAGGTATCGTCGCGTTGCATGCGCACCACGACCTTCCTCCGGCCGTGCCCGCGATCGCGTGGCGTCAGGCCGTCCCCCTCTACGACAAGGGCCGCTATATCGGCAAGGCCACCAGCGGGACATGGAGCCCGACCCTCAAGAAGATGATCGCTCTCGGCTCTGTGCCGCCCATGTACGAGAAGCCGGGGGCCCGAATGAAGATCGAATGGACCGTCGAGAGCCGCCGTCGCAAAGTGGACGCCACAGTGGTTCCGCTTCCTTTCTTCGATCCTCCGCGCAAGCGCAGCTGAGCGTTGCTCAGATCATCCCGAGTTGCAGGTTGACCATGTTGCCGAATGGAGCACGCGACCGCCGCTTGCGTTGGGAGGGGTGCGTGAATGTACGCGACCTCGGCGGTCATAAGACGGCCGATGGGCACTTTACGCGTCGGGGCGCGGTCGTCCGATCCGACACCCCGGATCAGCTGACCGCAAAAGGATGGCAAGCGCTCCACGAGCACGGCATTCGCACCGTCGTAGACCTACGAGATGGCTCGGAGCTGGGCGTCGCTCCGCCCGGCGTCGAGGTCGAATCGGTGCACATCCCCGTTCTCGATTTCGAGGATGCGGGCTTCTGGGCCGGCTTGGCCGAGAGCTACGATCCGGCGAGCTTTTACCGCTCCGCGCTGGACCGGTGGCCCGACCGATTCTCCGCCGCCGTGGCGGCAGTCGCGCGCGCCCGGCCCGGCGGCGTGTTGGTTCACTGTCAGTTCGGCCGCGATCGAACCGGGCTCGTAATCGCTTTGCTCCTGGCCCTCGTGAACGTGCCCGCCGACATGATCGCCGAAGACTATGCCTTGAGCGCGCAGATGCTCGAGCCGCTCTACGAGGAAGAATTGAGGGCGGTAGAAGACGGGGGGCTCAAAGAGCAGCTTCAGCGCGAGAACGCCACGGAGGCGACCGCCATGCTCGAGGTGCTGGACGGCATGGACGCGGCCGGATATCTAATCGGCGGCGGCGCTACCGAGGAGGATCTGCAGGCGATTCGAGACCGACTCCTCGATTAGGTTAGGGACGCCGGGCACCCGATCGGCTCTCCTCACGAGAGACTCTCGAGTACTCCCTTAGCCGTTCGAGCTGGCTCCAGTGATTCACTATTCCTTTCCTTCCACGATCCGTGAGCGCCACGTTGGTATTCGGCTTCTTGCGGACGAAGCGCTTCTCAATCCTCAC
>Ga0136632_10000490_pt1 | contig 11670 bp, 12 predicted proteins | sample AntDrymUQ6112106_2_FD_104670 | JGI IMG/M metagenome (GOLD analysis project Ga0136632, IMG submission 104670) | Polar desert sand microbial communities from Dry Valleys, Antarctica - metaG UQ611 (21.06) | ecosystem: Environmental > Terrestrial > Soil > Desert | place: Antarctica: Dry Valley...
ATCCCTCCTAGGAGTGAATGCCCGGCGTCAACCCGCTGAGGGTGGTCGCGGGGCGACTCGCGTCTCGTCTTCCGGGCCTGGGGGCTCCGGGGAGAGCACGGTCGTCTCGGGCTCGGGAGCGGCGCTCCGCCGCTCGCCTACGCCGACAGCGCGACTCCCCGCCGCGTCGGGAAACTGACTGCCAGCGTTGACGTTGCGGCTGGTGCGCCCGACACACTCGGACGGGCGTGCGATCGGTAGATCTCAGGTCGCCCGCGATTCTCCCGGCCGGCGGTAGCCAATGCCCTTCCCCTTCGCGAGTGCCTCGAGCGTCTCTTCCACGGTCATCAGGACCGTTGTCTCGACCGAGGCTAGGGCGCCGCCTCCCGCGATCGCGAGCACGGCGCCGGCCATCGAGACGTTGTCAGGCGCCTCGAAGATCGCGTAGCCGTCGTATTCGCCGAAGCCATACCAGAAGCCGTGTAGGGCGCCGCCCACCTGTTCGATGTACGCGCGCGCTGCATCGCGGCGATCTTCAGGGTTCTGAATTAGCCGCGACCACGTCTCTGGCGTATAGCTGAAGCGCATGAGATAGACAGACATCGCACCTCCTGATTCGAGCGTTGCGAAAACCTAACTGCGCCAGCCCCCGTGCGACGCGGAGCTTGAGGGGCGGCCGTGCGGCCGCCCCTCCGGGAGCCGACTAGGCCCGAACCTGGATGTTCCCCTGGACGTCCCAGGGCCCGAAACGGGGGAGCGCCGGGCTGTTGCAGAAACGCTTCGTTCGCGGCCTCGTTGCCGAAGCCGATGAGGCTCGACCGGTCGGGCGGCGCCTTCGCGCCCTCGCCGTTGTCGAAGACCTGGAACCAGCGAACGTGCCGGGCGGCAGCGTCGGGTCGTTGCTCACGACGATCACGCCGCCGATCTTGGCGCGATTCCCGCCGTAGACGTTCATGCAGGTCACGTCGACGTTGAAGCTGAACGCGTCTCCCTCCACGACCTGGTGGTACTCGAACCGGCCGGTGGCGCTCCCGTCGACGAGCTCCCGCGCGTTGAAGGACAGAGTGCGATTCTCGACCACGACACCGAACGGATTCGGTAGCGGGATCGTCCAGTGGGCGCTGCCGTTCGCGGACGCCACGGGAGCACCGCCGGTAGCGATGGCGGGAACGGCGAGCATGATGGCGACGGCGATCGACAGCAGCATGGTGCGCAGGTGCACGGCTGAAGGCGCGTGTGGTGAGGGCGAAGGCGCTCGCGTCCAGGACTCTTTGCTACTCCCCGGGTTGGACTCGAACCAACAACCCTCCGGTTAACAGGTCGAGCGCACGAGGTCCGATGATGGACGGAAGCGGGTTTCCGGCCCGCTTCCGTCCATCTAGATCCCGCTGGATCCGCTCAGGTCGGTACCAAATCCGGTACCAAGTCGACGGCGTCGGGTGCGATCGGCAGCATGGAGGCATGAGCAACAACGGGAACCTCGTGGCAAGCCACCCCGGGAACGTGAACGCTGTCCGGCACGGCCTGCACTCGTCCCGGGTCCTCGCGCCGCGGGCGCAGGCGATCGCCGAGGCGCTGATGGAGCTTCCGCACGTCGTCGCGCTTGACAGGATCGCCGCCGACGAGATCGGAAGTCTCGTTGCCCGGCTGGAGGCGATCGACCACGACTTGGACACCCACGGGCACCTTGGCCGGCATGGCGCTCGCAGCCTGCTCGAACACAAGGCTCGTCTGGGCCGGGAGTTGCGGAGCTGGCTGGATCGGTTCGGAGGAACCCCTCGGAGCCGATTCGACTTTGCCTCCCGAATGACCCAGAGCACGGCAGCCGAGCAGATCGCTCGGAGGCTCGCCGCGATCGAGGCAGAGGGGCGATGACCGCAAAGCGCAATGCCGTCCTGGAGGGGATCGCCTACGGTGCGGACTCGTCCCCCGGCGACCGGCTCCGCGCGATCGAAATGCTCGGCCGGCTCGAACCCGCACCGCCGCCGGACACCGACTTCCGCGCCCACGTCGCAGCCCTCGACGATCAGGCCCTGGCTCGCGAGCTTGACGCGTTCGCGGGTGCCGAGATCGTCGCCGATGCGCTTCGTGGCGACGACTCCCACCACCCCGTCATGGCCGCGGCGGTCCGGCAAGCGGTCGAGGAGCGGGCTCGCGAGCTGGCGGACACGAAGCGGATCGAGCAGGAGATCGAGCGCCGAGCCGAGGAGCGGGCACGGCAGCTCTACGCCTCGCGAGCGTTCACCACCGTCGTCTCTGCGCCGCAGGAGCCTGCGGACCCGCTCGGTGAGGGTTGTAGTCGTCCGGTTGTCCAGGAGGTCGCCCAGGGGCCTCCGGGGGCGTCGGAGACGCCTTCCTCCGCTGAGGCCCCGCCGGGGCTGACCCGTGAAGACGTTGAGCGGCCGTGGCAGCCGCGTCAGTCGTCGCTTTCCCGCGCACGCCGACGCCGCTAGGCGGCAGCCGTCTTCGCCTGCCTGTCTAGTTTCCCGTTAGCGCCTGCGGGCGGTAACGGGAGCCACGTTGCGAGTCGCGAGCACCTTCTCGTGCAGTTCGGGAGCCTGTTCCACGAGGCGCTTCATCCGTTCGACGCTTCTCTCCGAAGAGCCTGTCGCGGCGGCGGCTGAGGCGGCGGCCGTCTTCGCTTGTCGGGGTGATTCCCCGTTACCGCCTACAGGCGGTAACGGGACGACCTCGGTACCTTTCTTCAGCGTTGCAAGCTGCCGCAACCTCGCCGCTGCCTTCGACTGCAAGTGTCCAGTGGTCGCTGTATTGCAATACCACACTGAACACTCCGGACTTGCGTCACTGGGAGCGCTACGGCTATCCTTGTACGAGTTCGCGAAGAGTTGCTTCCTCGTTCGGAACTCGGTGGAAGCCGAGAGCGAGTGGTCAGGCGTAGGGGCCTCGTGTTCTAGATCGGGGACTAGCCCCGCCGGCTCCCGAAGCGAACGACATGACCGTCATTAGCGGTCGAACCAGTCGTTCACCGTGGAGGTTTCGCAATGGATTTCGAACAGGTTATTTCGCAGCTCGCCGACGACGTTCGCGCTATACGCGCGGAGGATGCGGCTACGAAGACTGCGCCACACGAAGCACGGCGCGGCTCGCGTTACGTCGGCCAAGGTGCTGACCCGTCCTTCGCGCAAGAGATCGCAGCAGGCGGCGAGCTGCGCCTCGCCGAGCGGCAGAGCACCCGGCTAAGCCACAAGGTTCCCGGCGGGGGCCTTGCAGGGGTCTTCACAAAAGCCTTGTCCGAAGGCACCGGCTCCTCGGGTGGCTTTCTAGTTCCAGTCGAGGTTTCGGCCGAGGTCGTCCGCCTGATGCCTTTCGGAAAGTTGTCCGCGGGCTTGCCCTCGGGGAGCGGTCGGCGGTTGAGGAGGAGCACGCGCTGGAGCCGCGGTGCCTCGTCGTTGTCGAACTCCCTGGAGTGCCGCCCTGGGTGGTGGCGGACGACAACGATGAAATCCCGAGCTTCGGGAATCCGTGGCGTGCCGCGATCACCGCCGTCGGCCTCGAAGCGACGGACGTGTTCGATCAGGTTCGCGTTCTACCGGCGTGGGCAAGCGGCGTCACGGACACGGTGCTGCGTCGCCGCTTCGGGATCACGATGCCGCCGCCGGACTTCACCGCTGAGGAACGGGAGGCGCTCGCCCGGGAGGTCGCCGCGAGTGTTTACTTAGTCGAGGCCCGCTGCCGCACGGCCCAAGAGGCCGATACCTATGCTGCCGACCTGCCGCGCCGCATTCTGATCGGGCTCGATCAGCGGAGCGCAGCGTGACCGTCGGCGACCTGGAGCGGCACCCAGGGCTCCTGGATCGCCCGGACGTCCTGCGCCTGGCAGCGCAAGCGCGTCGGCTCAACTTTCGCGCGCAGCGGCGCGCCCGGCTCTGGGTCGCGTGGCGCTCGCGCCTCGTCGGACGACCTGCTCGTCCCGCGCCCGCACGAGTCAGGCGTCGCGTCCGCGCTCGCGCCCGCAGCGTGGCTCGTCGCCGCCGCGCCCGCTCCTCCAGCCGACCCCGACGACATAGCCTGGGGTCCAGTCCATGAACGGGGAACGCCCCCGCGTGGGGGGCGCTCCGACCGGCGCTAGAAGTGTAACGCTGCTGCGAGACGTGCTCGCCCGCACGGTCGCAATTCGCGAGACCCTGGGCGACGGCGACTCGTTCGGGGCCGCCCAGCTCGCCCAAGACCTTGAGCACGACGTCGCGGCCTGGATCGCGGGATTCGAGGACGCCAAGCCGACGACAACGCGGTTCTGCTGCCCCGAATGTGGGTTGCAGTGCCGCTGGCCCGAGCGGCTCGAGGACCATTTGCGGAACGTGCATTGGATCGAGACCGCGTGAGCGGTCATGTCGAGCACTCGTGGCACGCGATCGACCTGGCGGACGTGGCGTTGACACCACCCTCGCCGCCGAGCATTGGCGGCCTCGTCTACCCCGGGCGACGGCATATCTGGTCGGGCGAGCCGGAATCGCTGAAGACCTGGGCTGCGCTTGTGGTCGCGGCAGCGGAGATCCAGGCGGGAGGCTCCGTGCTCTGGCTCGACTTCGAGATGGAGCCGAGAGAGATGGTCGAGCGGCTGCGAGCACTCGGGCTCGATGACGTCGGGCTGGCCCGCTTCCTCTACGTCGCGCCCGAGGAGCCGATCGGGACGCGGGGTGTCCAGGAAGCCCTCCGAGCTTTGCTCGCAGTGTCCCGGCCGAGGCTTGTCGTCGTAGATGCCTTCATCGGGGCGCTCGTTCTCCACGGTCTCGACCCGAACTCCGGCGCGGACGTGGAGCGGTTCAACCATGCCGTCGTCTCGGTGCTTCGGTGCGAGGGGGCCGCAGTGCTGATCCTCGACCACTTGCCGAAGAACCGGGAAGGTCGTGGGCGCTTCTCGATCGGGTCGGAGAGGAAGGTCGGCGGCACGGACGTCCACTTGGGCTTCGAGATCGTGCAGCCGTTCGGCCGCGGTCGGCGCGGGCTCGTCCGGATCGTCGTCCACAAAGACCGGCCAGGGCACCTGCCGCGCCCGCGCGCCGCCGATCTGGAACTTCGCAGCGACCTGGAGACGCACGCCATCACCTGGGACCTGCGGCTCGGCGAGCAGGATCAGGACGAGCCCGACAGCTTCCGGCCGACCGCGTTGATGCAGCGCGTCAGCGTCTTCCTCGAACAGCAGGCCGAGCCTGTCAGCCGGAACGTGCTCGAGGCGGCCGTGAAGGGCAAGCGCGACTACGTCCGCCTGGCCGTCGACGTGCTCGTGCGCGAGGGCTATGCGAGCGAGAAGCCGGGTCCTCGGAAGGGGCGGATGCTCTCCTCGTTGAAGCCTTTCCGCGACCTCGCCCCGACTTCGCCCGACTTCGCCCCGGGCGAGGACAGCGCAACCTCGCCCCACTTCGCCCCCCTCCTAACAGGAGGGGCGAAGGTGCGGGCGCAGTCGAACGGGCAGCCGGAGGACACGTCCTCGCCCCCGCTGGGCGAGGACGAAATCGAGCGGCTGGCGAACCTGGCCCGGGAGGCCGGCTCGACGAGGGAACGACGATGACTCCGAAAACCGTCCACGTGATCGCCTTCGTCGCTCCCGACTTCGGGAGCCCGCTCGGTGCGGGCCCCCGAAAGACGGCCCCACAGCCGGCTCGCTTAAGGACAGGTGACCGTAGCCGCCGCAGCGGACAGTGGGTCGCCGTAGCCGACCAAGAACGTAGCCGTGAACTTCGCATATCCGACGCCGACCACGCGGGCGGGGACGTACGGAATCTCGATGAACGTGTCGCCGGGGCCGTAGGTCTTCTTGACGCAGTTCCTCCCCGTGTACGACAACGAGCCTTGCTCCACTTGGACGATGACGGCCCCCGGGTGGCTGTGCCAGCCCGAGTCGAAGTTGTTGGTCGAGAAGTGCTGGACGCGCAGACGAGTGTTGGTCGTGTCCTGGGACACCCACGTGCTCCACACGTCCGCGAGGCCTACGCCGGACAACGTCGCGGCGGCCAGGAACGCGCCCAGAAGCGCTATCCCCTTTCGCGAGCGGAAGCGATCGTGCAGCCCTCTGTTGAAGCGGTACCTCATGAGGTTCCCCCCTTTGTTGGATACCGAATGGTCTCACACTGCATCGTTTATTACAAGCGCGCCTCGCCGCGAGCGGCGGGCCGGTGCCGTGCGTAGCTGCCCTTCCGACCTCCGAGTCGATCGTGCGAAACGCCGAGCCGGGCGGCAGGGCGAGCCGATGAGCGATCGCCTGCTCGACGCCGCCGAGGTCGCAGACGTCCTCAACGTCCCCACGCGGTGGGTCCGCGAGCACACCCGGAGTGGGCTCCTGCCCTGCGTCAGGCTGGGCCGCTACGTGAGGTACCGGCGAGAGGCTGTCGACTCGTGGATCGCGGAGCAGGAGTCGGGCGGCGCGGCGTGGCGGAAGCACCGGCCGGTACCAACAACCGGTACCAAGTGACGGCAATCCCGCTTCCGAAGCCGAGCACCCTCCGGTTGCGGACAGGATTCACCCTGGCGGCGCGGGTCCTAATCGGCCCACGGCCTGGCAGAGTCCACCCGGTCGGCGCGTATCCACCCTATGGTGGTATACTCCCTCTGTCCGTACACGACAGAAAGGGAGGGCCATGGTGCCCAAGCTGACGATCTACGTACCCGACGACCTGGCTGCGGAAGTTCGCGCAGCAGGTCTCAACGTCTCTCAGGTCGCGCAGGTAGCGCTGCGGGCCGAGCTAGGGAGGCGGCCGTCGATCCGGCCGACGGAGGTGCCGGACGTGGTAGCGCGGCTCCGCACGACGCGCGACAAGGAGGGGCGGCAAACCGAGCTGCGCTGGCACGACCTCGGTGCCCGCTGGGCCAAGGAAGAGGCGTCGGTGGCCGAGCTGGGCGACATGGACGAAATGGGCTTCGCCTGGGTTAGCTGGCGCGTTCCCGAGGATCACTCCATCCGGCGGTTCCTCGCGGCAGAGGAGAACTGGGACCCGGACTTCCGCGCGGACGTGGAGCGCTCCGAGGCAATCGTCGCGTTCATCGAGGGCGCGGTCGACGTATGGCAACAGGTCTGGCCGCTCCTCGACGCGGAGGTCTGACGATGCCGAGCGGAGCCGCCGCCATCAAGTACGTGGGCAAGCGCGGCACGGTCTTCTACGTCAAGTACCGCGACGCCACCGGCCAGCAGGTGAAAGAACGGCTCGGGCCTGCGGCTGAGGGCTGGACGAAGCGGAAGGCAGAGGCCGAGCTTCGTGCCCGTCTAGTCGCGGTCGAGCGGGAGGGCTACCGGAAGCCTGAGCCGCTCACGCTCGGCGCGTTCGGCGAGCGGTTCATCGACGAGCACCTACCCGGGCGGAACCTCAAGACGTCCACGCTCATCGACTACAGGCTCACGATCCGGCGGCATCTCGTTCCGGCGCTCGGCGGTCACGACCTCGCGGACCTCGCACGGCGGCCGGAACTCGTCGAGAGCTACGTGGCGGGGAAGCTGGAGGAGGGGCTGTCGCCGAAGACGATCCGGAACCACCTGTCGCTCCTCGGCCGCATGTTCAAGGTCGCCATCCGCTGGCGACTCGTCACGGCAAACCCGGTCGAGAGCGTCGAGCCGCCGAAGGCCGAGGACGTGGAGGTTGAAGTGCTCTCGGAGGTCGAGATCGCGCGACTGATCGCGGCCTACGGCGAGCGCGAGGGCGAGGCAGAGGAGGACGAGCGGCCATGGTGGGCGCTTGCCCGTCGGCTGGTCACGCTCGCGGTCGCGACGGGGCTGCGAAGAGGCGAGCTACTCGGGCTGCGGTGGCAGGACGTGTCCATGCTCGACGGGCGGTTGCACGTCCGACAGGCATGGGTTCGGAACGAGCTGACGACGCCGAAAAGCCGCACGTCGCGGCGTCGGCTCGACCTCGGACGGCGGACGCTGGACGTGTTGCAGGAGCAGTGGCAGGCGTCTCAGTATCGGGGCGACGACGACCTCGTGTTCTGCCATCCGGCGCTCGGAACGCCGCTAGATCCGACGAAGCTGACGCGCGACTACCTGCGGCCGGCGCTGGCGACGGCGAGCATCACGAAGCCGTTTCGAGCGTGGCACGGGCTCCGGCACACGGCGCTGACGCACGAAGCGGCGGTGAACCCGCAGGCATGGGTACAGATGCGCGCGGGCCACTCGCAGGGGTCGATTACCGAGCGCTATATCCACGCGGCGCAGGTCGCGTTTCCCGGTGCCGCTCAGCGCGGGGAAGATCGCATCTTCTCAGCGACCGACAGCGACTCCGGTACCAAATCCGGTACCAATTCCGACCTCGAAGAGGCGGTCGCTATCGTCGAAGGTGCACGCGTGCAGGACTTTTCGCGACTCCCCGGGTTGGACTCGAACCAACAACCCTCCGGTTAACAGCCGGATGCTCTGCCAATTGAGCTACCGGGGAACGGGCGCTCGGCCGGCGGCAATTGTAGCCGCGGGGTCAGGGGAGCTCAGTGCCACCTCGTGGCCCGCCTGCTCGATCACCGCCGGGTCGTGTGTGGCGCAGACAACGGTCGTCCCCCTCTCGGTCGCCGCTGCGAGGAGGAGCCCCATCGCCCGCGCGTTCGCCTCGTCGAGGCGCGCCGTCGGCTCGTCGGCGAGCAGCACTCGAGGTCGCGCCGCGAGGGCACGGGCGAGCGTGACTCGCTGGGACTCGCCGGCCGAGAGTCGCTCGACGCGCTGTCCGGCGAGCTCCTCGAGCCCGACCGAGGCGAGCGCGCGGTCGGCCGCCCCGGGCTCCCGGATCCCGCGGATTGCGAGTGCCAGCACTACGTTCTCCCGGGCCGACAAGGAGGGCACGAGCAGAGTCCCCTGCTCGACCACGGCCACGATCCGCCTGCGCAGCTCCGCCCGCCGCGAGCGATCGAGGCCGGAGACGAGCTCCCCGCCGACGATGACCTCGCCGGCGTCCGGCAGCTCCAGGCCCGCCAGCAGGCGTAGCACGGTCGTCTTGCCCGAGCCCGACGGCCCCGTGAGCGCCGTGAGGCAGCCCTCCGGGAATCCGAGCTCCAGCCCGCCGAGCACCTCGCGCCGGGCCCGACCGGTGCCGAATCCCTTCGTCACCGCGCGAAGCTCGGCCGCGAGGCCGGAAATGCCAGGCCGCCGGACGGGCTCCGGCCGCAGCGCCGGCTCGGGGCCGACGCCGTCGCCGGCCAGGAGCACGCCGCGCCCCTCCATTCGCGCGCGGGCCCGATCGCGGATCCCCGCGCGACGCAGGAGCTCCTCCGGCAGGCGCAGCCAGCCGCCGCGGGCGACGACGATCGCCGCCGCGCCCTTCTCCCCGCTCGCGACCTCGTCGCTGACCCGGCCGTCCCGGACGTGGACGACCCGGTCGGCGATGGCGGTCGAGGTGGGGTCGTGGCTGACCACGACCGCGGTGCATCCCTCATCGCGCACGAGCTCCTCGACGAGCCGGTAGATCTCACGAGCGGTCGTCGCGTCGAGCTCGCCCGTCGGCTCGTCGGCAAGCAGCAGCCTCGGCCGCCGCACGAGCGCCGCGCACAGCGCGACCCGCTGTTGCTCGCCTCCGGAGAGCTCGCCCGGGCGGGCGCTCGCGCGCGTCCAGAGGCCGACCCGCTCGAGCAGGTGGTGGGCGCGGGCCCGACGCTCCGACTCGCCGACACCGGCGAGCGCCAGCGGCAGGCCGACGATCTCTCGGAGCGTCAGTTCCGGCGGTAGCGCCCGCGCGTAGTGCTGGTCGAGGTAGCCAACGCTCCGGGCGCGGAAGGCAGCGGCCTGTCGCTCCCCGAGCCGCCCGACATCGACCCCGAGCACAACCGCCGAGCCAGCGGCCGGCCGGTCGTAGGCCGCGAGCAGGCGCAGGAGGGTCGTCTTCCCCGAGCCGCTCGGGCCGAGCACGACGACCACCTCTCCGGCGACGACGTCCAGGCTGAGCCCTTGCAGGGCGGCCGTGCCGCCGGCTCCCGAGCCGTGGAGCGCGAACACATCGTGGAGCGAGAGCGCGAGCGTCACTGGCCTCCCGCCGCCGGTCTCGCCACCTCCGTCCCGGCGAAGGCCCGGCGGGTCAGCACGCAGACGAGGCCCACGGTCACCGCGGTCACCGCCGCGGCCGCCAGGCCGATCACCACCCAGTCGATCGAGAGCACGAGCGGAGGCACCGGCTCCGTGGCGTTCGCGGTCAGGGTCACGAACCCGACCACGAGCGCGGAGAGGAGAGCACCGGCCACCAGCCCGCCCAGGGCACCCGCGAGGGCGATCGCGGCGGCACGCAGACGGAGCTGGCGCCGCAGCGCGGCCGGATCGAGCCCCTGAGCCTCGAGGTCCGCGAGCTCACCCGCCCGGTCTCGCTGCTCGGAGAAGACGACGAGCGCGAGTCCGATCAGGGCCAGCGCGAGCGCGACGAGCGCCGTGAGCGTCAGGACGACGAGGGTGCCCCGTGCGAGTGGGTCTGCGCGAAGGCCGGCCTCAACCGACCGGCGCGACGCCGCCTCGAGCACGTCGAACGGCGGGCGGGCCAGCAGGCCCGCGACTTCCGGCCCGCCGCGAACCCAGACCTCGCCGGGTACCCCGACCGGCGGCGCCTGGACGTCGAGGGCCGTCTCCAGCCAGGTCACGTCCCCCACGATCACGTCGCCCTCGACCACGGTGGGAAAGCGCCGGATCGTCCCCACGACGCGAACGGTCAGCGGCTCGCCGACCACCCGCAGGGGAAGCGTCCCGTCACGCCCCACGGCTGCGGCCAGGCCCGGCGATGCGAGCACCGGCGGCGGCTGGCCACCGTCAGGACGAGGCGGATGCAGCCGGACGGCTCGCTCGCGCGTGATCGCGTACCGGATTGCCAGCGAGCTCGCCCCGGCGGAGACGAGGTCGGCCGGTCCCGCGACCTCCCAGCCGCCGAGACTCCCCCGGGGCCTGAACGCGGTGCCTCCGCCACCCTCACGGAGTCTCCCGAGGCGAAGCAGCCCGTCGGCGCGGGCCTGCTGGCCGGGCTTGTCGCCGGTCTCGCGGTGTCCGCCGCCGAACCGGCCGAGCTGCGTCAGGTCGACCGTCAGCCCCACGACGAGCCCTCCGCGCGCGCTCGACGGGATCGCAGCGCGGAGCGTCCGCCGTCCAGCGAGTGGCTCGCCGAGGTCGACCGTCTCGAAGTCTCCGCGCGGAGTCTGGATCGACGCCTCGAGCGCGACCTGGTCCCCCTCGATCCTCGTCTCGAGAACGAGCTCGCGGGCCTCCCGGGAGAGGCGCAGGCCACCGAGCGCGAGCGCGTGGTCCGGTCGAATCCGGCGGGCGAGCTCGGCTCGCGGCTCGTCGGCGAAGTCGGCTCGCCAGCCGCGCAACCGTGGGATCGCCTCGGCCGGCACGCCGAGAACGGTCAGCCCGGCGCTCGACTCCAGCCGGGCGACGTCGCCGCTCGCCCGGAGCACGGGGTAGCTCTCCCCCAGCGCCCGGTAGCTCTCCGGAGGCGCGGCGCGTTGCACCGACACGAGACGTCCGAGATCCTCGCGGAGCACGTAGTCCAGCGGAACGGCGAACGCGGCCTGGTCGGAGAGGTTCTGGCGCAGCGTCGCGCGGTAGGTCTCCGCGAAGAGGCCGATCCCGACGCTCGTCACCCCGAAGACGACCGCGACCGAGGCCCGGCCCGGATTCCGGACGAGCGAGAGGAGCGCGAGGCGCGGCACCGGGCCGGCACGGCGGAGCAGCCGCTCGCAGGCGCGCAGTGCTGGGCCAACGAGCCGGACGCAGGCCGCCGCGACCGC
>Ga0136632_10000492_pt1 | contig 11645 bp, 11 predicted proteins | sample AntDrymUQ6112106_2_FD_104670 | JGI IMG/M metagenome (GOLD analysis project Ga0136632, IMG submission 104670) | Polar desert sand microbial communities from Dry Valleys, Antarctica - metaG UQ611 (21.06) | ecosystem: Environmental > Terrestrial > Soil > Desert | place: Antarctica: Dry Valley...
CCAGGTGATCGGGGTCGTGATTACCTCATCGCCCTCGCCGATCGCGGGCGGCTGGAACCCGAGCAGCGTCTCGCGCCTAATTCGCGTCCGTTGCATCGACCGAAGCCTACGCGCTCACCCGTCGAAACCGACCGACGCCAGCCCACCCCCGCGCAGGGTCTGTCCCTCTCGAGACCCACGACCGCGCTGGAAGGGTCACGGATGTGTGCCAAGGTCTGCGTCGCTCGCACGGCGCGGCAGGGTCCGTGCCTCTGGGCGGCCGTGACTCGCCAGAAGCGTCACGCGGATGTGCCGAAAGCGTCGCGGACCTAACGGCTCTCGACGACAAACTGGATTCTGTCGGCAGCCGCGGCGGCGCGAGACAGGGCGTCCCCGCGCGATTCCCCGCGGACGAGAACATAGCCTGCGCGATCTGCGCCGACCAGGAGTGGGCCGAACTGCCATCCGGGCGGCCGGTAGGTGACCACATCGAGCACGCCCGGCACCTCGCGGGCCGCCTCGAGGCCCTCGACTGTCCGCAGACGACCCGGCGTCGGGACGAGGAAGGCCACGCAGGCACCCCCGGCGGGCCGCGCGGGTGGGATCTCGACGCGGCGTCCGAACGCGGCGGCGATCGCGAGCGCATTCAAGTCGATGCCGAGCGCGGCCTCGCAGAGCAGGGCGTCGTGACCCCCGCCCAGCCGGGCAGCCAGCTCGATCACCTTCGGGCCGTCCGGGCCCATGCGGATCTGCGTGTAGGTCGGCCCCTCGCGCACGCCCAGCGCGGTCGCCGCATGCACGGCTGCATCGACCGCCTCTTCCACCGCCTGCGTGCTCGGCCAGGCGTGCGCGAGCGCCACTCCGAACGCGGGCGGTTCCGCCGTCAGGCGATCGGTGACCGTGAGCGCGCGAAACCGGCCCTCGACGGAGAACGCGTTCACGGTCACCTCGGGCCCGTCCACCCATTCCTCAATCAGTGCGGTGCCCTCCCGGGAGGCAGACAGCGCTGCCTCGAGCGCGTGTCGCAGCTCGCCTGGCTCGCGGACGAGCGTCACCGCGACCTGCCCCTGGCGGTCTGGCGGCTTCACGACGCACGGGAGCTCGGTGTTCTCCTCGGCGGAGGAAACGAGGCGCCATCGGGGCTGCGGCACCTCCGCCGCGTCGAAGCGCTCGCGCTGGCGCACTTTCGAAACCGTGAGGGCCGCCGTCTCCGGGTCGAGCGGGTGCGGCAGGCCCAGGCGAGCCGCCACCCGCGCCGCGATCGCCACCGGCCAGTCGATCCCGGGAGCGATGAGTCCGCCGACGCCCTCCGAGAGGGCGGCCGACTCGATGCCCTCCTCGTCCTCCGTCGAGACGAGGGCGTGCCGGCGGGCGTAACGCAAGCCGACGGCTCCGCGATCACGGTCACACGCGACGACGGCGAGCCCGCGCGCGCGCGCCGAGCGGAGCAGCCCTAGCTGGGCTGGGCCGGCGCCGAGGACGAGAAGGCGCTCTCGCTCGCTGTGAGGATCGACTCCCACCAGGAACGATTCTCCGCGTACCAGTTGATCGTCTGCTCGAGACCCTCCTCGAACGACGTCCGCGCGCGCCAGCCGAGCATCTGCTCGGCCTTCTCTGTCGAGCCGATGTGGCGATGCACCTGACCGGGCCGCTCGTCCACGTGCACCTTCAGGGAAGGCGGCTTGTCCAGCGCGTCGAGGACGTGGTTCGCGATCTCCTGCACCGAGATGTCGATCCCCGTGGCGACGTTGAACACCTCGCCGGCGACCGTGTCGATGTCCGCCTGCATGACCGACTCGATCGCCTCCGCATCGTCCTCGACGTAGAGCCAGTCTCGGGAAGCATGACCGTCCCCGTGCACCGTGAGCGGCTCGTCGCGGAGCGCCTGAATGATGAACTTCGGCAGCACCTTCTCCGGGTGCTGGAAGGGGCCATAGTTGTTGAACGGGCGCACGATCACGATCGGCAGGTCGTACGTGACGTAGTAGGCGTAGGCGAGTCGGTCGCCGCCCGCCTTCGTCGCGGCGTACGGGCTGCGCGGGTTGATCGGGTGCTCCTCGTCCATGGGCGCGCGCTCCGCCGTCCCGTACACCTCGCTCGAGGAGATCAGAATGAAGCGGTCAATCGGCGTTCCGCGGCACGCGTCCAACAGGATCTGCGTCCCCTCCACGTTCGTCTTGACGAACTCGGATGCGCCTTCCTGGATCGACTTCTCGACGTGCGACTCGGCCGCGGCGTTCACGATCACGTCGACCTCGGCGACGACGTCGCGGACGCAGTCCGGATCGCGGATGTCGCCGTGCACGAACGAGAGCCGCTCGTGCCCCATCACGTCGCGCAGATTCTCGATGTTCCCCGCGTACGTCAGCGCGTCGAGCGAGACAACGTCGTAGGGAGTGTGCGCCAAGATGTGGCGGATGAAGTTGGACGGGATAAACCCGCATCCACCCGTGACGAGTACGCGCTTCTGTCGCTTGGGCACCGCGCGAGTCTACCGGCTTCGTCCCGAATGACACCGCAGGGAAGCGCCTGGAAGTAGAGTCCTCGGGCATGGCCGCGCCTCCTCCCGCGTCCGAGTCGGAGACCCTTGCAGCGCGGGGGCCGAGGCCGCTCGCCGGGCTGCTCGAGCGACCCGAGGCGGGCGTCGTCGCGGCTGCCCTCGCGGTTTTCGCCGCGCTCGGCGTCCTCCTCGCCCGACTGGTTCCGGACGTCTCGGGAAAGCCGCTCTTCGACGACGAGGTGCTCGCCGGGCTGACCGCGCTCCACCCGTTCCGGGAGCTCCTCGACGTCGTGCTCCAAGACCGCGGCGGCGCGCCTCTCCACTTCGCCTTTGCGCACGTGGCGCTCTCGCTGGACGCGTCGACCGAGTCGCTCCGCTGGCTCTCCGTCGTCTTCGCGCTCGCCACCGTGCCCGTCTGCTACGACCTCGGGCGGCGGCTCGGCGGCCGCACGGCAGGTGTCGTTGCCGCGATCATCACCGCCACGTCGTCGATGCTCGCCGTCTACGGGACGATCGGGCGAATGTACGCGCTCTTCGCCTTTGCGAGCGCGCTGGCAGTCGATCTCTTCGTCCGGGCCCTGGAGCGAAGGACGATCGGCGCCGTCATGGCAGCCGCCGTCGCGGCCTGGCTCCTCCCGGCAGCCCACCCTTACGGGATCGTCGTCGTGGCGATCGAGGCGGCCGTCGCCATTGCGATCTGGCGCGGGCGCTCGCGCCTGCGAACCGCGCTTCCGGTCTTCGCTGTCGGCCTTGCGCTCGCCCCGTTCTTGATCGCCGACCTGCGCCTGAGCGAGCGCTTCGGCGTGGGCGCGTTCGAGCGCGAGAGCGTGGCCGCACCCGACTTCGCGGCCGAGCAGCTTGGGGAGGCGCTCGCAGCCTTCGCCGGCGGCACGGGAGCGCTCGCGCTTGGCTTCTTCGCGCTCGCGCTCGCCGGGCTCTTCGTCGTCTTCCGCCGCGCGCCCGCCTTCGGCGTCTTCGCGCTCCTCGCGCTCGCGGCAATCCCGTTCTTGATGGTGCTCGCTAAGGCGGACGAAGACCTGATGCACCTCCTCTCGCCACGCCACCTGATGTACGGCCTGCCCATCTGGGCGGCCCTCGTCGGTGTCGGTGTCGCCCGGATCGTTCGCGACCTCCCCCGGGCCGCCGCTGCCCTCTGCCTGGCGGCGGCCGATTGGGTGCGCGCGCGGGCCGAGCCGGGCGCGGTGCTCTTCCCGTACTCCCCCGTCTACCTCGCCGCGCTGCCGGAGACGCGAGACACAACCCCAGTGCCGCGCTCGGGCCGTCCGCTGGCGATGGTTCGACGGGCCGAGCTCCCCGCTCCCGCCGTCCTGATCGCCCTGCCCCTCCACGGTACCCGCGTCGACCGGCCGCACCTCGTCGCAGGACTGGGGCCAGGCGCCGAGGCAGCCGTCTTCCCCGAGTGGCTCGTGCTGAAGGTGCCGGGCCCCTTCGCCGACGTGCGGGCCGTCCTGGATGCGGCTCGCGCGGCCCTCGTCGATGTCCGGCGCACGACGCACGAGCGGGCTTTCCCCTTCCGACGCGAGTTGAGGGGAACGCTCGTGAGCGTGTGCGGCGCGCTCAGCGAGCTCGGAACGCCGTGCTCGCTCCGCGTGCTGCCTCCTGCGCGAAGGCCCTAGCCCCGAGGAGACCGCGTGTGGACACATCGGCGCTGTCCCGCCGCACTCGCCTCACCCACCCGTGCAGATCTCGGCGTTAGGCTGAACGCGAGCAGGGGGCGGGTCGGGACCCTCAGTCACTCGCGCGAGTACCTGAATCCATCTCTTGCGAGCCAGCCCTGGGCGCGAGAGAAGAAGCGCAGGAGCTCGGCCGCGGTCTCCTCTGGCGCCTCCTCCGCGAGGTAGTGGCCGCAGTCGAGGCCGCGACCTTGAAGGTCGTCCGCCCAGTCCCGCCAAACCGCCAGCGGGTCGCCGTACAGCTCCTCGAGATCGTCTCCGCGGGCCCACAGCAAGAGGGTGGGACACCCGATTCGCCGGCCGGCCGAGCGGTCTGCGTCGTCGGCCGCGCGGTCGAGCGTCGCATTCGCGCGGTAGTCCTCGATCATCGCTCGCCGCGTCTCCGAGTCATGAATCGCGGCCAGGTACTCGGCGAGCGCTTCCGGGTGGAAGATCGTGCGGTCGCCGCGAAAGTAGTACGCCTCCGGGTCGGCGGCGAGGAGCCGCTCGGCGAGGGGAGCCGGCTGGGCGAGGAAGGCCCAATGCCACCAACCGAGCATGAAACGAGTGTCGGCTCGGCGCCAGGCTTCGCCGGCCGGGACGATGTCGAGGACGGCAAGCCGCTCGACGCGCTCAGGATGGTCGAGCGCGAGGCGATAGGCCGAGTATCCACCCCGGTCGTGCCCGGCGACCGAGAAGCGGTCGAACCCGAGCTCGCGCATCAGGGAAACGTGGTCGCGCGCGAGGGCCCGCTTGCTGAACGGCTCATGATCAGGCGTCGAGGGGGGCTTCGAGCTCCCGCCGTACCCGCGCAAGTCGGCCGCGACCACCGTGAGCTCGCGGGCCAGCACGGGAGCGACCAAGTGCCACATGACGTGCGTCTGCGGATGCCCGTGCAGAAGGAGCACCGGCGGCCCGCTTCCTCCGACCCGGGCGCGGATCGTGGCCTCGCCCGTGTCGAAGGAGCGTAGATCGAACCCCTCGAACACCGCCCGGCTGGTTAATCGGCGTCCGGCTCGCGGCGCCGATCGAGGTCGCTGGCAACCGTGTAGAGCGGCCTACCCTCGACGTCGCGCTGGAGTCGCCCGAGGTACTCGCCTACGAGCGCAAAGATCAGACCTTGGATCCCGAGGATCGCCAGCACGAGCGCGGCGAGGAACAACTGGCCGGGGAAGTCGTTTCGGACGATCCAGGCCACGATGCCCCAGATCCCGGCGACCGAAGCGAGAAACGACGCGGTGACGCCGATCGCCATCCCGGCCCACTGGATCGGCTGTGGCCAGAAGCCGGCGATCACGTGCAGCGCGACGCGGATCAGGCCGGGCCACGTGTACCGGGAGCGGCCCTCGCGCGCCTGATGGTCGATGTCCACCTCGACGACGCTCGCGCCCGTCGAGAGAACGAGCGCCTTGGTGAACTTCTGCTTGCCGATCGAGCCGGCCATCGGCAGGAGCACGTCCCGGCGGTAGGCGTTGAAGGCGCACCCGAAGTCCGAGATGTCCGAACCCGTGAAGCTCCGCAGCATGCGGTTCACGAGCTTCGACGGAAGACGCCGTCGAAGGCCGTCCTCGCGCTCCCGCCGCCGCCCGCTCGCGACGTCGTGTCCCGTATCGACCGCCCGGACGAGAGCGAGGATGTCGGCGGGCGAGTTCTGCAGGTCGGCGTCCATCGTCACTACGACCTCGCCGCGCGCACGCACGATCCCCGCGTGCATGGCCGGATGCTGGCCGAAGTTCCGCTTGAAGCGGACGGCCCGGACCGTCGGGTCGTCGCGGTGAATCGCCTCGAGGGCCGCCCAGGTTCCGTCCTTCGAGCCGTCGTCGACGAAGATGATCTCGTAGGCGCGGCCGTCCGCGGCGAGGGCTTCAGCTGAGCGGCGATACACCTCGGTGATCGTCGCCTGCTCGTTGTAGACGGGGACGACGAGGGAGACGTGGGGCCGGCCGCCACGCTCCGGCGAGAGAACCTCGGCGTCAGGCCCGAGCTCGGTCTGCGCCATGCGCAAAACCCTAGCACCGGCTTGGTGACAAGCGGTGCTAGCCGCGGTAAGCCTCGATCAGCACCTGCGCGACCTCGGGCCGCGTGAACTCCTCGGGCGGAAGCTCGCCCCGGCCGAGCAGCTCGCGCACCTGCGTCCCGGAGAGGAACACGCGGTCGTCGCCCCCGTGGGGGCAGGTCTTTGGCGAGGCCATCTGGCCGCAGGCACGGCACCAGAAGGAGTGCTCGAAGAACATCGGCTCGACGCCGAGCTCACCCGGTGCGAACTCATCGAAGATGAGCTGCGCGTCGTAGCTCCCGTAGTACGAGCCGACACCTGCATGATCGCGCCCGACGATGAAGTGCGAGCAGCCGTAGTTCTTGCGGCAGACCGCATGCCAGATCGCCTCGCGCGGCCCGGCGTAGCGCATCGCGGCCGGGAAGGCGGAGACGACGACGCGGTCTCGCGGGTAGTAGTTCTCGACGAGGACGCCGTAGGCCTCGACGCGCACAGCCGCCGGCACGTCGTCCGACTTCGTCTCGCCGACGAGCGGGTGGATCAGGAGGCCGTCGACAGTCTCGAGCGCGGACTTGGTCAGGTACTCGTGCGCCCGGTGGATCGGGTTTCGGGTCTGGAAGCCGACTACCCGCTTCCAGCCACGCTCGCCGAAGAGCGCCCGCGTCTCGCGCGGGTCGCGATGGAGCTCGGGGAAGGCCGGCTGCTGGCGCTCGAAGACCGTGACCGTCCCGGCCAGGTAGCGGTCGTGCTGGGCGTAGAGCCGCGCGACGCCCGGGTGTTCGTCCTCGGTCGTCCGGAAGCAGCTCTCGGCCTCCCGCTGCTTGTCGTAGGCAAAGGTCTCCTCGACCTCGACGACCGCCAGCGGCCGGCCCGACTCGTCGGCGAGAGCGACGCGTTCGCCCTTTGGCTCGGCTTCGACGGCCAGGCAGACAGGAAGTGCCCAGGCGACGCCGCTCGCGAGGTGCATGTCCTCGACGACCCGCTCGTAGTCCTCCTTGCCCATGAAACCGGTGAGCGGCGAGAGCGCACCCGAGGCGAGCATGTCCAGGTCGGCCAGCTCGCGCGGCGTCAGGCGGACGGTCTCGAGCGAAACGAGGTCGTCCGGCCGCTCCCCTGTCCGGTCGACGAGCTCGCCGCCGTGCGGCGTGACGAGTTGGCTTTCGGTGGCGAGGGTCACGCGCGAACAGCGGTCTCGATCAGGCCGAGCTCCTCGAGCTTCGCGATGATGAGCTGCGCGCTTTCCTCCGGGGTTTGGGTCTCGGTGTCGATCACGACCTCGGGAGCGGACGGCTCCTCGTACGGATCGTCGACTCCGGTGAAGCCCTTGATCTCACCGGCGAACGCTTTGGCGTAGAGGCCCTTCGTATCGCGCCGCGCGCATTCTTCGACCGACGCCTTGACGAACACCTCGACGAACGGACCATGCTCCTCGACCATCGCGCGCGCCGACTGGCGCGGCTCCTCGTAGGGGGAGATGGCTGCGACGACGACCGCAGCGCCGTGCCGGGTAAGGCGCGAGGCTACCCACGCGATCCGCGCGATGTTCGTGTCGCGATCCTCCTTGGAGAAGCCGAGCCCCTTCGAGAGGTGCGTTCGCACCGTGTCCCCGTCCAGGTACTCGACGACGTGGCCGCGCTGGTCGAGCTCGGGGCCGAGCAGGTGCGCGAGGGTCGTCTTGCCCGAGCCCGAGAGGCCCGTCAGCCAGAGCGTGAAGCCGCCCCCGCGGTCTCGGTCGGACTCGGGATGCTCAGCGGCGTAGATGTGATCGGTCATCGAACTCCTTGGGTCGTGTCTAGGTGGATCCCGCACTCGAGCTTGTCGGAGCCCGCCCAGCGGCCGGCGCGCTCCTCCTCGTCCGGCCTCGTGGGCCGCGTGCAGGGAATGCAGCCGATCGAACGGTAACCGACGTCGTGCAGCGGGTTGAACGGGATGTCGTTCGCGACGATGTAACGCCAGACATCGTCCTCGCTCCAGTCCGCCAGGGGCTGGATCTTCCAGACGCCGTAGCGCTCGGAGCGCTCGACTTTTCGGGCGTTCGCCCGAGAGGGAGACTGTTCGCGGCGAATACCTGAGATCCAGGCCTCGTACGGGTCGAGCGCCTCGATCAGCGGCTCGACCTTGCGGATGTGGCAGCAGCGGTCGGGATCGCGCTCCCAGAGGTTCGGGCCTTCCCGGCGGTGCTGCTCGGCGATCGTGATCACGTCAGGCCGGATCAGGCTCAGGCCGTAGCGCTCGACGAGCCGCTCGCGCGTCTCGTACGACTCCCGGAAGAAGAGGTGCGTGTCGAGCTCGACGATGTCGATCCCGAGGTCGAGCTCGCTGACCATGTGCACGAGCACCGACGACTGCTTCTGCCAGGAGCACGAGAGGCAGAGCCGCTCGCCGAACTCGCCGAAGCTCCAGCGCAGGAGCTCCTCGGCGGGAAGCGCTTCGATCTCGTGCTCAGTCAGCGACAGGCTGCTCACGGAGGAGCACCTCCCTCAAGGTGTCGGCGCGCAGGCCGAGGCGAAGGGTCTCGAGGGGGATGACCTCGTCGGGCGGGATGTTCCCGAGATTGACCTCTGGGCCGAAGTGGCGGACGAACCAGGCCTGCGAGGCCTTCGTCGGCGCCTCGAAGATCACGTCCGAGACGTCGATCCCGTGCGCGATCTCGTCGATCAGCCCTGTGCGCATCTCGCCGGTCGGTCGGAAGATCCCGGCCGTCCCCCCCTCGCGCCCCTCGGTGATCACCTTCCACGCTCCCGCCGAGAGCTCCGCGCGCATCCACTCGACCCACTGGTACGGCGCGTAGACGACCTCCGCGTCTTTCGAGCCGACCTCCGAGAGGACGACGAAGTCGCGAGCGAAGTCGGCGATCAGCTCGAGCTTGCGCTCCCGCTCGAGCTCAATCGTCCCGTCCGAGATCTCGACGTGGGTGAAGCCCTGAGCGGCGAGCCAGCCCCGGTACTCGTCGAGGCGATCGCGCGCATAGGCGGCCTCGAAGAGCGTGCCGCCGCAGACGACCGGGACATCCTGCGCGCGGATCAGGGCGACCTTGGCCTCGAGATTGTTCGTCACGTACGAGGTACCCCAGCCGAACTTGACGACGTCGACGTACGCACCGGCCGTCTCGAAGAGCGACTCGAGCTCGCGCAGACCGAGCCCCTTGTCGATCACGTGAGTCAGGCCGCTCGTGCGCGGCTTCGGCGAGCGCGCGGGGACGTCGAGCCAACCGTCGGTTCCGCTAGATGCGGGCAAAGAGCTTCTCCAGCCGTTTCTGGGCTTCCGCCTGCACGTCGTGGTAGAGCGAGTTGCCGTGCGAGTCGATCGCGACGGTGAGCGGGCCGAAATCCTTCACGCGGAACTTCCAGAGGCACTCGGGCATGAGCTCCTCCCAGCCGACCTCCTCGATCTCCTCGATCTGTGTGGTTTCGAGAGCGGCCGCCCCGCCGACGATCGCGAAGTAGACCATTCCGAGGCGGCGCATCGGCTCGATCGCCTCGTCCGGGAGCCCGCCCTTGCCGCAGATCGCGCGAACGCCGTAGTCGCGGCCGAGTGGCTCGGTGAAGCGCACCATCCGGGCGCTCGTCGTCGTTCCGATGCAGAGCTTCTCGTAGCGGCCGGGCCCAACCTTCCGGACGTTCGGCGCGGTGTGTAGCAGGAGCGCGCCGGCGAGATCCATGGGCGGTGGGACGCCCTGGTCGAAGATCCGGATCTGCGTCCGGTCGCGGATCCCGATGATGTGCCCGTCGACGGTGACCGAGTCACCGGCGCGAAGCTCGCGGATCGCCTCTTCGCTGGTGGGAAAGGACATGCGCACGTCGGCCATCAGGCCTCCCGGTCGAAGTCGGCGACACCGTCGGCGGAGATGTGCACGGTTGCCCGCCGGGCAGCCCAGCACTGGTAGTTCACCGCGACCGGGTTCAGCGTCATGTGCGTGTCAGCGTGCTCGACGTGCACGGCGAGCGCGGTCACGTCGCCGCCGAGGCCCATCGGCCCGATCCCGGTCTCGTTGATCAGATCGAAGAGCTCGCCTTCGAGCTCCGCGACGAGCGGATCCCCGTTGCGCGTCCCGACCGGTCGCGCGATCGCCTCCTTGGCGAGGTGCATCGCGTAGTCGGCCGACCCGCCGATCCCGACGCCGATGATCCCGGGCGGACAAGGCTTGCCGCCCGAGCCGACGATCGACTCGAGCACGAAGCGCTTGATCCCGCCGACGCCTTCGGCCGGCGTGCACATCTTCAGGAAGCTCATGTTCTCGGAGCCCGACCCCTTGGGCACGCACTTGACGTCGAGGCCGTCCCAGTCCGGCACGAACTCCCAGTGGAGAATCGGGACGCGGTGCCCGACGTTCTGGCCCGTGTTCTCGCGGGTCAGGGTGTGCACGGTGTTCGAGCGAAGCGGATGCTCGATCGTCGCGCGCTCTGTGCCGTCGCGAAGCGCCTCGGCGATCCGTGCCGGGTGAAGCGGGAAGCCCTCGCCGACCCGGCAGTAGTAGACCGGGATGCCGGTGTCCTGGCAGACGAGGTTCCGCTCCTCCTCCGCCACCTGGACGTTCCGGATGATCGTGTCGAGGACGCGCAGCCCCGGTACCGAGGTCTCGCGGCCACGCGCTGAGACGAGCGCGTCGCGGAGATCCTGCGGGATGTCCTTCAGTGCCCAGACGTAGAGCTCGGCCGCGGCGTCCTCGAGGACCTTCTGGATGTCCGTCGCGACGGCCATCACGCCGCTGCCTTCGCCGCCGCACCCCCGGCACGCCGGCCGAAGACGCAGCACTCGAGCAGCGAGTTCCCCATCATCCGGTTCCGCCCGTGGGTGCCGCCCGCGATCTCGCCGCAGGCGTAGAGCCCTTCGACGGTGGTGGCGCCGTGCTCGTCGATCACGAGCCCGCCGTTCTGGTAGTGGAGCACGGGGTACGTGAAGATCGGTTCGGCGAGCGGATCGACCCCGGCCGCGCCGTAGCGGCGCAGCATGTAGGGGAGCGAGACTTCGGCGTCCTCACGCGCGATCTTCGTCGTGTCTAGCCAGACCGCCGGGCGGCCGTCGGGGGTCTCGACGCCACGCCCCTTCCGCACCTCCCGGAAGATCGCCTCGGAGACCTCGTCGCGCGGCCCGAGCTCGTCGGTGAAGCGCTCGCCCTCCCTGTTCAGGAGCACAGCGCCGTATGCGCGCGTCGTCTCGGGGATCGAGTAACCGACGACCTTCGGGGGCCACACACCGCCGTTCGGGTGGTACTGGAGCGCGTCGAGGTCCCGTGCCTCGGCTCCGAGGTCGAGGGCGATGCTCGTGGTCTCACCCGTCGCGCCGGGATGATTGGTCGTCAGCTCACCGCGCTCCTCGGCTTCGCGGAAGCAGCGGCCGCCGGACGCAAGGATCACTGCGCCGGCCTCGAGCTCGTGCTCGCCGCAGCGCGCGCGCCAGCCACTCGCAGTCGGGTCGAGCTCGGAGAGCGGCGACTTCGGGAACGTCTGGACGTTCAGCCCGTCAAGGGCGTCGCGCAGAGCCGTAGTGATCGCCA
>Ga0136632_10000493_pt1 | contig 11631 bp, 15 predicted proteins | sample AntDrymUQ6112106_2_FD_104670 | JGI IMG/M metagenome (GOLD analysis project Ga0136632, IMG submission 104670) | Polar desert sand microbial communities from Dry Valleys, Antarctica - metaG UQ611 (21.06) | ecosystem: Environmental > Terrestrial > Soil > Desert | place: Antarctica: Dry Valley...
CACTGATGCGAGCGACGGAGCGCCAGCGGAGGAGCGGCCATACGCGGCCTGCGTGGCCGGGGAACGCCTGCAGCACGGTCATGGAGTCTCCTCATAGGCATGGGCACACGTGCCGAGGGAAGCGCCAGCGACGAGGCACAAGCGGCGCGAGGAGGAAGCGAAGCGGACGACGAGCCCGCCATCCAGCACGGTCATGGGGTCTCCTTCTGGCCGTCACCGTCGAGGCGGGCGCTCGGGCCGATGGCGCCGATGGCGTCGAAGTAGTCGAGGTGGGCGTCGACCACGTTGACCACATCGACGTCGTCGAGCACGTCGACACCGTTGGCCTCGGCCTCGCCCAGCAGGTAGCCAACGACGCTGTCGTCGGTGATGATCGTCGTGCGGTCGATGTCCTGGCGCCGATCGATGACGTCGGCCGGCGCCAGGCCCTTGTCGTGCAGCCAGCGCAGGTGGAACGTAAGCAGCCATCCGACCTCGCCGGGCGTCAACCGGGCCTGGCTGGCAGACGGGATGCGCTCCGAGACGAACTCAACGGCCTGCTCGATGTCATACACGGCGCGGGGCGCCACCGAATCGAGCCTGCGGGCTTCCCGGCCGATGACGACAGCGGCGACCACGAACGTCGCCAGCGCCGCCAGCGCCACGAACACCCAGCTGATCGGCTCCACGCTGTGAACACTACGGCCCTGCTCGCCCTCGTCAGATTTGTGGCCGACGTATGCGCCTGAAGCCTGACCAGGACGCTCATCGGCGAGCAGTTTTGTCAGATGCCGATGCGTTGGGCGAGCAGCTCACGGTGGTATGTCGGGTCGCCGAACAGCAGCTCGGAGCTCTTCGCCCGCTTGAAGTACAAGTGCGCCGGGTGTTCCCACGTGAAGCCGATGCCACCGTGGATCTGGATGTTCTCGGCAGCGGCGTGGAAATACGCCTCCGAGCAGTACGCCTTGGCCAACGACGCCACCGACGGAAGTTCTTCGTTCATCTCGCTGGCGCACCACATGCCGTAGTAGGCGGCCGACTTGGCCGATTCCACCTCGAGCAACATGTCGGCGCACTTGTGCTTGATCGCCTGGAACGAGCCGATCGGGCGACCGAACTGAACCCGGTCCTTGGCGTACTGGACGGCCATGTCGAGCACGAACTGGGCGCCCCCCACCTGCTCGGCGGCGAGGCTGACCGCGGCGAGATCGAGCACGGTCGACAGCACGTCCCAGCCCTGACCCTCGGCGCCGATCAGCGCCGCCGGGCTGTCGGAGAACTCGAGCTTCGCCTGCTTACGGGTCTGATCCATGGTCGACAGCGCCGTCCTCTCCAGCCCCGAGGCGTCGCCGTCGACGGCGAACAAGCTGGTGCCCGACTCGGTGCGGGCCGCTACGAGGATCAAGGTGGCGATGTGGCCGTCGAGCACGAAGCTCTTCGTTCCCGACAGCGTCCAGGCGTCACCGTTCGAGGAGGCCTCTGTGGTGATGCCCGACTCGTCCCACTTACCCGACGGCTCGGTGAACGCCAGCGTGGCGGTGGTCTCGCCACGGGCAATGCCCGGAAGGTACTTGGCTTTGGCCTGCTCGTCGCCGCTGTGGATCAGGGTGTTGGCGGCCAGGACGACCGTGGAGAAGAACGGAGCGCACAGCAGACGCCGGCCCATCTCCTCGAGCACCACGCCGAGCTCGATCTGGGTGTAGCCCGAGCCGCCGAACTCCTCCGGGATGTGAAGGCCCTGCAGGCCCATCTGCTCGCCCATCTGCTTCCACACGGCTCCGTCGTAACCCTTGTCGGTCTCCATCAGCTCGCGCACGCTGGCCTCGGAGCTCTTGGAGTCGAGGAACGATCTGACTGTCTTGCGCAGTTCTTCCTGCTCGTCGGTGAATGCGAAGTTCATGGCCATCCAGTGTCCCCCGTTGACCCGTTGGCGGCAAATCGACGCGCCAGTGCGAGAATCCGGGACGATGAGAGTCGTGTCGCTCCACCGCTACCCCATCAAGTCGATGCAGGGGCAGTCGCTGCCGACGGCGACGGTGGGGGCGTTCGGCATCGACGGCGACCGGTCACATGCCCTCATGGACGTCGAGTCGGGCGTCGTGCTGACAGCTCGCCTCGATCCGCCGCTCTTGTTTGCCCGCGGTGCGATCGATGACGACGGTACGGCGACTGTCACGTTGGCCGACGGCACGGTCACCGTCGACCACGGCGAGCTCTCGGCCTGGATCGGGCGTCCCGTCGAGCTCGTGGCCTCGCGGGCACGGCCGAGCACCTATGAGATCCGAATCGACCCCGAGGACGAGACGAGCGACATCGTGGCGTGGCAGGGGCCCGGCGGAAGCTTCCACGACTCGACGCGTACCCAGATCAGCGTCGTCGCCACGGGCGACATCGAACGCTGGGACGTGCGCCGCTTTCGTCCCAACGTCGTCGTCGAGGGTGAGTCGGTGGATCACCTCGTCGGGCACCGGGTGCGCCTCGCCGGCGTCGAGGTCGACGTCACGAAGACCATCGAACGCTGCGTCATGATCACCCGACCGCAGCCCGACGGCATCGATCGGGACCTCGAGGTGTTGCGTACGGTGCGACGCGAACGGGACATGCAGCTCGGTGTGGGAGCGATGGTGTTGCTTGGCGGATCGGTGGCGATCGGTGATTGCCTCGAAGTGATCGACGCCTGAGCTGCGAGACTGGAAGCATGCAGGACACTCCGAGCACCCCGCTGCACTGGGTCGACGGCAACGTCGAGGTGCACAAGGTCGTCGTCGGCCCGTACGCCAACAACGTGTTCGTCATCCGCTGCCGACGCACGGGCGAGGCGGTCCTGATCGATGCCGCCAACGAACACGAGCAGCTGCTCGAGCTGTGCCGGCGCCTCGGCGTGCGACGGGTGCTCGAGACCCACGGCCACTGGGACCACATTCAGGCCGTGCCGGCGCTGCGCGAGGCAGGGTACGAGGTGGCCGTGACGAGCGCCGATGCGCCCAAGCTCGCCGACGTGGGATACGACGTGCTCCTCGATGACGCCGAGGTGATCGAGGTCGGCAACCTGCGGCTCGATGCCATCCACAACCCTGGCCACACGCCGGGCTCGATCTCGTTCCGGTTGCGCGACACACCGCTGTTGTTCACGGGTGACACGCTGTTTCCTGGCGGACCAGGGGCGACGCACTTCGACGACGGCGACTTCGGCACCATCATCCGGTCGATCGAGCAGCGGCTGTTCTCGTTCCCCGATGAGACGGTCGTGCTGCCAGGCCACGGTGTCAACACCACGATCGGGGCGGAGCGGCCACATCTCGACGAATGGATCGAGCGAGGTTGGTAGTCCGTGCCTGAAGGGCACACCCTTCACCGGTTGGCCAAGCAGCAGAACGAACGGTTCGCTGATCGTCCTGTGCGGGTGAGCAGCCCCCAGGGTCGCTTCGCGGCCGGTGCCAGGATCGTCGACAGCCGGGTGCTCGAGCGGGTCACGGCTACCGGCAAGCACCTGTTCGCCTCGTTCGGCGATGCCCTCGTCCACGTGCACCTCGGTCTTTATGGCGGCTTCACGTCGGGACCGTCACCGGCGCCAGAGCCCCGAGGCGCGCTGAGGATGCGCTGGGAGAACGACGACTGGTGGACCGACCTGCGAGGTGCACCGACGTGCGAGGTGCTCGGGCCTGACGAGGCCGCGACCATCCGCGACCGCCTGGGACCCGATCCGTTGGCCCGGCGCGCCAGCGGCGAAGCGGCGTGGGCACGCATCTCCAACAGCCGGGCACCGATCGGCGTGCTGCTCATGGATCAGCGCGTCGTCGCCGGTATCGGCAACGTGTATCGCGCCGAGCTCTTGTTCCGCCACGGGATCGCTCCGTTCCGCCCAGGGCGGGAATTGTCCTCCGACGAGTGGACGCCGCTGTGGCGAGACGTGATGGCGCTCATGCGCGCCGGCGTCCGCAGCGGGCGGATCATCACGACCCGACCCGAGGACCGACCGCGAGGCCGGGTCGATCGCGACGATGCGTTCTACGTCTACCAGCGAGCCGGCCTGCCGTGCCGGATCTGCAGCACCCCGATCCGCACCGAACCGATGGCCGCCCGCAACCTGTTCTGGTGCCCAACCTGCCAGACGATGTGACGTCGGAACCACATCGGTGCAGCGACGTCTAGCCTGACGTTGCGACTCATGCGGCCGAGCGACCGTCGCCATCCGTGCATCGAGAACGAGGAGGATCAGATGGCCCAGCTCCCGCCGCCACGGCTGCCCGGACAGCCACCAGACCGACCTCCGGTCCGCAGACCCGGCGACCACCTCCCGTTGCCCACCCAGCTCGGCCCTCCAGACCCGGGCCCGGCACCGACAGGTGCTGGCCGCAAGCGGATCCTCGTGGTAATCGGGCTGATGGCGGTCACGGCGCTACTCGGCGCAGGGGCCGTGATCCTGTTCGGAGGTGATGACGGTGGGCTGAACACCGAGGCGGCAGCGGCGACCATCGACGACACGTTGGGCGACGCCGATGACGGCGACGAACCGGATTGTCCGATCCAGGACCTGCCCGACACCCTCGCCAGTGCCCTCGATCCGGTTGGCGACGATGCCCTCTACGACGTGATCGACCTCGGGCGTCCGCTGAACAGCGCCGTCACGTCCGACGGCGGCGAGCCGACGTTGCTGCTCTGCGGCATCGTCGACGAGGAAGCACCAGGCGACGTGGAGATCGAGGGCGCCGGGTTGGTTCTGGCCGCGGCGCCGGACGACTTTGTCGAGTTCAGCGAGGAACGAGCGGCGGACGACAGTGCTGAAGCCAACCTCGACGAGCTCGATGAGTTCCGGGGTGGCACCGTGTACCACCAGATCGTGACGAGCGAGAGCGAGACCTTCGTCGACATCTCCTGGGTCAACGACGACATCGTGATCGGTGTGCTCATCAGCGGTGAGGATGTCGAAGGATTCGACGCCGACGACCTGGAGCGAGGACTCACCGACATCGTCCCTTCAGTGGTCGACGAGCTCGCGGGCTAGCACCTTGGCGACCGGGGGCTGGCGATCGAGACCGAGAACCCGGCAGGTATCCTGAGAGCATGACGCCGAGTCAGCTGGCGACATCATGATGCCGGCGGTGAAGCAGCGGCCGGAACGCGTGCCGGTGCTCGGTGGCATGGTCCCGCCTCCCGAGATGCTGGTGCCTGCGCGCCCGGACCGACTGATCGCCGAGGACGGGCGGCCCACGCCCGAGTTCCGTCGGCAGCTACGCCACATCCCTTCGTGGCGCAACGGCGCCAGCGTGCTGAGCCTCTACGCCCAAACCGGAGCCGTGATGTGGGCGACCGTGCACTTCGGTCCGTGGAGCTGGCCGATCGGTTTCGTGCTGATGGGCAGGACGCACGCCCAGTTCGTCTCGCTCATGCACGAGGCCGCACACCGACTGCTGTTCGCCGATCGCCGTCTGAACGACTTCGTCGGCAAATGGCTGCTCGGCTACCCGTCGTTCACGCCCACCGAGGCCTACCGTCGCGTCCACATGGCACATCACCGTGAGGAGTTCGGGCCCAACGAGCCGGACATCCCGCTGTATGCCGACTACCCGATCGCCGGCGACAGTTTCCGCCGCAAGCTGCTGCGCGACGCCACGGGTCGCACCGGCTGGCGGCTGATGCGCGATCAGCTCGACGGGTTGCGAAGCACCGGACGGCGCCGCCGCCAGAGCTTCGAGCTGCTCGGGGTGCAAGCCGTCCTGCTTGGCGCCGCCGCGCTTTGCGGGTACCCGCTCGTGTACCCGCTGCTGTGGCTGGCGCCGTTCCTCACCGTGTGGCGGGTGATCAATCGGCTGCGGGCGATCGCAGAGCACGGCGGCATGGACGCATCGTCGGATCGGCGGGCGACCACGCACACGGTGCATCAGAGCGCTGCCGCCCGATTCCTGATGGTGCCGTACAACATCGGATGGCACCTCGCCCATCACGTCGACTCCGGCATCCCGTTCCGCAACCTGCCGCGTTACCACCGGGCGTTGCGGGCGGCTGGCTACATCACGCCGGCGCTGGAACACCCCAGCTACCCGAGCCTGTGGCGGGCGTTGCGCACGGCCGGCTGATCGCCGAGCCGCCACTGAATTTCTGAGGGTATGGGGCGCCGCACCACTGAATTTCTCCTACCGACGTAGTGATAAGTCTTGGGCACCGCAAGTAGAATCGGACTCATGAGCGAGCTGTTCCGGGTCGAAGGCGTGCACGCCGCCCCGGCCGACGACACCCGAGGCAGCGATCCCGGCGACATCCTGCGGGGTGTCGACCTCGTCGTCAACGACGGTGACATCCACGCCATCATGGGTCCCAACGGCTCGGGCAAGAGCACGCTCGGCAACTCGCTGATGGGTTCCCCGGAGTACGAGATCACCGCAGGGCGGGTGTTCTTCAGAGGCGACGACGTCACAAAGTGGCCGGTCGACGAGCGGGCGAAGGCGGGCATGTTCCTCGCCTTCCAATATCCCCAGGAGATCCCGGGCGTCTCTGTGATCCAGTTCCTGCGCCAGGCGCTGTCGGCACGCAAGGGGCTGGATCTATCCGTGCTCGAGCTGCGACTCAGCGTCATGGAGTGGATGACCCGCCTCGGCATGGACTCGTCGTTCGTCGACCGCTACCTCAACGAGGGCTTCTCCGGCGGTGAGAAGAAGCGCAACGAGGTGCTGCAGATGGCCGTTCTCGAGCCCGAGCTGGCGATCCTCGACGAGACCGACTCCGGCCTCGACATCGACGCCCTGCGGATCGTGGCAAAAGGCATCCGAGAGGTGCGCGCCGACCGACCCGACCTCGGCGTGGTGCTGATCACGCACTACCAACGGTTGCTCGACGAGCTGACCCCCGACCACGTGCACGTGCTGATGAACGGCCGCATCGTGGCGAGCGGAGGCATGGAGCTGGCAGAGCAGCTCGAGCGCGAGGGGTACGAGTCGTTCCGAGAGCTGACCGGAGCAGCGCCGTCAGGAGCGATCGCCGAGTGACCTCCACCGTCACCGATCTGACCGCGCGCAGGGCCGACTTCCCGTTACTAAGGCGCGAGATCGACGGCAAACGGATCGTCTACCTCGACTCTGCCAACAGCTCCCAGAAGCCCGAGTCGGTGATCGAGGCGATGGCCGACTTCGCCCGCACGAGCTACGCCCCGATCAACCGCAGCGCCTACCGGCTGGCCGCCGAGGCCACCGACGCGTACGAAGCAGCGCGCAGCAAGGTCGCTCGGTTCGTCAACGCCCCTGCCGACGACGAGGTGGTGTTCACGAAGAACGCCACCGAGTCGCTGAACCTCGTCGCCAAGGCTTGGGGTGGCGCCCACCTACGCGCCGGCGATGTGGTCGTGCTGACACACATGGAGCACCACGCCAACATCGTGCCTTGGCACCAGCTCGCGGCCGAGCGGGGCATCGTGCTGCGTTGGATTCCGCTCACGGACCACGGGGAGCTCGACCTGACCGATCTCGACGAGCTGCTCGACGGCGCCAAGGTGTTCTCGTTCACTGCGATGAGCAACGTGCTCGGCACGATCACACCGGTGCGCCTGCTGGTCGACGCCGCTCATCGCGCCGGCGCTCTGGCCGTCGTCGATGCCTGCCAGTACGTGCCCCACAACCCGACCGACATACAGGCTTGGGACGCCGACTTCGTGGCGTTCTCCAGCCACAAGATGTGCGGGCCGTCGGGCATCGGCCTGCTGTGGGGCCGGGCCTGCCTGCTCGACGAGACTCCCCCGTTCCTCGGCGGCGGCAACATGATCTCCGATGTCCGTCTCGACGGCTTCACGCCGGCGCCGGTGCCCGCCAAGTTCGAAGCCGGCACACCGCCGATCATCGAGGCGGCCGGTCTCGGGGCCGCCATCGAGTACCTCGAGGGCATCGGCATGGTCGATCTGCGCCGCCACGAGATGGAGCTCACGGAGTACGCGCTCTCCACGCTGCAGCAGCGCTTCGGTGACGACATCAGGATCCACGGCCCGCGCAACGTGGAGGTTCGAGGTGGCGTGATCAGCTTCGAGTTCCGCGATATTCACCCCCACGACGTGTCCCAGGTGCTCGACGGCGACAACGTCTGCGTGCGAGCCGGACACCATTGCGCCAAGCCGCTGATGCGTATCCTCGGCGTGGCCGCCACGGTGCGGGCCAGTCTGTACCTCTACAACGACACGGCCGACGTCGACGCGCTCGCTGATGCGCTCGACCGGGCCGGCGACTTCTTTTCGATCTAGGAGCCACGATGCCCGGCTTGGAAGACCTCTATCGCGAGATCATCCTCGACCACTATCGCACCCCCCGCAATCGCGGTGAGCTGCCGACACCCCCTGCGCGTCTGGCGGTCGGACACAATCCGCTGTGCGGTGACGAGGTGACTGTGTACGTCGATGTAGAGGACGGCACGGTCAGAGACGTCAAGGTCGCCGGGCAGGGCTGCTCCATCTCGCAGAGCTCGGCGTCGATGATGACCCAGGCGGTGATCGGCAAACGGGTCGGTGAGGTGCAATCCGTGGTGCGGCGCTTCAAGGCCATGCTCTCCATCGACGAACGGCCAGGTTCGCCGGGTGACCCTGCAACTGACGGCGCGGACGGCGCCGACGACACCGGATCCGTCAAGGGCGACGGCAGCGAGCTTGGCGAGCTCGAGGCGCTGCGGGGAGTGGTCAAGTTCCCGGTGCGCATCAAGTGCGCCACGCTGGCGTGGAACACGCTCGTGGAGGCACTGGACGCTCCGCGAGATCCTGCGTGAGCAGCAACGGAGACCTGCGGGCGGGCGCTGGTCATGCGCTGCGGCGGTTTGGTCATGCCCTCATTGGTCACGATGCGTCGCCCGAGCTGCTGTGCGAGCTCACGAACCAGCTCGAGCGGCTGACATCGGAGCTCGAGGAGGGCGTCGACCGCACGCGGGATCCCAGCTCGTTCGGCGACACGTGGGTTGCTCCAATCGCCGATGGGGAGCCGCTGAAGAGCTACGACGACCGCCCGGTATCGGGACGGTCGAGTCCATGGGGGCTCGACCTCGACGTGCACCGGCGCGGCAACGAGGTCCACGCCAGCGTCACGTTGCGCGAAGCGCACGAGGGCGCCCCCGGACGCAGTCACGGTGGCATCGTCGCTGCGCTGTTCGATGACGTCTTCGGGTTCGTGCTCGGCGTTGAGCACCAGCCGGCGTTCACCGGCGAGCTGTCGCTGCGTTACCAGGCGGCCACGCCGCTGCACCGCCCCCTGTCGTGCTGGGCCCGAACCTATCGACGTGAGGGCCGCAAGTTGTTCATGACCGGCGAGTTGATCGACGTCACCGTCGAGGGCCAGCCTGTGCTCGTACGGGCGACAGCGACGATGATCGCCATCGACGCCGACAAGCTGTTCGGATCGACGGCGGAGCTGCCCGCCCCGCCGGATGAGGACGTCGCCCTCGACGTCTGAGCTCATGTCTGCGCACCAGTCAGCGCTTGAGGTCGACGACAGACCCGCCGCTTGCCTCGACGAGACGTTTCGGCGCGATGCCGAACACGTCGTGCCAGGTGCCGGCGGCGGCCCACACCTCGTCGTAGGCGAGCAGGTCGGGATCGACGAACGTCGCCAGATCCGTTGCGTGGCCGAACGGCGGCACGCCACCGATCGGATAGCCGGTCGCCGTCCGCACGGTGTCGGCGTCGACGCGCTCGCATGCCGTTCCCCCGGCCGCCATTGCCAGCTTCGATTCGTCGAGCTGGTTCTTGCCACTCACGTACGCCACGACGAGCCGGCCATCGACGGCGAAGATCAGGCTCTTCACGATCTGGCCGACGTGGACGCCGATGGCCGCTGCGGCATCGGCTGCCGTCTTCGTGCCGTCGGGAAACCGCTGGGGCGAGATGTCGAGGCCGAGCCCGGACGCGGCGTCGATCACACGCTGGACGTTGGGGTGCACATCGGCGCTCATCGCTCACTCATCGCTCGCCGACGGTAGCGAGCAATGGTCCAGCGCCCACGGTTGCCGGTTCCGTTGCCGGCCCTGCCCACATGAACACGATCCCGCCGGTGAACGAGCACGCCGCTCCGACGAGGTACGGCGTGCGGTAGCCGCCTGTCGAGTCGTACAGCCAGCCGAGAAGCAGTGGCCCGCCGGCCACACCGAACATGGTGAAGAACTGGGAACGGCCGAAGATGCGGGGGTAGTCGACGACCCCGAACCGCTGGGAGATCAACAACGGCTGCAGCATCAGGATGTTGCCGATGGTGGCGCCGAACAGGATGATCGCGGCGAACAGCGGCACCGTCGATTCGGCGAAGGCCAACATCGTCAGCGCAGCGGCCTGCACCACCGCCAGAAAGGCCGTGAAGCGCGCCATCGGCAGATAGCTGACGATCCGGCCGCCGAGCAAGCGGGCGATGACAGAAGTGGCGGCCAGGAACACTGTCGCCAGCGCCGCGGTGCCGGGATCGGTGCGCTCCTCGACGAGCTTCACGAGCTGTTGGATGGCGCCGACCTGCGAGCCGAGCGCGAACACGTATGCGATGGTGATGCCGACGAAGAACCGCGACGCCTGTGCTTCGGAGAACGGCGTGCCGCCGAGCGCCGTCGGCGGGGTCCCGGCGTCGAGTCGGGCGCCATCCGGCGCCCAACCGAGCGCCGCCGGATCGGGCTTCACGAGGACCAGCGCGAACGGCACGGTGCCGGCGACCCACACCAGCCCCAGCAGCGCCATCCCCGACTCCAGCGACACCCGGTCGAGCAGCGCTTTGGCGAACGGCGTCATGGCGATGCCGCCCACCGACAACCCCGTCGAGGCGATGGCGAGTGCCATCGACCGGCGGGTGTGGTACCAACGGGTGACGACAGTCGTGGCCGGTACCAGCCCGGCCGCTGCGAACCCGACGCCGAACAGTGCGTACACCACGAAGAGGTGCCACCGCTCCTGTACCTGGCCGAGCAGCGCCAACGCCACGCCGCCCGTGATGCCGCCGCCGACGATCACGATGCGAACGTCGTGGCGGGCGATCAGCCCGGCGGCGAACAGCCCGAACACGCCGGTGACCACGAAGAACAGGGTGGTGGCCAACGAGATCGACGACACGTCCCAATGCAGCTCGCGGCTAAACACATTGAGATAGACCGCCAGCCCGTAGAAGCCGAGCCCCGACGTCGTAGTGAGCACCAGGAAGCACCCGGCCACCACCTTGGGACCCGGGAACCGAGACACTGACCCGACTGTACGGTCAGCGTTCGTAGACGGGGGTGTCGGGGCCGACCAGCTGACGGAAGCGCTCCAGCACCTCACCAGGTTCGGCATGGCGGCCCACCTGCTTCTTGGAGTACAGCAGCCGCCCGTCCACCTCGACATCAAACACACCTTTGCTGCCCGTGACGAACGTCAACTCGGCGATGACGTTCTGATAGTCGCGCAGCAGGTCGTTAGCCGCGCCCACGGCGCGGTCCGAATAGTCTCAAGGCACGCAGTATGTGATGCGGATCCGCTTCTGTTCCACGAGTTGCGACGCTACCAATGGTTTTGAACAGAGGGCGCTGCGTCAGCCCGGTGGGGCGAATAGGTCGTCGAGCGTCGAGGGCGCATCCTCGCGCTCGACCACCTCAGGCGCGAACGCGGCGTAGCCGTCGGATTCGACCGTGTCGGCGAGCTCGGGGCCGCCCTCTGCCACGATGCGACCACCGACCAGGACG
>Ga0136632_10000496_pt1 | contig 11619 bp, 11 predicted proteins | sample AntDrymUQ6112106_2_FD_104670 | JGI IMG/M metagenome (GOLD analysis project Ga0136632, IMG submission 104670) | Polar desert sand microbial communities from Dry Valleys, Antarctica - metaG UQ611 (21.06) | ecosystem: Environmental > Terrestrial > Soil > Desert | place: Antarctica: Dry Valley...
AAGTCAAGGTGTCGAAGCATGCGGCCCACTCGGCCGCCTGCGTGCCGGTGGCGGCCTGAGCATTGAAGAGCCTTGCCCCATCGAGATGCACGGGGACGCCGCGCGCGCGGCATACCTCCGACACCGCGCGGGTACTTTCGAGAGGGAACACCGTGCCCCCCGCCGAGTTGTGCGTGTTCTCGATCGCCACGGCCGCGCTCCGAGGGTTGTGATCGCTTCCGGCCCGAATGGACCCCTCCAACTGCCCGGCGCCGAAGTCGCCCTTGGCGCTCTCGAGCGGGCGCATCATGAGCCCGAGGTGAGCGGCCATCGAGCCGCCCTCGTAATGGAGAAAATGGGCGCGGGCGTCGCAAATGACCTCATCGCCGGGCCTCGTGAGCGCTCCGAGAGCGACCTGGTTGCCCATCGAGCCCGTGGGCACGAACAGGCCCGCCTCTTTCCCGAGCAGGCCCGCGGCCCGCTCCTGAAGGTCGTTGACCGTGGGGTCGTCGCCGAAGACATCGTCGCCGACCTCGGCCTCGGCCATCGCCGCTCGCATCCGAGGCGTGGGCCGGGTGACGGTGTCCGAGCGAAGATCGATCACTTAGTCACTTCCTTTCGATGTGTCCAGGGCGGCTGAGGCCCGCCTAACCGAAGAAGACGTCGGCCGTGTCGTACAGCTCTTGGGACAGGGTCTTGAGCTCACCGACGGCATCGGCGAGCTTCACCCGAACGACCTCGGTGCCTTTCAAGGCCACCATCTTGCCGTAATCGCCGTCGTGGGCGGCATCGATCGCAGCGATGCCGAAACGCGTGGCCAGCACGCGGTCGTAGGCGGTGGGCGTCCCGCCTCTCTGGATGTGACCGAGGATGGTCACGCGCGTCTCGAAGCCGGTGCGGGCCTCGATCTCATGCTCGAGCCACACACCGATGCCTCCGAGGCGCGTGTGGCCGAAGGCATCCTTCGCCTCGGTGGAGACCGTCTTCATGCCGCCGGTGGGGGCGGCCCCTTCGGCCACTACCACGATCGAAAAAGTTCGGCCGCGATGGTGCCGGTGGTGGAGGTGCTCGCACACCTCTTCGATGTCGAAGGCCTTCTCGGGCACCAAGATGGCGTCGGCCCCTCCGGCGAGGCCCGCATAAGCGGCGATCCATCCCGCGTGCCGGCCCATGACCTCGACGACCATCACACGGTTGTGCGATTCGGCGGTGGTGTGCAGGCGGTCGATGGCGTCCGTGCAGATCTGTACGGCGGTGTGGAAGCCGAACGTGAAATCGGTCGCGTTCAGGTCGTTGTCGATGGTCTTGGGAACGCCGACGACGTTTACGCCCTCGCGCGACAGCTTCTCGGCGGCGCCGATCGTGTCCTCGCCGCCCACCGCGATCAAACAGGCGACATCCTCCGCCTCGATGCTTTGCTTGACCCGCTCGACTCCGTCGTCCTCTCCGAAAGGGTTGGTCCGGGACGACCCCAGAATGGTCCCTCCGCGATGCAGGATGCCCGACGTGTTGTCCGGCGTCAGGTGCAGAACCCGCCTGTCGAGCACCCCCCGCCAACCGTCCCGGTAGCCGACGATGGCGTGGCCGTAGCGGTTGGATCCCTTGCGGACCACGGCCCGGATGACCGCGTTCAGGCCGGGGCAGTCGCCCCCGCCGGTGAGAATGCCGATGCGCGCCACGCGCTCCCTCCCGTTCGACCTTTTCCGCCCGTTCGACCTCTTCCGACACGATTACACGCTCGCCCCCACGCTCGGAGCGCGACCGCTCAATCATCTCCCGGAGGAGGCCGAGTAGTGAGGATGATGACCCTTCGCATTGGCGTCCGCGTGCGCGCCCTGGTGGCGGCATGCCTCGTCCTGGGCGCGGCGCTCGCATCCGGCTACGAGGCGCGCGCCGACGATCTCGATTCCCTACGGTCCCGGGCGCAGGAGTCCGCCGACGAAATCTCGGCGCTCGAGCACCGACTCATCTCCCTCGAGGGGCAAGAGGCCGAGCTAGGCGAGCGAATCGCCCAGGCCACGGGGGAGATAAGCGCCCTGGAGGTCGAGATCCACGACGCCCAGGCGGCCTGGAGCGCGGCGCGCGCCCGATACGTGGACAGCGCCGTCGCCACCTACAAGGCGGGCCCGGGCTCCCAGCTCGCCCTGCTGCTCTCCGCCGACACCGTCTCTGAGCTGGCTTCCGCGTCCCAAGCCGCCGGCCAGATCGCTCAGCTCGACTCCGAAGCTCTGGATGCATACGAGTCCGCCAGGGACAAGGCCGAAGCCGCACAGGCTCAGCTCGACGCCAAAAAGCGGGCGCTCCTTGCGGCGGCGACGCGCGTGGACGAGGTGAGCGCCGATATAGAGGTCACGATCACCGAGCGCAGCGGAGCGCTCGAGCAGCTAAACGCCGAGATCGCAAAGCTCGAGCGAGAGGCGCGCCGCGAGGCCCGGCTCGCCGCCGCACAGGAGCGTTCCGCAGCCACCGCTGCCTCCCAAGACGCCCTCGCCCAGGTCCTTTCGCAGGCCGGAGCCGAAAACGGGGCGGGCGGCCCGGCCCTGGGCCTTCCTCCGGGCTTTGCCTCCACGGGCGTGACCTTCGAGGGAGTGGCCTCGTGGTACGGGCCCGGTTTCGAAGGCAACCTCACCGCCAACGGCGAGATCTTCGATCCATCCAAATTCACCGCCGCCAGCAAAGAGCTTCCCTTCGGCACGTGGCTGTACGTCGAATTCCAGGGACGGGGCGTGATCGTCCGCATCAACGACCGTGGCCCCTACGCGGACGGCCGTGTCATCGACCTCAGCCAGGCGGCGGCCGAGGCCATCGGCATGTCGGGCGTCGGCTGGGTCACGATTGAGATCCTCGTCAAGACCTGAGCGAATCAGCCTGCGAGCGCCTCCCCCGGCAGGTCCCCGTCGTCGCCGGTCGACCCGTCTTGCGGGCCCCGGTCGGCGCTGGTTGCGTACTCGTCGACGTACTCCTGGCCCGATAACGCCCCGATCGCGGCCATGATCTCGTCGGTCGCGGCGCGCAGCGCCGTGGACTCGCGCTCCTTTCCCTCCAGACGGGAAAGATCCAGGGCCGGCCCGAACCTGATCTCGACTCGCGGCCGGCCCCTCAGCAGAGGGAGCTTTGCGCCCTTGGGCATGACCTCCTCGGTCCCTATGGCTCCGCATGGCACCACCGGCACTCCGGCCGCCAGGGCCAGGCGGACGACCCCGGTCCGGCCCCTGTGGAGACGCCCGTCGGGTGAACGCGTGCCCTCGGGATAGATGCCGAGCAGCTTGCCGGATCGGAGGACCTCGAGCGCGGCGCTGAGGGCCCGGTGCGAGCTCTTGCCCCCGGTCCTCTCCAATGGAATCTGGCCCATGCTCCTGAAGAACCAACCCGTCCGCCTGCTCCTGAAGTACTCGGCCTTGGCGAGGTACACGACCTGGCGCCGCCTGATTACCAGGGGAATGAAGATCGAGTCGAGAAACGACCGGTGGTTGGCGGCGATGATCGCCCCTCCGCTCCGCGGCACGTTCTCGAGACCCTTGACCCGCACGTGGTAAAGCAGCCGCAAAGGCGGCGCCAGCAGCGCTTTAGCCAACCAATAGAGCATGTGAGCGGCATTCTCCTCTCCTTGCCGCCGATAGTAGAGAATCCGTCAAGCACACGGGCGCGGGGTCCGTCGCGACGAAGGAGCACGGTGCAAGAGGTCGAGGTCATCGAAGGAGCCGAAGAGTTCGAGCTCGGCGACGGCCCCGTAGCGGTCCTGCTCGTGCACGGCTTCACCGGGAGTCCGCAAGGCATGCGTCTTCTCGGCGAGCATCTCGCCGGCAACGGCTTCACCGTCCGGGCGCCTCGCCTCGCCGGGCACGGCACCACCTGGCAGGATCTCAGCACCTACAGCTCCGACGACTGGGTGGCATCGGTAGACGATGCCTTCCATACGCTCACCCGGGCCCATGCTCGGGTGTTCGTGGCCGGTCTCTCTTTCGGGGCCGCTCTGGCCCTTGACCTCGCCGCCCGCTACCCGGACGGCGTGGCCGGAGTCGTAGCTCTCTCCGGCCTCATCCGTCCCACCGATCCACGGCGTTTCTTCGCACCGGCCATTGCGCGCGTCGTGAAGTCGGTGCGAGGCGTGGGAAACGACATCGCCGATCCTTCCCAAAAAGAGCTCGCCTACGACCGCCTCCCTTCGGCCGCAACCGTATCGATGCTTCGCTTTCTCAAGAGGGCGCGCCTCGCGCTCGGCGCCGTGAGGTCTTCCACGCTTGTCGTCCACTCTCGCATCGACCACGTCGTTCATCCGAGCAACGCGCGCATCATCTACAAATCGGTGTCTTCCACAGACAAAGAGCTCGTATGGCTCGATCGGTCGTACCACGTGATCACGCTGGACTGCGAGCGGGAGCGGGTCTTCGAAACGGCGCAACGATTCCTAAAGGAGCGAGCCCACAATGCCAACTGAAGTGGTGACCCTGCGGGGCCACATCATCGACTCCATGAGTCTGCCGCGGGTGCTCGACGAGATCGTCGACTTCGGCGCCACCTATCAGGTCATCGAGCTCTCCCTCGGCAAGAAGCACGACGACGAATCGATCGCTCGTTTGGAGATTACGACCGACGACAAAGTGGATCTCGATCGTCTTCTCGACCGGCTACAGCAGCATGGCGCGAACGCCGGCTCGGTCGAAGATGCAGCAATCGCCGAAGCGGATGTCGCAGGCGCTTTTCCCCCAGGGTTCTACTCGAGCACCAATCTCGAGACCGAGGTGCGCGTCCACGGCAAATGGCTAACCGTCGACCGTCCCGAGATGGACTGCGGCATCGTCGTTAGCGGCGACGGCGCTCGGACGATCCCCATGGGCGAGGTCGAAAAGGGCATGTCCATCGTCATGGCCGGCCTCGGCGTGCGCGTGATCCCTTTGACCAGCCCCACGGACGCCGCAGGGCGCAAGGCTTTCGAGTTCATGTCGTCGGATGTCTCGAGCGAGAAACCAAAGGCGCTGCTCGTCGATCAAGTCGCCGGCATGATGCGCGAGGTCAAAGAAGCTGGCAAGCGAATCTTATGGGTCGCGGGCCCGGCGGTCGTGCACACGGGGGCCGGCCCCGACGTCTGCGCCCTCATACGGGCGGGTTACGTCGACGCGTTCTTCGCCGGGAACGGAGTTGCGGCCCACGACATCGAGTCCAACATGTTCGGCACTTCCCTGGGCGTCCACCTCGACAGGGGCAGCGCAGCCGAGCATGGGCACGAGCACCACATCCGGGCGATAAACGAGGTTCGCCGTTGTGGCTCGTTTGAGGCCGCCATAGACGCGGGAGTGATCACGGGCGGCATCGTGCGCCACCTGGTCGATCACGGCGCCGACTATGTGTTCGGGGGAAGCGTGCGTGACGACGGGCCCCTGCCCGATGTCGTCACCGACATGCTGGAGGTGCAAAAGCAAGTGCGTGCGCTCATCTGGGGCAAGGGTGACGACGATCTCATCGGCTTCTGCATCGTCGTCGGCACTATGCTTCACGGCATTGCCACCGGCAATTGCCTCCCCGCATCGGTTCCGCTCGTGTGCGTGGACATCAATCAAGCCACGGTCACCAAGCTCATGGATCGGGGCTCGTGGCAATCGACCGGCATCATCACCGACGTTGGTCTCTTCATAAGGGGGCTCGCAGAACGCCTCGGCCCCAACGAGGTGAGACGTGCGAGCGAAGAGGCCGATGTCCGCCGGGCCGGATCGCAAACCCGCACGTAAGAAACCGGGCGAATGGGGCGGCCTGGCTCCGGTGGTCAGAGGTTTAGGCGCTCTTTGAGGGCCTCGGCCAGGGTCGGGCTCGTCGTGTCCTCGAGCTCGTAGACCGCCCGGTAGGCGGGCTTGTTTATATCTATCACCTTGCGCAGGTCGATGGGTGTGGCGATCAGAACGACATCGGCATCGGAAGCGTTGATCGTCTCAGACAGCTCGCGCCGCTGCTCGTCCGAATAACCCATTGCCGGCAAGAGCGGACCGATGTGCGGGAAGCGCTCGTATACGCCCTTGATGCTTCCGACCGCAAGCTCACGCGGGTCGACCAGCGTCGCTCCTGCCCGGCGGGCCGCGACCACTCCGGCCCCGTAAGCCATCTCGCCATGAGTGAGCGTGGGGCCGTCCTCGACCACGAGCACCTTCTTGCCCTCGAGCGAGGCCCCTTCCTCGACGGTGATCGGCGAGCGAGCCTCGACGATCGTGGCGTCGGGATTGAGCGACGAGATCGTCTTCCGAAGCTGGTCTACGGCCCCCTTTTCCGCCGAGTCGACCTTGTTGATCACGACGATGCCGCCCATTCGGAGATTGGCCTCGCCCGGGTGGTAGGAGGTTTCGTGTCCGAGGCGCAAGGGATCGGCAACCACGACGTGAACGTCGGGGACGTAGAAGGGAAGGTCGTTGTTGCCGCCGTCCCACACGACGACGTCGGCCTCCTTCTGCGCCGACTCGAGGATGCGTCCGTAGTCGACGCCCGCATAAACGATCGAACCTTGCGCGAGGTGCGGCTCGTATTCCTCGCGCTCCTCGATCGTGCAGTCGGCGGCGAGGAGATCTTCATACGTCTCGAAGCGCTGAACGGCCTGCCTGGCGAGATCGCCGTAGGGCATGGGGTGACGGACAACCGCGATCTTCTTGCCCGCGTTCTTGAGGATGCCGGAAACCGCGCGCGTCGTCTGCGACTTCCCGCTGCCCGTGCGCACCGCCGCGACCGCAACCACCGGGACGTCTGCTGCGATCATGGTGGATCTCGGGCCCAGCAGCATGTAGTCGGCGCCCGCGGCCAGAACCTGAGAGGCCTTGTGCATCACATACTCATGGGAGACATCGGAGTAGGAGAAGACCACTTCGTCGACTTCGAGGCGGTCGATAAGCTCCTCGAGCTCCTCTTCGGGGTGTATGGGAATGCCCCCGGGATAGAGATCGCCGGCGAGCTCGCCCGGGTACCTCCTGCCCTCGATCCCTGGAATCTGCGTCGCCGTAAAGGCAACGACCTCGGAGCGTTCTGCGTCCCTGAAGGTCGTATTGAAGTTGTGGAAGTCCCGGCCCGCAGCCCCCATGATGAGGATTCGTCGTCTCGCACCGTCTTGGGTAGCCATAGAGGCGGGACTTTACAACGGAACTACGGGAGCGCGATGGGGGCCAGGAAACTAACCAAGCGGGGGACCAAGCGGCGCGCCCAGATCATCGGGACGGCTTTCACTCTCTTTGCCGAGCAGGGTTACCACGGGACCACCGTGGGAGACATCTGTGATGCCTTAGGGGTGGGCAAGGGAGTCTTCTACTGGTACTTCGAATCCAAAGAGGCGCTCTTCAAAGAGCTGCTCCAAAGCTCTTTGTTTCAGCTCAGGCGGGCACAGCACGCGGCCATCGAAGGAATCGAAGATCCGCGCGTTCGCATCGAGTGCGGGATCAGGGCATCGATCGACTTCTTCCGGGCCGATCCCGGGCTCCTGTCACTGATCCGCATCGCGGCCCGCTATGAGGAGTTCGCCTCCTTTGTGAACCGGGGCCAGCAGATCATCGCCTCTGACACCGCGGTGCATCTAAAGGAGGGAATGAGTCGTGGAACGATTCGTCGCGGCGACCCCCAGCTGATGGCGCACGGCATACTCGGCGCCCTCTTTCATTTCGTAGAGGTCTACTTCGGAACAGAATCAGAGTCGCATAACGGCCGTCCGCAGCTCGCCGACGAAGCGGCCGCCTTCTGCATGCAGGGGATACTAGAGAGTACCTCTCCCTAACGTCCCGCCGCGTCTTTCTTGAAGGCTCGATTGATGCCCCGAATCGCCTGACGCGTGCGCTGCTCGTTCTCGACCAACGCGAACCGAACGAAACCGTCGCCGCTCGGGCCGAAGCCGATGCCCGGCGACACGGCGACCATTGCCTCTCTGAGAAGGAGCTTGGCGAACTCGAGCGAGCCCATCTCCCTGTAAGGCTCGGGGATCGGAGCCCACGCGAACATCGTGGCCGGGGGCCGGGCCATGTGCCAGTCGATCCGTTCGAGTCCGTCGCAGAGCACGTCGCGCCGGCTTCTGTATATCTCGCGGATCTCTTTGGGCACCGTCGTGCACTCGTTGAGAGCGATGATGCCGGCGATCTGAATCGGTTGGAACACGCCGTAATCGAGATAGGACTTGAGCTTGGTCAACGCGCCCACGATCTCGCGGTTGCCCACGCAGAACGCAAGTCGCCAGCCGGGCATCGAATACGACTTCGACATCGAGAAGAACTCGACGCCGACATCGCGCGCCCCCTTCACTTGCATGAGAGACGGCGCCCGCTCGGCGTCGAAGACTAGATCCGCATAGGCCAGATCGTGCACAAGCATCACGTCGCGCGCCTTTGCGAAGTCGACGAGCTGTTCGAAGAAGGAAAGGTCCACGACCGCGGTCGTCGGGTTGTGCGGAAAAGAGCACAGCACGGCCCTCGGCTTGGGCTCCGAGCGCTCGTAAGCGCGCACGAGATCGGCGAAGAAATCGGATTCGAGCGCGAGCGGCACGGATGTAAGAGTGGCGCCCGACAGGATCATTGCGTACGTGTGGATGGGATACGTCGGTTCGGGCACCAACACCGAATCTCCCGGCTCGCACAGTACCCAGGCCAGGTGCGAAAGCCCCTCCTTGGCGCCGATAACGGCGACCGCCTCGGATTCGGGATCGAGCTCCACTCCCCAACCGCGCGCGTAGAGATCGCAGATCGCCCCCCGGAGCTTGGGTATCCCACGCGATGCCGAGTAGCGGTGATTGCGAGGGTTGTCGACGGCCTCCTTCAGCTTTTCGACGACCGCCTCAGGCGTGGGTATGTCGGGATTGCCCATGCCGAGATCAACGATGTCCTCGCCCGCCCTCCGGGCCCGCATCTTCAGGTCGTTCACGATCGAGAAAACGTAGGGCGGGAAACGCTCGATGCGGCGAAACTCCATCATCGGAATCTAGTCCCGGCGGCTCCGCATCTCATTGATTTGGATCGTCGGCCGAAGGAGAGGCGCCGTCCAGCCGCTCGACGGGACCGAACTCGAGGCTTCCGTTTGAGTCCTGGACCGTCAGGACGACCATGCCCCCGTTCGAAAGACCGCGCACGCGACCCGACTCTTGGATGTCGAGACCGAGCGCGGTGGCGACGATCCAGCGAATGGTTCCTCCGTGGCTCGCGATCACGATGTCGCCTTCGGGCGACTCCGCGACCGCGGCGCTCAGGGCCTCGAGCGCCCGAGTGCGCACCTGCTCGGGAGACTCTCCGCCCGGCCGCGGCTCGTAATGGCGGGCCGGCCCCCATTGATCGGGCCAGCGCGCCCTTATCTCGTCGCCCGTGAGCCCCTCCCAAGCGCCTTGATCGATCTCCTTGAACCCGGGACGGGCGAGGACCTTTAGGCCCCGCTCCGCGGCGACGGGGTGGGCGGTCTCGAGGGCCCGGGAAAGGTCGCTCGAGTAGACGGCCGCGAGCGGCAGGCCGGCGAGCCGGGCGGCGGCCTTTCGGGCCTGGCGACGGCCGGCCGCGTTCAAAGGGATGTCGGCATGACCCTGAGCCCTGCGGCTCGCGTTCCAGTCGGTGAGGCCATGCCGCAGCAAATAGACCTTCATGGCACCCCTCAGCGGTCGCCGGACAGGGCCTGAGACAGCCGGGCCGCGGAGCTTCCGAGGTTCCTCTCTCGAGCGAGCCGCTCCAGCCCGTCGGGGTCGGGAGGATGGGCGCCGGTCGACCGCAGCTCGGCGTCCGTGACGAGCCCCACGACCGTTCGCATGGCCCCCAGATAGGCGCGCGCCGCTTCGAAGACTGCCGCCTGCTTCGGCGGGAGCCGGTCCAGGTTCTCGAGGATGCCGTCGACCGAGCCGTACTGATCGAGGAGCTTCGCGGCCCGCACGGGCCCGATGCCCGCAACTCCGGGCAGACCGTCGGATGGATCGCCCCGCAAGGTGGCGAAGTCCGCGTAGAGGCGCGGCGGCACCCCGAACTTCTTTTCGACTCCGGCCTCATCGAAGTCCGCCAGCTCGCTCACGCCCCTCACCGGATACAGCAGACGAATGTCCGGATCCCTGACCAGGGCGAGCAGATCGCGATCGCCCGTGACGACCGCCGCCATCTCCGAGCCCTTCTTGCGAGCCATGAGCGTTGCGAGCGCGTCGTCGGCTTCCAACTCTGGCGCCTCGACGCGCTCGATCCCGGCCGCCTCCAAGACGTCGGTAAGGATGTCGAACTGCTGAGGCAGCTCGGGAGGGTCCTCGGGCCGCTCCGCCTTGTAGCCGGGATAGGCCTTGACCCTGAGGGCGGGCCGAAAATCATGGTCGAACACGGCCACGATCGACTCGGGCCTGCGGTCCACGATCAGGCGAGTGACCATCTCCATGAATCCGCGCACCGCGTTGACCGATTGACCTCCGCCGTCGACGATCGTTACGGGCAGAGCGAAGAAGGCCCGGTAGACGAGGCTGGGAGCATCGAGATAGAGGCGCGGGGACACCGCCTGGAGATTACGGCTTCGACGGCTGCCCGGGCAGGGCCGTCGCGAGCAGGTCCGGTAGCACCACGTCTTCGAGCGAGTCGAACTCCTGGTCGGCCTCGGAGAGATCCATTCCGGCCGTCACGGAATTCGGCACCGCAACGCAGTACAGGCCGGCGCGCTTGGCGGCCTTGATGCCGTTGGGAGAGTCCTCGAACGCGAGCGCGTGATCCGGCTGGAGGCCGAATCCCTCGACTGCGGCGAGATACAGACAGGGCTCGGGCTTGGCGCGCGCCGCAACGCCGTTCGCGCAGTAAACGGCGTCCCACCAGTCATTCGCCCCGATGCGCTCCAAGATGCGCGTGATCCACTCGCCCGAGGCGCTCGACGCGATCGCAAGGCCAAGGCCGGCCGCGCGCGCTTCCTTCAAGATTCGCTCGACGCCGGGCCGCAAGCTTTCGAGATCGGTGAGCACCAGCCTGCGTTCGCTCCAGTCGGCACCCAACGCCTCGACCTCGAGGACGCGGCCGACCAGCTCCTGCAGATGAAGGGCGGGATCGAAGCCCTCGAGGGTGCCGACGCCTTTTGCCCAGAGCGCCATAGACAGCTCCTGACCATGCTCCTTGTAGATTTCCTGCCACGTCCGCCAGGCCGGCGTCTCGGTATCGACCAGCAGCCCGTCGAAATCGAAGATCAGCGCGCGCTCCTTGGAACCGAACGCGCGCCGATCCGATGTCACTTGACCGCCTCGGCGTGAGGCCTCATTGGGGCGTCACCAACGGGCGCCGGACGCATCCTGCCGTCCGTCTCGGTATCGAACACACCCGGGACGAGCATGAAGATCACCTGCGCTATCCCACCCAGGATGCCGGCCCACAACAAGGTCGTATCGACTCCGATGGCGCCGGCAATCGGGCCGGTTACCGCGAACGACAGCGGTACCAAGGCTATGGAAACGAGCCAGTCCAGGCTCTCGACCCGGCCCAGAAGCTCGGTCGGCACCAGCCGGTGCATGAGCGTGCCCCAAATGATCATGCCGACGGTTCCGCCCACGCCTTCGACGAGGCTTACGGCCATGGCCTGCCACGTCTCGGACACGAATGCGTAGCCGGACACCGAGCCGATCGCCAGTCCGAACGACCAATAGAGCACCAACATGTGCCGGCGTGGAAGGCCCACCTGCGCCATGACGACGGCAGCCACCAC
>Ga0136632_10000497_pt1 | contig 11619 bp, 5 predicted proteins | sample AntDrymUQ6112106_2_FD_104670 | JGI IMG/M metagenome (GOLD analysis project Ga0136632, IMG submission 104670) | Polar desert sand microbial communities from Dry Valleys, Antarctica - metaG UQ611 (21.06) | ecosystem: Environmental > Terrestrial > Soil > Desert | place: Antarctica: Dry Valley...
CCGCCGAGGCGTAGGTCGAGAGGTGGCCTCCGATGCCATCGGATTTCTTGTTCGCTCGCATCACCATCACCGCTGCGTTCCAGCGGATGATCTGTCGAATATTGAGCTCGATGTCCTCGTTCCCCGGGAAGTCCGGCTCTTCCTCCGGGGGAATCGTGTTGATGTAGTCCGACGACACCATGGCGGGAAGCCCGATCTGCCGGGAGCGCGCATGGAGAAGGACCCGGTGCAATAGGTAACGGGCCCGGGCCGGCGACGCATCGATGACCTGATCCAGCGACTCGACCCATTCCTGAGTCTCGTCCGGATCGACGTCGGGGAGCTGGTTCCGGAAGGGGTCGTACACGGATGTCACCTCACGTCGAGCAAGCGGTTTGCCACTGACGAGAGTAAACGGGGTCGATGCGGATCCCGCGCATCTCGGGGACCGGAACATGTTGGGCGGGAGGCGGGAGCTAGTCGATGGGCAGCGCGGGGGGCTGGCAGCGCGGGCACCAGTAGGTCACCCGGTCGTCCGCGCGGTTCGAGGGGCCGGCTCGGCGGATGAGAGTCCCACACCTCCGGCAGGGCTTGCCCAGCCGGCCGTAGACCCAGCGACTGCGCCCCGGACGCGGGTCCCCGGTGGTAACTTGCCGGGCCGACCGGCGGTTCGCGCTGATGAGCTTGTGCCCCAGGTTCACGAGCGCCCCCAGGTCCTCGATCCGAGCTACGGGCGTCCACGGATTGACGCCTCGAAGAAAACAGATCTCGCACTTGTAGACGTTTCCCCAGCCCGCCACCGCTCGCTGGTCGAGCAGAGCCTCGGCCACCGGTCGCGCGGGTGAGACGCTCAGCCGCCTCGTCGCCTCGACCGGATCCCAATCGTCGCCGAGAAGATCCGGACCGAGGTGGCCGACCACACCGCCCTCCTCGGAGGTGGCGAGCAGATCGATCACCGGCAGCCGGAAGCCGACCGCGATCCACTGCGACGTGCTCAAGACCGCTCGCACCTCGAAAGCCGGGCCTCGCCAGCGACTGCCCGGGCGATAGAGGTGCCAGGCCCCATCCATGCGGAAGTGCGTGTGCAGAGTGAGCCCGCCCCCGAAGCGGAAGAGCAGATGCTTGCCGCGCGCGCGGACCTCATCGAGTCCCCGACCCGAGAGGTCGGTGGTGGCGTAGCGAGGCACGCGAAAATCGGTTCCGGTGAGGCGGCTGCCCGCCAACGCCCGGTCGAGTCGGCGAGCGGCCACATAGACGGTGTCGCCCTCAGGCACGCAGGCGCAACCCCCTAGACGTCATCCGGAAACCTGAATCCACCAGCACCTGGGCGAAAGGCGTATCCAGGACCGACTCGCCGTCGGCTCGTTCCACGGCCAGCCTCCCCAGGGCGCCGTCTCTGGCTGCAAGCGCCAGGGCGTCGGCGGCGGGTTGAAGAAGGGCACGGTCTTCGGAGAACGACAGCACCGAGCGCCCTCCCCTCTCGACGTAGAGGATCAGCGCGCCCTCGATGAGGACGACGAGCGCGCCGGCTTTCCGACCGGCCCGATGAGCACCGGCCCGGTCGGGCCACGGCAGGGCCGCTCCGTACGGGTTGGCGGGATCGGTGGCCGAGATGACGACGGTGCCGGTCTCCTCTCTTCGAGAGTCGACGAGGGCGCGCATGCGATCGACCGCGCCCGGAAGCGCGAACTGAGCGCCGCCCAGGCCATCCACGAAATAGCCCCGCCGGCACTTGCCGGCCTCCTCCATCGCCTTCAGGACCGGATAGACGCCTGAAAAGCCTCCGGGAGCTCGCTCCGCAGCGAGGGCCGACCGAACGAGAAGCCCGTGGCGACTCAAGAGCTGTTGAGCGCCCGCGTGCATCCGGAGGGTGGAATCGGTTGAGCGATCCGCGACCAGACTCCAGCGGCCCGAGCTCGAGGGGGGTCCGGCGCGCGCCGGCAGGGCCGGCCCTCGTCGCCCACCCCTCGAGCGGCGCCCCCCGCTCCCTGCACGGGTGAAAGCCCGTACCGCAGCCAGCGTGTCATTGGTCACGTGACCGGACCATACGAGCTCCCAGAGCGCATCGACCAACTCAGCGTCATCGAGCGAGTCCACTAGCTGGGCGATTTGGCGAAAGAATAGGGCGCCGGATCTCGCGAGCAGCTCGTGGATACTCCGAGCCAGATCGGAAAGCTCGACTGGCTGCGGCTCGGGGAGCAGAAGCGGCGCCTTGTCGGCCAGCGCCAAAACGATCCAGCCGTCCTTTCCGCCGAGCGCTCCTGCCCCCGCCCACACGAGCTCTCCCGACGCTCCCAGCTGATCGAGAAGGCTGGGCGAGTATGCGGACAGACGAGCGGGCAAGATCTGACTTTCGAGCACCGAGGCCGGCACCGGCGCACCCTGAAGCTGCTCGATGACCCGATAGAGCGCATCGAGGTTGCTCCGAGCGCTTGCCGAGGCCCCGATGCCGTGCCACGCGAGGGTGAAGCGAGCAAGGGCATCGGGCGGCGCAGGCTCGATCTCCTTGCGCCACGCCGCGAGTGAGCGGCGCCGCACCCGCCTCAACACGTCGGCGTCGATGTACTCGCGCCCCGTGCCGCCGGGCCGATACTCCCCCGCGATGACCTTGCCGGCGACCTCGAGCCTGCCCAGAGCGACCTCGATGATCGCGACGCCCACTCCCAGGCGAAGGGCCAGATCGCCGGGAAGGAAGGGACCGTGCGTCGCCGCGTAGCGCCCCACCAGGTCGCCGAAGGGATCAGGCGCGGGCTGAAGGAATGCGTCGGGCACCCCCACCGGGAGCGGAGCGCCGAGAGCATCCCGATAGAGCGCGGCGTCCTCGATGGCGATGAAACGGAGCTCGCCGGCCACGCGCGTCTCCAGGATCTGCCTCGAGCCGACCAGGTCGACCAACCAGGCGTCGACGCTTGTTGGGAGCCTGACGCGCGCTCTGATCTCCCCGGGAGAAAGGTCGCCGAGCGCCCGCAGAAGGTCATGGACCTCATCCGCCGATGCCCCTTTGCGAGCATCTGTCAGTCGTTGCAACTCGATCTCGAGATCGGTGAGGGAGGGCGCATCGATGAGGTCCCTGAGCTCTTCTCGCCCCATGATCTCGGCGAGCAGAGAGCGATCCAAAGAGAGGGCCTGGGCGCGACGCTCGGCAAGAGGGGTATCCCCCTCGTACATGAACGCGCTGACGTAGCCGAACTGCAAAGAGCTCGCGAAGGGAGAGGGTAATGCCGTATCAACTTCCACGACCTTTACCTCACGTCGCCTGATAGATGCCATGAGCTCGACAAGCGCGGGCAGATCGAACACGTCCTGGAGGCATTCTCGAAAGGTTTCGAGCACGATCGGGAAAGTCTCGTGTTCGCTCGCAACCTGGAGAAGTCGAGCGCTCTTCTGACGTTGCTGCCACAGGGGCGAGCGCGAGCCGGGCCTTCTTCTGGGAAGGAGCAGGGCGCGCGATGCGCACTCCCTGAAGCGGCTCGCAAACAGGGCAGAGCTCCCCACTTGTTCGACGACGAGATGCTCGACATCCTCCGGGTCAAATGTTGCGAAGCTCGCGTCGGGCGCGTCGTTCGCTTCAGGGAGTCGCACGACGATGCCATCGTCGGTGTAGATGCATTGCACATCGACGCCCATGTGCTCTTTGGCCTGAGCTTCGATAGCCAACGACCACGGGGCGTGCACGCGCGCGCCAAACGGAGAATGGATGCAGACGCGCCAGTCACCCAACTCGTCTTTGAAGCGTTCCACCAGTACCGTCGTGTCGTCCGGAAGCACGCCCGTTGCGGCCTCTTGCTCGTCCAGATAGTCACTGAGGTTGCGCGCCGCAAACGCATCGAGATTCATCTCTTCGAGCCGATGGGAGCGGGCCGCCGGTCCGAGGGCGCTGATCTCTCTGATGAAAGCCCCTACCGCTCGTCCCAGCTCGACGGGACGCCCCGGAGCATCGCCATGCCAGAACGGCATCACGCCCGAGCGCCCCGGCGCCGGCGTGACGAGCACACGATCGTGCGTGATCTCCTCGATGATCCAGCTCGACGCTCCCAACACGAAGACATCTCCGACCCGCGTTTCGTACACCATCTCCTCGTCGAGCTCCCCCACGCGCGCGCGTTCGCGTCCCGCGAGAAAGACGCCGAATAGACCGCGATCGGGAATGGTTCCGCCCGAGGTGACCGCTAGGCTCTGCGCGTTCGAGCGGGCGGTCAGAACGCCCGTCGCTCGGTCCCAGTTCAGGCGCGGCCGCAGCTCGGCGAATTGGTGTGACGGATAGCGTCCTGAGAGCATGTCGAGGGTTGCTTCAAAAGCGCTGGCCGGTAGGTCGTGAAAGGGGGCCGCGCGCGCGATGACGGCTTCGAGGTCGCTCGCTTCCCAATCGTCCATGGCGACCATGGCGACGATCTGCTGAGCAAGAACGTCCAGCGGATTGCGCGGGTATAGAGACGCCTCGATGAGGCCGGCGCGCATGCGTTCGGAGACGACCGCGCACTCGAGCAGGTCTCCTCGATACTTGGGAAACATGACGCCGCGGCTCACCGCCCCAACCTGATGCCCGGCCCTTCCGATGCGTTGCAGTCCCGAAGCAACGGAGCCCGGTGCCTCGACCTGAACCACCAGCTCCACATCGGCCATGTCGATCCCGAGCTCTAACGAGCTGGTCGCCACTACCGCCGGCAGCCTTCCAGCTTTGAGGTCTTCTTCGATGAGGCGTCTGCGTTCCTTGCTCACCGACCCGTGATGAGCGCGCGCCACCTCGTCGCCGGCGATCTCGTTGAGATGGTTGCACAGACGTTCGGCCAGACGCCGCGAGTTGACGAACACGATCGTGCTCGAGTGTTTCCTTATCAGCTCGAGGATGCTCGCCTCGATATGCGGCCACGCGCTGGCGCGCGCCACGGCCTCGAGCGACTCGACCTCGAACTCTCTCTTTCCTCTAATTGAAGTCACGTCGCCGGTGATCTCCCCTGGCTCCGTCATGTCTTCCATGGGCACGACGATAGAAAGGTCGAACGTCTTGGTCGCGACCGGGTTGACCACGGTTACCGGATGCACGCCCCCCAGGAAGCGGGCGACCTCATCGGGGGGCCGGACCGTGGCCGACAGGCCCAGCCTTTGGAGCGGCCGCCCACAGAGATGATCGAGTCGCTCGAGACTCACGGCGAGGTGCGCGCCCCGCTTGTTACCGGCAAGAGCGTGGACTTCGTCGACGATCACCGTGTCGACGTACCGCAGGGCAGCGCGCGCCTGAGACGTGAGGATGAGAAACAACGACTCCGGTGTGGTGATCAAGATGTCTGGAGGAGCGGACGCGAACTTGCGGCGCTCCTCTTGGGGGGTATCCCCCGTGCGCACCGACACTCGGATGTCCGAAGCTTCGAGACCCAAACGTCCTGCAGCCGCGCGCACGCCGCTCAGCGGGGTCCGCAAGTTGCGCTCGATGTCTGCCGCCAGGGCCTTGAGGGGCGAGATGTAGACCACGCGCAACCGCTCTTTATCATCGACCTCTGGTCTTGCGGCGAGCCGGTCGATGGACCACAGAAAGCCCGCCAGCGTCTTTCCCGAGCCGGTGGGGGCAATGACCAGCGCGTTGCGGCCTTCGGCTATCGCCTCCCAGGCCCCCGACTGCGCGGGAGTGGGCTCCGGAAACGCGCCTTCGAACCAAGCGCGCGTTGCGGGAGAGAATTGCTCGAGGACGTTCACGCTCCTATCATCGCCCGTGCGTGCCATCTATTTGGCCGAGGGCGCCGTTCGCAAGACGAGGGCGCCGGCGGCCGCGGCGATCAACGATGCCGCGAACAAACTGACTTTCGACGCGTCTACTAGGGCCGGGTCCGAGTAGGCGCGTGGGCCACGAACAACGAGACCGTAAACCCCACTGCGGCCCCCGTCGCGGCGCCGGTGATGTGCCGCCAGCCGACCTCTGCGGGCAAGGACGCTATTCCAAATCTCACCGCCAGCCACGCGAATCCGGTGATGCCCACGAGCTTGCCGACCACGCGCGCCACTATGAGCCCGCGCGCCACCGGAGAGGAGAATATGCCCGCCAGGGTTTGCGAGTCGAGCACGAGGCCCGCGTTGCCAAGCGCAAACAACGGCAAGACCACGTAGCTGGTGTAGGGATGCAGGCTTTGCTCGAGGCGTTCGGCGACCGGTTGCAACTCCTCGGTCCGGGCCGTGGGATCTCGGTCGCCCCTGCGGACGGGACTTCGGCGCAGAGCCCTCGAGATCCGCCGGCGTCCCGCCGAGGCCGGACTCAACGCGTGGGCTGGAGTCATGAGACCGAGTACGACGCCCGCCATGGTGGCGGGCACGCCCGAACGCAAGGTGGCGAGCCAAACGGCGGCCCCGACGAGCACGTACAAAGGCACCCACCCTGACATCGAGGCCCTTCAGGGCGCCCACGAGCAGCAACGCGACCCCGAGAGCCGCGGCATCGATGGTGCCGGAGTAGAAGAGCGCGATGACGATGATCGAGCCGACGTCGTCGACGATGGCTAGGGTGAGCAGAAACACGGTCAGGCCGGCCGGGAGACGGGGGCCCCAGCAGCGCCAAGGCGCCGACTGCGAAGGCGATGTCGGTGGCCATCGGCACTCCCCATCCCGAAGCGCCCGGCCCCCCGGCATTGAGCCCCGCGAAGATCAGGCCGGTAGGGCCATCCCGCCCACGGCGGCGACGATGGGTAGAGCCGCGGCGCGCCGGTCGCTCAGCTCGCCGCTCGCGAGCTCGCCCTTGATCTCGAGGCCGATGACGAAGAAGAAGAGCGTCATGGCGCCATCGTTTACCCAGCCCCGCAGGCTTTCGACGACCTCGAAACCCAAGAGTCGAACCGGCACTTCCCAACCCCAGAGCTCCCCGTAGGTGGCGCCCCACGGCGAGTTCGCCCACGACAACGCCACGAGCGTCGCGGCCAATAAGGCGAGCGCTCCGGAGGATTCGATAACGGGGAAGGCTCGCAGCGCCCTGACCATCATGCGCGGCACGCCGGCCCCTGGTGTCGTGCGTTCCGGCGGTTCGCGCATTCCGGCTGGATCCTCCTGGTCGCGTTCGGCTAACCGTCGACCAGACTTCCCGACACACCGGAGTCGATGATAGTCGGCAACGCCTCAGCCTGAGTAAGGGCGCGTGAGAGGGTCCCCGCCGTCGAGGAACGCATACGTCAGGATGACCGAACCGCCCTCCGGAACCAGGCCGTTCGCCACCAGGGCCCGGGCATAGACGGCCAGCTGATCGATCTCGCCCGGCTCGAAGCGTCCGCCGGTCTTGAAGTCGACGATCTCAAGGCCGCCGTCGTCGGTCTCGTACACGGCGTCGATTCTGCCCCGCACGATGTCATCGCCCACCCTCAGCGAGAAAGGAATCTCGATCATCGGCTCGCCTGAGGGAAGCCGTCCGATCGCGCGATCCCCGAAACCGAGCTCGGCCCAGCGGGCGAGCTTGACTTGGACTTCGTCGTCGCCTCCGACGAGCATGGGCTCGTCGAGCTCGTCTTCCTCGGGAAAAGGCGCGGCCGTCCACAACGGCTCGTTGCGAGCCCGGCTGTGCTCTTCGATGGCCCGGTGAACCTCGGTGCCGAGGCGGCGCGCGGCACTCGGTCGCTCGGGAGCGGAGCGGGCCACAGAGCGTGCGCCGGGCGCTCCCTGCTCGAGTCCTATGAAGTCGGTTGCCGAGATGATGCGGGTGGCCTTCACTCCGTCAGACTCGCCCGCGGAGCTTGCCTTCTCGATGAGCGCGAGCTCGGCGTCCAGGCGACTGCGGAGCTCCACCAGGGCAACCCCTTGGTCGGTCGGAAGTCCCTCGGTCAAAGTCTCGAGACTCTGATCGCCTTCGATGACGGCCTCGGCCGCTGCTCCCCAACCTTGCTCGAAAAGCGGATCGTCCGCCCCCGGCCTCGCCTCCGGAGGCCACGCGCGGCGCGACTCGAGCGCGCCGAACAGCGGGTTCTCTAACGGCTCCTCGGCCTCGGCCACCACCTCGAGCAGGCCCCTTTCCTCGAGCACACGCAGCTCATCCCAGAACAGAGAAGGTCCTTTGCTCCTCTTGTCACGCCCGTACCACCACGCGGCCGTCACCGACAAGCTCTGCCGCGCGCGCGTGAGAGCGACGTAGAAGAGACGCCTTTCATCCTCGCGCACGCGCTCTTTGACCGCCTTCTTGAAGTCGCCGAGCTTGCCCGTAAAGCGCGGCATGTAGTCCTTGTCCTCACGCACCTCATAGGGCAGCTCCGTGTAGGAGGTCAGCGGATTGCTGGCTCTCTCATTTGGAAAGATCGAGTAGACGTACTCGTCGTTGGCGTTCTTGGACGCGCTGACCGATGGCACGAAGACGCATTCGAACTCCAATCCTTTGGCAGCGTGAATGGTCATGAGCTTTACCGAGTCACCGGCAGCCGGCTGTGTGGCCTCGAGCGTCTCCTCCGCGTCGTCTGCGGCGTCGAGATAGGCGAGCAGGCTCCGCAGATCCGCGTCCCCCTCGACCGGCGAGAAGGCGGCGACATGATCCAAGAGGGCGGCGAGGTTTTGGCGTGCCGCCGGAGCGCTCCGAGCCGTCGATGCCTCCAGGGCGTCGCCAAGCCCGGTCTCGAGGATGACCTCCTGAACGAGCTCGAGCAAGGGGGCCGTGGCACGCTTTCGAAGCCGGGCCAACCGGGCTTCAAAATCCACAAGCCGGCGGCGGGCCTCGGGCCCGAGGCCCTCGATCTCCTGGGCATGGGCGCAAGCTTCCAGCAGGGAAAACCCGACATCGCCCGGCTCCATGTCGTTCGCCAGCTCTTCGTCGCCCCCGGCGAGCCGCAGCTTGAGGTCATAGTTGCGATCGGCCGCCCAGCGCGCGCACCGAGCGAGGTCGCGGTAGTGGACGCGCCACCGAGGGCCGAGCAGCACCCTGGCCGCCCACCGGTTGGCCGCGGGCTTCGTATCGAGGCACCGCAACCAGGCCACGACCTCGATCACTTCGGGGGTCTGCAGCAGGCCGCCGAGCCCGACGATCTCGACGGGAATGTCGCGCTTGTCGAGCGCTTCGATGATGGCGGCCATGGCCGCCTTACGCCGCACCAGGACGCCGATGTCGCGCCATGCAACCGTCCCTTTCCCTTGCTTGGGCGCGTCCTGGTGCAACCGCTCGCATTCCGATGCGATCCACTCGGCCTCCGAGCGCTCGTCCGAAAACAGTCCGAGCGCCACGCGGCCTTCACCATTGTCCGGATAAGCGTGTAGAGGGGCTCCCGGCCTGCGCGCTTCGGGTATGCGAGAGACGATGTCGTTGGCGACCTCCAAGATCCTGCTGCCCGAACGGAAGTTCTCGGACAACGAGATCTCGCCGTAAGTCCCTTCCTTCCGGGGGAAGTGGCCGGGAAAGCCGATGAGGTTGTACATGGTTGCTCCCCGGAACGCGTAGATGGCCTGGCGCGCGTCGCCGACCGCGGTCACGGCTCCGCCGCGCGGAACGAGGGCCTGGATGAGGCGGCGCTGGGCTACGTTCGTGTCCTGATACTCGTCGAGCAGCACGATCGGGAATCGTTCCTGGTAGGAGCGGCGTACCAGAGAATGACCCTCGAGGATCTCGACCGCTTTGGTGATCTGGTCGGAGAAGTCGATCCGCCCGTGGCGTTGCTTTGCGACTTGGTATGCGGCCACGGCCCGGCACAGCTCCTTGCGCCTTCGGGCCACGATCATGCTCTCCTCGTCCAAGGACTTCGAGGACAAGAGCCCGTCCGCGGCCGCTTCGACGTCTGCGACTGTGATGACGTGATCTGCCACCGCCGATGCGAGCGCGAGCGTCGACCGCACCAAGGTGGCGGCCGTACGGAGCTCGATCGCGTCGAAGGCGGGGAGGTCGTTGATACAGGTGAGAACGAGCTGCCACTGCTGGGCCTCCGACAGCAGACCGGCTTCGGCTTCGACGCCCACCAGCAAACCGTGGTCCCGAACGATCGAGGCTGCGAATGCGTTGTACGTCTGCACCGTAGCTTCGCCCCGCGACCAAGATCCATAGGCGTCGTCGATCACATCGAGCGCCGCGTTCACGCGCTCTTCGAGCTCGCCCGCGGCCTTGTTCGTGAACGTGAGGCCCAGGATCTGAGATGGAGCAACGCCTTTGTTCTCGATGATCCAGGCGATGCGTGCGGCCATGATGGCGGTCTTGCCGGCGCCGGCGCCGGCGACTAGATAGACGGGCTCGAGCGGGTGAGCGATCGCCAGCCATTGCTCTTCGGTGGGGTCGTAGCCCTTGAGTGCCGCCCTGACCGCAGCGCTGGTCTTCACGCCGGCAGCTCCCTCCCCTCGGGCCACAGCGGGCACAAGGGCTTGAACTTGCACCACCTGCAATCGGCTTCGGGGCTGGGCCGGAAGTCCTCATCAAGGACGCCCTGCAACAGGCCGGGCAACCGCTCGAGCACAAGCTCTGCTTCCTCCGGCTTCTGGCAACGGCGGGCGACCTCTCCCCGCGACATCACGGCCGGGTAGACGAGCTGCATCGACGCGGGTTCTCCGTGCTGGGAGATGTCCGGATCGGTGGTCGCGGCGAGATAATAGATGGCGAGCTGCAACGAGTCCTTGGCCTCGTTCGCGTAGATCGTCGAACGAGACGTCTTGTAGTCATAGACGATCAGCCGGTTGCCGAGCTTGTCGACCCGGTCGATCCGCCCCCTGATGAGGTGACCATCGAAGTCGACGTTGAACCGATGCTCGCTCATCAGCGCCTTGCCGGGCTTCAAATGATGCTCGTAGCGCTCGAGCAGCACGAGGCCGTCGCGCCGGAACTGGCGAGCTATGGCCAGGTTTGGAAATACGGCCTCCTCGAAGAGCTCGTGAAAGCGCTCGGCCATCATCGGCCCGTTGGTGAGTCGCCGCCGGCCGCCGGCTCGTTGCTCCGGAGAGGGCTCCTTCTCCGCGTCCTCGAAGATCTGATGTATCCAACTTCCAAACGCCATGTTGTGAGAGCTGTCCGGGTCGAGCCCAAGCACGACCGAGAACAGATACGCGAGGCCACAGTTGTCGTACTTGGAGATGCGCGAGTAGCTGGTCCGGAGCTTGTCCGGGGGTAGCTCCTCGCCGCCCGACTGGGCCCTGATCGCGGCCGCACCTTCGGTCCAACCCCACCGCCACCACCAGCCGCTCGGCTGGGCGGCCGCGCATTCTGGATCCACCTTGCAGATGCGCTGGAGCGCTCCCAAAGCCGCTAGGCGCAGAGGAGCGGCGGCCGTCACGTCGGCCAGCGCGCGCCGCATTCGAGCGGCCGCCTCGGAAAAGGTAAGCGGTGCGGGCTCCGCGTCCGGTAGAGGGGACGCGGCTTCCCCCATCAGCTCGTTGATGAACCTGCTCGGCTGACCCCGGCGGGATGCTCCAGGCGAAGTGGTGATCACGCACCGATCGCGTGCCCGCGTGGTCGCCACGTAGAAGACCCGGCGGTCCTCATCCTCGTTCTTGAGAACACGCTGGACCGGGCTCAGCCGATCGAGAAAATATGGATCAAAGAGCCCACGCGCCCTCCTGCCCTTGGGTATGAGACCTTCCACGCAGCCACAGACGACGACCAGCGACCACTGCCGTCCCTTGGAAGCGTGAAAAGACAGCAGCTCGACCCCGCCCCTGCGGCGGGCCGGCGGAAGCCACGGATCGGCTCCGAAGTCCGCCCGACCGATGGACTCGAGG
>Ga0136632_10000498_pt1 | contig 11607 bp, 12 predicted proteins | sample AntDrymUQ6112106_2_FD_104670 | JGI IMG/M metagenome (GOLD analysis project Ga0136632, IMG submission 104670) | Polar desert sand microbial communities from Dry Valleys, Antarctica - metaG UQ611 (21.06) | ecosystem: Environmental > Terrestrial > Soil > Desert | place: Antarctica: Dry Valley...
CGGTTATAGGATCCATTATTCTTCTGCCCCTTTGATTCCCACCGAACAACCCATTCGGCGTCTCTCACGCTTCATCAAAGCAGACAGCGATGAATCGACGATGAATTCTTGAGTTAATTTGGGGTCCGGCACGCTAATTTTGGCGAGAAATGGGCACATTCGAGGTTTTGCGCAGTCACTTCACGACAAAGTTCATCGTATCGCCCGTCCCACTTTTTGTGTGTATTTCAGCAACACTCACTGGGACTATCCTAGAGCATCTCCCATCACACCCGCGGCCTGATCTCCCATAGAGAGTAGGTAGTGGCTGTAGGTGTCGAGGGTCATAGCTCTGGTGGCGTGCTCGAGTAACTCCTGCACGAGCTTGGCGTGGACACCCCGGCCCAGGAGCAGCGTGGCGCAGGTGTGACGGAGATCGTGAAACCTTATCTCAGGCAAGCCAGCCTTCTTCAGGAGTGGCTTGAAGGAACGCTTGACAAGGTTCTCTGGATTGAAAGGCGTACCGACACTCGTGGCGAAGATCAGGCTGCGGTCCTCAAATAGACCCGTGAGCTTGATCCACCCCAACTATGTGTCTTGCGTTCTTCCCGAAGCGGTACGCGCCGCCTGCTCTCTTATCTCTAATGTTCTACATCTCGTATTCTACTCCGTCCTTCTATGTCTCCCGAAGCCCGTAGAGCGTGCTGCAACCATGCTGCAACCGAAGCCGGACACACCCGGACAGAGCAGGAAAACAACGGCGCAAGAAACGCTAGAAACTGCTTAGATAAGCTAAATTTTCCAACAGGACAGTACCTACCTGGAAAGCTCTGACCTAACTTACAAGGAGGAGGTCGCTGGTTCGAACCCAGCATCGCCCACCCTGGAAAAGTCCTGCGAAGAGCAGTGCCTTAGGTGCTGGACATCCTTTCGTCTGGGATCACTATCGGCTTTACATATAGAGTAGGGGGGTATAGTATATGGCAGTTTCGTCGAGTGCGAAGGCGAGGAGAACGGCATGGAGACGACCGACGAGAAGGAGCGCCTGACGCGGGTCACCATCCCTGTGGTGGGGATGACTTGCGCCTCTTGCGTGCGACAGGTCGAGCGGGCACTCTCCGGGAAGGAGGGGGGTGCCGAGTCGAGCGTCAACTTCGCTGCTGAGAAAGCGACCGTCGCGTATGATCCGCAGACCACGAGTTCCAACGAGCGCATAGGGACCATAAGGGACGTGGGCTACGGTGCGGACGTGCGCGAGCTGCGTGGGGCGGGTCGAGCTCACGGGCGAATCCATGCCCGTCACCAAACGCGAGGGCGATGAGGTGATCGGGGCGACCATTAACAGCAGTGGCTCGGATTGCGTCGGGCTGCAGTCTTTCGCTGGGTACCTACCGTATTCCGTCCCCCACGAGCGCCCACGTCTCTCGTGCTCCAGGTGTTCAGGCTCTGAGTAATCCTTCGCCCCTGCAACGCAGGAGCAGGCGAGACCTAACCCGAATACCACGTGATTAGGAGGTTTTCATGAAGGTGCTTCTAAGTGAGGCGCGGCTGCTCGCGCTTCTCCTGACAGTAGCCTTTCTGGTGGCTGCATGCGGAGGCGCGGGCGGCGGACTTCAGGGTGGCAAATCCGGTGGCAGCGATAAGAAGGAATCGGCTGAGAAAGGCGGTGGCGAGATGGACCACGACCAGATGGGCCACGGCATGGGCACTGGTGGAATGGCCAGGCAGATGGTCATGGAAAGCGGCGAATACTCCGACAAGGCGTTCATCGACGCGATGGTTCCCCACCACCAGGGTGCTATAGAGATGGCCAGGGTCGCCCTGGGGAACGCCGAGCACGAAGAGGTAAAGGAGCTCTCCCAGAACATCGTCTCCACCCAACAGTCCGAGATAGGAAAGCTCAAGTCCATCAAGAGAGAGGAATTTGGCACCTCCAACGTGCCCATGGAGATGAGCATGGAGCAGATGCGGGGCATGGGCATGACGATGGACCCGCAACGGTTGGCGAAGCGGGAACCCTTCGATGAGGCGTTCATAAACGCCATGATCCCGCACCACCAGTCGGCTATCGAGATGGCGGCGGTAGCCAGCGAGAAGAGCGAGAACCCGAGCGTGAAAGATCTCGCAGGGAACATCATGAGTGCCCAGAAGCGAGAGATAGCGCAGATGAAGCGCTGGCGGGAGCAGTGGTATCCAGAAGGCTAGGATTGGCTATCTCTCGCACCACGCGCCATCAGCAACTAGCAAAACAAAAAGCTGAGTGCTGAGTGCGCGGGTTGCGGAGGGTCGATCATTCCGCAGCCTTCTATAGTGCCAAGGATACATCTTCGACGCGATCGGGTGAATGGAGCAGTGGTCTCCTTGCTGGTAGCCCCGATGGTGGCGCCGCATAAGGAACCGACCTTATACTGGGAGCCTCCACGAGGCGGCGAAAGGAGATGATCGTATGGCGGAGCAACACCAGGGACGATACTATGCCCAAGAGATCGCTGTGGACCAGAACGCCAACGTCAGGGAGCAGATTCAGAGCGCCCTCGATGAAGGCGCCCACCACGATTGGCATCTTGTCGGTGTATCAGACGTGATGGCGGAGGATAGCGTTATCCTCTTCTGGGACACTGAGAGACCAAGCTTCGGAATCAGCCACAGGAGTTAGCTAAGCACTTTGGTGAATACTGTGCACTGCGCCGGTCCAACACCCTAAACCTGCCAGCGATTCTAGCCCACCTGGATCAGGGCTAAGCCGAGAGACCACCGCTGCAACACGCGAAGAGTGGGGGTTCCTACTGCCGGGAGCGGTAGGGTGTCAAAACACCCCGGGCCTGGCCACCTGGAAGGAGACCCCGGCCCCAGTTGGTCTGCTCTACTGCCGTAGGTCGTCCAGAAGTCGCTGCACCTCGTCCACCAAGGGACCGGGGTGCCCCGCATGACTATGGACCTCTACGGCCACCTCGTACCCGGCTCCAGAAAGCGGCCATAAAGCCCGCAGGCCTGATGAGCAAGCCGTCGCGGGCTAGTTTTCGGGTTGGTGGCAGTCCTGTTACAGACAAGTGGAGGATAAGAACCGCATAGGTAAAAGGAATAGAGGCTTGTCAACGTCTCCTTCAAGAGGAGGTCGCTGGTTCGAACTTATGGCCTATTATCTCATTTACCTGATCTAGACAGCGGGGCAGGTTGTACGTCGCATCCACCTCTGCTCAAATGTGGGTGCGAAGAACGATTCACGGGCGACCGATGCCCCTTATCCCAGAACGGTGAGATAGCCTTCGTAGGAAGAGGCGGCACGCTCAATGTAATGTACGCCGACGGTTCCAACGTAATCCCCGTCTTCGACGCTGCGGGGGTGCAAGTATCAGAGCCGGTCTGGCAGCCGCTGCCTCAAGCCGTTTGCCTCTTAGCAAATAGCGCGGCGACCGGATCCGACGACGAAGATATCTTGAGAATCCAGAATAACATCACGACCGTGCCGAATTCATTGAGAATTCATCGGCAATTCATCAGTTACTGCTTCAATCAGGGGTGACGACATACCTCGTGCGGCGGGGGTGTCGAGTCGATGAGCCGCGCTAGGTAGCGCAGTCTACGTTCGGGTGTGTAGAATACTTCTGTCCAGAGCAGGCAATGGGGGTGGGGTGTGCAAAGCAGATTTCTCATGAGCTTTGCAATAGCTGGGTTCATGTTCACGTTTGTTTTCGCTCTTGCGGTCGGGGCGCAGGAGACGACGGACGAAAGTGTGGACGGTGCAGCCACAGAGACCGATCAACCTCTGGAGTTTGCTGAAGGTGGACAGACGGCGCAAGCGCAAGCAGAGGAGCAGCCAGGGCCACTGGCGGGCACCGAGGTAGAGGCCCTCGACGCGGACCAGGACCTCGAAGTCGAGGTCATCACGATCCCCAGGACGGATTGTACCTTCGAGGAAGGCGCATCCTTCGTCCTTCAGGACGAGGACGGCACGCAGGCCGACTTCATCGACGGCGTCAATATCGAGATAACCGAGGTTGAAGAGGGATTTAGTGTCTCCAGCAGCGAGGCCGGTCAAGACGCGGACATAGTGCCCCTCAACGAAAGGGGCGGCAGCGGTGACGGAAGCGGGGGAAAGGATGACCTCGCCACCGAAGGGCTCGTGATCGTGACCTCCACGGACATCACATGCGAAGCGAGTACTCCGCCACCGGACAATAGCCCGCCACCGGATAATACTCCACCGCCGGATAGTAGCCCGCCTCCAGATAATACTCCGCCACCGGATGCTACCCCGCCACCGGGCAGCGCATCGCCGGAGCCCGAGCCACAGGACCAGGAGAAGGGACCGCTGGCGGGGGGAACAGCTATCGGCAAAGATGTCCTCGTACCCGGAGATGTTATAGACATACTTCCCGATGGCACGAGGGTCACCGGGATAGACCAGATCATCATAAAGACCGAAAACTGCGAGCTTACGGCGCAGGGCGATGACCTTACCGTAACCATGAGCGATCGTGGCGTGCCTTTCCGTATCAGGGATGGAGATAACGCAGACATCACGTTGGAGCCGGACGGAACTCTGGTCGCAAACGGCAGGGAGACGCTGGGAGAGACGTTCCCCGAGCGCGTGAGAGATAACCCGGACAAGCGTATCATACCGATACCCGTAGACCCGGAGAATGACCAGTTTCAAAGGGGGCCCAACGATACCTTCCCGATAATAAGTTCGACGGGCGTCGGTGGAGAAGGGTGTCGTGTCGTAGGCGGCGGCGGAGATGCCGACGACAACAACACCGACCGTACTGCCAGCATGGATGACAGTGGCACGGATGCCGGCGACACGAACTCTGCGGACGACGTGGTCCCCGACACGGTCTCCGAGAAGCCACTGCCCAAAACGGGCGGCGTGCCGCTGCTTGCTAGCGCGGTTGCGGGGCTCTTATTCGCCAGCGGCGGTTTCTTGCTCTTTAGATCGGTGATGCGCCGGAACGCGTAACCGGCTCCTCAGGCAGTATGGAGAAGGCGCACAGCCTTCTCCATACTGCGGCTACAGGCATCAGGTTTCAGGATGTCTCTGAGGCAGAGCTGTAAATCGCTCTGACCGCTAGGCGCTGTCGAACGTGTCTGGGTTCGGGCCGGTGCGGCCGTTCTCGCCCTGGTCGAGCGCGGAGATCCTTTCTATATCGGCGGGATCTAGCTCGAAGTCGAACAGTTCGAAGTTCTCCTGCATGCGCGATGGTGTAACCGACTTGGGGAACACTATGTCGCCGCGCTGGATGTGCCACCGCAAGACGACCTGCGCCGGCGTCTTGCCTACGTTCTCGGCGATCTGGGTGATGGTCGGGTCGTCGAGCACGTCGCCCTGCGCGATCGGGGACCACGCCTCGGTGGCGATTCCGTTTCCCTGCCCGTACTCGCGCACGGCCTCGTTGGTGAAGTAGGGGTGCACTTCGATCTGGTTCACCGCAGGCACTGTATCGGTCTCCGCGGCAAGCCGCTCCAGGTGTTCGACCTGGAAGTTCGATACGCCGACAGAGCGGGCACGACCGTCGCTGTGGAACTCTTCGAGCGTCTTCCACGTAGATACGAAGTCACCGTCGTAGAGCGTCGGCAGGGGCCAGTGGATCAGGAACAAGTCCACGTAATCGAAGCCGAGAGCGGAGAGCGTCGCGTCGAACGCCTTGCGGGCGTCATCGGGTTCGTGCAACGCGTTGTCGAGCTTGCTCGTGACGAAGACATCGCCACGGTCGATGCCCGAGGCGCGGACACCCTCGCCGACCTCCCTCTCGTTGCCGTACATCTCCGCCGTGTCGATGTGCCTGTAGCCGACCTCGAGGGACTCCCGAACCGCCTCTGCGGTGTCGTTCGGCTCGATCTGGAAGACCCCGAAACCGAGTTGCGGGATAGTGTTGCCATCGTTTAAGGTAATGCCTGGTACCGCGCTCAAAGTCGTACAACTCCTTCGTGTGTAGAGATCAAGCTCCCTGATCAGGGAACCATACGAAGGTACCCCGATCCCGCCTTCACCAAACCGTACATACGTTAGAAAAGGCCAGCCCCTTTTGATAAACTCCACCATGCCCTGCGCGGGGGCGTAGTTCAGTTGGTTAGAACGCCGGCCTGTCACGCCGGAGGCCGCGGGTTCGAGTCCCGTCGCTCCCGCCTCTTCCGCTCACACAACGTGCTGTCGCGTTGCCGGTGAAGATCCTCCGATCGCCCAGCCTTGTGCCCTTGACAACAAAATATACTAAAGAACAGATAAGAGCCATCGGGAGGCACTAGTATGTCAGAGCCCATAGCGGTTACGGTCGACACGTTCGAGGAAGAAGTTCTGAACTCAGAGGTCCCTGTATTGGTGGATTTCTGGGCGGCGTGGTGTGGGCCGTGCAGGCAAGTCGCCCCTGTCATGGACCAGATCGCCGCCGAGTACGACGGTTCGGTCAAGGTCGCCAAGGTCGATGTGGACGCCGAGACGGAGCTCGCAGGCCACTTCGGGGTCTCGAGCATCCCGACCATAGCGTTCTTCGAGCCTGGCGAGCAGCCCAAGGCCGTCGTAGGCGCGCTCCCCAAAGAGATGGTCGAATCAGCCTTCGAGCTGGACCGCTTCGCCGAAGCCGGATAGACGCGAAGGCAGTAAGAGTCCGGCCGGCCACGGAACCCGGCCGGACTCTTGATAGCTCCCACTCTGTGCCGTAGAATCACACCCTGCCTACGCCCCGGCGGGATAGCTCAGTTGGTAGAGCACATGACTGAAAATCATGGTGTCCCCGGTTCGAATCCGGGTCCCGCCACTCCTAAAACACCTGCAAAAACAGCAGAAATAGGGAAGCCCCGGTAACCATGCCGGGGCTCTTACAGTTACCAATACAGTTACCGTCAGGACAAGGCGTCCTCCATGGCCTTCACTACCTTATCTCCCATACCGGGGATCATGTGTGAGTAGACGTCCAGGGTGACGGCGATGGACGAGTGGCCGAGAGTTTCCTGTACCAACTTGGGATGGGTGCCCTGCGAGAACAGCAAGCTCGCCGCCGTGTGTCGCAGATCGTGAAAACGGGTGCTCTGGGGCAGACCGGACCTCTTCAGGAGTGGCTTGAAGGACCTGTTTATCACGTTGTGCCTGTTCAAAGGGGTGCTCGTCGTGGAGCGGAACACAAGTCCGGTGTTGTGCCACAAGGGCCCCAGCCTTGACCGTTCCTCCTCCTGTGCCACCCGATGACCTTCGAGGGTTTCCACCGCCTTGCCGGTGAGCCCAACGGTCCGGCGGCTCTTCGCCGTCTTCGGGGTGCCGAACACGGGCTGGCCTCCCTTGGCTCCAGAGAGGGTGCGCTTCACTGACAGGGTTCTGGCTTTGAGATCCACGTCCTCCCAGCACAAGCCCATAAGTTCACCCTGGCGGAGCCCGGTGTGGACGGCGAGGACGTAGAGGGCTTCGAAGCGGTCGCCGCTCACCGCCTCCAAGAACGTATTGGTCTGCTCGGGTGAGAAGGGCCTGACCTCTTCCTTTCCAGCCTGGGATACCTTCACGCCGTGGGCGACGTTGCGGGGGATGAGCCCATCCTCCACGGCTTGCTGGAGTGCTTTGCGCAGGAGGAAGAGCAGGTACTGAACGGTCCTCGTGGAGAGCCCTTCGTCCAGCTTACAACGACGAAACGTGCGAATCTGGTCTGTGGTGAGGTTCTTGAGCTTGGTGCGCCGAAACGCTGGTATCACGTGGCGGCGGATGAGGTGTGAGTAGCTGTCGTAGGTGTTCGGCTTCACAGAGTCCTTCACTGACTCTTTGAGCCAGCGGTCGAGGTATTCGCCGACGGTGGTGCGACCGGCCTCGAAAACCAGGCCAGAGTTCTCCCTGATCCGTGCCTCATTGCGCTTCTGGATCGCCTCCTTCTGCGTCTTACCATAAGACTGGCGGTACTTGGTAGTGCCGTGTGAGGTAACAGCGTACTGGGCGACCCAGTAGCCATCCTTGCGCTGGAATACACTGCCCTCTCCGTTGCCATTCTTCCTAAACTTCCTTGCCACGTTCTACCTCCTCACCCATGAGATCCCTTCTCCGACAACTTCCTATGAACCTGCCCTTACAAGCATAGTAGCACGATGCTTTTGCTCAACGAGTGGTTGTGGTCCTCGCCAACTGAATCTTCGCCCGCTGTCCGCGTATCATGCCACCATGGTCGGGAGGGGTTCATCCGGTGGGGGAGGGGAAGAGGGCTTCACCGGTAGGGCGGCCATCGGTTACGACCACGGCTACGACGGCCAACTGTTCTATCTAGGTCTTGCTCTCGACGAGAGGTACGTAGAGGGTTGGGTAGAGGGATGCCTTGAGAGGATCGGCGAGGACAACCCTGAGGAGGAGCGATTCTTTCGGGACCTCTGGGATGACGAGACCCAGCGGGAGGTGGTGATAGAGAGCCTCAAGGCCGACTGCGAGGTAAGGGCGGGGCGGTAGAATCCGGGGCCGTGACCAAAGGCAAACCCAGGGCAGTCGTACTCACCGAGATCTCCTTGATCCTGGCCGCCGTCTTCTGGGGAGGCAACTACGCCGCCACCAAGTTCGCGGCCCTGTCCATCCCTCCCATTTCGATCGTGGCCGTCCGGTTCGTGGTGGGCGGCCTCCTCATGTACGCCGTGCTGCGCATACTCGAACCGGAGAGCAGGCTGGCCCGCAAGGACCTGCTCCCGATGGCGGGCCTCGGTTGCCTGGGTGTGGCCGTAGGCCAGACGACATTCACCTTCGGCGTGAGCCTAACCAGCGCCGCCAACACGGGTTTCATCTTCGCCACCGCCCCGGTGTGGGGGCTGCTTTTCGGCTTCGTGCTCGGGCTGGAGAGGCCCACGTGGAGGGGCATCTCGGGGGTAGGTCTCTCGATCCTTGGGGTAGGGATAATCTTCTACGAGGGCCTCGGGCTCGAAGGCACGAGCTTGATCGGGGATCTGCTGGTGCTCCTGGCTGCCATGGGGTTCGGGGCCTATACCGTGCTCTCGATGCGCGTGCTGGGACGGTACTCGCCCCTGGCGGTGGCCACCTACCCGATCCTGTTCGGCGGCCCTATCGTGCTGCTGGTCTCCGTCCCGTTCTTTGCGAGGTCGGGGTGGGAGGACGCCGGTATGGGGGCATGGGCCGCTGTGGCCTTCTCGGCGGTCTTCGCCACGGCGTTCGCCTTCTCCGCCTGGCAGACTGGCGTCTCCCGCATAGGGGCCAACCGGGTCCTCGTCTACCAGTACCTGATCTCCATCACGGGGGTCGCTTCGGGCATCGTCTTCTTCGGGGAGGTCCTTGGGATCGAGAAGATCGTGGGCGGGGCGGTCATCCTCGTAGGCGTGTACCTGGCCCGACGTCAATGAATGCCACCGAAAGGTGCTCTTTACCCGTGACCACGAGGGACACGGTGGCCCCGAGGATGTAGAGGAGGTGGGGGGCATGTCGGATCCCTGACTAATCAGTCGGGCAATATTCCGTCACATCGAGCCAACACGACGCAAGTATAGGGGCCACCAAGGAAGTGGCCCCAGAAGGAGGGAAGGAGCGCAGGACACCAAGCGCTCTAACAACATTCTCAGGCCAGATCGGAGCCTTCGAGTAGGACACCATCAAGCTCCGCTAGCCTTACATTGTAAGTATACCGCAGAGCCCGAGAGATTCAACCCCCAGACGCTAGCGGCGATCGAGAACGGGGCGACCCCTTAACAGTACGAGCAGGCGATCCCTCAGAGGTTAACGACGGGACGACTCTTGTTGGAGAGGTGCCTCACGCTTTGGATCTGAATCGCGCATTGCGCACACAGCTTCCTATGCCTCCCGGCCCATCATATCAACTATCATCTCCGGAGAGAGGATTGCAACGCCTTTAGAGAATCCTTGCGATTCGTCGTCGTGGGCGTCATCACGATCGCGCTTCCTATATCTACGGGATCTCTCTGCGACCGCCTTACAGGAGACCGACCGTAGCGAAGATCATCGAGATCTACTGACTGCCACGACGGTTCGGCCTAAAGGACGACGCCTGCTCGCCAACTGGCAGGTCCTTCCCACAAGAAGTAGGCGAGCTTTACCTGACGTTACGGACCTCGTCCGCTAGCGTCAGGTAGGAGCGGGGCGGCCACCATACCCTGCTTGTATCTCCGGTTCGGCGGCTATCCCGTCGCCTCCTCCATCGCTGTCACCGAGGTCAGCCGGAGGAGGAGGCGTTTCTGCTCAAGCGCCCCAGCTCCTCAAGGTAACGTCCGCTGCCCACCGCCACGCACCCCAGCGGGTCTTCGGCCACGTGCACCGGGACACCCGTCTCACGCCGAAGTCTCTCGTCGAGGTTCCTCAGGAGCGCACCGCCCCCGGCTAGGACCATCCCCCTCTGGAAGATGTCGGAGGCGAGTTCGGGCGGTGTGCGGTCGAGGGTGTCCTTCGCCGCCCCCACGATGGCTTCCACGGGGAAGCTTATGGCCTGCCGGATCTCCTCGCTGGTTACCACGACCGTCTTTGGCAGCCCGGTGAGGAGGTCTCGGCCCCTCACTTCCGCCAACTCTTCTTCTTCCAAGGGCATGGCGCTCCCAAGCTCGATCTTCAGCCGCTCAGCGGTCTGGGTGCCGACCGTAACCTTGTGCTCCCTCTGGACGAACGAGGCGATGGCCCGGTCCATCTCGTTGCCTGCGATCCGTACGGAAGTGTTGGTCACGATGCCGCCCAAAGAGACCACCGCCACCTCGGTGGTCCCGCCACCCACGTCGACGACCATGGAGCCGTCGGGCTCCTCGACCGGAAGCCCCGCCCCAATAGCCGCCGCCAGGGGCTCCTCGATGGTGTAGGCCCTCCTTGCACCCGCCGACTCGGCGGCCTCCCTAACCGCCCGAAGCTCCACCCCCGTGGCCCCAGAGGGCACGCAGACCACGACCCTTGGGCCGAACAGCGACCAGTAGGGTCTGCGCCTCCGACGTCGCGACCGGCGGACGAAGTGGGCGATCATTTTCTCGGTGACCCCGAAGTCTGCGATCACCCCCTCCTTGAGGGGCTCGACGGCCACGATGGTTGCCGGGGTGCGCCCGATCATGCGCTTTGCCGCCGACCCGACGGCCACGACCGCTTGAGTCTTGGTGTCCAGGGCGACGACGGAGGGCTCGGAGATGACGACACCCCGGCCCTTGAGGGACACCAGGGTGTTCGCCGTGCCCAGGTCTACCGCGATGTCGTTTGCGAACAGCACCACGGACCAACCTTCCTCGGGAAGTGCCTGCTTCGGGGTCCCGCCCACGCTCGGGCGCCCCCGTTCTCACGAGCCGCCGGGACCGATCACGCCCGTGCGGGTCCCCAGAAGATACCAGAGGGGCGGTCTCGGTGACCATCGAACCATTCGGACGACCGCAAGGCTCATTGCCGGGTGGGGTTGTAATGACGAGCCTCAACATCTATGGAGTTCCGAAGTTACAACACCCGCCTTCAAGTTTCGTGCCGTGCTTACTAACGGTAAGGGCATAGAAGTAGAACCAGACAGGGATTAGGTAAAGGGGGCGCGGCAGGAGGGGTTCACGGGGCTTCGGCTCCAGGGGGTTCTAAGCAGTTGCCGCGTCTTCTCGGTTTTGATACATTATGAGCAATTGCTCCGGCGGGGAGCGTGGGACAGGAGGCAAGCGCATGGGTCGTCCGTAAGCTCCAGTCATTGCCTTCAATTCCTA
>Ga0136632_10000500_pt1 | contig 11602 bp, 8 predicted proteins | sample AntDrymUQ6112106_2_FD_104670 | JGI IMG/M metagenome (GOLD analysis project Ga0136632, IMG submission 104670) | Polar desert sand microbial communities from Dry Valleys, Antarctica - metaG UQ611 (21.06) | ecosystem: Environmental > Terrestrial > Soil > Desert | place: Antarctica: Dry Valley...
ACCTGCTGCCCGTCGGCGATGGTGCGCGGGACCGGGATCTGGACAGGTTCGCCGGCGCGCAGAGACCTCCTTGTGTCGTCACCGAGTTCCGGCTCGACGCCGAATATCCGGACGGTCGTCGATTGGGCACGGCAGGCAACCGCACATCCCGCTACGAGCCCTCCGCCGCCCACAGGAACGACGAGGATGTCGAGGTGACCCGCATCCTCGAGCAACTCGAGTGCGACCGTTCCCTGCCCGGCAATGATGAATGGGTCGTCGTAAGGAGGCACTAGGACGAGCCCCCTGTCGGCGGCGAGTTGTGTAGCCAGCTGCTCCCGGTCGGCCGTGTACCGATCGTAGGTAACGATCGTCGCGCCGTACTCTTCGGTGGCGCGCCGTTTCGCCACCGGCGCATCCTCCGGCATGACGAGGACCGCCGGAACATCCAGGATCTTCGCAGCGAGGGCGACCGCCTGCGCGTGGTTCCCAGATGAGAAAGCGATGACCCCGCGGCTCCGCTCTTCCGGGCGAAGGCTACTGATCTTGTTGTATGCGCCTCGGAACTTGAAGGCTCCACCGCGCTGGAAGGTCTCGGCCTTCAGGAACACCGGTGCGCCGGTGCGCTCGTCCAGCGTGCGCGAGGTCAGCACCGGGGTGCGGTGGGCGACCCCCTCGAGGCGATGCCGGGCCGCCCGAACGTCGTCGAGGACTATCACGGGCCGTCAGGCGCGTCGAAGGGCAACGGCCGCCGATCCGTTGTCCACCTCGACAACTCCCGAGGGCACGTCTCGCGGCGGGCGGGCTCCGATATGTGCGTTGGAGGCCAACACCTCGGCCGCGATGGTATCCCGGTGAGCCTCGAGGGCATCCCGGACCGCGCGATCATTCGAGGCGAGCCAGAGCTCGATGCGGTCCTCGACCGCGAGGCCACTGGACTTGCGGAGGTCCTGCACCGCCCGGACCACCTCACGTGCGGTGCCCTCGGCGATCAGGTCCGGTGTGAGATCAAGGTCCAGGGCGACCCCGTAGTGGGCTTCCTGAGCGAGGGAGAAACCGGAGCGCCCCTCGACGCGCACATCGAGGTCGTCCCGGCCGAGCTTCTCCTGGGCGCCGTCCACCGGAACCTCGATCTCGTCACGACTTTCGAGCTCCGCCACGAGCGCGTGGGCGTCAGCCCCAGCGAGCGCTTTCGCCACATCCCTGACGCGGGCGCCGTAACGCGGCCCGAGGGTCTTGAAGTTCGGCTTCACCGAGTAGGTAACGAGCTCCTCGAGCCCTCGGGCAACCTCGATAGTTTTCACGTTGAGCTCCTCCGCTATCAAACCCTGGAGTCCCTCGAGATCCGAGACCTCGGCGGTCGGAAGGACGATGAGGGCGCGCGCCAGCGGTTGGCGGACGCGGACCTTGCCTTCCGTGCGCGCGGCCCGCCCGAGCGCTACCAGGCGCCGGACCAGCGCCATCCGTCGCCTGAGTCCATCGTCCTCACGGAGCGGTTCGGTTTCGGGCCAGTCCGCGAGGTGCACCGAGTCGCGTCCCTCCGGATGCGCGGACGTGAGATTCGTGTAGATCTCGTCGGAGACGAACGGCGTGTATGGGGCGCTCAGTTTCGCGACCGTTTCTAGGCACTCCCACAATGTGAGGAACGCGGCGCGCGTGTCGACATCTTCACTCGAGCGCCAGAATCGTCTGCGACTCCGGCGCACGTACCAGTTGGACAGGTCGTCGACGAACCGATCGAGACGCCGGCCCCCCCGCGTTGCGTCGAAGTCCTCGAGTCCCTCTCCGACCACGCGGATCGTGTCGTTCAACTCGGCCAGGATCCAGCGATCCATCTCGTGCCGGTCGGCGACCGGGATGGTCTCCGCAGCCGGGTCGAAGTCTTCCAAAGAGGCATAGGTGATCCAGAACGAATAGGTATTCCACAAGGTGAGCAGGTACTTCCGCTGTGACTCCTGGATGATGTCTGGTGACAAACGGCGTGCCGACCAGGGTGTGCCGCCGGTGAGCAGGTACCAGCGCAGCGCGTCGGCCCCCTGCACGTCCAGGACGGCCCAGGGGTCGATGACATTACCTATCGATTTCGACATCTTGCGACCACCGGCGTCGACTATGTGTCCGAGGCACACGACGTTGCGGAAGGAATTGCCTCCGCGCACCAGCGTCGCGACGGCCAGCAGCGAATAGAACCAACCCCTCGTCTGGTCGATCGCTTCAGAGATGAAGTCCGCTGGGAAGCGACGCTCGAAGACGGCCTCATTCTCGAAGGGATAGTGCCATTGGCCAAATGGCATCGAACCCGAATCGAACCATGCGTCGATCACGCTCGTGACGCGTCGCGATTCCTGTCCGCATTCCGGGCATGGGAAAACGACCTCGTCCACGTATGGTCTGTGCGGATCGATGCCGGTCACGTCCCTACCGGCCAATTCCGAGAGCTCCGCGAAGGATCCGACGCACAGCGCGTGCTCGCTGGCACAGCGCCACACCGGCAATGGGGTCCCCCAGTAGCGGTCGCGCGAGAGCGACCAGTCGACGTTGTTTGCCAGCCAGTCCCCGAATCGGCCGTACTTGATCGTAGGCGGCTGCCAGTTGGTCTCTTCATTCGACCGTTGCAACTCGTCCCTGATCTGGGACGTACGGATGTACCAGTCCTTGCGCGCGTAGTAGATGAGCGGCGTCTTGCACCGCCAGCAGTGGGGGTACGCGTGCTCGTAGAGCTCCGAACGAAACAAAAGATCCCTTCGTTCGAGATCCGGGATGATGCGGCCGTCGGCATCCTTGATCCAGAGGCCTGCGAACTCACCACCCCCCCGCTCGACGACTCGCCCCGAGCCGTTGATCATCTGGACGATCGGCAGGTCGTCTCGCTGCGCCACCGCCATGTCGTCTTCCCCATAGGGAGCGAGGTGCACGATCCCAGTCCCGTCGTGGGTGGTCACGAACTCTCCCGGCCTCACCCTGTGACCGCGCTCACCTGAGGCCACGAAGTCGAAGGGGGGTCGGTATCGCCGGCCGATGAGATCTGCGCCGGGGAACCTGTCCAGGATCTCGACTTGACCCACCAGCGGCTCGACCCGTTCCTGAGCCATGACCAACCTGCGCCCCTCCAGCACAGGGTCGAGGATGGTTGCGTAAGTCAGGTCTGGGCCCACGGCCGCAGCCATGTTCGCCAGCAGGGTCCACGGGGTCGTGGTCCACACGAGCAACGACGTCGAGGGATCGTCCTCCAGCGGGAACCGAACGTAGACGGAGGGGTCTTTCACGGTCGAGTAGGCGCCGGTCTGGTGCTGCTCGTGCGATGACAGCGACGTCTCGCAGCGGGGGCAGTACGGGACCACCTTGAAGTCTTCCTCCAGGAGACCCTTGTCCCAGATCTGTTTCAGGACCCACCACACGCTTTCGACGTAGCGCGGATCCATGGTCCAGTAGGCGTCGTCCATGTCCACCCAGAAACCGATCCGGGCCGTCAGCCGCTCCCAGTCGCCGACGTATCGCTGGACCGATTCCCGGCACCGCCTCACGAATTCCTCGATCCCTATGCGCTCCTCGATCTCGCGCTTCTGGGTGACCCCGAGTTCCTTTTCCACTTCGATCTCGACGGGGAGACCGTGGCAGTCCCACCCGGCCTTGCGGTGGACGTAGCGTCCGCGCATGGACTGGAAGCGGCAGAAGAGGTCCTTGAAAGTCCTCGCCTCGACATGATGGATGCCGGGCTTGGCGTTGGCTGTGGGCGGACCCTCGTAGAAGACCCATTCCGGTTCCTCAGAGCGAGCTTCCATGGAGCGGTGGAAGACGTCGAGGTCGCTCCAACGAGCGAGGATCCGCGCTTCGATCTCGGGAAACGACACTTGAGAGGAAACGGGTCTGTAACGGGCCGGGGATGCGGATTCGGGCATCGCCAAAGAGTAGCCTGAGCGATGCGACGCCCCATCATGACGAACGGGGGAGTAGCTGGCTCACAAGCGGAGCGCGGTGACCGGGATCACCCTGGGGAGGTGTCCACCCAGTTAGACCTTGTGTTATCGTCCCGCGCCCATGAGCCCGGCTCGGAAGCCTTCCACACGAAAAAGCAGCTCGTCGTCGGCGCCCTCGAGTAAGAAGAAAGTCACTCCCAAGAAGTCCTCGGCGAAGAAGACCGTCAAGAAGACGGCGAAAAAGACCGTCAAGAAGACGGCGAAAAAGACCGTCAAGAAGACGGCGAAAAAGACCGTCAAGAAGACGGCGAAAAAGACCGTCAAGAAGGCGGCCGCGAAAAACGCAGCGCGAAAGTCGACCGCGAAGAGCCGGTCGAAGAAGCCCACCGCGAAGAAGTCAACTCCGAAGAGAACGACCTCGCGAAAGACGGCCGCCACGAAGCCCGCGGCAAAGAAGGCAACCGCGAAGAAGACGACCGGGAAGAAACCGGCCACCAAGAAGGCGGTTGCCAAGAAGCCGCCTGCCGTGGAGCCTCCTGCGAAGCCACCGGCCGCCAAGAAATCCTCCAGGAAGGGCGGCGGATCGGGGGCGGTGCTGCCGCCGGTCCCGGCTCCCACCAAGCGATCGTCCAGGCCGGCCCCCGCTCGCCGAACCATGGAGCCCGCCCCCAAGCCAAGGCGAACGCGTCCGGCCAATTTCGACGCGAAGCAGCTGGCGGGGATCCGGGCCCAGCTCGAGCAAGAGCGGCGTGACCTGACGACCCAGTTGGCGGACATCGAACAGGAGTCTTTCCAGACGACCCAGTCGGACATCACCGGAGAGGTTGGGCTGGACGAGGATTTCGCGGACGCGGGCACCGCAACCTTCGACCGGGAACGGGCGCTTTCGATCCAGAACAACATCAAGGACCTGATCGATCAGATCACCAGGGCGGTGGAACGGATCGACGACGGCTCTTACGGGACCTGTGAGCGATGCGGCCGGCCGATCGATGCGGCCCGTCTCCGGGCGCTCCCTCACGCGTCGCTGTGCATGGACTGCAAGCGACGCGAAGAGCGCGCCCGCTGATCTGAGGCAGGACCACATGCGCAACGAGCCACCGAGCGCGCCTCCCGTGGGTGCCGGAGACGACGTCGCCTCCGCCCGCTCGAGGAGCCCTTATCTGCTGCTGGGGCTGGTCGCCGCGACCGTTCTCGCCGTAGATCAGATCACGAAGCAACTGGCGCTCGACAATCTGAGGGTTCCGGTCGACGTGATCGAAGGGGTGTTCCGGCTCCGCCTGGCCTTCAACTCCGGCGGCGCCTTCGGTCTCCTTCCAGGTTTGCCCGGTTTCTTCTTGATCGCCACCACGGTGGTCATCGCACTCATCGCGTTCTGGGTACGTAACCTCGACGACCCGCGCTGGATCATCCCCCTGGGTTTGATCCTGGGGGGAGGGCTGGGGAATCTGGCCGACCGGGTGTTGCGGGACCTGGACGGCGGCGTGGTGGACTTCCTGGATTTCCACGTTTGGCCCGTATTCAATCTCGCCGATTCCGCGATCGTGATCGGGGTCGTGACGATCTTCTGGTTCAGCTTCCGATCGGAGCGCGACGCGAAGCCATGATCAGCTTCGCTGCGTCGAGCGACGAGGAGGGCGAGCGCGTGGATGCCGTGCTGGCCCGGCGCGCCGGCGTCACGAGAACGCTTGCACAGCGCAGCCTCCGTAGCGGGGAAGTCACGGTCGAGGGACGCGTCGTACGGCCCAGTCACAAGCTGGCGGTCGGCGAGTCGGTGTCGGGGGCCATCGCTACGCCTGAGATCGGCCCCCCCGAGGCGGAGGACATCCCGGTAGCGATCCGCTATTCGGACCAGCGGCTTCTGGTGGTGTCGAAGCCCCCCGGGCTGGTCACACATCCCGCCCGGGGTCATCTCTCCGGCACTCTCGTGAACGCACTACTCAACCTCGGCGAGCCGCTTGCGGGCGCGGGATCGATCCGGCCTGGGATCGTCCATCGCCTGGACAAGGACACTTCCGGCCTACTCCTGGTGGCGAAGGACGACGACACGCAGGCGTTCCTCGTCGACGCCCTCCGGCGACGCCTGATCGAGCGGCGCTACCTGGCACTCGTCCGGGGTCGGCTACGGGCGGCGAGCGGCACGATCGAAGCTCCCGTCGGCCGGCATCCGACCAGGCGCTGGGCCATGGCCGTGACGGCGCAGGGTCGTCCCTCGGTCACGCATTACACCGTCGTAGGGCGATCCGAGACGTCGTCCCTGCTGGACCTCAAGCTGGACACGGGTCGAACCCATCAGATCCGGGTTCATCTCGCGCACCTCGGACACCCCGTCCTTGGTGACCGCCCCTACGGGGGAGTTGCCGATCTCAGCCGTGACCTCGGTCTCGACCGTCCCTTCCTGCACGCGTGGCGCCTGGAGTTCCCCGACCCGGGTGGCGGTCCTCGGCTGGCCGTAGTCGATCCGATCCCGCCCGATCTGCGAGCGGCTCTGGAGCGCGCGGGGATAGCCCCTCCGGCCATCAACAGCTAATCCACAGCTTCAGGCTCTTGTTCCCCACAGGCGGCTCGGGGGAGCCTAGGGCCGCCAGAGGAAAGACCACTTTCCGGTCCTTGACACGGGCATCGCTGCAGGTCGATGGGGCGTGCTTGAAAGCGCAGGTCGCCAGGTGTAACTAGAAGTACAACCTTGTGATTCGGTCGGGCGGTGGCCGGATGGGCGGCAGAGTTAAGGAGGGCCGCTGGCATCCGGTTATCGACCGATGGCTACCGGGATCCTCTATCGAAAGGACTCAAGAGGCGTGAGAGGGCGGCGTTCGGCTTGAGTTTCGTTCATCTCCACGCGCACACCGAGTACTCGATGCTGGATGGGGCCAGCCGCATCGGAGATATGTTCGAGGCGGCGGCCGCAGCGGGGATGCCGGCCTGTGCCATCACCGATCACGGGGTGATGTACGGCGCCCTCGAGTTCTACAAGCAGGGCACCCGATCGGGAGTCAAGCCCATCCTGGGTATGGAGGGCTACCTCTTCGATGGCAACCGCCGCGAGAAGCCGGACCATCAGCGCGACAACACGGAGCGGACCTATCACCTGACGCTGCTGGCGGCCGACGACCGTGGCTATAGGAACCTCACCAAGATCTCGTCGCAGGCCTGGCTCGAGGGCTTCCACTACAGGCCCCGGAGCGATTGGGAACTGCTGACGGAATACAACGAGGGGCTAATCTGTCTGTCCGGCTGTCTCTCCGCCGAGATCCCACGCCGGATCGTTGCCGGCGACCTCGCCGGCGCCCGACGCAAGGTCGCTCAGTACCGGGAGTTGTTCGGCGACCGCTTCTACCTCGAGCTCCAGGACCACGGCATGCCGGTGCAGCAGCCGCTGAACGACGAGCTGGTGCGGATCGGGCGCGAATTGGGGATCCCCTGGGTCGCCACGAACGATTCGCACTACACCCACAAAGATGATGCCGGCGCACACGACGTGCTCCTGTGCATCAACACCGGCTCCGAGCTCTCGGATCCGAATCGCTTCAAGTTCGACTCGGACGAGTTCTATCTGAAGACTCCCGAGGAGATGGCGGCGAAGTTCGCGCGCTGGCCGGGCGCGTGCGAGACGACCCTCGAGGTCGCCAAGCGGTGCAACGTCGAGATCTCGATGGGGAAACTGCTGCTTCCTCGTTACGAGGTGCCGTCGGGCCACACACTCGAGACCTATCTGAGAGAGCTCGTCTTCGAGGGGGTGCGTCGTCGATATGGAGACGCGGGAGGGGTTCCGGCCGAGCGCGCCGAATACGAGCTCAAAGTCATCGGCGACATGGGTTTCGACGGTTACTTCCTCGTCGTGCAGGACTTCGTGAACTGGGCGAAGAACCGTGGGGTCCGAGTGGGCCCGGGACGGGGGAGCGCGCCGGGGTCGATCGTTTCCTACGCGCTGGGCATCACCGAGCTGGACCCGATCGCTTACGACCTCATGTTCGAGCGATTCCTGAACCCCGAGCGCATCGCGATGCCCGACATCGACATCGACTTCGACGAGCGCAAACGCGGTGACGTGATCCGTTATGTCCAGGAGAAGTACGGCTCCGATCACGTTGCGCAGATCGTCACCTACGGCACCATCAAGGGCAGGCAATCGATCAGGGACGCCGCTCGCGTCCTGGGCTTCCCTTATATGGAGGGAGACCGCCTCACCAAGATGTATCCGTCCCTCATCATGGGACGCGACTCGGGGCTCGGATCCGCCCTCGAAACGTGTCACGAGCTGCGCGAGGCGTACGCCGCCGGGGGCGCCGCAACGGAGATCATCGACACCGCGCTCAAGATCGAGAACCTGAAGAGATCCGCGGGTATCCATGCGGCCGGGGTGGTGATCGGCCGGGATCCGCTCGTCGAGCACCTTCCTCTCAAGCGCGGAGATCATGGCGAGGTCGTCACGCAGTTCGACATGAACGGCGTCGAGGAACTGGGGCTCTTGAAGATGGACTTCCTCGGTCTCCGTAACCTGACGGTGATCGATCTCACACGCGACGCCGTGAAGGTGAACCGGGGGACCGAGATCGACGTCGATTCACTCGATCTCGCCGACCCGAAGGTCTTCGAGATGTTGCGGCGGGGCGACTCCGACGGGGTCTTCCAGCTCGAGTCCGAAGGGATGCGCCGGCTTCTGGTGCAGCTCAATCCGGATCGTTTCGAGCAGATCATGGCCCTTATCGCCCTGTACAGGCCGGGCCCCATGGAGCAGATCCCGGCGTACATCGAGCGCAAGAACGACCCCTCCAAGATCGTCTACCTGCACCCCGCTCTCGAGGACATCACGAAGAAGACCTACGGAGTCCTCGTGTACCAGGAGCAGATCGTGCTCCTGCTGCAGAAGCTGGCCGGTTATACGCCGGGCCAGGCGGACCTGGTGCGCAAGGCGATCGGGAAGAAGAAGCGCGACATCATGGCCGCGGAGAAGCCGCGCTTCATCGAGGGGTGCGTGCGCTCGGGTGTCACCGAGCTCGAGGCGAAGAACCTGTGGGCCCTCATCCAGCCGTTCGCCGACTACTCGTTCAACCGCGCGCACAGCGCCTCGTACGCGTACGTTGCGTATCAGACCGCGTGGCTCAAGGCTTACTTCCCGGTCGAGTACATGGCCGCGCTTCTGACGTCCGTCAAGGACCGCAAGGATGACAAGCCCAAGTACCTTGGCATGGCTCGCAAGATGGGGATCCCCGTCCTGATCCCAGACGTCAACTCTTCCGAGATGGACTTCACTCCCGTTGGGGAATCGATCCGGTTCGGACTCTCTGCCGTGCGCCACGTCGGGGAGGGCGTAGTCGAGCGGATAATCGACGCGCGCAAGGCCAAAGGCGACTTCGAGTCCTTCTACGACTTCTGTCGCAGGGTCGACTACCAATGCATGAACAAGAAGACGCTGGAGTCGCTCATCCGAGCAGGTGCGTTCGAATCCCTCGGGCACACGCGCAAGGGATTGCTGGACAAGTACGAATCCATCTCAGCCGAGATCAGCGAGCAACGAAAGCAAGAGGAAGCGGGCCAGTTCTCGCTCTGGGGAGGTGGCACAGAAGACGGCACCCCGCAGTATTCAGACACCCCTGTCTCCCTTGAGGAGCACCCGAAGGACATCTTGCTGGCCCAGGAGAAAGAGATGCTCGGCCTCTACGTCTCGGACCATCCGCTGCTCGGGGTCGAAGGGTTGCTGGCCCGGATGTGCGATTGCTCGTTGACGGGTCTCGTCGATCGATCTCCGGGAGACGTGCTTACCGTCGGCGGTCTGATCGCGACGGTGACCAAACGCGTAACCCGCAAGGGCGACATCATGATGTTGCTGCAACTCGAAGACCTCTCCGGGTCGAGCGTCGAGGTCATCCTGTTCAACAGCACGTACGAGAAGTTTTCGTCGGTGGTTCGGCCGGATGCGATCCTGCTGGTCAAGGGCCGGCTGGACCAGGATGCGCGCGATGACTCGCTCAAGATCATCGCGCTCGAACTTCACGAACCCCGGTTGGAGGAACGTCCTTTCGAGATAAGCGTCGAGGTGGATCTCTGCACCCCCAAGCTGGTTGACGACCTCAAGGAGATCCTCGGGAACCACCCCGGGAGCACCCAGGTGTTCCTCCATCTCGCGACCGGCGAGCGCACGACGGTGTTGCGTCTGGGCACCGAGTACTGCGTCGACACGACGAACGGTCTCTACGCGGAGCTGAAGGCCAACCTCGGCAGCTCGCTGACGATCACGCTTTAGCCGACGCCTCTACTCGGGTGCCTCGCATGTCGAGGGCCGGCCCCGAACCCGGCTTTGACAGTCAGTTGGTCAGCGCTGGATCGGATAGGCTGAGACGGGAACGACGACGCTGTCGGAGATCTTGTCGTGCCACGTCTGCTTCTCCTTGTCCCACAGCATCCATAGATAGCCCAGCAGGCAGATGTTGCCCGAGATGAACGACCTGATAAGCGTTCTGACGAAGGCTTTCCCGTAGCCGATGGGTCCGCCGGTCTGCATGCTGACCACTCGGATGCCCACAGCCTTCTTGCCGAGGGTCTGTCCCGTGGCGCCGCCCTCCAGAAGGATGTAATAGGCGAAAGCTCCCACGCTGATCAGCACCCAGAGCAGTATCGATACTCCTGCGGCGGCGCCGTTGACCTCCCCGGTGCCCTCGTCCACTCCCGGCGAGACGGCCAGGGCCATGATGATCCCGACGATCGCGAGAGGGACGAACAGGAGCAGCAGATCGAGAAGCCACGCGCCGAAGCGCTGGCCGAAGGTCGCTCGGGGGCCCGACGAGCCTTGAGGCGCCGCTCCGTAGGGCGGGGGCCCTCCCTGGTACTGCTGGGGATACCCCTGACTAGCCGACGGTCCGGAGGGCGGTGGGCCCGGCGGCTGGGACGGTGTGTCCGACATCGGTGGCTCCTTTCTGCTTGATGGACTACAGGATCGAGAAGCGAAAGAGCTGAAAGACCCACATCGCCCCGAGGGTGACAGGGATGAGCAGAGTGGGGAGCGTCATCCGGCGGGGCCGGAACACGATCAACAACACCGCGGCAACGACCGCAACGACCCCTGCGGGATTTGCCGCCCACGCGTCGCGCAACTGAAGCCGAACCGTCTCTTTGACGCTCGTGGACATCCCGCAGAAGGGACAGGGAACGCCGGTGAAGGTCCTCAACAGGCATGGCACGCCCGGATACCCCGGAATGGACGGAAGCATCAGCGCGAGGAACAACATGGCCGTCCCTGCTACGCGCAGATCGCGCAGGTCTATCGCCACCGAGCGCGCGAGGACCATGAGCTTGGGCGGTCGTTTGCGAAAGGCAGGGATGGCCGGTGTCATGCGCGCGGGTCCGTCCACAGTCGGCACCCTATCGGGTCGCCGCGCGAGCGCAACCGGAGATTCACGTGCGAGAGATCTTCACCGCCACGACCTGTTCGACGAAGTACTCGGGGTGTACGTCGGGTGGAACCCCAGCAACCTTGGGTCGGAGGCGCTCCGCAAGCTCCCAGGCCAGCCGGGTGCGGGCGTCGGGCGGCAGTTCGTAACGACGGTCGAGGAACCTTCTCAAGGCTACGAGTTCGTCCCCGGTGACCGCGCTCACATCCCGGGTTGCTGCGGCGGCGTCGGGTGGCGCCCAGGTCGTCTGGACGGCCCATGACGGCCGCGCGTCTCCGCGGCGCTCGCGCACGACCAGGGTTCCCGCGGCCATGTCCC
>Ga0136632_10000502_pt1 | contig 11593 bp, 15 predicted proteins | sample AntDrymUQ6112106_2_FD_104670 | JGI IMG/M metagenome (GOLD analysis project Ga0136632, IMG submission 104670) | Polar desert sand microbial communities from Dry Valleys, Antarctica - metaG UQ611 (21.06) | ecosystem: Environmental > Terrestrial > Soil > Desert | place: Antarctica: Dry Valley...
AGCTCACCGCCCACCGGCTCGACCAGGCGCTCGAGGGCGACCTCGGCGAGTTCACCGAGGCGCTCCAAGCCGAGGAGCGCCGCCAGGCGCTCGCGGCTGCTTCGGTGTGACGACCGCCGCGGCCGCTCTCTCGGGCGTAGCCGACCGGCTTGCCGACGCCGGCTGTGAGTCTGCCGGTGTCGACGCCGAGATCATGCTTGCCCACGTGCTTCAGACGACGCGGAGCGGCCTCCGGGCGGATGGTCGCCGCGAGCTGGATGCAAACACGCTTGCGGAGCTCGACCGTCTCGCCGCCCGGCGCGAGCGCCGGGAGCCACTCGCGTACGTGCTCGGCGAGTGGGGTTTCCGACGGCTGACGCTGAACGTCGACGCACGTGTGCTCGTGCCGAGAGCTGAGACGGAGATCGTCGTCGAACGCTGCCTGGCACTGATCGACGGGGTGGCAGCCCCGCGGGTGCTCGACGTCGGCACGGGGAGCGGCGCGATCGCGCTTGCGATCGCGGATGAGGCTGCGGGGGCGGAGGTCACCGCGATGGATGTCTCGCGAGACGCGCTCGAGGTCGCGCGCAAGAACGCGTCTCGCACCGGTCTCACCGTCGAGCTCGTGCACGGCGATCTCTTTCTGGGGCTTCCCGCAGGCCCGTGGGACCTCGTCGTCTCGAACCCTCCGTACGTCGGTCCGGACGAGATCGAGACGCTCGAGCCCGAAGTCCGCGACTGGGAGCCGCGCGCAGCTCTAGTCGGGGAAGGTGCCACCGAGGCGGTTGCCCGCGGCGCGGTCCCGGTGCTGCGGCCGGGCGGCGCTCTCGTCCTCGAATCTGCGGAGGGAGACGCCGGCCGCGTCAGCGATCTCCTGCGGACGCTCGGCTACATCGAAGTGGGGATCGCGAAGGACCTGTCTGGGCGAGACAGGACTGTCGAGGGCGTGACCACATTGACCGATTGACATGACTACAATGCGCGATATCGTGACTACGAGAGTGGGCATCCGCGAGCTAAAGGCGAAGTTGTCGCACTACCTCGACCGGGCGGCCGCCGGCGAGACGATTGTCGTGACCCATCGCGGCCGCGCCAAGGCAGCTATCGGGCCGCTCTCTCTCGAGGATCGGGTCGAGCAGCTGGTTCGGGAAGGACGGGTGACACCACCGCGGCTCCCAGGTCCACCCCCGATGCCGACGAAGGTTTTCAAGGGCAGGATGACCGTCCAGGAGATGATGGACGAAGATCGCGGCGACTGATGCAGTACGTGGATGCGAGCGCGCTTCTCAAGACACACCTCGACGAGCCCGACAGGCACGAGGCACTCAGCATTTTGAACTCGGATGCTGACTGGGCCTCCGGCCGGCATACGCTGGTCGAGGTTCGTCGGAATCTCGTTCGTAGCGTCGAGCCATCGGCACTCAGAGCGGCGCGCGATCTCTTTCGACTGCAGTGGGGTCACATGCGGATCGCCGAGTTGGACGAGCCCCTTTGTGAGCGTGCGGCCGTGCTCGCAGAGAGCACCGGCGTACGCGCGCTCGACGCTCTTCATCTCGGGGCGGCAGACGTGCTGGGCGGCGGGGAGTTCCCGTTCGTCACGTTCGATCGCCGCCTCGCCACCGCCGCACGGTCGCTCGGCTGGACAGTTCTCGGAGCGTGAGCGATGTCGAGCGAGCCATTGCCGCGATCCGGGCCGCCGAGATCGTCGTCATACCGACCGACACCGTGTACGGACTCGCCTGTGACCCGAACGCCGAGGAGTCCGTGCGGGCTCTTTCGCTGCTGAAGGGTCGCTCGCCGGATCAGCCGATAGCGATCGTCGCCTCCAGCGTCGACTCGCTCATCGAATGCGTCCCCGACCTGCCCGAGCGAGCCCTCGCGCTTGCTCGGCATCTTCTGCCCGGCCCGTACACGCTCGTGCTCCCGAATCCGGCCCGTCGGTTCCCCTGGCTCAGCGGAAGGAACCCCGAGACGATCGGTGTTCGAGTGCCGGACGTCCGCGGACCGGGCGGCGACCTGCTCGAGGCGGTGCGGGCAGTTGCCGCCACGAGCGCAAACCTCCACGGCGGGCCCGAGCCACGGCGCGTCTCCGACGTCCCGGATGAGCTTCGCGAGGCGGTTGCTGTCGTCGTCGAGGGTGGCGAGCTGCCGGGAACGCCGTCCACGGTGCTCGATCTGACGGGTTCGGAGCCTCGAGTGCTCCGCGAGGGCGCCGTGCTCGCAGCCCAGGCCCTCGCAGAGGTCCGCTCCCTGGCCGAGTAGCATCCTGGCGATGGCCATTGCGCAGTTGACGCTCGAGGACCTCCGCTCGGCCGGCCTCGCAGACGTCGATCCCGAGATCGCCGATCTCCTCGAACGAGAGCTCGACCGCCAGCGCGGCGAAATCGAGCTGATCGCGTCCGAGAACTTCACCTGGCCGGCGCTGCTCGAGGCCGTCGGGAGCGTCGCGACGAACAAGTACTCGGAGGGGTATCCGGGGCGGCGCTACTACGGCGGCTGCGAGGTCGTGGACGAGATCGAGCAGCTCGCCATCGACCGCGCGAAGGCGCTCTTTGGAGCCGAGCACTCGAACGTGCAGCCCCATGCCGGCGCGCAGACGAACATGGCCGTGTACTTCGCGTGCCTGAAGCCGGGCGACACCATCCTCTCGCTCGAGCTCTCGCACGGCGGCCATCTCACCCATGGGTTGAAGGTCAATTTCTCCGGCCGGCTGTATTCGATCGTCCACTACGGGGTCTCACGTGAGACGAACCTTGTGGACTACGACGAAGTCCTAGCGCTCGCGAGAGAACATCGGCCGAAGCTGGTCATATGCGGAGGCTCGGCGTATCCGCGGACCGTCGAGGCCTGGCGTTTCCGCGAGATCGCTGACGACGTGGGCGCCTACCTGCTTTGCGACATGGCCCACTTCGCCGGGCTCGTCGCCGCGGGCATCCATCCGAGCCCTGTGCCGCATTGCGACTTCGTCACCTCGACGACGCACAAGACGCTCGCCGGCCCGCGGTCCGGGTTCATCCTCTGCAAGGAAGAGCATGCGCAGGCGGTGGATCGGGCGGTGTTCCCGGGAATGCAGGGCGGTCCGCTCAACCACGTCATCGCGGCGAAGGCCGCATGCTTCCTGATCGCTGCCTCGGAGCCGTTTCGGCACTACCAGGAGACCGTGCGTGCGAACGCAGACGTGCTTGCCGAAACTCTCCAGCAGGGTGGGCTCGACGTGCTGACCGGCGGAACCGACACGCATCTCCTTCTCGTCGATCTGCGCTCGACCGAGTGGTCCGGCAAGGAGGCGGAGGAGCGGCTGGCCGGAGTCGGCATCACGGTGAACCGGAACACGGTGCCCTTCGACGAGCGTTCGCCGACTGTCGCGTCCGGCTTCCGCATCGGGACTCCCGCGCTCACCATCCGCGGCTTCGACGAGGACGACTTCCGCGAGGTCGGCCGGATCATGTGCGAGGCGCTCGGGCGGGATCCAGACCTTACGGCTCTCGCCGCCCGGAGCGCCGCTCTCTGCGAGCGCCAGCCCCTGTACGCGGGCAAGGGCGCGTACCCGACTTTCGGTGACGGGCGACATGGAAACCAGGACTGACCTCGAAACCTCTCCGACCGCACAGGTCACGGAGGTGATGCATCCGCTGGTGCAGCACAAGCTCGGGTTGCTGCGTGACGTGACGACGACGACGCAGATGTTCCGGCAGCTCGTGAACGAGCTCACGCTTCTCCTCACCTACGAAGCCACGAAGGATCTCGCGGACGAGGAGATCGAGATCGAGACCCCGCTCGAGCGGACGGCGGCGCGTCGCATCTCCGGCAAGAAGGTCGCGGTCTGCCCCATCCTTCGCGCGGGAGTCGGGATGCTCGACGCAGTGCTCTCGCTCGTTCCGGGCGCACGCGTCGGTTTCATCGGCCTCTTTCGGGACGAGGAGACGCTCGAGCCGGTCGAGTACTTCGTGAAGCTGCCGGGCGACATAGCCGACCGCGACGTGATCCTGCTCGACCCGATGCTCGCTACGGGGAACTCGACGGCAGCGGCGATCGAGACCGTCAAGCGGGCAGGGGCGACGTCGATACGCCTGATCGCCCTCATCGCGGCTCCTGAGGGCATCGAACGGGTTCACCGCGAGCACCCCGAGGTGCTGATCGTCGTGGCCTCCGTCGACCGCGGGCTGAACGAGAAGGGCTACATCCTCCCGGGCCTCGGCGACGCAGGCGACCGGCTGTACGGGACGAAGTAACCGGTCGTGCTGGACGAGCTCAGGGCGACGCCGGAGGTCCTATACGGGCTCGGCATCGCATTCGGCATCGTCGTGTTGCTCACGCCGGCTGTCGGCGGCATGGCGCGGATGCTCGGCGCGGTAGACCATCCGGACGCGCGCCGTTTGAACAGACGCCCGATACCGCGGCTCGGCGGGCTCGCGATCTTTCTCGGAATCCTCGTGCCTGCGCTCGCCTTCCTCGACCTCTCGGGCGAGAGCCGGGGCGTCCTCCTCGGCGCAGCTGTTGCGACGGTCGTCGGTGCGATCGACGACTTCCGCGGCCTCTCGCCTCCGGCGAAGATCTCCGGCCAGTTGCTGGCGGCTGCGATCCCGCCAGCGTTCGGCGTCTGGATCGACCACTTCACGCTTCCTTTCGTCGGAGTGATGGATCTGCCCGCCTGGCTCGGCGTTCCGCTTTCGATGCTGTTCATCGTCGCGGTGATGAACATGGTCAATTTCCTGGACGGGCTCGACGGGCTCGCGGCCGGCGTCTGCGCAATCGCCGGCGCGACCTACGCGACCCTCGCGCTCTCGCTCGGAAAGGCCGACCCCGCGATCCTCTCCGCGATCGTCGCCGGATCGTGCCTCGGCTTCTTGCGGCACAACTTCTTCCCGGCCCGGATCTTCATGGGTGACTCGGGAGCGCTCTGTCTCGGCTTCATCCTCGCGTCCGTCTCGATTCAGGGCCTGCTCAAGACCGCGTCTACCGTCGTCCTTCTGCTCCCGCTGCTCGTTTTGGCCGTGCCGATCATCGACACGTCCTTCGTGGTCGCGCGCCGGTTGAAGCATGCGCGGCCGATCTACACCGCGGACCAGGGCCATCTCCACCACCGTTTTCTGAACATCGGCTTCTCGCAACGGCGCGCCTCGGTGACCATGTGGCTGTGGTGCGCCAGCCTCGCCGGCGCCGCCCTCGCGACCCGCTTCATCCCGTTCCGGGAGGGAGGCGACTGGCATCTCTGGGAGACGGTCGCAGTCACGGCGATCGCCTTGGTCGCGATCGCCTTCTCGATCTTCGTGATCTACCTGCTGGAGATCGTCAAGCTGACGAGCCCACGAAGACGCCGCCGCGACGAGGCCGCGCAGTCAGAGACGAAGTCGCCGGACCGCCAGACGGCGTAGTTCCCTTGTGACACTGTGTCACAAGATTTGCAACCGTCACCTGTCGATCGCCTAGCCGGTTCGCGAGGATCTCGACGCGGCTCGCTCGACGAAGTCGGTCAGATGAGCGTTGAAGTCCGGGTGGCGTTGGGCAGCGTGGCCGTAGCCCGGTAGCACCACTCGCTCCGCTTCGAGCTCGCGCTCCAGTGTGTCGCAGATCGCGTCGAACGCCGGGTGGTGCGCCCCGGAGACGACGAGCTTCGGGAAGGGCGCCGCACCGAGGTCTTCGAGCGGGATCTCGGCCTCCCAGGGACCGCGCTCGACGATGAGCGCCCTGGCGCCCTGCTCGAGATCCGGCGGAAGCGGGGAAGGGGGTGTGAACGTGGAGCCCACCGCTCGAAGGAACCTCAGCAGGAATGCCTCGACGTCATCCGTCTGCCCGCTCGCATAGAGGGCTGCACCGCCTGCTGCGAAATCCGCCACCGCGGGAACGTCGAGAGCGACACGCGTCGCCGGCGGCTCGATCACGATCAGCGACCCCACGACCTCAGGTCGCGCAGCGGCTGCGAGCAATGAGATCACGCCGCCATAGGAGTGTCCGACGAGATGGTCGCCGGGCTCGAGCAGGCCCGCGACCAGCTTGGCGTCCTCCTCGAAGTCGACGCGCTCGACAGGAGGAGTGGGCGGAAACCCAGGCCGATCGAGGACGATTAGCCGGAAGCGGTTCGCCAGCGAGCGCTGGGTGCGCCATGTCGCCTGGCCACCGACAACGCTCCCGTGGACGAGGACGAGGCGCTCCATCGGACGATTCTAGACCTGTAACGAACTTGACCCCTTTCTCTTGAAAGAACGGAAATGAGCTGTTACAAGCACGCTGATATGCTCGGTCGAGATGACGCCGCACGCGGCTTCCTCGCCTCACTCGCTCGCCACCGCCTCGGGGCTTCTCCTGGGAGCGCTCGGCGCGTCGATGGCTGCTGGCGCGCTCCTCGGATGGGCGCTCGGCGCGTGGGGTATCGGCCTTCTCATCGGCGCCGTCGCCGGCATTCCGCTGGGCGTCCTCAGCGTCTACCTCGTCTACTCGCGGGGAGGGGCGGCGTGAGCGCAGGGATGTTCTCGACGCCTCGCCCGGTGCCGAGCCGGCTGGCTCCAGCGGTTTCGGGCGGCTCGGTGATCGCGCTCGCGCTCCCGGTCTTCGCGGTCGCCGGCTGGCCGCTCTCCGGATGGGCGCTGGCCGCGGTTCTCTGGGCTGCGGCACAGGCTTTCTCTCTCATACTGGCGCAGTTCTCGGGCGGCGCGGATAACCTCGCCGCCGCAGGGATGCGCGGCATCGGCACAACATCTCGCGGTTTGCTCGTGGGCATCCCGCTCGTCGCAGTGACGGTTGCGGACGAGCGCGTCGGCATCGCCGCCGCAGGCCTCTACGCGCTCGCCTTCACGGTCGAGCTCCTCGTCGGGCTCGCCGCGTACTTCGGCACGGAGGCGAAGGCGTGAAGTGTCTCGCGCTCTTCCTCCTGTTCGCGCTCGTGCTGCCTGGAGCGGCTCTTGCGCAGGAGCCGGAGACGACGCCGGCTGCCGCGGAGGAGGAGTTCGACCCCGCTCACGAGTGGGAGCTCCAGACGTGGGGGCCCGAGCTGAAGATCGGACCTATCGACATGTCGATCAACAAGGCCGTCGCTTACCTGATCTTGGCCACCTTCGTGTCGATCCTCATCGGCATCCTCTTCATGCGAGTGGTCAAGACGGGTCCTCCCGATCGGCGGCAGGCGGTCGGTGAGACGATCTACGAGGTCGCGCAAGTGCAGGTGGCCGAGCAGGGCCTGCCACACAAGGCCATCGGCCGGTGGTTCCCGTATGTCGCATCGCTGATGATCTTCATCTGGGTCGTGAACATGCTCGGCTTCATCCCGTTGCCGCTCTCCGATGAGCGGTACGAGATCTTCGGTGTAGAGGTGCCGACGCTGGCGATCTTCGCCGCGACTTCGACGCTCTCTGTGACGTTGGCGCTCGCGTTGATGACTTGGGTGTTCACGCACTTCGCGGGGATCCGTGAAAACGGCGTGCGCAAATACTTCAAGAGCTGGATCCCGGACGTGCCCAAGGGAATGCTGCCGCTGATCGTCCCGCTCGAGGTGATCGGCCAGTTCATGCGCCTGATCAGCCTCTCCGTGCGCCTCTACGCGAACATGCTCGCCGGGCACATGCTGATCCTGACGTTCATCGGGCTGATCTTCTTGACTCACTGGGCGGTATTCCCGGTGTCCGTCTTCTTCGGATCGATCTTCTATTTCTTCGAGGTCGTCATCGTCGTCTCGATTCAGGCATACATCTTCGCCGCCCTGTCTGCCATCTACATCGGCTCGGCCATCGAGGCCGAGCATTGAGCTAAGGAGGGAATTCCACCATGCTTTCCTCGTTCTTCTTCCTCGCCGCCGCCGAAGACGGCGCCGACGCCGGGAAGGCCATTGCTCTCGCGCTCGGCATCGGCCTCGGGTCGCTCGGCGCCGGCATCGGCATCGGCAACATCTTCGGCTCCATGATCCAGGCGGTCGCCCGCCAACCCGAGCTCCGCGGAGAGCTCCAGGGGATCCAGTGGCTCGGCTTCGCACTCACCGAGGCAGTCGTCTTCTACGGCCTTATCGGCGGCCTCCTCGCATTCGTCCTGATCTAGGAGCTGATGTGAAAACCACATACATCGCGGCCGCGAAGCGGACGCCTTCAGGGATTTTCGCGCGACCAGAATCCGCGCTAGCGGATGCTGGTCTTGCGCACAACTGAGCCGATGTCGTTTCTGCCACTCGCACAAGAGGAGTCGTCCGGAGGTCTGATCGACGTCGTCCCCGGTCTGATGATCTGGACGTTGATCTGCTTCGGGCTCACGTTCTTCGTTCTCAAGAAGTTTGCTTTCGCCCGCATCCAGCAGGGGATCGAGGAGCGCCGCGATCGCATCCGCAAGGCGGTCGAGGATGCAGACCAGGCCCGAAACGAGGCGCGCGACCTGCTCGAGCAGCACAAGCAGCTGATCGGCCAGGCGAAGGGAGAAGCGGGGCAGATCCTCGCCGACGCGCGCAAGGTGGCGGACGCCCAGATCGTGCGCGTGAAGCAAGAAGCCGAGGAAGAGCGGCAGCGTCGGCTCGAGGAGACGCGCCGGCAGATCGAGGCCGAGACCAAGCGCTCGCTCGACCTCATCCGCTCGGAGGTCGCCGACCTCACCCTGGAGGCGACCGCGCGGGTTACCGGCAAGGTTCTCGACGCCGAGGACCAGCGACGGCTGATCGACGAGGCGATCGCCGAGCTCGACTTCTCGGCGCTGGAGAAGGACACCGCGTAGAAGTGGCTGTCGCAAACCGAATGTACGCCCGCGCCATCTTCCAGGCGGCGCAGGACGAGGGGAAGCTCGACGAGGTCGCAGCCGACCTCGCGGCGCTCGCGGGCGCGCTCGAGGAGACACCCGAGCTGCGCGCGTTTCTGCGCAACCCGCAGATCGATCCGCCGGAGAAGGCGCGCGTGCTCGAGGAGATCGCGTCGGGCGCCGACGAGCTCGTGCGCAACTTTCTCCGACTCCTCGCTGAGAAAGGTCGCGCGGGTGAGCTCGTGGAGACGAACGCCGAGCTCGAAGCCCTCGTCGCGAAGGCCCAGAACCGGCTCGCAGTGGAGCTCACGACCGCGCACGAGCTCTCCGACGACGAGGCGCGCTCCATCGTCGAGCAAATCGAGAAGGCTTCGGGCCGGACGGTCGAAGCGTCGCGCTCCGTCGATCCGAGCCTGGTCGGGGGAATCGTTCTCCAGGTCGGTTCCTTCCGCGCCGACGGCAGCGTGCGCGGCCGGCTGGAACGCCTTCGCCAAGAACTCGTCACCGCCCATTAGCTAAGGAGCACACGTGAAGCTACGCCCCGAAGAGATCACCTCGATCCTGAAAGACCGGATTCGAGAGTTCGACGTCGAGACCGATCTTTCAGAGGTCGGCACCGTCCTCCAGGTCGGCGACGGCATCGCCCGCATCCACGGGCTCGAGAACTGCATCGCTCTCGAGCGGCTCGAGCTCGAGCACGGGGTCGTGGGCATTGCGTTCAACCTCGAGGAGGACAACGTCGGCGCCGCGCTCTTCGGCGAATGGCAGAAAGTGAGCGAAGGTGAGCCGGTCCGGCGCACCGGCGAGGTCATGAGCGTGCCCGTCGGCGAAGGCCTCCTCGGCCGCGTCGTCGACCCGCTCGGGAATCCGCTCGACGGCCTCGGGCCGATCGAGGCGGCCGAGCGCCGGCCGCTCGAGTTCAAGGCGCCGGGCGTGATCAGCCGCCAGCCGGTGAAGGAGCCGCTGCAGACGGGCCTGAAGGCGATCGACTCGATGATCCCGATCGGGCGCGGCCAGCGCGAGCTGATCATCGGAGATCGCTCGACCGGCAAGACCGCGATCGCGATCGACACGATCCTGAATCAACGCGGCGGGGACGTCATCTGCGTCTACGTCGCGATCGGCCAGAAGGGGTCGACGGTCGCGCAGGTGGTCGAGAGGCTGCGCGACGCGGGGGCGATGGAGTACACGATCGTCCTCTCGGCACCCGCCCAGGAGGCGGCGCCGATCAAGTGGATGGCCCCGTTCGCGGGCTGCGCGATGGGCGAGTACTTCCTCTACCAGGGCAAGCACGCGCTGCTCATCTACGACGACCTCTCCAAGCACGCCGACTCGTATCGCCAGCTGAGTCTCCTGCTCCGCCGGCCGCCCGGCCGCGAGGCCTTTCCGGGCGACGTCTTCTATCTCCACTCCCGGCTGCTCGAGCGCGCTTGCAAGCTCTCCGACGACCTCGGCGGCGGCTCTTTGACAGCGCTTCCCATCATCGAGACGCAGGCCGGCGATGTCGCGGCCTATATCCCCACCAATGTGATCTCGATTACGGACGGGCAGATCTACCTCGAGTCGAGTCTCTTCTTCTCCGGCGTGCGTCCGGCGATCAATGTGGGCGTCTCGGTGTCCCGCGTGGGTGGGAACGCCCAGCGGAAGTCGATGCGCAAGGTGGCGGGACGTCTCCGCCTCGATCTGTCGCAGTACCGTGAGCTGGAGGCGTTCGCCCAGTTCGGCTCCGAGCTCGACCAGGCGACGCAGCAGGCGCTCGGCCGCGGCGAGCGGATGGTCGCGACCCTGAACCAGCCGCAATACCAGCCGTGGCCGCTCGAGGAGCAGGTGGTGGCGATCTACGCCGGTGTCAACGGCTACCTGGACAAGATCCCCGTGCCCCAGGTGCCGCGTTTCCACGACGAGCTCCGCGAGCATCTGCGCACGGAGAGCTCGGTGCTCACCTCCATCCGCGAGAGCGGGGACGTGCCCGAGGAGACCGAAGAGAAGCTGAAGGCCGAGCTCGACAAGTTCCTGAAGTCGTTCAACATCGAGGAAGAGAAGGGCCTCGCCGGCTAGCCCGTCGCATGGCGACTGTCCAGGACATCAAGCGGCGGATCCAATCCGTCCGCAACACGCGCAAGATCACGCGGGCCATGGAGCTCGTCGCGGCGGCCAAACTGCGACGCGCCGAGCAGCGGATCCGCGCACTACGGCCGTACGCCGAGACGATGAACGAGCTCATCGCGGGGGTGGGGCGGGCCTCAGCTTCCGTGCGGCTCCCGCTCCTCGAGCAGCGAGAGCAGGTCGAGACCGTCGCGATCGTGCCCTTGACCGGCGACCGCGGGCTGGCCGGCGCCTTCAACGCGCAGATCCTTCGGCGTGCGTTCGCACTCGAGCGCTCGCTCCAGGCGGAGGGGAAGAACGTCCGCTGGGTCGCCGTCGGCAAGAGGGGGCGCTCGACGCTCCTCTTCCGTCGACGCGAGCTTGCCGGCGCCTACCTCGGCTTCACCGACCGTCCCGCCTACGAGGACGCTCAGGCGATCGCACACCGCGTTTCCGAGCTTTTCGTCGAGGGCGAGGTCGACCGCGTAACGCTGGTCTACAACACGTACGTCTCCGCCCTGACGCAACGGGTCACCGAGCAGGACGTGCTGCCGATATCTTCCGACATCCTCGAAACGGACGAGGACGAACGCGCGGCCGACACCCTCCGCGGCGACTTCATCTTCGAGCCGGAGCCGGAGGAGATCATGCAACGCCTGCTCCCGGTGTACGTCGAGACGCAGATCTACCGCGCGCTGCTCGAGTCGACCGCCTCCGAGCAGGGCGCACGGATGACCGCGATGCGGAACGCCTCCAAGAACGCGGCCGACCTGATCGACTCGCTCACGCTCCGCATGAACCGCGCCCGTCAGGCCGAGATCAC
>Ga0136632_10000503_pt1 | contig 11592 bp, 8 predicted proteins | sample AntDrymUQ6112106_2_FD_104670 | JGI IMG/M metagenome (GOLD analysis project Ga0136632, IMG submission 104670) | Polar desert sand microbial communities from Dry Valleys, Antarctica - metaG UQ611 (21.06) | ecosystem: Environmental > Terrestrial > Soil > Desert | place: Antarctica: Dry Valley...
CCTGGCGCGTAGGACCAGGACGGCGAGGTCGTCGCGCGGGTAGCCCTCCTGGAAATCAAGGACTGTGTCCTTGACCCTCCCGGCGAGCGTCACCGCGTCGCAGCCGGCGCAGGAGCCGAGGAACTGGCGCAACCTGTCTTCACCGAAGAACTCGCCGTCGGGGGAGCGCGCCTCGGTGACGCCGTCGGTGTAGAGGACGAGCGCCTCGCCGGGCAAGAGGCGCAGCGACGTGTCACTGAGCTCCGCGTCGGGGAACACGCCGAGTACCCTGCCAGAGCAGCCGACCTCCTCCACAGTGCCGTCGGAGTGGACCAGGAGCGGCGGCGGATGGCCGGCGCGCGAGACGTCTACCCCGACGCCCGCTGAGCCGTCCTGGGGCTCGAGCCGGACGCAGGCTGCCGTGCAGAAGCGGTCCTCGGGTAGCTGGCGGAGCATCGCCTCGTTGAGGGCGGCGAGAACCTCGGAGGGCCGGTCGTTCTTCAGGGTAACGGCGCGGATTGTGTAGCGGGCGAGGGCCGTCACGGACGCCGCCTCGATCCCCTTGCCACGCACATCCCCGATGGCGCACAACCACCCGTCCTCGACTGTATTTATGAGGTCGTAGAAATCCCCCCCGACGTCGTTGGCTTCCCCGACGGGGACGTACTCGGCGCCGACCTCGACGCCGGGTATCTCGGGCAGGTGCGGGGGGAGAAGGCTCTTCTGCAAGACGCGTGCGATCTCGCTGCGGTCCCTGTACAGGCGGGCGTTGTCCGCGGCCAGCGCGCAGCGGTACGCCAGATCCTCGACGAGCATGAGGTCCTCTTCGTCGTAGCGACGATCCGGGTTCGAGGAGACTAGGGTGATGGCGCCTAGCGTTCTCCCCCGCGCCACGAGCGGCACGCACATAAGGGAGCGGGGGCCGAGCCGGAGCATGACCTCCAGGTGCTCGCCTTCGAGCGCCCGCTCGTAGAAGGTGGGATAGGGGATGTCGGGGAGCAACACGGACTGCCCGGTCCTGAGCACCTCGGCGGTGCTCCCAGGGTCCCCCTCCCCGAACTGTCTGTGCTCCCTGAGCCTGCTCAGGAGGTTCTCCTTCCCATCTTCGGCGTGCGCTGCGGCGAGCTGGTTCAGGCTTCCGCCATCCTCCACGATGTCGAGCAGGCACCAGTCAGCGAGCTCGGGCACGAGGAGGCGTGTGATCCTCTCCAGGGTCTTTTCGTAGTCGAGTGAGGCCGACGAGAGCGCCGGACCGGCCGCCGCGAGCAACGCCAGGCGCCGCCTCGCCTCAACGGCCTCGGCCCTCGCGAGCTGCTCTCTCACGAGCAACAGGTCGCGTTCCTCCTCGGTCTTCTTACGCTCGCTGATGTCTTCGACCACCGCGATAAAGTAAGCGGGCTCCCCTGAAGAGTCCCGCACCAGCGACACGGTCAGGTTGACCCAGACCTCAGGACCGCCTTTCCTCAGATACCGCTTCTCTACGGTGTAGGTCTGGAGCTCGTCCTCCAGCAGCCGCCGCACCAGCGCAAGGTCTTCGTCCAGATCGTCGGGGTGGGTTATGTCCTGGAACGTCCTCTCCAGGAGCTCCTCCCGCTCGTAGCCCACGATCTCACACAGACGCCGGTTGACGCGGAGCCAGCGGCCTTCGATCCCAACCTGCGCCGCCCCGATGGCGGCGTGCTCGAAGGTGGCCCTGAAACGCTCCTCGCTCTCGCGCAGGACCTCCTCGATCCTGCGCCGTTGTGTGATGTCGTTCTGGACACCGACGAAGTTGGTCAGCCTGCCCTCTTCGTCGTGGACGGGCGAGACGTACAGCTCGTTCCAGAACAGCGTCCCGTCCTTGCGGTAGTTCCTCAAGACTACCCTGCACTCCCGCTCTTCTCTCAGCGCCTCCCGCAACTCGTCGAGCGCAGGCTGGTCGCGATAGTCGCCCTGCAAAAAGCGGCAGTTCCGGCCCCTGACCTCCTCCGCGGTGTAGCCCGAAATCTTCTCGAAGGCCGGGTTGACGTAGACGATGGGGTTGTCGACTATCTTCGGGTCCGTTATGACGATGCCGTTCGAACTCGCGGCGACGGCCCGATCTAGCAGACGCCGCATCTCCTCCGGAGCGGGCCGCCCCGGGTCTCCACCGCGCCAGGTACGTGAAGAAGAAGTCTCCAATCCCCGTATTCTACAGCCTCCCACGACCTCATTCCCGGTGTGCGAGGACGACCCCGAGATCTCCTCGCGAGGTTAAGGGCCCGCGATTTCGGGGTATAACACGTGGGTAAAGCAAAGCCAAGCCATGAGAGGAGAAACGAAAATGGCATACGAGCTACCACAGCTGCCATACGCATACGACGACCTAGAACCCACCATAGACGAACAGACCATGCACCTCCACCACGAAAAACACCACAACACCTACGTAACAAACCTAAACGCCGCCCTCGAAAAACACCCCGAAGCCGACCCTGGCACAATCGAGGAGCTCCTCGCCAACATAGACTCCGTGCCAGAGGACATAAGAACAGCCGTTCGCAACAACGGTGGAGGACACTCCAACCATTCGATGTTCTGGCAGATCATGGGACCCTCTGGCCAGGGAGGAGGAGAGCCGACAGGAGACCTCGCCGCGGCGATAGACTCCTCGTTTGGCTCGTTTGACTCCTTCAAGGAGGAGTGGGGCAAGGTCGGGGCTCCAGGCAGCGTCTTCGGGTCAGGGTGGGTGTGGCTTATCGCCTCATCAGATGGCTCGCTCTCGATAGAGAAGACGGCGAACCAGGACTCGCCTCTTATGGAAGGCAAGACGCCAGTTATAGGGTTGGACGTGTGGGAGCACGCCTACTACCTGAAGTACCAGAACCGCCGACCGGAATACATAGGGGCTTGGTGGGACGTAGTGAACTGGGATGAGGCCGAGAGGAGATATCAGGCCGCCCAGAGCGCCTAGCGCAACAGTCCGATAGCACGCAGAGGGTGGGAGCCCCCGGTCGTACTCCCGGGGGCTTCTCCTTGCGCGGGAATGACGTGTAAGGGAGGCCCCCCCATGCGTGCCCGCGTCCAGAAGGCGCTCACCTACGAACGGGCTCGGTATGAGATTGCTACTCAGTCGGGACCAAACCTGTAGACTTATTCAGCAGCGAGGGTGCGAGAGCGGGAGGATACTCACTTATGCGGCTTGTGATCTTGGGTGGCGTGGCGGCCGGGACGAAAGCGGCCTCGAGGGCGCGCAGGCTAGACCCGGAGATGGAGATCACGGTCTACCAGGAGGAACCGGAGCCCTCGATCAGCGAGTGCGGCCTACCTTACTACCTCTCCGGCGTCGTCGGGGAGCGTGAGAACCTCATCGCCCGCACCCCCGAGCAGTTCGCGGATAAAGATATAGAGGTCCTGGTCCGCCACAGGGTGGAGAGCATAGACGCCGCCGGCAAGAAGCTCTCGGTACGCGATCTAAGGACCGACAAGGTTTTCGACGATACCTACGACCGTCTCATCATCGCGACCGGCGCGCGGGCCGTCCTCCCCCCTATCCCAGGTGCGGAGCTCGAAGGCGTCTTCAAGCTCCGCTTCCTGACGGATTCCGATGAGATACGTAGATACATCGAGGAGCGGTCCCCCGGTAAGGCGACGATAGTAGGAGGGGGCTACATCGGGCTCGAGGTCGCTGAGAACCTGTGCAGGCTCGGGATGGAGGTCTCCCTGATCGAAGGCGAGGATAGGGTCGCCCTCGCCTACGGTCCCGAGGTCTCGGAGAACGTCGAGGCCGAGCTCGAAGCCAACGGCGTCGGCGTCTACACGGGCGAGCACGTCGATGAGTTCACCGGCGAAGGGCGCGTCAGGGGCGTGAAATTCGGGGGCAAGGAGCTCGAGACGAACCTGGTCATCGTCGGCGTCGGGATAAGACCGAACGTCGAGCTGGCCGCTGAAGCAGGGGTGGAGATCGGGGCCACGGGAGCCATCCTGGTGGACCGTCACATGAAGACCAGCACCCTCGACGTCTGGGCCGCCGGGGACTGCGTGGAGACGACGAACCTCGTGGGCGGCAGACCAATCTGGGTCCCCCTCGGCGATACAGCGAACCAGATGGGCCGCGTCGCAGGCACGAACGCGGCCACGGACGAGGATACCCTGGAGTTCCCAGGCGTCCTCGGCACAGGCATCTTCAAAGTCTTCGACCTCGGGGTAGGCAAGACAGGGCTCTCAGAGAAAGGGGCCGAGGAGGCGGGCTACGAAGTCGTGAGCGCCGGCCTGTGGGCCAACGACCGAGCGGCCTACTACCCAGGCGCGCAAAAAGTGTTCCTCAAGCTCATCGCCGATCGTGCGACAGGCAGACTGCTCGGCGCGGAGGCCGCGGGCTCCGGCGCCGACAAGCTCATCGACATCTGCGCCACGGCCCTCTGGGGCAGACTGTCCTACCCCGATCTCGTCAACATAGACCTCGCCTACTCCCCACCCTACGGACCTGCCCTGAGCCCCGTCATACAGGCGGCGACCATCCTCTCGGGCAAGTTCGACCGCGCCAAAGAAGGCATCAGGGCCGCGGAGTAGCGTCGTGAGAGATTCTTTCAGAATCTCTCGACTACTGTCCTGGCGAGCATGTGCAGCGGCAGGTAGTCGGGGCCGCCTGCCTTGGAGTCGGTGCCGCTCATGCCGAAGCCCCCGAAGGGCTGTACGCCGACGAGGGCCCCGGTGATGGTGCGGTTGAAGTAGACGTTGCCGGCCTTGAACTCCCGCCGCGCTCGCTCGAGGTGGTCGCGGTTTTTGGAGTAGACGCCGCCTGTGAGGCCGTAGGGGCTGTCGTTGGCGACGCTGAGGGCTTCGTCGAAGTCGCTGGCCTTTATGACCGCGAGGACGGGACCGAAGATCTCCTCCCGCGCCACTGTGGCGTCCCGCTCGACCTCGAAGATAGTCGGGCTGATGAAGTAGCCGTTATCGGGGTCTCCCGGGTCTTCGCCGAGGACGCGCTCGCCCTCCTGCTTGCCAACGTCGACATAGTCTGAGACCTTCTCGAACTGCGGCTCGCTTATTACGGGCCCGACGTTCACGCTTGCGCTCTCGGGGACACCGATCTCGAGATCCTTCGCCTTCTCGACGACCCTGTCCAGGACCTCGTCGTAGATGTCGGCGTGCAGGATGGCCCGGCTCGCCGCGCTGCACTTCTGGCCCGAGTATCCGTAGGCGCTCTTGACGATGTCGGCCGCCGCAGAGTCCAGGTCGGCCGATTCATCTATGACCATCGCGTCCTTGCCGCCCATCTCGGCTATCACCCTTTTAACCCAGCGCTGGTTCTCTATCTGCCTGGCCGCCAACTCGTTGATCCTTAGCCCCGTCTTCATGGAGCCCGTAAAGGAGATAAAGCGGGTCCTTGCATCCTCTACGAGATAGTCCCCGACCTCCGAGCCGTAGCCGGGCAGGAAGTTGAGGACGCCTTCTGGCAGCCCGGCTTCTTCGAAGACCTCAGCGACGACCGCCCCTATGACCGGCGTGAACTCGGAGGGCTTCATGATTACGGTGTTCCCAGCGACGATGGCCGCGCTCGACATCCCGGTGAGGATGGCGGTGGGGAAGTTCCAGGGAGCTATAATGACCCCGACGCCCATCGGCTGGTAGGTGTAGCGGCTCTCCTCGCCGGGGACCGAGTAGATCTCGACGCCGTCCCCAAGGCGCAGCATCTCCCTGGCATAGTACTCGAGGAAGTCTATAGCCTCGGCCACCTGGGCGTCGGCCTCGGCCCAGGGCTTGCCGCCCTCGTAGGCCTCCCAGGCCAGAAGCTCGAACCTCCTGCGCTTCATGATCGCCGAAGCCCTGAGCAGTATGCGCGCCCGCGCCTCCGGCGAGGTGTGGCTCCACGTCTCGAAAGTCGAAGTCGCGGTCTCTAGCGCCATGTCCGCCTCGCGCTCCTTTGCGCTGGCCGTGCGGCCCACTACCTGCGAGGGGTTGGCAGGGTTTACGGAGACGATCTCGCCGTCCGTCTCGACGCGCTTGCCGCCGATGATAGCGGGGTAGCTCCGGCCCAGCCTGGAGCCCACGTCTTTCAGGGCGGCCCGCATAGCCTCGACGTTCTTATCCTCAGACCAGTCGAGGTATGCTTCGTTCTTGTACGGTATCAGTCCCATCGGTGCTCCTATCTCTTCGCCCTGGCGGTCATGCTCCCGATCACGTCTCTGGCGACGTAGCCGGCGATCTTGGGGTTCTCCTTGAGACGCCTGGTCGAGTACTCGTACCAGTCCTCACCGAAAGGCACGTAGACCCTGAGCTTGTGCCCGGCCCCGACGAGTATGCTCCTCAGTTCCTCGTCTACCCCGAGAAGCATCTGGAACTCGTAGCGGTCCTCGGGCACTCCGAGCTGGTGGATGAGCCTGAGGGCGTGCCAGATCAGGAACTCGTCGTGCGTCGCTATACCGACGTATACGCCGCCTTTGAGCAGCTCGTCGAGCAGGAAGATGTAGTTCTGGCGAACGGTGTCGAAGTCCTTGTAGGCTATCGACCGCGGCTCGTCGTAGATGCCCTTGCACAGGCGCACGGAGAAACCAGCGTCGATGACGCGCTGCACGTCCTCGATGCTGCGGCGCATGTAAGCCTGCAACACCGCGCCCGTGTTCTCATGGTGCCCGTATGTGTCGTGAACGATGCGGAGCGTCGCTTCCGTGTGCGGCGAGTCCTCCATGTCTACCCGCACAAAGCGCCCCCGATCCCCGGCGTACTCGACTACCTCTTCCAGGTTCGCCCTGCAGAGTTGCTCGTTCAGGGTCAGCCCGAGCCCGGTGAGCTTGACGGAGATACCGCCCTTCAGGCCGTGGTCGTCGAGCGCGTCGACGACCTTTTCGTAGTCCTTCAGCTTCGCGGCGGCGTCGGCCTTGCTCTCGGTGCTCTCGCCGAGGAGGTCGATGGTGACGACGCAGCCCTGCTCGTTCAGGTCTCTGACCGTGGAGAGCGCCTCATCCAGCGTATCGCCGGCTATGTAGCGGCCGGAGATCCTCTTCACGATCGGCCGCGGGATGAGGGGCACCGAGTTCGCTATGGCTTTGTCCACTATTCCCATCTCTCGAAACCCCACGCGACGGCCTGTATGACGTTCGATACACCCCGATTCTACTCCAAGGAGCGTCCAGGGGCTTTGGTGTAGGATGGTGGCAAGATTGGCAACCAGAGAGGCCTGGAGGTAGAGAATGCGTACCACCGACGCCCGTGAAGGAACGGCTTCAGGGACCCTTACCGTCGCCTCCATGATAGGGGGACGCGAGCCCGACGACGCACCAGGCGGGCGCATGACCTCGACGAACCCGGCGCGTACGGCCGAGAAGGTGGCGGAGGTGCTACTCGGCGATGCAGGGACGTTCGTCGAGGCTTGCAGGGCGGCTCGGGAAGCGCAGCGGGGGTGGGCCGGTGTACCGGCCCCGATCCGCTCTCAGGTAATAAAGAAGATCGGGCGCGTCGTCGAGAACAACAAGGAGGCGCTCGCGCGGCTGGTGACCCGTGAGATCGGCAAGCCTTACGCGGAATCTCTCGGCGAGGTGCAGGAGATCATTGACACCTGTGACTTCTTCACCGGTGAGGGGCGACGCCTCTACGGCCAGACCGTCCCTTCGGAGATGCCAGACAAACAGCTCTTCACCTTCCGCGTCCCCGTTGGCGTAGCGGCCATCATCACGGCCGGCAACTTCCCCGTCGCGGTCCCATCCTGGTACCTGATCCCCGCCCTCACCTGCGGCAACGCCGTGGTCTGGAAACCAGCCGAATACTCCCCCGCCATCGGCGACGCCCTGGCCAAACTCTTTGTTGCCGGCGGCCTCCCAGACGGCGTCCTCAACGTCGTGCAGGCCGAAGGACCTGCGGTCTTCGAGGGGTTGGAGAAGGCCCTGGACGAAGGGCTAGTCGACAAGGTCGGCTTTACAGGCTCTTCCGAGGTCGGAAAGAGGATAGGCGAGCTCTGCGGCAGGCACATGCAGTCTCCCTGCCTGGAGCTCGGGGGCAAGAACCCCCTCGTGGTGATGCACGACGCAGACCTCGACCTCGCCGCCGAAGGCGCCCTATTCTCAGGCTTCGGCACAGCGGGCCAGCGCTGCACCTCTCTTGGCACTGTGTTCGTCCACGAGTCCGTTCACAGCGAGTTCATCTCCAGGTTCGCAAGCGCCGTCGAGAGTGCGGCCATAGGAGATCCCACAAAAGACGTACTCTACGGTCCGATGCTGAGCGAGCGCTTCCACGAGCGGTTTTTGGGGTGGCTCGAGCTCATCGAGGACCACCACACCGTCCACGGTTCGAGCGGGATGGGACGCATTAGCGCAGACAATCCTCGCGAGGGTTTCGTGGGAGACTCCGAGGCCGGCATCTACGATCACCCGACCATCGTCGACGGCGTTACGATGGAGGATGAGATCTACCGCACAGAGACTTTCGGCCCCATCGTCGGCGTCGCCTCTTTCTCGGACTTCGATGAGGCCGTAGCCCTCTCGAACGGGCACGGCTACGGGCTCTCGGCAGCGATCTACACCACCGACGCGACGAACGCGCTGCGCTTCAGGGAGCGCAATGGCGCAGGGATGCTCTCCGTCAACAACTCCACCAGCGGCGCAGAGGCCCACCTGCCCTTCGGCGGCAACGGCAAGAGCGGCAACGGGAGCCGTCTCTCGGGCATCTGGGTGCTCGATCAGTTCACGCGCTGGCAGTCGATGAACTGGGACTACGCCGGCAAGCTCCAGAAGGCCCAGATGGACATAGCCGATCTCCCCGCCGACCTCGACTACACCCTGCCCGAGGAAGACAAAGGCGTCTGATGTACGACGTCATCGTCGCAGGCCTCGGCGGGATGGGAAGCTCGGCGGCCTATCACCTCGCAGGGCGCGGCAAGCACGTGCTCGGGCTGGAGCGGCACACCCCCGCGCACGACAGGGGATCCAGCCACGGGCAGTCCAGGATCATCCGCCTGGCGTACTCGGAGGACCCTGCCTACGTACCACTGGTCATTCGTGCCTACGAGCTGTGGGAACGGCTGGAGAGGGAGACAGGCGAGGACCTGATGACGATCACGGGCGGACTCATGATCGGGCCTCCAGGTACCAGGTTCTTCGAAGGCAGCAAGGAGAGTGCCGAGAAGTATGACCTGCCCTACGAGGTCCTCGACTCCGCCGGGCTGAAAAGACGCTACCCCGTCTTCGAACCAACCCCTGATACCGTCGCCCTCTTCGAGGAGAAGGCCGGCTTTCTCAGGCCCGAGGCTTCCGTGAAGGCCCACCTGGACAGGGCAGCTTCTCTCGGCGCCGACCTCAAGTTCGGGGAGGAGATCCTGTCCTGGCAACCAACGCGATCCGGGGTTCGGGTCGAGACAACAACAGGGACCTACGAAGCGGAACGACTGGTCGTGTCGGCCGGAGCGTGGGCGCCGAAGCTGCTCGCTGATCTCGGTCTCCCACTGGAGGTTACGCGCCAGATCCTGTTCTGGTTCGACCCGAAAGGCGGCATCGAACGCTTCCTGCCTGACCGCTTCCCCATCTTTATCTGGGAGCCCGAAGACGGCAACTCGTTCTACGCTATCCCTGCCCACGACGGGCCCAAAGGCGGGGTCAAGGTCGCGTTCTTCAGGGCCGACGGCAAGCCGGCGGACCCCGAGACGATAGACCGCGAGGTCCACGACGAGGAGGTTGAGTTCATCCGGAGCTATCTGGCAAGGTACGTCCCCGACCTCGACGGTAAGTTTCTCTACGCGAAGACCTGCATGTACACGAACACCCCGGACGAGCACTTCGTGATCTCCGTGCACCCCAAGTACCCCCAGGTCGCCATCGCCGCAGGCTTCTCCGGGCACGGCTACAAGTTCTGCAGCGTGGTCGGCGAGATCCTGGCCGCCCTCGTCACGGAAGACGAGACCCCCCACCCGATAGACCTCTTCTCTCCGGCACGCCTGGCTGGCGCAAAGCGCGGTTAGCCATGGAGATCCTGGACGCAAACCAGACAGCAGACCGCCTGCCTTACCCCGAGCTTGCCGACTCTATCCGCGAGGTAGCCCTCGCCAGGAGCTCTGATGGTTTTCAAGCCCCACCCCGGCTCGTCCTGCCTCTTTCAGAGGGCGGCGTCCTGCTGGTCATGCCAGCCTCGGATCCGGAGTTCGCCATCACCAAGCTGGTCACGGTCCACCCGGAGAACCCGGGACGCGACCTGCCGAGGATACAGGGCGAGGTGGTCGTAATGGACGCGACGACTGGAGAGCGGCTCGGCCTCCTCGACGGCAGTGTCGTAACCGCCAGGCGCACAGCGGCCCTCTCTATGCTCGCCGCCCGCGAACTCGCCCCGCGCCCAGAAGGGCCTCTCCTCGTCGTGGGCGCGGGAACGCAGGGTCGGGCGCACCTCGATGCCTTCTGCGAGGGCCTCGGCGTCTCCAGGGTCTTCGTTTCCTCCCGCAGTTCGAAGAGCGCCGTATCTCTCGCGGGACACGCCAGAAGCCTCGGCCTGGAAGCAGAGGAGGTCGAGGGACCCGAAGAAGTGCTGGACGACGTGAGCCTCGTCGTCACGGCCACAACGAGTTTGGAGCCGGTTCTCCCTGGGGAGATCCCGGAGGGTATCTTCGTGGCCGCGGTCGGGTCTTTCGAGCCGGAGGCGGCCGAGTTGCCGCCGGCCGTGGTCTCGGCATCTCACGTCTTCGTGGATACGATGGAGGGCGCCAGAGAGGAGGCGGGAGACCTGATCCAGGCCCAACAGGCCGGCGCGTTCGGCTGGGAGGGCGCAACAGCACTCGAGGACGCGCTTCGTTCATCCGAACGCCCCAAAGGTACGATCGTATTCAAGAGCGTGGGCCACGCCCTCTGGGACCTTGCCGCCGCAAGGACGGCCTTCTCGCCTCCATCAGCCTCTCAGCCGTAAGCAAATAAGAAGCTCACTGCTGAAAGCTGATCGCTGTAATAAGGTTCACACTTTAGGTCGGGCGGTGTATAGTAGGAAGAGACGTGGAAGGAGTGCTCCGTGCAAAAAGCTATGATTACATCAGAACCCTTGTCCGGTATCGAAGTTGGGCGCGAGAGCGAGGAGATGTGCCTCCTCGCCAAGTTATTCAATGGCTTCGCCAACTCGACGAGGCTTTCGATCCTGTTGCTCCTATCGCAGCGCGGTGAGATGAAGGTCGGAGAGCTGGTAGACGAGCTCGGGGCGCCGCAGCCGAGGGTCTCCGACCATCTGCGCTGCCTGGCCTGGTGTGGTTACGTAAAGGTGCGTCGCGAAGGCAGAAACGCCTATTACGCCGTGGCCGACGAGAGGGTCATGCGGATACTAGAACTCGGCGAGGAACTCCTTCAGGACAACCTCGAGCACCTAGAGGCTTGTGACGACATAGAGAAGGGCTGCTAGGCAAGAACGCCCGGCAGCCGGCAAGAGCGAAGGGCACATACCCGCCATCCTGGCCCGCCGGACCCCTGCGCAGAGCCCACTCCAGAGGCAGAGGGCGTGTTTACGCGATCCGGAGGGCGGGGATTCTAGTAGAGACTGGTCTCTGTAAGATATACGCGAGGGGTGTTTCACGTATGGCCCAGGCTCAGGATCTCAGGCAGGCGATAATCTCCGTGGCGGGCCGGCAGGGACCGCTTCTCTCGGCTTTTCTGAGCGTCAACGCCGACATCCCGGAGAACCAACGAAGGGCGTACC
>Ga0136632_10000504_pt1 | contig 11589 bp, 14 predicted proteins | sample AntDrymUQ6112106_2_FD_104670 | JGI IMG/M metagenome (GOLD analysis project Ga0136632, IMG submission 104670) | Polar desert sand microbial communities from Dry Valleys, Antarctica - metaG UQ611 (21.06) | ecosystem: Environmental > Terrestrial > Soil > Desert | place: Antarctica: Dry Valley...
CCGTGACCTCCGTGACCTCCGTCACCTCCGTCACCTCCTGCGGGCGAATCACCAGCCGCCGTACCCCCCGAACCGCCGAGCTTCTCGCACCGCAACGGGAGAGGCGGCCGCTAGGCGCGCGGCGAGGTCGTCGACCGTCTGTTCCAGTCGCTCGGGATCGACCGCCACCTCAGCGATGCCGAGCCGTTCCGCCTCGGCGCCGTCGACGCGCTCGGCGAGCCAGATCATCTTCTTGGCGCGCCCCGGGCCCACCAGGGAGGTGAGCCCGCGGGCCCCCCGAGGTCCGGGATGAGCGCGAACTTCCCTTCGAGCAACCCCAGCTGAGCGTCGCGCGCAACTACGCGGACATCGCAAGCAAGCGCGAGTTGCATCCCGGCTCCCAGCGCGTGCACTCGAACGGAGGCGATCGTCGGGACGACAAGATCCGCCAGGGCCCTGAAGGGGGCTTGAGCTCTACGGATCATCTCGGAGGGGTTCTCTTGCACCTCGCCAAAGGTGGTCGTGTCGATGCCACTCGAGAATGACCTGCCCTCGCCGGCCACGACCACGACGCGGACATCCGGATCATCTGCGATGGATCCGATCGCGCTCGTCAGACCGTCGAAGACGTCCCAGTTCATCGCATTGAGAACGTCGGGACGTTGCAGCGTCAGGTCGGCACGGCCGTCGGCGATGCTGAGATCGACGCTCACGCAGCCAGGTGTCCGACTAGGGAAGCGCGTCGAACAAACGGTTGAGGGCCGCAGCCACCGCGTTGCCGGAAGGACTTTCGCTCATGCCGGCGAGCGAGTCCGTCCATCTTTCCTTGCTTGTGTTGGCAGTGAGTTGCTTGCCGGATTGTCGCGCCTGCGGATAACCGAGAACACCGCCTTACACTTCGCCGTGAGAAGTGAGAGTCTCGGGACACAGCCGATCGACGAGGAGGCCCAACATGCCCGACTCCGAAGGCAACTGGGACCAGGTGAGCGAGCAGTTCAGAGCGCTGGGCGAGAACCTCAAGAAGCATTTCAAGGACGTCAGCTCCGGAGCGGACCAGGCGACTAAGAAGGAGGTCAAGGAGGCCGTCGACGAGTTGACCGCAGCGGCGAATCGCGTGGCCACCGCAACGGGCAATGCCCTGAGGGACCCCGACGTGCGGGCGGACGCACGAACGGCGGCGGAGGCGCTGATCAAAGCCACCGGCGAGGCGTTCACCGACCTCGGCAACGACCTCCGGAAGAGAGCGGGGCGAAGAGGCGATCCCTGAGGCGTTCAACAGCGCGGATCTCATTCGGGCGTGACGTAGGCCGCGGTCAGCCCTCCGTCGACGAGGAAAGTGGAGCCGTTGACGTACGAGGATTCGTCGCTTGCGAGGAACAGCGCCCCGTACGCGATCTCCTTCGCTTGCGCGAAGCGCCCCATAGGAAGGTGCACCGTCCTCCGTTCAAGGGCTCCGGGGGAATCGTCGAACAGGCGCATAAGGAGGGGGGTCTCGACCGGGCCGGGACAGAGAGCGTTCACGCGGACCCCGCGACGTGCAAACTCGACCGCCAGCTCGCGCGTCATCGACAGAACCGCGCCCTTCGATGCCGTATAGGAGACTTGCGACGTTGCAGCTCCCATCAGCGCGACGAACGAAGCGACGTTGATGACGGATCCTCCGCCCCGATCGAGCAGATGTGGGATCCCGTACTTGCAAGACAAGAAGACACCGGTGGTGTTCACGTCCTGGACCCGCTGCCACGCCTCCACCTCGGTGTCCAGGATCGACGCATCGTCGGCGGGCATGATCCCGGCATTGTTGTAGAGGACGTCGACGCCCCCGAATCGTTCCGTCGCCGCTCGATACATGCCCTCGACACTGTTCGCATCCGATACGTCGACTTCGACGAACATCCCGTCCGTGCAGTCCGAAGCCGTCTTCTCGCCGGCTTCTGCGTCCACGTCACCGATGCAGATCTTGGCGCCCTCGCTCGAGAACAACAGCGCTGCTTCGCGACCCATGCCCCCCGCGGCACCGGTGATGACGCAAACCTTTCCATCGAGTCGTCCCATGGCACTTACTCCTCCGTTGAGATGAATACGTTCTTGATGTCCGAATATCCGGCCAACGCGTGCATCCCAAGTTCGCGGCCGAAGCCGGACTGCTTCATGCCTCCGAACGGCGTCGAGGGGCGGACCGAGGTGTTCGAGTTGATCGAGAGAACCCCCGAGTTCACGCCTCGGGCGACCCGGAGTGCTCGTCCCACATCGCGTGTCCAGATCGAGCCCGACAACCCGTAAGGGGTGTCGTTCGCGATGCGTATCGCTTCATCTTCGTCATCGAACGGGATCAGACACGCAACCGGGCCAAAGATCTCCTCGCGCGCCTGCTTGGATCCGTTGCTTATCGGACCAAGGATCGTGGGGGGATACCAATAGCCCGCTCCTTCCGGGACATCGCCGGCGAACATGACGTCCATGTCAACGTAGGACGCAACATTGTCTCTCTGGTCGGCCGAGACCAGCGGTCCCATCTCAGTCGCATTGTCCTCCGGATCACCTACCTTCATCTTGGCCGTGGCCTCGACGAATAGGGAGGCGAAGCGATCGAAAGCCTTTCGTTGAACGAGGATGCGGCTCCGCGCACAGCAGTCCTGCCCCGCGTTCCCGAACACGGCGGGACCGGCGGAGGTCGCGGCGGAGTCGAGATCCGCGTCCGCGAAGACGATGTTGGCCGACTTGCCGCCCAGCTCGAGCGTCACTCTCTTGATGGTGTCGGCGGCGCCCTTCATGATCCCGGCCCCGACCTGCGTCGAGCCGGTGAACGCCACCTTGGCAACATCGGGATGTTCCACGAGCCGCTGGCCCACCAGGCTGCCGGACCCGGTCACCACGTTGACCACACCTTCGGGCACGCCGGCCTCGAGGACGAGCTCGCCCAGCCGCAGGGAAGTGAGGGGAGTGATCTCGGCAGGCTTGAGCACGCAGGTGTTTCCGCAAGCGAGCGCCGGCGCCAGCTTCCACGAGGCGATATTCAGGGGGAAGTTCCATGGGGTGATCGATCCGACCACACCGAGGGGTTCGTGGAACGTGATGTCTACGCCGCCTTCTACCGGGATGTTTTCTCCCAGGTGCTTGTCTATCGCCCCGGCGTAGTAGTAGAAGACCTCAGCCACCATGCCGACCTCGCCGCGTGAATCGGAGATCGGTTTGCCGACGTTCTGCGTCTCGAGCCGCGCCAGCTCCTCGCCGCGCTCCTCCACGAGCCCGGCGACTCGTCGCAGTAGGCGAGCACGATCGGCGGGAGTGACCTTCCTCCACGAGTCGAATGCCTTGGAGGCCCGGCTAACCGCTGCATCCAGATCCTCGACGCTCGCTTCGTGGACTTGCGTCAGTTCCTCTTCGGTCGCGGGATTGATGATTCCTTTCATCAGCTCTCTCCATTCCGGGCGGCGGCGACGAGCGCCTCGAACAGAGCTCTATCTTCTCCCTCCTCGGGATGCCCCAGCACTCCGATCGTGAAGGGGCCGGAGGGGTCCTCGATGCCTTCGACGATACCGTCAGAAGCCCACGCAACGGGCTCTAGTCCCGTTCCTAGACGACCGGGGGCTTGATGATGATGAGAGGCGATCGTCGCGTTGGTTCCGACGATGCTCGCGAGCTTGCTCTTGGGTGAGACCGCAACCACGTGGGTGGCGAACCGGCCCGGCGCGGCTTTGTGTTCGGCGCCGTCGGTGACGTCATCGAGGTGCGGGATCAGGTCACCCCCGCGCACGACGTTGAGGAGCTGCATGCCGCGGCACACCGCCAGCACCGGCAGATGACGAGTCATGGCGCCCTCCAGCAGCAAGGTCTCGCCGGCATCTCGATCCGGTCGGAACTGCGTCATGTTTTCGTCTGCTTCTGCGCCATAGAGCGAGGGCTGGAGGTCGGCGCCCCCCCCGAAGACGATCGCATCGAGAGCATCGAGGGTCTCATCGACCCCTTCGACGCTTGGGGGTACGAGCAGAGGTCTGCCTCCGGCAGCCTCGACCGCGCGTATGTAGGTCAGGGGAGCCAGAGCCGCGGGAACGTCCCACACGCCGAACCGAGCCTGCTCGACATAGCAGGTGATCCCGACGACCGGCCGCTTCACCCCAGCGTCAGATCCGCTCGAAGTTCCGCTGCAGTTCCCAGTCGGTGATCGTCTGATTGGACCGAGCCCACTCCTGCTTTGCGGTGTTAACGAGATGATAGTGAACCTCTACACCGAACGCTTCCGGCGCTACTTTCGAGTTCTCGAGCTCGGTCATGGCTTCGACGATGTTCCAAGGCACGCGGGCGACATCCTCCGCCTCGTATGCGTTGCCCTCGTAGGGGTCGGGTGGCTCGATCTCGTTCTGGATCCCGTGTAGCCCCGCCGCGATAGTTGCAGCGAAGGCGAGGTAGGGGTTCGCATCAGCCCCAGGGATGCGCGATTCGACGCGGAAGGACTTGCCGTGACCCACCAACCGGTAGCCGCAGGTCCGGTTGTCGGTCCCCCATGCAAGTGCGGTGGGGGCCCAGGACTCCGGCTGATAGCGCTTGTATGAGTTCACGTACGGCGCGTACATCCACGCCAGCTCTCTCCCGGTTGCGATCCATCCTCCGAGGAAATGCCGGAAGGTCTTCGACATGTTGCCCGGCGCGTCTCCATCCCACATCAGCGTGTCCTTGCCCTCGCTATCCCAGATGCTCGCGTGCAGGTGGAAGGAGGAGCCGGCTTCCTCCATCGAGTGCTTGGCCATGAACGTGACCGCGCGCCCGTTCAGATCCGCGATCTCCTTGACCCCGTTCTTGTAGATCGTGTGTCTGTCGGCCATCTCCAGCACATCCGCGAAGCGAAGGTTGATCTCCTGTTGTCCGCGGCCGAATTCACCCTTCGAGAACTCGACGGGCACTGCTGCTCCATCCATGCCATTGCGGATCTGCCGGATCAGGTATTCATCGCGGGTCGTCTGAAGTATGTGGTAGTCCTCGATGTGGGCGCTGTGCGGCACCAGGTTCTTGTATCCTTTGTTCCCGGCCTCCTCGAACGAATCCTTGAAGAGGAAAAACTCGAGCTCGGACCCGCACATGAAGGCATACCCGGCATCCTTCGCGCGCTCGATCTGGCGTTTGAGGATCTGTCGGGGGGACACATCGACGACATCTCCCTCCTCGGTGAAGACATCGCAGATCACGAGCGCGGTCTTCTCGAGCCAGGGGATCACGCGCAGAGTCGACATGTCCGGGACGCAGTGGAAGTCTCCGTAACCCAGGTCCCAGTTGGCGTACCTGTATCCGGGCAAGGGCTCCATGTCGACATCGACCGTCAAGAGATAGTTGCAGCCGTGCATGCCTTCGTCGCCTGTCATCTCCTCCATGAAGAAATGACCGGTGACTCGCTTGCCCATGAAACGTCCCTGAAGGTCGACGAAGACAACGAGGACCGTGTCGATCTCGTTCCCATCGACCATCGTTCCGAGCTGTTTCAGCTCGAGGTTTCCGGCCACCCGCTAACCCCCGCTCTCGTCCGTTCGCTTCACCCTAGCTAGAACTAGGCGAGGTGGGGGCTTGAGTACCGGGAGCCGATGCGCTTCCGGCCGAGTGTGCCCCCTTGCCGTGCTGCGCGCGCATGTTGACCGCGAACTCTTCCTCGGGGGAGAAGACAAGTCGATTACGACCGCCGAGTGCGAAGTAGAGCAAGCCTGCCGCGAACCACAGCAGGGCTCCCACGACACCGGGTCGGTAACCCTTGTCGAGGAACAGCGAGACGAGCGAGATCAGGGCGATAACCGCCGCAACGATCGCCCCCGCTACCCCAACGGGGCTTCGATACGGTCGCTCGATGTTGGGGAGATCTCTTCTCAGCAACACGAATGAGACCATCTGCATGAAGTAGGAGATGACCGCTCCAAAGACCGCCATCGTCAGTAGCGCGGCCCCAACGGGGGTCTGCTCGCCGCTGGCATCAGTGCCGAACTCGTACAGGATCCAGGCGGCTGTGAAGCCGATCACTCCACCTACGATCAATGCGATGTGAGGCGTCTGACGCGTGCGGAGTGTCGGCGACAACCAGTGTGGGAAGTAGCCGGCACGTGACAGCGAGTAGATGTTGCGGCCGTATGCGTAGATGATCGTGTGGAAGCTCGCGACCAGACCTGCAACCGCGACGAGCGCGAGCAACGAGGCGCCGATTCCATCCCCGAAGATCGTTTGGAAGCCCAGGAACAGGGGTTCGAGCGATTCACCGACCTCAGCCGCGCCCGGCTCGATTCCGGAGTTCAGGAACAGCGTGAGGAACGCAGCGATCCCAAGCGTCAGCAAGCCCAGCATGATGCCCTTCGGCATATCCCGTTTGGGGTCGTGGGACTCTTCGGCCGCCAGCGGGAGCTCTTCGATCGCCAGGTAGAACCAGATCGCGAATGGAAGGGCCGCGAAGATCCCTCCGATCCCCTTCGGGAACCATTTCGAGTTGCCGCCTTCCGGCGCGATGTTCAGCGCCAGATCGAGGTCGAAATGGGGTATCGCGCCGATCCAGAAGACGAGAAGGATCGCGAGAGCGATGAAGGTGATGGCGACGGTGAAGCGAAAACTGGCTTCGGCCCCGATGATGTTCAGACCGATGAAGATCGCGTAGAAGATCAGCCACCACAACGGCTGAGGGATCGTCCAGCTGAAGAGGTCGTTGAGGATCGATCCCATGTAGCCACCGATGCCAACGACGATCACCGCCGGCGTGAGGATGTACTCCATGTTCTCGCCGAGGCCGGTGATGAACCCGCCCCACGGTCCCATCGCAGAACGGCCGAACGAGTAGGCGCCCCCGGTGTGGGGGAGGGCCGGAGACATCTCGGCTATCGAGTAGCAGAGACCGATGTACATGATCGTGATGACGATCGTCGCAACTAGGAGTCCGCCGAAGCCCCCGGAAGTGAGTCCGAAGTTCCATCCGAAGAAGTCCCCGGAGATCACGGCACCGACGCCCAGTGCCCACAGAGAGAGAACGCTGGCGACGCGCTTCAGTTGCCGTTTCTGGAAGTAGTCGTCGCCGGCCTTGCGATAGGTGACGCCGCTACTGTGTTCGAGAACTTCGAACTTCTCGTTGCGCTTGCTCACCCGAACCTCCCCCGTAGACTTGCGCTCGCCGGGTGCCCGGTTGCGACGAGCCTCAATGAAACCCCACCGCTGCACTGATCTGACAGAAGGCTCTTCGTTCAGCCAGTTCCTGTCAAGCGGTGAAACAGGGCTCATTCCTTCCAGGGGTTCGTCTAGTCTGCGTCGATGGACGTTGATGAGGCTTTTGCCCTTCTAGGAGGCGCAGAGTTCCTGGACGTGCGGAGGGACCACGAGTACGCCGCGGGACACGTCGCCGGGGCGGCCCACATCAGCCTTCAGGAGATTCCCCTCCGTTACAAAGAGCTACCCGGCGACCGCCCCGTGATCGTCACCTGCCAGGTCGGGCAGCGCAGCGGGCTGGCGACCGAGTTCCTCCGCGTGCGCGGGATCGATGCCCACAACCTCGAGGGCGGACTCGAGCTGTGGGTGAGTCAGGGCTTTCCACTCGTGACCGGCGACGAGGAGCCCGGCGTCGTCATCGACGGTCGGTACGAAGACCTCGAAGTGGGATCCGACCCGGAGGGCCGCCCAGGCTCAGGTTGAACTCGGGGGCTGTTGTGAATTCGGTGGCTGCTGGTCCTGCGCCGTGGGTGGCTGGTTCCCCGCCGTAAGCGGCGTCTGGCTCTGCGGCACCTGGGCGCCACCCTCGACGCCGACGAGCCGGTAATACAACATCGTCCAGGTCAGGGCGATGAACGGAGCCGTGAGGGTCCCGCTTATCACGTCCGAGAAGAACCTCGTGACGCCATCGGGAAGGGGGGAGAGGAGCAAACTCAGGACCCAGCCGAAGGCGATAAGGAGCAAGAAGGTCAAGACGATGATCCCGAAGACCGAGAAGCCGTGCCCGCGCACGAGCTGCTGACTGCGCCCGAACGAGTCGAAGACGCCTTTGTTCTCGAGAACGATCACCGGGATGATGACCGCCCACAGAGTCAGAAGGATCAGGCCTGGCACGATCAGAAGCACCAGGCCGATCGCGATACCGAGACCCGCCAGAAGACCCGCCCCGATGATGGCCCCCAGCTTCGGGGTCACGCGGCGATAGGTGTCACCGATAGATAGATCGGCGCGCCCGTCACGGATATCGGCCACGGCCTCGGTTAACGCACCCTGCACCAGGTAGAGACCAACGATCGATATGACGATGGCGAGCAGTACACCGATGAGGCCCAGGGTAGAGGCGAGGAGAGCGGATACGAGTCCCACGACTACATAGGCGATGAAGGCGATGGGGAGCAGGTGCTTCCAGTGTTTCGTGTAGGCGTCCCAGGCATCGCTGAGAACTCCGGTGGTCGGGTTCATGATCGCCTCCGTTGTTGAATGGATGCATCTCGATGTGGCGGAATCCTACAGAACGTTGGACCCCCTTCCCGGTTACGCCCGAAATGTCCCCCGACTCACGGGTCTTCATTGGTCGTGGGGGTGGGCACGCCCGCCCGAACCGCCTCGAGCTGTGCGGCGACCGCGACCCCGAACAGAAGCGACCAGGAAGACAACAACGACCACAGGAGCATGCCGATCATCCCCGCCAGCGGTCCGTATGTTCTTCCGAACTCGCGACTCTCATCGAGGTAGAGCGCGAGCAGCGCGGTCAAGAGGACCCATAGCAGCACAGCGATGCTCGATCCAACCAGTAGCCACGAGGCCTTCGGCTGAGGTCTGCGGGGCGCATACCGAAACAGCATCGCCATCGCCCCAACGATGAACGCTACGGCGAGTGGCCAGCGTGCCACCTCCCATATCGTCAGAGCCGTGTCACTCCACCCCGAATCGCTTCCCGTTGTCTCGCGTATGGCGGAGCCCGCCAGGAAAGTCACGAATGAGAGCAAGAGAAGGATCCCGGCCGTGCATGCAAGAAGTAGGGCGACGCCGTACTTGCGGAGAGGAGAGCGATCCGTCTCGGTCCCATAGATGCGATTGACGCCTCGTTCGAGTTGACCCATCGCAACGGTGGCAGAGAAGAGTGCGGCGATGATGCCGGTTGTCACCGCGGTGCCGGCGCCGGAGGCGGCTTCCGATCCTTGTTGGAACGCTTGGGTCAGCGTTTGACTCGCCGGTCCGGGAGCGAGTGAGAGAAGTGCTTCTTTAAGAACGGCCTGCAGATCATCTTGGTCCAACTCCGTCGTTATCCCAACAGCGGCTATCAGAGCGGGAAGAGCCGTGAGCGCGATCTGGAACGCCAGCGCGCGGGCGTGGCTGAAACCATCGGCTGCCCGCAACCGAGCGAATGCATCACGGAGAAGGGTTCCCCATCCCGTCGAGCGCAGCGTCTGGAGCGCGTCATCTCCTTCGAGATCCCTCGTTGAAGGGATGTGAGTGGCCGTGCTCATGCGGGCACCCTACGCATCTGGTTCCCGCCCTACCGAGTAAAGAAGGTGGCGATAGTTCTTGTATCGGACCTCGCGCTCGATCGACATCCCTATCTTGCTCGCGACCCCTTTGGAGGGAATGTTCACCGGCCGGATCATGGACACAAGCTTGGGCACTCCAAGGTTTCTGAAAGCGTGGCCCTTGCAGGCGAGGGCTGCTTCACTTGCGATTCCCTGACGCCAGCAGGAGCGCTTGACGTGCCACCCCAACTCAACCATCCAAACTCCTTCGACGAAGCGCTTGGCCGGCCCGCAGTCGCCCAGAAACTCTCCGGTGATCAGCTCTTCGATGACCCAGAGGCCGAAGCCATCTTCTTCGTAGCGCCGACGATTGTCCTCGATCCAACTCGAGCACATCTCGCGAGTGAACGGGTTCGGGTAGTACTTCATCGTTTCGGCGTCGCCCAGCATCGATTCGAGGTCGTCGAGGTCTCCGACCCTGAAGGGGCGGAGACCAAGCCGCTCGGTTCGAAGGAGGAGTTCCTGTTGGCTCATCGCCGAAGGAGCGTAATCGGTGACGGAACGCCAGAAGGTGCCGCGTGAGCGACACCTTCTGGCTGCACTTTGAGATTACCTAATGACGATCAGCGGCTGATCTCGCCCTCCGGCTCGATCTGCTCCTTGCGGATCTCCTCCGACACCTGAGCCTCCTCGGTGACCGTGTCCTTGCTGAGCTTCACTCGCTCCTTGGGGACAACCTGCTTCTGCACGACCGGCTGCTCCTCGCGGAGGACAACCTCGTGCTCCTCTTCGGAGATGGCCGGGCCGTCCGTCGCCTGGCCCACGTTCGCCTCGGTGATGGGCTCGCGCTCCAGGCCAACCACTTCCTTCTGAACCGGAACGGTCTGCTGCACGTTCTCCGTCACCACGTACTTCTTGAGCCGTGCGCGTCCGCGCTCCTGTTGGGTCGTCCCGACCTTCAGCTCTTCCTCGGAGCGGGTCATGGCGTCATCCGTGTTGGGGCCGGACGTGTCCTGACCGACGGAGTCTTGACCCTCAGGCAGGCCTGTACCCGACTCGCTCTGGGAGTAGTCGAGGCCGTAGTAGCTGTACAGCTGCGCCTCTTCGCCCTCGGACAGGTCGCCGGTCGGCTCCATGTTCGGAGCGCCTTTGATCTGCTCGATCGCGTAGGGCACTACAAGCTCGTTCTCGTTCATGTTCGCCTCCGCCAATGGAACGAAGGTGGCGCGTGTTCCGAACGATCCCGTATTTACCAAAACCCACTCTGGCTGATCGGTGTCACGGTCGAGATAGATCTCTTCGACGGTCCCGACCTTCTCTTTCTCTGCGCTGAGAACTTTGCTGCCCTGCGCATCGAGAATCTGCTCGCGCTGAATCATCGAGTCTCCCTTCCTTCGGCGATGTGCCGGCGCGACCCCCTCATGAGCCTCGCCCCTGTGATGAAGGTAGAGAGATACCCGCCACACGCACCGAATAGCGGGCAGGTGTCGCCCATACCTATGCAAAACGCGCGAGGGTTCCGTTAGACGCCGAGTCTCGTGGGTAAATCCGCGCCATGGCATCCGTCGTAAGAATCGTTGCGCGGGCGTTTCTCATGTGGGTGCTCTATATGCGTCTCAGAGCCGACCGGAAGACCTCAAAGTCGAGGAGAGTGACCGCTCCGCCGGCTGAGGGTGGGTCGAACGACGTCACTGGATCGAGGAGAGCGATGAGCAACCAAACTGCAGAACTGAAAACAGATCAGCCGACCGACCAGGGGGTCACTTCCCAGACCGCATCGTCGCCGGGTCCCGACACCCCGCTCGAGCTTCAACGGAGCGACTGGAAGCAAGCGCTGAAGCGAACCCTGAAAGAGATAAAGGCGCCGATCGAGTGACGCTCATCGCAGCCGGCATGGCCTACTACTTCTTCCTCGCCATCTTCCCGGCTTTCATAGCGCTCATCGGCATCTTGGGGCTGGCGAGTATCGATACCTCGGAGCTGCAGAGCTCCATCGTCTCCGCTCTCCCCGGGGGGAGCGGAGACTTCATCCTCGATGCGCTGAAGCGGGCGGACTCGACCACCCAGACGGCCTCGGTCATCGCGGCGGTCACGGGTTCGGCTCTCGCGCTGTGGAGCGCGTCGTCGGGGATGGTGGCGTTGCAGTCGGGGCTCAACGTGGCCTATGACGTCCCGGAGG